>Ga0207674_10000907_pt1 | contig 38627 bp, 41 predicted proteins | sample KBSCornC72_FD_184303 | JGI IMG/M metagenome (GOLD analysis project Ga0207674, IMG submission 184303) | Corn rhizosphere microbial communities from Kellogg Biological Station, Michigan, USA - KBS Corn C7-2 (SPAdes) (version 2) | ecosystem: Host-associated > Plants > Roots > Rhizosphere > Soil ... | reverse complement strand
ACGTACCGCGTGAGTAAGGCGTTGGCAATCGCTTTCGTTCAGATTCTGGGGAAAAGGAATATTTTCGATGGCTCGCTTAGGGATCCAAGGGTATTTCAAGTGTTCAACCACCCACGCGTCGCTTCATGTGTGACCTGGCTGATGCACATGCCAAAGGCTACCTAGTCCGCGTCCCACACTTCAATTCGATCTTCAACTATCTCGAAATGCCCGAATTGACACCGATCCTGTGTACGCTCATTGAGCGCAGTAGCCTGCCGCTCAAGGCCATTGAGACACGCTTTGCGGTAGACTCGTCTGGCTTTAGCACCTGCCGTTTTGTCCGCTGGTACGACGCCAAATATGGACAGGAGATGGAGAAACACGAGTGGATCAAGGCGCATATCATGTGTGGTGTGACTACCAATATTGTCACCAGTGTTGAGATTACCGGTGGCTATGCCAATGATTCTCCGCAATTTAAGCCGCTGCTGGAAGCAACCGCTCGCCACTTTCCTGTCTATGAAGTGACTGCCGATAAAGCCTACTCAAGCCGGGAGAATCTGGAAGCGGTTGAGCGCGCCCACGGCACACCCTATATTCCCTTCAAGAGCAATGCAGTAGGGCGTCCACTGTCCCTGTATGGCAGCAAACGTACTGACTTGTGGGACAAGCTCTACCACTTCTACCATCTGCACCGCGAGACGTTCCTGGAACACTATCACCAGCGCTCACTCGTGGAATCCACCTTCATGATGATGAAAGCCAAGTTTGGAGATGCGCTCCGCTCGAAGACCGATGAGGCGCTTACCAATGAACTGCTGTGCAAGGTGCTCTGCCACAATATCTGTGTACTCATTCAGAGTATGTATGAGCTAGGGATTGAGCCAGAATTTTGAGGCGATGCGGCACGGACAATAACGAATCGGCACGCAGGATAGTTACCCAGAAGGGCTATCTTGTGTGCCGATTGTACTTGCCAGTTTGACACGCCTAGAACAAATGACTAGGCTACCAAGTGCATGCGCATCACTATCCTCTTCGGAGGAAATCCACCGATGCTCTACATGCCACAGGTGCCTCATGGTAATACCCATGATAGCTAACCTGCTCGTGGTTGTCGCCAGCATCGCTCAGATCGCTGTGTGTGTGACACAGCTGAAGCAGGCGAAGGCGAATAGTACCCCATAGTAGTTGGCGAAAACTCCTAAGGGGACCGGCTGTCTGTTATGAGCAGATGGCCGGTTTTCTGCTGAACGACATGTTCTATTCACCACTGTACAGGTCAAACGAGCGCTGTCCAAATTCAGGACACTATTCCCCATCCTTATTTGTGCAGAATCCCCCGTCCTATCGCGCCGCGAATTATCCACATTGTCCACAATTCTATCCACAAAAATGCGTACTGGATGCCTGAAGTGGCTAGACTGGATGGCTGACGAACGCGCTGCCGCGGGAGATGAGCCAGCCGTTATTCGGCTCGTGCTCCAGCACCACCGTCACGACGCTGGAGATCGTCGGACTGCGGCGGCGCACCACAATCTGATAGGTTCCGCTCTCATCGCTCAGTTGCAGCGAGCTCCAGCTGCAATCATTCACCACGCCTTGCTGCTGGTCGAGCGCCTGAAGCTGCGACTGAAGCTTTTGCGCGTCGAAGGTTCCGCTGGCCGAGGGAGGGACAGGCGTGGGATCAACCAGCTCGACGAGCGCGGTATATTGCTGACGCTCCAGCAATGTGCAGATTTCGGCGGCGGTATCCGCCCGCACCTGTCGCGAGACGATCCGGCCCAGCTGAAACGTGGCAACCCCGGCAACCGTGCCCAGCAGCACCAGCGACACCGCCAGAACCAGCGTCACGCGAAACTTGATCAGAGCCGCCATCATGCCCATCGGCTGCCACCTCTCGCTCCTTGCCTCCTGCCGTCGCGCTGGGTCACCGCGAGTTTCCGCTGGCCATCGTCCTCACCTTGCCTAGCGGGGAGTCTATCAGCGCGCCGTGGCCATCGTCAACTGTCCACTAATGAGACGGTTGAACCAAACATTCGGGCTATGCAGAAAGTTTGCCAGACGCTTCGAGCGACCAAAATGGGCCAATTGGGGAGAATTGACACGATGGACGGTCATTGTGTGTGGCTTTTTCGCGGGATGGGCCGTCTGGTTAACAAGATACGCAATCATTTGGCCGCAATCATCATCACGCTACAAATGCCCGTTTGCTTCTCTCCCCAACCTCATGAAGCAGGCGGTTGACAAGAACTCTTGTTCTAGGGTAGACTTTCCGCAGGTGGCGTGCGGCCGCTTTGTCGTGGCCCACATTGTGCATCCCGCGGGTAGACCGTCTGCTTCTGAGAACGGAGTCTGCCAGGAGTAGCGTCGTTGCGCGGCATCGCCACACAGCGGTATCGCCTGGATGGTAGCGCGGCAGCATTTATCACTCACCTGCGTGGGGAGGTCATACAGCATGCAAGACGTCAGATCTGATACGCCAGCCCGTCGCCTGGCATCATCCTATGTCGGCGTGCGGCATACGGCCCCGCGCCAGACAAACCCAACCTGGAGCTATCAGTCACCCACTGCTCCATCCACTGCTCCATCCGCTGCACCCGTCTCGTCCGCTGGGGCGCTGCCAACGAGCGCGACCAGCTCTGGCCGCTGGCGTAGCCCAGGGGCGGCGGTTGCCAACCCCGCGCCGCTCACCTCGCTGCCGGTGAGCCCATTTGCTGCGCCCGGCCTCGATGCGCGGCCCGACCCGCAGGTCTGGCTGATTGCCACCGTTTCCGCCGCGGGCGGCATGCGTCCGCTCGAAGGCGCCGGGCGCGTTGGCGCGATTCCCGTCGGACGCCCCTACGGCTTTCTGCGGGCGATCCGGCCGGTGATGCCGCCGGGCGCGCTGGGAAACAGCCTCGATGCCACCGCCGAGAGTGGCGGGCTGGCGACACGCGCGCGCCGTGGCCGCTCCACCCGTAAGGGGCTGGGGTCGGCTGAGGCATGCCCACCAGGGAATCTGCCCGCACCACGCCCTATGCCACAGCTCATCTCAGCGGTAGAGGTCGAGACCGATGTCGGCATTTTCCGCGTCGAGCGCCCCAACGATGTGCTCGCGCACAGCGATATCGCCTGGTCATTGGCGCATCTGGAGGCGGGTGAGCCTGATAGCCTCGTACCGCTGCCCCGCCGCCAGCTCGCCCTCCTGCTGACGCTGCTGCCGACGCCCGAAGACCCCGAGCACCCTGAGCTCGATCCCACCTGGGGCTGGGCGCATCGCTTGCGTGGCCCCTGGGAGCGCGGCCCGCTGCATCCGCGCGGTCGGCTCGGTCGGCTGATTGCCATCGATCCTGATCCCGGCGGCAAGGGGATGCATCGCGCCTGCTTCGAGCTGCTTGGCACCGAGGAGGTCGTCTGGGCACTCGGCGTGCCCTGCTTCCGTACCGGCAGCGTCTACGAGCTGACTCCACTGGGCAAGGGCAGCCGCTGGCTCTCCTGGCCGGTCAGCAAAACGCGCAGCCGCGCCGGTAGCCCGGAGCGCCCCGCCTGGGAAATCGCCCGCGTCGTCTATCGTGTCGGATCGCCGCGCTGGCCCCTCGCCGGAGTCGTCGAGCCGCTCGGCCCGATGGGCGTCGCTGGCTAAACGGATAGTCGGGCATTCCAGACGCCCCTGGTGTCTCTTTCTCGAACTGCGGCCCCTACCCTCGCGGGGGAGGGGAGAGGTCCGCCCGCCCAAACAAAAATGCGCCGGAAGGGTGATTACTCCCTCCGGCGCGTTTTGCTATCCTGGTCAGTCTACACGAAACAGTTCAACGCTATGCGTGACGCTCAGAGAGCAGCGGCGGGAACCGCGACCACATTGGCCGCCTCATAGTCCGCCGCGGCGGTAGTATCTGCGCCCTTAGCGAGACCGACCAGGTTGAAGATCAGCGAGAGCACGACAGTGACGACGATATTGGCGATGAAGGCGTAGAACGCCGCATAGCCAGGAATCACCTGCCCGAGTAGGTGCAACGAGTAGGTGGACGACGCGAAGTGTGGGGTGGCGGGCGAGTTTTGCAGATAGGCCATATAGGTGCCGAGCGCCATCCCAACGAACCAGCCGATCAGCAACGCCCAGCGATGGAACCAGCGGGTGTAGAGCCCGAAGACAATCGCCGGGAATGTCTGCAGAATCCAGACCCCACCGAGCAGCTGGAAGTTGATCGACTGCTGTAGTGGCAAGAAGATGACGAACAGCAGCGCTCCCGCCTTCACGACCAGCGAGACCAGTTTGGCGACCGAGGCTTCTTCACGGTCGCTGGCGCTGCGGCGGAAATACTCCTTGTAGATATTGCGCGTGAAGAGGTTGGCCGCCGCGATGGACATCACCGAGGCAGGCACCAGCGCGCCGATGGCGATCGCCGCGAACGCAAAGCCCGCGAACCACGCCGGGAAGACCAGATTGAACAGGCCCGGCACCGCGAATTGCGCGCCGTACGGCTTGACGCCGACCACGCCCACCACCAGCGCCATGAAGCCCAGCAGCGCAATCAGCCCCAGCAGGAACGAATAGGCGGGCAGCAGCGCCGCATTGCGCTTGATGACACGCCCGCTATTGGCCGCCAGCGTGCCGGTGATCGCATGGGGGTACATGAAGAGCGCCAGCGCCGAGCCAAGCGCCAGGGTTCCAAAGACGGTGAAGGTCTTGGGCGCCAGCAGCAGTTTGGCCGAAGGCACTTTGGCGAAGAGCGTCGCATAGCCATCCGCGATGCCACTGCCATTGCCCAGGTGATTGCTAATATAGATCGGCACCGCGATCACCGCGACGATGATCGTGAGGTAGATGATCGCGTCTTTCACTAGCGCGATCATGGCTGGTGCGCGCAGCCCGCTAAAGTAGGTGTACGCGGCGAGAATGATGAAGGCGACGATCAGCGGAATATCGCCCTGGATGCCCATGGCCGCCAGCACCACCTCGATACCGACGAGCTGCAGGGCGATGTAGGGCATGGTGGCCAAAATGCCCGTGAAGGCGACGGCCAGCGCCAGCCCGCTACTCCCATAGCGGCCCCTCACGAAGTCCGAAGCCGTGACGTAGCCGTGCTTGTGGCAGACCGACCAGAGACGCGGCATCACGACCAGAACAAACGGATAGACGATGATGGTATAGGGGACGGCGAAAAGGCCGATGGCGCCCGACCCATAGACCAGGGCAGGCACGGCGATGAAGGTGTAGGCGGTGTAGAGGTCGCCGCCAAGCAGGAACCAGGTGACGACGGTGCCAAAGCGCCGACCGCCCAGCCCCCATTCATTGAGTTGATTCAGGTCGCCGCGACGCCAGCGCGCCGCGATGAACCCGAGTCCGGTGACGAGTGCGAAAAGGACGATGAAGACAATCAGCGCGGTCCAGTTCAGCTCTTTCGGCATGAAACACTCCTATGTGTATCACGAACCTCGCCTGTGGGAACCAATCCTGTGCGTAGCGCGTGCGGCATGCACGAGCCTGCGCAGCGCTCGGGCCGATCACTTCGTGACGAAGTAGACCAGCGCGGTGAGCAATGAGGTGATGATGATCCAGAGGAACTGATACCAGTAGAAGAACGGTATCCCCGCCAGTTCTGGATCCTTGCCCGCATAGAACGGCACCCAAAGTGTCGCGATAAACGGGATAATCAATAGCAGGTACCAGAGCGCTTTAGCGTTGCTCCCCCCTTCTCTGACGCTGGATGTGTTCTCTTGCACAGAGTCATCTGTCATTCCCAGCCTCCTGTGGTGAACCAAGAACAGCCAAGCGAACAATATCGCGCCACGACATGGTCGTGTGGAGACAATGGTACACAAGGACACTTGCTATGTCAAGTCAACGCCGTGCGGGTCAGGGATTCGCCAATGCGGCGGCGCTATTATCCGATGGCGCGCGTGGGGGGTGGCCATTCGGCGGAGGAAAAGCGAACCAGCCGCCCGCTGGGGATACTCCCAGGGAGGACGGCTGGCTTATGGCAGGTTGGCGCTAGGTTTACCGCGCAGGACCCATCCGGCGCTGCTTGAGCCTGCTGTTCAGGATCAGCGCCGATGTCACAAAGATGGCGATATCAATCGGCACCAGGCAAATCAGGCCGATGAATGCCGTAAGCGCGGCTATCGTCCAGAATAGCACCGCCCAGACCAGCCCGCCGACTAGCAGCAAAATGCCGGGTACGGTATATCCCGCGATCAGCCAGCCAATCCCATAGAAGCCAAAGATGCCACAAATAATCTCGACGATCACCGGCATCGAAGTATCAGTCTGCGGCTGCGCCACAACAGCTGGCTGATAGTAGCCCTGTGGCTGAGACATCGGCGCTGGCGCGTAGATGGGCGCGGGCGGCGGTGTTGGCTGCGCGTAGGCTGGCGGCTGTGGCTCGGGTGGATACGTCGCGCGCGTCTCAGTGGCGGGCGGCGCATAGGCTGGAGCAGCGTCAACCACGGGTGGTGGTGTATAGGCCAGTTGGACATCCGCATCCTGAACGGGGGCGGCCTCCGCGGGCGCGGGTTCGGCTGGGGCCGTTTCGTCTGCGATAACATCGGCCGGAGCCGTTTCGTCGGGCGAGATGTCGGCTGAGTCGGCGGGGGTAGCTGGCGGCTCCGCTGCTGGCGGAGGGGCCGCGCCCGCGTCGGCTACCGGCAAATAGGCGGCAGCGGTATCCGCGGGTGGCGCGTAACTCGGTGGCGTATCAACTGGCGCGGCTTCGGCGGTTTCAGCCGTTTCAGCCGGTGTCTCATCCGCCGCGCTCTCGGTTGGCGCGCTTTCGATTGGCGCCGCGGCAACATCATCGGCAGCAGCAGCATCGTCCTCAGCGCCAGCATCGTCCACTGTTGCCATTTCAACGCCAGCAGCGGACATCGCAGTGACGGATGTATCCGCAAAGGGTGCGTCAGCAGCTGCGTCCATAGGTGCGCTCTCGATAGCATCGGCCTCAGCGGCGGCATCGGCATCTGGCGCTACGTCAACGACATCGGCGGCTGTCGCGTCGGCGTATATGTCGGCGGGCGCGTTCTCTACAGCAGCCGCATCAGGAGTTGCATCAGGAGTTGCATCGGGAGTAGTGTCGGCGCTTGCCGCATCGGCGTCTGGTGTCGCCTCGCTTGCCGCCGCTGTCCAAGGATCGGCTACGGGTAGCTCTGGTTCAGGCGCTGGCTCCGGTTCGGGCTCGGCTGATGGAGCGTCCGCCGCGCTTTCCGTGGATGACGCATCTGGAGTAGCGACTGGCGAGACGTTATCGGCGTCCGGCTCAGTAGCTTCTGTCTCGGTCGCTTCTGTCTCGGTCGCTTCTGTCTCCGCAGTGTCGTCTTCGCTGCTGGCGGTCGCCGCGTCTTCCGGTGCGCTCTCTTCAGGCGCGACATCGTCGGCGTCCCCGGGTGTGTCCGCTGCGGTGGCTGCTGCGAATGTGGCGACGGCAGCCGACTCATACGGTGGGAATGTCGGGGCGGCATACACCTCGATTGGCGTCGGAGCCTCGGGCGCGCTCTCCGCCTCCGCGATCTGATCGCTGGCGGGCATCTCATCCGTGGTCTCCACTTCGGGCGACGCGAATGCAGCTGGTGGATTGTAGACCGGAATGGTCGGTATCGCATAGTCTTCGGCGACCGTTGTCGTCGCGCCCTCATCGCTTTCAGCGCTGGGCGTGGTGGACGGCGTCTCGTCGCTCATCGGCGCGCTGGCCCACGTCTCGTCGGGGGCGGCTGGCGCCTCAGCGAGAGGTTCAGATGCTTCGTCGCTGCCAGCACCAGCACCAGCACCAGCACCAGCACCAGCACCAGCACCAGCACCAGCACCAGCACCAGCACCAGCACCAGCATCGGCTGCGGAGGCGGGCGCGTTGTCTGGCGTGTCGCTTGGAGTAACGTCAGCAGCGCTCTCTGAAGCAGCGCTCTCTGAAGCAGCGCTCTCTGAAGCAGCGCTGGCCGTTACGCTGGCCTCAGGTACCGGGGTCCAGGCATCGGCAATCGGTTCAGGCGCCGAAGATGGCGCCGAAGTTGGCTCGCTGCCCGCCGTCGCCTCGTCCTCTTCACCCGCTTGAGCAGCCAACTCATCTGGTGTGGTCTGGTCGCTCGTAGGTGTGGTAGCATCGGTGGTAGCATCCTTGTTGGCGTCGGTGTCGGCGTCATCAGGTGGCATGTGGTTCTGATCGTCCATTATGGGACTCCTTCTGGGTGAGAGCTGAGAGGGAGCAGGCCAGATAGATGGATGAGCAATGAAAGATGGATGCCCCCACTAGTCTGAAAAACATGCCCGGCATGATGCGTACCCTTCCCGTATGCATCGGCGTAAAACTGCCAGGCGGCCTACATTGTAACACACCCCACAACTTTGGCCTGTAGACCCGTAACCCCTTGCGTTTAACAACAGAGTTCGCTACCCTGCATGGTGACACCATTGTTGACACCGCGAGTGAGAGTTCAGTCAGCGCGTGAGATACGCATGAGAACCGTGTGAGGAGATGGAGTATGCAGCCCCCCACCAGTGGTGATATTGTCGTCGCTCATGCGCCCGCCGACGCATCACTTGCCAGCTACTATGCCATCGCGCTGCGCACGCAGGGAGCGGGCGCCTCTCCCTACAGTCCGCCAGGCGGCCAATCGTCACAGGGTATCGCATCCCAGGTACGTAACTCGCGGGCGCTGGTCGTGCTGGTCACCGATCCCGTGCCAGCCTGGGCGGGCGGGCTGCTATCAGGCTATCGCGAGCTGATGGCCGCCGAGCGGTGGCGTCGTATCGCGATTGTCCGTCGGGGCGCGGGCCAGCTCTCGCCAGAGATGCAAGGGCTGCCGTGGATCGAGGCGTCCGATAAGCCGGTCGAGGAGGTCGCCGCCGAGATTCTCTCGCTGCTGGCCGCCACACCGACCCCAGCGGCAAAGGCTACCGGCGCTCCGATGCGCAGGCGTACAGTCGCACCCATGCCCACGCCCGCTGGGCCGCCACAGTGGCCCGCGTCTCAGCCGATTGACCAGCCATTCGGCGACGGCCTGCTCACCCGCCGGAATCTGCTGATCGGTGGCCTCGGCGTGGCGGCTCTTGGCGCGATAGCCCTGGGCACAACGGCGGTACTGACGCGCGGATTTGGCTTGCTTGGCGCTGGCGCTGGTACGACAACTGGCGGTGTTGTGCCGCCACTGCTCTTCACCGCGAGTGGCAACACCTTGTATGCGGTTGACCTTGCGAGCGGCAAGCTGCGCTGGGGCTTCACCGCGGATGCGACAGTTCGCCCGGCCGATAGCTCCACCCAGGGCGTTATCTATGCCATCTCCGAGAACGGCACGCTCTACGCGCTCAAGACCGCCGATGGCAAGCCGCTCTGGCAGAGCAGTATCCCCGGCCCGGTGAAGGTACGGCCCGTGGTACTGGGTGGGCTGATCTATACCGGGTCCGATGACCACAACGTCTACGCGCTCAACACCAGAGATGGCTCGATCAAATGGAAGTTCCAGACCGGCGATGCCGTGGAGGCGCGGCCAGTGATCGCCAATGGTGTCGTCTACGTCGGCTCGAACGACCACAGCGTCTACGCGCTCGGAGCGGTTGACGGCAACCAGGTGTGGAAGCATACCACCAGCGGCCAGGTCTACTCATCGGCGGCGGTAAGCAGCGACGCCATCTTTATCGGGTCCGATGATCAGAAGATGCGGAAATTGCGGATCTCCGACGGCAAGCTCATCTGGACGTTTACCACGGGCAGCCACGTCTCGTCGTCGCCCGCGCTCACCAGTGACATGGTCTATTTTGGCTCCCAGGATAGCGGGGTCTATGCCGTCCCGGTGGGGGGCGCTCAGCACGCGACCTGGCGTTACCGCACGGGCGGAGCGGTCTTCTCGTCGCCCATCTTCGCCAATGGCACGATCTTTGTCGGTTCGAGCGATCACAATGTCTACGCGCTGGGCACAGATGGCAAACAGCGCTGGGCCTTCAAGACCGGCGGCGCCGTCAATGGACGCTTCGTCGTCGCCAATGGTGTGGTCTATGCCAATAGCGACGCGCTCTATGCGCTCAAAGCCGAGGATGGCACGAAGGTGTGGCAGTTCGCCGCCGATGGAAAAACCGGCTACTTCTCGCCCGGCATGACCCAATAGCCACCGCTCTGGCCCCCACTCCTATGGGGGGCTAGCGCGCGAGGGCTGGCGGAGGGCATAGGCCATTTGTCGTGTGTAGCTATCAGGCGTGCTCGTTCGTCTCTGCAACTGAAGACGGGAATATCATCTCAATTTATCCACCCTTCGCACGCATTTATCCCCATATGACTCCCGCATATGGCTCAACTGGCTCACCGCTTCTTCCGCACTCATCATGATGTTCGCGCCCAATGCGCACGATGCGCCCAATGCCGCGCCGGGCCGCACTGATTCTATACATATCGAGAATACCGATACCGCCAACAATCGGAGCTTTGCCGTTCAGCTATGTCGTATTCCGCGATCACCCAACCGGCCAGTCATCGCGAAGGACGCCTGCCGCGCCCGATGTGCCGCATAGCGAGGCACATAGCGAGGCGCATGTCCAGGCCGTTGAGAGGATGCCGCGCCGATGCGAATGCGGATACCGCTTATTTCGCGGGCGCTGCCAGCCCGCAGTATGTCAGGTCTTTATCGTTGTTCCTGAATGGACTCCAGGGCACAAATGTATGGTGCATGGGGAGGTGGAGGCAACTATGCAACGGTTTCATCAACAACTCGCCGATGGAGCGCGATTCGGCCATGGAAGCGCGGCGCTTCGGTCAAACGCTCTCGCGTCGAATGGCACGCGCGAGTATGCCGACTCATGGGAAAAGTCGTGGTCCCGTGATGCCGCGCCATCGGCGTCGTCGGCGGCAACCGCCTGGTGGATGGACACCGACGAGGGCTACACGCTGCTCCAGCGGCTCGCGCTGGCGCACCTGATCGTCGGCGTCTGCGTCGCGGTCGTGCTCGCCTGGCAGGTCTGGAGCGTATCTGGCCCAGTGCAGACGCCAGTGCTCGGGCTGATTGTCGCGGCTGGCGGCGCGCTGGCGCTGGCGCTCTCCCGGCAGAATCGCCCGACGCTGCTCCTGGTGGCGCGGCTGGCGCTGGTGGTGGTTGATATGAGCGCCGCTGGTGGTATACTCTTGTTGCGGGGAGGCGAAGGCTGGACTCTTCTGGTTTTCCTGCCCGCGATTGCGCTGGCGATAGCATTCTTTGCCGAGCGAGGTGGCGCCCTGGCAACTGTGCTGGCCGCGCTCATCATTGTCGCGATGAACAGCCTGGGAGATGGACCCCTCTCAGGATGGATGCCCTCACTGCTCGTGTTTCTCGGTGCGTCGGCGTTGATCGTCGCCTTTCTGGGTATGTATAGCGCCCACATCACCGAGACCAGCGAGAATCTGCGCTGGCTGCTCTCGGATGTGCGGGCAAGCAACGAGCGTCTGCGCGAGACCCATCAGACGTTGCTCATGCGGTTGCGTGCCGCCGAGCAGGCGCAAGAGCCACTCCTTCGCGAGCGCGCGCGACTCGGAGGCGCCGCCGCCGAGCTGGCGATGCTGACGCAACGATTGGCGCAGGGTGAACTCTCCGCCATGCAGGCAGTGCAGGCGCTGCGTCCGGGCGCGTATGGGCCGCTGGCCGAGCTGGCAAGCGCGCTCTCACGCTATGCGCGCGTCTCCGCTGGGGGCTGGCATCCATCGGCGGTGACTGCCGTCACGGCGCTGGAGATGCCGATCCGCACGCAGGGCCAGGCGCTCGCGATGCTCGATACGGTGGCGCGGTCGCTCTGTGTTGGCGCGAATGAGCTGGTGTTGGAGGCGGAGTCGTTGGAGCCTGGCGTCAGCCTGATCGGCTCAGGGCAATATAGCCAGACGCTCTGGCAGTTGGAGCAGCATCTGCGGGCGCAGGCCGCCCATATGGCGTTGCTCGGCACGCAACTTGCCGAAATCCGCACCTCGCAGGAGAATCTGGAGGCAGTGGTGACCCGGATGGCGGTGGGCGCAAAGACGCCAACCAGCTTCGCCACCAGCGATGTCCGGGCAGTGAGCCTCTATTCCGGCCCACAGGTGGCCTTTGGCGCATCGGCCATCAGGCGCGCCGCCATCGGCCATATCGCCCATCCAAACGAGGATGAGACAGTTCGGTGGGGAAACTGGCAAAACCCGCCGTCGATAACGTACAATAGAGGTGTCTGAATACTCATTACTGCGCGTAACATTCTCACAACGCACATCTGGGGGCCAGTAGCTCCCTCCAGCCGAGGACTGTGTGAAACTCTGGCGCGATCTGCCCATCTCGCGCGAGACCTTCCTCTCGCTGAAGCATTGTGCAATTCTGTAGCTTTCGCGCTCACGACTGTGCCACCTGACGGATATTGACACGCATCCACCGCCGCAGGTAGCCCGTTGCGCTGTTCGTAAAAAGCACGCGAGCGAGACATCATCGGCCCGCCAGCTCGTACCGGAATCATCAGGTATGCTGGGAGCCACGCTGAGGCGCGTGAACAGGTGAAATGTGCGAATCGTTGCCCGTTGCCGTCTCGCGCCCGGTTTCTCTGCTGGCTGTGCCTTGCACTCACCGGCCCATTACGCGGCAGGTACGACATGGACACATGATGGACACAAGCCGCTGAATGTTGGAAATGTGCTGTGATATTCCGAAACATGTTGCTTCGCACGCTCACAAGCATCAAAGAACCCTTGAATTGCACGCCGGTTCGTGCTTCGCACGAGGCATTGGCGTTGCGTTTGACATGACAATTGTTCGCTTTACATGCTTCAGATGTTCGGAGAGATCAGTGTGATGGTGGCGGAAAACGATCCACCCTTGCGTTGATGCCTGCTCCACTGCTCAGGAGGCCTTCGTGCCAGAAGATCAGGAAACAACCACCCCTACACGTCGCCGAACCCGGCGCCAGGATGCCGCTGCGGCGAATGACCCCGTTGCGGCAACCACTGCGACCGAGGCCGCTGAGCCGACCGGAGCGACCACACCCACACCGAAGCGGCGCAGTGTCAAGCGCGCCGCAGTCGAGCAGTCAACGCTGCCCGGCGACATGACCCCTACACCAGACGCCGCGCCCACGACGAAGCCGCGCCGCGTCCGTGCCACATCCACAGCTACAGCCGCGACTGCGACTGATGCGGCTCCAGAAGCTGCTGTGGGCGCCGAAGCCGCGCCCGCGCCGAAACGCAAGAGCAGCCGGTCGCGCGCGGTGGCGGCCCCAGCGGATGACGCGCCCGCCGCCGCTGCGCCGTCAGTGGATGCTTCCAATCACGCCGATTTCGACAACCACGACAACCAAAACAACCACGACAACTATGGCGAAACGCCGCGCGCGCGCCGTGTGCGCATGCCACGAGTGCGCCATGCGCGTGGGGAGTCGGACGCGCCGGATCAGGATCAGGCGGCCGCCGCGTCTGCTCCAGCCGCCTCCGAGGCGACTCCCGCGCCCGATGCCGATCCCACGCCGCAACGGCGCGGGTTCACGGTCTGGGTGAATCAGGAGCAGCGTCCGGGCGAGCGTGGACCTGATATGCCCGGCGGCGCGCCTCGTCAGCCGCAGCGACCACATCAAAATCCAGCCGCACGTGGCGGGCAGGGCAGCATGCCGCCCTATCGGCCCGGCGGTCGTGGTGCGCCGCAGCGGCCGCAAGCGCCCAACCGCGATCAGCATCAGCAGCAACACCAGCAGCATCCCGGCGGCAGCGGCGAAGGCCAGCAGCAGCAGCGCCCGCCGCAATATCCCTATCAGCCATACTCGCCCTATGGTCAGCCGGGACAGGGACAACCAGGCCAGCAAGGGCAGCAAGGGCAACAGGGGCAGTATGGTGGCGGCAACGGCAATCGCTCGCAGGAGCAGCACCGGCCAGTGCGCGGTGGTCGACAGTATGGCTACCCGCCCTACAGCGATCAGCAGGGCAACCGGGGATACACCGACCAGCGCGATATGCGCGCGCCGCGTGATCGTCGCCCGCCCGCCTCGCCCGCGTCATATGCGGAACAGGCCGAGCGTGGTGGTCCGCTCACTACTCGCCGCAACCTGGGCAATCAGGGTGGTAGGCGCGGCCAGCCCGACACCCGTGGTGGACGTCCCTCGCGGGATGGCGGCTCGATGTACACGCATACGCCTGCGCCCGCTGGCTCCGAGAGCCGCTACGGCTACGGCCAGCGCCAGCCCGCACCTGTGGCTCCGGCGCGCACCGTCGAGGTCAACGGCGTGCTCTGGCTGGGTGGCGGTCAGGGGATGTCGCCCGCCGAAGTGCTGGATGAGCGCAACCTGCTGCCGCTCGCCCGCATCAATCCTGAGGATGTGCGCCGCTATGGGCTGCGCTCCGGTGATCTTGTCAGCGGCATGGCGGAGGAGCGCGCTGGTCGGCGCCATGTCGTACAAATTGAGAGCGTCAACGACGCCGACCCCGAAACTCAGCGCGACCGGCCGCTCTTCGAGCAGTTGACGGCCACCTTCCCCGAGCGGCGCATCCGGCTGGAGCAGGGGGCGCATCCCCCGGTTTCGACCCGGCTGATCGATCTCTTCGCGCCGCTCGGCTTTGGCTCGCGCGCGCTGGTCGTGGCCCCGCCAAAGACTGGCAAGACGACGCTGATCCGCGAGGCGGCTGAGGCGGTGCTGACAGGCTATCCCAACGCCGTCGTGATGGCGGTGCTCGTCGGCGAGCGCCCCGAAGAGGTCACCGACCTGCGTGCCCGGCTGGAGCCACGCGGCGGGCTGGTCTACGCGGCCAGCTTCGACGAAGAGACCGAGCGCCATGCCTGGCTGGTTCAGGTGGCGGTTGAGCGTGCGAAGCGGGTTGCCGAGTCCGGACGCGACGCCTTCATGGTGCTGGACTCGCTGACACGGCTGGCACGCGCCGAAAATCTGGCGACGCGCGGCGCGGGGCGCACGCTGTCCGGCGGTATTGACGCGCAGGCGTTGGATACCGGACGGCGCGCGTTTGGCGCGGCCCGCAACCTGGATGAAGGCGGCAGCCTGACGATTCTGGCGACCTGTCTGGTGGATACCGGCAGCCGTCAGGACGACGTGGTTTACGAGGAGTTCAAGGGCACCGGCAATATGGAGCTTCACCTCTCGCGTGAATTGTCGCAGCGGCGGCTCTTCCCGGCGGTGGATGTCATCAAGTCCAGCACGCGCCGCGAGGAGATGTTGCTGACGCCCGAAGAGCTACGCGCGACCACAGCGCTACGCCGTCGGCTGGCCGATGTGCCGCCTGCCCAGGCGACCCAGCAACTGCTCAACGTGCTGGAGCGCACGCAATCCAACGCGGCGCTGCTCCAGGCGCTCGAACAGAGCGGCTGGCTCACCAGCGCCCGGTAACACCGGCGTTGGACTCTCTGGCTCTCTGGCTCCCCCTCTCCCACAGGAGAGGGGGCCGGGGGTGAGGTCCGGGGATATCACAACTAACTTGGCCTCCCATCATCATCTCGATGGGAGGCCTTTTTTGTGCCCTGGCCCAGTGATGGCACAGCGATGGCACAGGGTCTGCCACGGATACTGGGCGGCTGTGGCATACTATGCACGGAGAAGGATGATACCTGGGGAGGGTTATGGGCACCGGTCTACCGCGCCATCCGCGACGACAGAAAGTGATGGCGTGGATGGCGCGCGACTGGCGTGGCCCGCGCTATCTCGCCTGGGGCGCCGCGGTGCTGGCGCTGACCTCGCTGGTGACGATCGGCTATTACGCCAACGCGGCGCACCCCGGCATAGACCCCGACACCGCCGCCTATCTCGGCCAGGCCAGCGCCATCCTCGATTCTGGCCATTTCGTCGATCCGACACGGCTGCCCGGCTATCCCACCTTCATCGCGCTGCTCTTTCTGGCGACCGGGCGCGGCAACCTCGATGCGGTGAGTATCGCGCAGGGCATTCTCTATGTGCTGGCGGCGCTGGAGTTCTACGCCGCGCTCTGTCTCATGCTGCGACGGGCGTGGGTATCCGCCCTCATCGTCGCGCCCATCGCCGCCAATACCCACCTGCTCTCGTATGTGCGTCCAATCCTCTCGGAGGGGCTGGCGCTCTTCCTGCTGGCGTCGCTGGCGCTGGCGCTCGTCGTATTCCTGCGTTGGCCGGGCGCGCGCACATTCTGGGGCGTGACGGTGGCGCTGCTGGCGCTCTTTCTGACGCGACCCGAGTGGATGTATCTACCGCTTCCGCTCTTTCTGTGCCTGCTGATGCTGGCATGGCGGCGCGGGCAATTGCGGCGGCTCCTGCCCACGGCGATTCTCGCGCTTGGTCTGCTCTACGGGACGCTCGGCGGCTACGTCATCCTCAATCGCGTCCAGAACTCCTGTACCTGCGTCACCTACATCTCGAATGTCAACCTGTTGGGCAAGGTGATGCAGTATCGCATGGAACGCGAAGCGCCACCGCAATACGCGACGATGACGCACCTGGTCTCGGTGCATGTCGAACGCGGCGACGCCGACCCCTGGAATGTCATCCGTGAGGATTATCCGCCGCTGCACCGCGACTACTTCGCGCTGGCGGGGGAATACAGCGCCGCCATCATTCGGGAGCATCCAGTGGAGTTCGTGGCGAAGTCTGGCCCGGTGGCCGCCGCCGCGCTGACGACGGTCAATCCTTTCATTCCCATCGCGCCCCACGGCCCGTTCGCCACGCCCCTGCTGGCGATCAACGCGGCGATCACGACGCTGATGCGCAAGCTGCTGCCGTTCTTCCCGCTGCTGGGGGCAGGCTGGCTGCTCTGGATGCTCTGGTGGCGGCGCAAGCCCTCGGTGCTGGCGGAGGCGATGGGCCTTTTCGCACTGCTCGGCGGCTACGGCCTCCTGCTGACGATCTTCGGCGGCTACGTCTACTATGCCCGGCTGCGCGCGCCCTACACCCCGCTGCTGCTGATCGTCGTCTGGGGCAGCGCCGTGCTGGCCGCGCTCTGGCTCGGTGGCCGCGCCCTCGCCTGGTGGCGCGCACGCCATGCCGATGCGTCTGTTCGCCCTGGTAAACAGCCTGCCCTCTGAGCGTCAGACATACCACTGGCAAACTCAACAGATGAGGGAGAGCAGGCGATGGTGAGAGCGTCTCGCGGCGTCTACCTGCTGGCATTGCTGCTGGGGTGCATCGCGCTATTGGCGGGCTGCGCGGGTACGACTGCCGCCGATATTGCCACATCGAATCCCTCGCCAACGCCAAAAGCGCCTATGCCAACGGGTTTGCTTCTCCTGCGCGTAAGTGGCCCACCCGAGAGTCGTGCAGCGCCTTTCTCAGCGCGGTCGGATCAGCCTGATAAGGTGCAGCAGTTGTTTACGACGATGCTGGCGCTGCCTACCTACGTTGGAGGTGGGTGTCCTATTGATCGCGGCGGGGGATACTTTCTCACGTTTCTGGATCACGATAACATCGTGGCCCAGGCATTTATCCCGGCGGGCGGGTGCGCGAGGATTGTCATGACCAAGCCGTATGGATGCCATACGGCGCCGGTCAGTGTCATCCAGCAATTGGCCGACACACTTGGCGTACCAACCGACAAGATTGGGTTTGCGGGAGCCTTCTATGATACCGCTCCGCCAGGTAGTCCCACCGCGCCTGCGGCTCCAACGCCGCCCGTTCTGCCGATGGAACCCTGCCATTAACGGCCTGTCACTCCTGCGTCCCATCCGCCGCCACGTCATCCAGCGGCAGGCCGACCATCTCCATCAGCTTGAGCGCATTGGTCGAGGTGGCGACGCCAGGACGCAGCCGGTAGTCGAATGACATCGCGGGACCATCCGCGCCGCGAGTGAACGTCTCGGTGAAGTGGACGGCGTCGCGGGCGGCGGTCAGGTCGGGCGTCTCCGTCAGGCTTAGATCGTGGGAGGAGACGGCCCCCGTCGCTCCGTAGCGCAGCAGCGTGCGGATGATCTGGCGCGCGGCAATCTGGCGTTCGCTCGTATTCGTGCCGTGCAGAATCTCATCCAGCAGGAAGAGCGGCTCGCGCTCGCCCGTCTCGCCCGTCGTATGGGCGATCTCCACCACCTCACGCAGCCGCCGCAGCTCCGCCATGAAGTACGAGATGCCGTACTCCAGCGAGTCCTGCACGCGGATGCTGGTCGCCAGCGTCAGCGGCATCAGCCGCATCTCGTCCGCGCAGACCGGCCCGCCCGCCTGCGCCAGCACGACATTCACCCCGATGGCGCGCAGCAGCGTGCTCTTGCCCGACATATTCGAGCCGGTGACGAAGAGGAAGCGGCCCACTGGCCCGATGCCGACGTCGTTGCCGACACAGACCGCGGGCGGCAGCAGCGGATGCCCCAGGTTGCGCGCGCTCAGGGCTGGCCCGTCGGCAGCCTTCTCGACGATCTCCGGGAATGCCCAGGTCGGATTGTCCGCCGCCAGCGTCGCCAACGCCGAAAGCGCCTCCAGCTCGCTCAGCGTCTCCAGCCAGACGCGCACCCGCCGCCCCGCCGCCTGCTGCCAGCCTTCGAGCAGCCAGAGCGTATGGAAGCTCCACAGCAGAAACGCCTGGATGATCGGGAAGAACATCGAGAGGCGAAGATCGCCGAATTGCAGGATACGCCCCAGCCGCCGCATCTGCTCGTCGGCGTTGAGTTGCTCCGCCGCCAGAGCGCGCTGGATGCGCCGCAGCCGCTCCGCCTCGAAGGGCTGCTGGGCGACGCGCGCGAAGACACCCTCATACGGCTGAAAGACCGCCTGGCGGTCGGAGACCTGGTCGATCAGCTCGTTGATCTGTTTGCCATAGCTCATGCTAAAGAGAATGCTGGCGCCCAAGGCCAGCAGCCAGAAAGGTGCCCGCACGACGCCCGTCACATTCAGCACCGCCAGCCCCACCGTCAACACGGGCAGTATCCGGCTGGTCCAGATAAGCGCGGGATGCTTCAGCAGCCAAGGCTCCTGCTCGGCCCACGCTAGAAAGTTGCGGTAGCCCGCGCGCGACATCCCCGAGAGGCGGCCAAAGAGCGTCAGCTCGTCACGGAAGTCCACCAGCTCGGCCAGCTCATCCACGGCGGTCTGGCGTTCGCGGATCTCGTCGGGCGCGGCGGGAGCAAGCAGCCATTCGGTCAGGCGCTGCTGCGCGGCGGGCGTGCTGGCGGTGTTGAGCAGATGTTGCAGCGAGGCGTGGCCCAGCAGATCAAGGTCGCCCGCGAAGGACGGCGTAGGCGCTGGCGGCTCCGGCGGCTCGCGCAGCGGCATCGCGGGCCAGTCGCGCTCCAGCCGGTGCAGCCCTTCGTCATTGATCTCCGCCAGCATCTTGAAGCGGCGATAGCGCGCCTCGAGCCGACCCTGGCGCACGAAGAAGTAGCCGCAGGCGACCCACACCAGCGCCGCTGGGATGAGAAAGAGCGCCGACTGCGTGCCAATGGCGAAGACGATGAAGACCGCTGGTGTGAAGAAGAGCAACACGGTCAGGTTGGCGGATTGCATCCGCTGGCGATAGTATTCGTCGCGCTGGCGCACGAAGGCGTTGCGCCGGGCGACGTAGAGCGCGGCGGGCGTCTCGGCGGCTACCACCGGCGTGGCGTCCTCCGATAGGGCATTCGATGTGGATGATGATGACGCCAAGGCGCTGCTCCTGCTCGTATCGTAGCCCCACCCATATCTCAGCGCGGGGCAGACCATCTCTTACGACGAATTATAGCCACTTCCACCACGAGGCGGCAGCGCTTCGTGCCATTTCGCGGACGCAACACCGCGATGGCGCGTGAGATTGTCGTGCGCCACGGCGCGGCCAGCTATGTTATACTCGCGATGCTCGCAGTACCCATAGCATATACTTCTGATTGCCGCGGCTCCTTGGTGGAGGAGGAGGAATGCTCAACTTTACAACCGACATCTCGATCAGCCAGATCATCAGCGCATGCCTGTTGCTCGCGGCAGTTGGAGGTATCTTGTTAACCTACCGTCAAATGCGAAGTAATTACCGGATGCAGAAGGCGACCTTCTTCAAAGAGCTGTACTCGACGATGTTCGCCGATTCCGAGGTGCGTAGCGCGCTCTACATGATCGAGTACAACCGCTTTGTCTATACCGAGCAGTTTCACGGTTCCACCGACGAGAACATCGTGGACCGGCTGCTCAGCTTCTCCGACCTCGTCTGCGACCTCTATGCCCAGGGCGTGCTGACCGATCACGAGATGGACTTTTTCAAGTACGAGTTCTACCGCATTTATAAGAATGCCAATGTGCAGCGCTATCTCGACTTCCTCAAGGAGCGCTACACCGACACCGGCCACAACATCGAGCCGTTCCCGGCGTTCGTCGCCTATTGCGAGACTGAGCTACGCAAACGCGGCCAGTCGGGTATCCGCCTGCTCAACGGCCTGCGCAACCTGCGCTTCGACCTGAAGGCCGTCGCGGCGCTCGGGCGGCGGCGTCCCTAGGCGTTCTGTAAGCGATCCACAGGTGTTCAGTATGCCCATCGTCCTCTCCCACATCCAGATCGAGCCATTGCTCCGTGTCCGTGCCACGGGCGACACGTCGGCCACCACGTCAGCCGACCTGGGCCGCTCAGAGACGACGGTCACGCTCGACGATGAGGGCGTCCTCTATCCCACAGGCGAGCGCCTGCGCTGGGATGACGCCCCGCGCATCGTCAAGAGCGACTCGGTCTGCTTCACCCTGAGCGACGGCGAGATCGCGGAGATTCGTGTCTTCTCGCAGACGACCAACTGGGTGCGCAGCCTCTATCCGACGCAGTCCGCGCCGACGATGCTGGTCTCTGGCGTGCCGATGCACCGCATCAAGGATACCGATCCCTGGCGCGATACGCTGGCGAAGGTGAAGACGATTGCGCCGCTGACGGGCCGCATGCTGGATACCGCGACCGGCCTGGGCTACACGGCAATTCTGGCGGCAGAGACAGCTACCGAGGTCGTCACCATCGAGCTGGACCCTGCCGGGCTGGAGATCGCGCGCGCGAATCCGTGGTCGCGCGAGCTATTCGCGCGGGCCAACATCCGTCAGCTCATTGGCGACGCCGCCGACATCGTGCCGACGCTCGATGCAGCATCGTTCGCGCGCATCATCCACGACCCGCCGCAACTGAGCCTCGCGGGCCACCTCTACTCCGAGAACTTCTATCGCGAGCTACGGCGTGTCCTGGCTCGTGGCGGGCGTCTCTTCCACTACATCGGCGACCCCAACAGCCCCTTCGGCAGCCGCACCACCAGCGGCGTCATGCGCCGACTGCACAATGCCGGATTCGCGCGTGTCGTGCGCCGCCCCGAGGCGTTCGGCCTCGTCGCCTATGCGTGACCTCACCACCGCCCCTGCCCTTCGGGCTGCTGGCCTTAACAGTGATAGCGTGCGGTAGGGTTTAGCCGCGGCATTCATGCCGCGAACCTGGATGATGTCCCACGCTGCCTGCGCGATCACCGCCGCAAATTGAACGCGAAGTTGACCCCGAAGATCATTGCGGCGACTACGATGATGCCCACGAGGCCCGCCTCGCCGCCCGCGATAGCCACAATCGGGATGCCGAAGATCAGCGAGCAGATAGCCAGCGCCAGCGCGTTCTCCGAGTGCTTACTATGATCCACCTGCGTCTGCTGTGTCTGCTGCACCTGCCGGTTGAGCTTCTCGACCAGCGCGTCGAGGAACTGGTCATCGTAGCTGGGGCCAAGCTCGCGCCGCGCTTCCAGGCTCGCCTGAAGGTCGCGCCGAATATCTTCCTGTGTCGCTCGTGCCGCCTGAAGCGATTGCTGGGATTGCTGGGATTGCGGAGTCATCGCGACCGCCGTCCTTTCGCTTGCTATCGGGTGTCTCTGGGAATCTGTAAAATTATACGCTATGCAAGAACGGCGGGTTAATAAGAATCTCTCATGGCGCTCCCGGTTGGCGAAACAAGGATGGCGTTCTGGTCAGGATGACGCCGGAATGAGCATCTCACTATGTTCCTGGCAGTGCTCGATGATCCCGTAGGTCCGTTCGTAGACATACTCACCCGGCTGAAAGTAGCGCTCATCCAGCGTCTGGAGAAACGCGACATCTTGCTGATACGCCCGGCGCAATATGCCACAGATCGCCTCCAGCGGCTGATCGCCGACGAGCGCGACAAACGCCCCGTTGATCGCATCGTTCATCACCTGGTTCTGCGCCTCGTCCGCGAACTCAATCGGCGCCATGCCGCCCGCCACCACGGGAACGCGCACCGTCGCCATCATCTCCCAGCCCGCCAGATGGGCGACGACCTCGCGCGGCCCCCATCTATCCTCCGCACGGCCAACACCGCGTTGCTCCGCCGCGACAGCCATCGCCATCAGCCGCTCATACGCATCCACAAACGCCCGCAGCAGCTCATCTTTTGTCATGCATCGCTCCCCGCTTGCCTGGTTCCCCCTCTCCTACAGGAGAGGGGGCTGGGGGTGACGTCCGCTACCCCTGCACAAGCTGGATCAGGTTGCCGCAGGTGTCGTCGAAGACGGCGACTGTGGTTGGCCCCATGCTCGTCGGCTCCATCGTGAACCGCACGCCTCGCCCCGTCATCCGCGCGAACTCTGCCTGAATATCCGCGACGAAAAACGACGCGGCGGCGATGCCCTGCTGGAAAATCGCCTGCTGAAAGGCCGAGGCCGCTGGGTTGTCGTTCGGCTCCAGCAACAACTCGACGCCATCCGGTTCCTCGGGCGAGACGACCGTCAGCCATTTGAATTGCCCGACCGGAACATCCTGCTTCCGCTGAAAACCGAGCACATCGGTGTAAAACGCCAGCGCCTTCTCCTGGTCATCCACGAAGACGCTCATCAGTCTGAATCTCATGTGGCTTCTCCTGGTTGATACGTCCATACAGAGCGCGGCGCATTAGTATGTGGGCGCCTCAGGCGTTGCCGCCGGTTGGAGCAGGCTGAACGAGTTGCCGTAGAGATCCTGGAAGACAGCCTCGACGCCGTAGGGCTGCTCCTGTGGCTCGCTGCTGAAGCTGACGCCGCGCCCTTTGAGCGTCTCGAAGTCGGCGCGGCAGTCGTCGGTGAAAAAGACCCAGGTGGTTCCCTGGCCAACGCGCTCGCTGATCTTCTGAGCGAACTCCTCGCCATGCATCGCGGGCACCGGCGCTTGCAGGAGGATCTCGAAATCGGTCTGCCCGGCGGGGGCGACCGTCAGCCAGCGCGCGCCGGGTCCGAAGGCAACGTCGGAGCGTTTCTCCAGGCCCAGCTTCTCGGTGTAGAAGCGCAGAGCCTCATCCTGATCGTGGACGTAGATGGTGACGCGGGCGAGACGGGTAATCATCCGCCATTCCTCCTGAACTAAGGCAAAGCGACGCTTTTTCGGTGAGAGGGCGCTCACCCTTCGTTGACGAGATGAAAGGCAATGCTTTGCCATTCTTGACCACCCCGCCAAAACCGGCGCCGCTCACGTATAAGGATCGAGCGACTGATCGAGCCAGAGTTCATACCAGGCAAAGAAGCTCAAACGCTCGTTCGGGCGCTTGATCGTCGGTAGCGGGTAAATTCCTTCATCGCTTGATCTGCCATCACACCACATGTGGCCCCGCTCGCTACCCGCAATTACCAGGAGGTTGCCGTACCCACATCCTTGTGTGCCAATCCGCAATGTACCTTGCACATAGGTGTCTTTGAAGTAGGCTTCATCAAATGCCTCATGGAAGTATTCTTCGTCGAGTTTGTCGCGGTCGAGTCCCAAATCTTCTGGCGTCATGTTCCAGGCATCTACATGAGGAAAAGGAGCCTGAAGTAAGCGCAAATCATGCACACTCTGCTGTAAGCAGCGCTCAAGCGGATAGATTCCGTATTCTGGTCCGGCGCCACCATCTCCCATAAGGAGCAGAAAGCGACGATAGTCCTCTGGTAGGATGACGCTGAACTGTGCTTCGACTTCCTGCAAAGTGGACTCTGACAGGCAAGAATTGAGCAGGTAGTGATGAGTTGTTGCGCCGAACATCTGGAACTGCCTATCACGGCGACGCAACTCGGTCAACTTCTCTTGCAGTCGGACAACGTCGGGATCCATGGCAGAATCTCCTGAGTAGACCGATCATGACCATTGCGCTTGATGCGATAGGTCTTACCGATAGCCGCCGTAGATCGCGTGCCCGGCGAGCATCCAGAAGCAGTCGGCGACCGAGAAGCCTGCCGCGCGCAGCCATTGCAGTTGGTCGGCCAGCGGCGAGGGATGGTCTATCGGGTCTGCCTCTGTCAGCTCGTAGTAGTTCCACTCGGCGTCCTGGAACTGCTGATACAGGCTCAGGTCGCCCGCCAACACCTGACTCTGGACCTGCGCGGCGGTGTTCCACTGGTCGGCAAAGAGCAGCCGCACGCGATCAGTGGCGGGCGCGACCAGATCGGCCAGCAGCAGCGCGCCTCCCGGCTCCAGCCGTCCCGCCACATCGGCGAACATCTGCCGCTTGCCCTCATGCGTCAGATGGTGGACCACCAGCGACGAGAGCACACAGCGCAGCGGCGAGGGCAGCGCCTCACGCCAGGCGCTCTCGGCCAGCTCGAACGCGCCGACGGTCACGCGGTCGCCGTAGGGGGCCAGCTTCTCGCGCAGCGCCGCCCGCATCGTCTCCGAGCCATCGAGCGCGTGATAGTGGCAGTTGGGATAGGTGTCCAGCACGGCGCGCGCCAGCAACCCGCCGCCCGCGCCAAGCTCCATGGCGGTAAACGTCTCGTCGGCCTGGGCGGGGATCAGCGCGCAGAGCGTCGCAATTTGCTGCTCGCGCATCGGCACCGCCACATCGTCGAGCGTCAGAAATCGGGCGGAATCGTCCTCAGTCCAGTGTTGGGACGCGCCATAGTCTGCCATGAGGGGAGATCCTTTCGTTTCAGCGCGTGCGATCTTTCCAGTTCCACCACTTCAATAACTCAGGATCATGCACATCTTCGCTGGCGAAGTAGACGGCGCAGCGAAAGGTATAGAGCACGCAGCGGTCGATGTGGGCGCCACGCAGCGCGCACAACTGATCGTAGAGCGCCTCCGGGTCGGCCTGGCGCAGGTCAGCTACCCGCATGATACCAAGGTCGCGCAGATCGCGCGCGATGCTCTTGCCAACACCGGGAATGCGCAGCAGGTCATCGGTCGCGCTCGTTTTCATGGTAGCAGGCATGGTTGGCGCTCCTTCTCAGAGTCTATCGCGCACAGCGGGGAAATCCCAGTTAGATATTCCGCTGGATCGATGGAGAAGTGGAACACAAGTTCTTGTGATTCAGGCGAACATTAGATGACGGGATAACCCTGCCGCCAGCGATAGACACACCAGCCGATCACCGCCAGCGAGACGATGACCACCACCACTTTCTCGACCCACGTGCCCGACTTGAAGCGCCACTTGTAGTTTGGCGGGAAGCCGAAGCGCGCATGCGAGGGCCAGAGCCACGGGACGCCGCCAGTAGTCAGGCTATCGGCGACGAGATGCAGAAAGTAGCCGACCAGCAGACCGACGAACGCCACGCCCAGCCCCTGCGCCACATTGAAGCCGGGCACGGCGCCGGTGAGCACGTCGCCGAGGTCGCGTGTGGCGCGATCCGCCCCGGTTTGTTCCAGCGCCACGCCGATGCCACGTTGCGCACCGTAGATGATTGCGGCGACCACGATTAACCCAACGATGCTATGGAAGAACCGCCGATGCCCGGCAAAATGCTGGATGCCTTTGCTAACGATGCCAAGGCGTTTGCCGAGCGTGCTGCGCGCGTTGTCGATGTCTGGCGTGAGCGCGCCCAGCGCCGCGAAGCCGTAGAAGATGGCCTTCTGCGCGACCAGCGCGCCCGTGACGGTGGTCGAGCCGCCGAAGATGGCTGGCCCCGAGAGATGGAAAATACTGTCAGCCGCCACCGCGCCCGCGACGCCAAAGACCACATGGGACGAACCGTTCACCGCAGCCTCCTCGGAAAGCCAGGCCACGATGCCCGGCGGAATGATTACTCTTCAACCTCGTCGGGGTCGGCGACGAAGATGCGGCCGTCTTCGATGCGCACCCGATAGGTGCAGAGCGGCTCGCGCGCTGGTCCGCGCACCACTGCGCCGTCGCGCACGTCGAAACGCGCCAGATGGATCGGGCAGGTGAGCACGCAGCCGTCAAGCTCGCCCTCGTCGAGCGGCCCGCCCGTATGCGTGCAGTCGTCGTCCACGGCATAGATGACGCCATCCACATTCGCCAGGCAGACGAGATGTATGCCGACCTCCACCCGTAGTAGTTCGCCCGGCGCTATCTCCTCCAGTCGCGCCACCTCGTGAAATGTGCCCATATGAAAAGCGGCCCTCCAGCCGCGCAGTTAGTGTCATGCCGCCCCATCAGGCTACCACAGATGCCCGCCTGGCTCAACCGTCCTGCGCAACGGCATAGCGATTAGTCGCCCCGCTGCCTGGTGTGAGCGTGCTTTTTCTCGGCGTCAGGCGTCTCGCGGAGCATCGTGATGGCGTCGGTCAGCCAGCCGCGCTCGGTCTCCAGGTGCAGCAGGATGCGCTCGATGGCCAGCCGAGCGCCCAGATCATAGTCGTGTCGCGGCGCGCGCTCGTAGGATGCCCGCTGCCCGTCCAGATCGGCCAGCCGCTGCTCCAGCAGAGTGACCGCCTCGGCGCGCGGAAGCTGCGTAAGGAACATCAGGCCGATATCGCCGGGCGCGAAGAAACGGTCGGCGCGCGCCAGCGTCTTGCGCAGCAGCTCCTCGAAGGCGCGCTCGCCTTGGTCGGTGATCGAGTAGACCTTGCGCGGCGGGCGGTTGCCCTCCTGCTCGCTATGCACCCGCACATAGCCGTCGCGCGCGAGGCGGTCCAGGATGGCGTAGGCGGTCGGCTTCTTCATATCGGTAACGCGACTGAGATTGCGCTCGATGAATTCGTTGATCTGGTAGCCATGCTGGCTCTGCGCCCGCAACATGCCGAGCAGCAGCAACGCCCGCTCATCCATTGTTCATACCCCCTCATCGCTGGATACCAGCAACATATTCCCCTATGACCCATATTTGTGACCCACATCTATTAGTCACACTTGACTATTCCAGTTTCCGGGGCTACAATCATAGCAGGATAGTCAAAGCTGACTAGTCAAGTATTTATAGACTTACTGAAGGATATCACGATGAGCACGCATCCGCCAGATGTGCCAGTGGGACCAGACGCCGCGGACAAGAAGCGCTCGCGCAACGCTATCCTGATGGTGGCGCTGGTCGTCCTGGTCGACATCACCGGCTTCGGCCTTATTCTGCCGCTGCTGCCTTTCTGGGCGGAGAAGCTCGGCGCCAGCCCTTTCGAGGTTGGCCTGATTCTGACCGTCTACGCGCTGGCGCAGTTTCTCTTTACGCCCATCCTCGGCGCGCTCTCCGACCGTTTCGGGCGGCGTCCAGTCATCCTCGTCTCGCTGCTGATCGAGGCGCTGGGCTTCGCGCTGACGGCGCTGGCGGGCACGCTGCCGCTCTTGCTGGCGGCGCGCTTCGTCGGCGGGCTGGGCGCGTCGAACATCGGCTCGGCGCAGGCGGTCGTGGCGGATGTCACCGCACCGAAGGATCGCGCGCGTGGCATGGGCATGGTGGGCGCGGCGATTGGCCTGGGCTTCGTCATCGGCCCGGCGCTCGGCGGCATCCTGGCGGGCTTCGGCGCCACGGTCCCCTTCTGGGCGGCGCTCGTCGTGGCGCTGGCGAATGCGCTGCTGGTGCTGCTCTTCATGCCCGAGACGCGCGTGCGAAGCGTCGCGCATGCCGAGCCGCTCAGCCCGTTCGCGTTCTTCGCGGGCTGGAAGCGCGCCAGCCAGAATCCCGCCATCGTGCGGCTGATCGTCGTCAGCCTGCTCTTCACGCTGGCGTTCACGGCGATGGAGGCGGTTTTCCCGCTCTTCTCGCAGGATGTCTTTGGCTGGAAAGCGACGCAAAACGGCTACATCTTTACCTACGTCGGCGTCATCATTGTTATCATGCAGGGCGGTCTGGTGGGTCGGCTTGTGAAGCGCTTCGGCGAGCGCGGCGTCCAGGTCGCCGGGCTGGCGTTGCTGGCTGCTGGTCTGGCGCTGCTGCCCTTTGGCGTGGCGCTGGGCGTGCTGCTGCTGGCGCTGGGCCTGCTCAGCATCGGCGATGGCGCGGTGACGCCGACCAACAACGCGCTGCTCTCGCTGGCGACGCCCGCGGAGGCGCAAGGCGAGATCCTCGGCCTCTCGCAGGGGATGGCTGGCCTGGGCCGGATGGTTGGCCCGATGGTGGCGGGCTGGCTCTTTGGCATCGGCATCGGGCTGCCGTTCTTCGTCGGCGCCGGGCTGGTCCTGCTGGCGCTGCTGGTCGCCCTGCCACGCATCGAAAATCGCTCGCTCACACCCAAACCGCAACCTGATTCGTTGCAATCAGCGCAAGAGGCTGCTACAGTCACCTCACTCACATAGATAGATCGTCGGGGTAGTTTCTCTCGAAAGGGGATCGCGCAATGGCGGCGAAGATCGCATCCTGGGTGGTGCGCCTGGGTGGCTTGATAATGATCGTGCTCGGTCTGCTCTTCTGGACGGGCAACGCGCTGGGGTTGGTGCAGGAGCACATGACGCTCGGCCTGCTGGTAGTGCTGGCGCTCTGGGTGCTGGCCGCCACCGCCATGCAGAAAGGCGTGGGCGTCGGCCTGGTGATTGGCGCGTTCGTGCTGGGCCTCGTAGTGATCGGCTTCGGCATGGCCCAGGAATCGCTGATGTCGGGCGCGACGCGCGTGGTGGTCGAGCTCATCCGAATCGTCCACCTGCTGCTCGGCCTGGCGCTGATTAGCTTCGGCGAGATCCTCACCGCGCGGCTGCGGCGGCTCAACCAGAGCGGCAAGCCCGTCGCGGCGGCATAGCAATCGCGCAAAATAGATACGGGACGCTGGAGGCATCGCGCTTCCGGCGTCCCTCTTTTTTGCCCACGTTTCGGAATCCGCATAACTAAGCCATTGTCCGCTCTTATGCACCATAAAAGATAGACATCTATTGCGATTCAGAACACATTCGTCATACACTCGTAGCCTCTCAGTGGCATCTGCTATACTGAAGCAGGCGCTTGATATACTTACGATGACTGCTATGAGCGTATATCGAAAGTAGGAAGGCGCATGAAGATGGCGGAGAAGATGCGTGGGCTTCCGCTACCTTACTTGAAGGCATGGCGAATCAAGAAGTTCATCGGGCAGAGTGAACTAGCGGATATGACGAAGTTGGCGCGGGCTACGGTGACGCGCGCTGAGCGTGGCGATGAAGTGGTGAGCTTCGCGAATATCCGCAAGTTGGCGGAGGCACTGGGAATCACTCCTGACCAGTTGTTGAAAGCACCAGATGGAGAGTAGCGCATGAGCGACCAGCACAACCAGGAAACCAGCAGCCCATTCGAGACAATCCGGCATACCACCGATGACGGCGCGGAGTATTGGGGCGCGCGTGAGCTGATGACGGTGCTCGACTACACCGAATGGCGGAACTTCGCCAAAGTGATCGAGCAGGCGCGCATTGCCTGCGCGAACAGTAATCAAGCCATTGCAGACCATTTTGTTGACGTCAACAAAATGGTTATCCTCGGCTCAGGCGCAAAGCGCAAGATCGCCGATGTCCAACTCTCGCGTTACGCCTGCTACCTCGTCGTGCAGAACGCCGACCCCAGCAAGCCGATTGTGGCGCTGGGGCAGACGTACTTCGCCGTCCGCACGCGCGAGGCGGAACTGGCGGAAGAGGCTGCTTTGCAGGGGCTCAACCGCGATCAAGCGCGGCTCTACATGCGGGCCAGAATGACCGACTACAACAAGCAACTGGCTGAGGCGGCCAAAGCGGCGGGCGTTCCCCGCAATGGCTTTGCAGCTTTCCAGAATCACGGCTACCGTGGGCTGTACGCTGGTGAGACGGCAAAGGACATTGCAGCGCGCAAAGGCTTGAGACCTGGCCAGGAGATCCTTGACTGGATGGAGTTTGACGAGCTGGCGGCCAATGCCTTCCGCGCCAGCCTGACCGGCCAAAAGCTCCGTAATGACCCAGCGATTGACACCCAGGCCAAGGCCAACAAGACGCATCACGATATCGGCGCAGTCGTGCGGAACGTCATCATCGAGCAGGGCGGCACACCGCCGGAGCAGTTGCCCACGCCAGCACAGTCTATCCAGCGGCTCCAGCGGCAGGAGCAAAAGCGTATCGAGGCGGGGCGTCAGGCAAAGCTCCAGCCGCCGCTCTTCCCCTCGCAGGCTCCCGACGCCGACGAGTGACGCCTGGTGGACGCTGGTGATATCCAGCTTCCGGCGTCCCACATTATGCGGGCGGCATTCTATCAGATTTCCACGGATTGCATGAGCGCGGCGAGTGCTAGACTGGCGGCAAGGAGGTCGCCCCAATGTCAGCCCCACACTCAGATGCAACGCTGCCCCCGCGCGCCGAGATACCCACCGAGCAGACCTGGGACCTTGCCAGCGTCTATCCATCAGATGACGCCTGGGAGGACGCCGCGAGCGAGGCCCTGGCCGCAGTCCCCACCCTCACCCGCTGGCAGCGCCAGCTTGCCACCGCGCCCGACGCGCTGCTGGAAGCGCTGCGCGCCCGCGACCGCTGGACGACCGTCGGCTGGAGGCTGCGCCAGTACGCCAACATGCAGGTGAAGGCCGACGCCAGCGATCTCGCCGCCAACGAGCGCTTGCAGCGGGCCAACAACATCCGCGCCCGCATCAATGCCGCGCTGGCCTGGATGGAGCCGGAAATCTGCGCGCTGGAGCAGCTGCGACTGGATGAGCTGCTGGCCGCCTCGCCCGATCTGGCCGCCTATGCGCACGCGCTGGAGGCCATGCGCGCCCGCCGCCGGACCACCGCGCCGCCGGAACTGCTGGCCGAGATCGAAGCGCTCACCGAGACGTTCTACGTCACCTACAAGACACTCGTGTCGAGCGAGCTACGTTTTGCCAGCCCGCGCGACAGCCACGGCGTCGCCCACCCGCTGATACCCGCCACGTTTCACACGCTGATGCGCCAGCCCGACCGCACGCTGCGCCAGGCCACCTATGAGGCACACGCCGACGGCTTTGGCGCCTTCGGCCAGACCCTCGCCAACCTGCTGGCGGGCACGTTCAGCGGGCACGCCGCGCTGGCGAAGGCCCGCGGCTACCGGAGCGCACTCGATGCCGCGCTCGACGCGGGCGGCTTGCTCCGCGCTGGCGATGCTGGCGATGGGCCGGGCGTCTTTGCGACGCTGCTCGACACCTGCCAGCGCCACCTGCCGCTGTGGCATCGCTACTACGATCTGCGCCGCCGCGCGCTGGGGCTGGAAACGCTGCGTCCCTGGGATATGGCTGTCTCGCTCGCGCCCGACGCGCCCCAGGTCAGCTATGACGAGGCGCGGGCGATGATTCTGGCGGCGGTGGCTCCGCTGGGCGACGACTATGTCGCGGTCCTGCGGCGTGGTCTCTATGAGGAGCGCTGGGTGGACTGGGCGACGAACGCGGGCAAGCTGGCGGGCGCGGAGCAGAGCGGCTGCTGGGGAACGCATCCATTCGTGCTGCTGAGCTGGGACACGTCGGTTATCAGCATGAGCGCGCTGGCGCACGAGCTGGGCCACGCGATGCATATGTACTACACCTGGCGCGCTCAGCTGCCACTCTATGACGAGGTGGTGGACTATCTGAGCGAGACTGCCTCGACCTTCCATCAGGCGCTGCTCCGCGCCCACATTTTGCGTACCTCGACGGACGCCGCGCTGCGCCGGGCGATCCTCTCCGAGGCGCTCACCTACTACGAACGCTACCTACTCATCATGCCGCTGCTGGCGCGCTTCGAGATGGACGGCCACCAGCGCATCGAACAGGGCCAGTCGCTCGGCGCCCGCTGGCTCACCGCCCGCATGCTGGATCTCTTCCGCGAGGCGTACGGCCCGGCGGTCACGCTCGACGATGAGCGCGAGGGGCTGGTCTGGGCGCAGATGCCGCACCTCCACCTCAACTTCTACGTCTACCAGTACACACTGGGGCTGGCCTCGGCGAACCTGCTGGCGGATGCGGTGCTGCGCGAGGGCGAGCCAGCCGCCGCGCGCTACCGCAGGCTCATCAGTCTCGGCTCCTCCGTCTACCCACTGGACGCGCTGACCGAGGCGGGCGTCGACCTGACCACCCCAGAGCCGCTAGAGCGCGCCTTCGCCACACTGGCGGGATTGCTCGATGAGCTAGAGGCGCTCGTAAGCGAGGGCGACGAGCGATAGCTACCGGGCGCTGTTTTGCTCGTGTGCCTAATCATGATATGGTACAATGCACCAGACATACGGCCATAGACGGCCATGGCATGTAGCGGAGGTTATCCAATATGGCTGCACCATCGCGGCCCGACCCCGAACTTGAGCGGCTGCTCCGTGAGGGAGCCGCAGAAATCGTTCGCCTGAACCCGCATATCGGCGCCCGTCCACCTGCCTATAGCGATGAGGAGTGCGCCGCCATCGAGCGTGACGATGAGGAGCTAGAAACCCTCTGGAACTCGCCTGAGGGCCAGCGTGCTCAATCGCTCGGCTATTCAGCGTCAGACGCGGTTGACGAGGATCGTGGCGAGTAGCGATTCAGCAACGATGAGTAGAGGAAGCAGCAGATGCCGAGCTATTTCTTCGACTCAAGCGCCATCGTCAAGCGCTACCATCAGGAGTCGGGGAGTCTTTGGGTTTGCTCGATCTGTAACCCTCGTACGCGGCCTGCGCTCTATCTTGCACAGCTTGCCCAGGTTGAGGTCGTAGCGGCGTTGCGCCGCACTGGCCGCCGTGAGGGTCTCCACCCGGCATTTGTTGATTCGCTGGTCAGCCTCTTTGAGCGGCATCTTGTCCTCAGCGATCCCTCCCGGCAGACACCACTGTATCGCCTCATTCCACTGTCAGGCGCCGTACTCGCGCTTGCGACGCGCCTATGCAACCACTATTGGGATGTGCATCCTCATCCGCTGAGAAGTCTGGATGCCATCCAACTGGCTGCCGCCCTCCTCACGGCAGCCGCCATCGCCGACGAACTGATTCTGGATACTGCCGATACGCGACTCGCAGCCGTCGCGCCATTGGAAGGCCTGCACGTCATCAATCCGCTCTCTCCGCCACACCCCTAGTCAGTAGCAAGCCGAGGCTGAAAACCTGAGGCTAATCTGTCCATCCGCTGGATGCGCTGGCCGAGGCGCATGGCCTGCGCCTCTGGGGAGTCCGCGTAGGTGGACTTCGTGGCCGCAGGCCATTCAGGCGCGGTTTTAACCGCCAGCCGCCTTCCGGCCAACAAGCAAACCTTCATGCTAGTGCTATACTGCGTGTGCCGCGAGCATGGCTGTATGACGGTGTCGTCCGCGTTCGCCGCGTGGTGAAATAGGGAAGACTGTCGATGGCTAGTGAACGTCTGGAACTGGCACTACCCTCGCTTGAGCTAGAGGCGGCATACCAGGAGTGTGAGGCCGACTTCCAGCGGGCTGGCGAGACGTTTCTCAGCGCCGCCGGGATGGACTATCCGCGATTCGTCGCGCGCTGCCAGAACTATGAGCAGGTCGATGCGGGAAAAGTGCCGCAGCTCGATTTCTTCCTGCTGCGCGACGGCGCAACCATTCTTGGCTGGAGCGGTTTGCGTCTCAGGCTCAACCCCAACCTCGAAGATATCGGCGGCCACATCGGCTACCGCATCCGCCCGACCGAGCGGCGCAAAGGCTACGGCACGCGCATCCTGGCAATGACGCTGACCGAGGCGCGGAAACTTGGGTTGAGCGACCTGCTGCTCACCTGCGACAGCGACAACACCGGCTCGCGCCGCATCATCGAGCGGAACGGCGGCCAACTGGCGAGCGAGAGCGTTTCTCCCCAGAGCGGCGTCCTTGTCGCCCGTTACTGGATTCACATCCATGCCGACGGCGACGACCAGAATGAGGTGACGACATGAGCGAGATCGTGCGCGACGTTTCGCCGGAGTCCCTGGCACGGGCGAACGAGGACAACCTGGCGCAGGGGCTGGCGGACTGCGCCCGCGCCTACGGTGGTGAGGTGCGCGAGGAGCCGGATTTGCTCTGGTGCTCATTGGCCATTCCAGCGGCGGGCTGGAATCGTGTCCCTCGCGCCCAACTTGCCTCCGAGACGCTGGACGAGCGTATCGAGTGGGTCATCGCTCGGGCGCGTGCCTTGCATGTGTCATTTCTCTGGGATATCGGCCCCTCGATGCGACCAACGGACCTGGGCGACCATCTCCTGCGCCACGGCTTCACCGACATCGGCGAGGAGCCAGCGATGGGAGTTGCCCTCGCCGACCTGCCCGATACGCTGCCGCTGCCAGAGGGCGTCACCGTCGAGCGGGTGCGTGACCGCGCGGCGCAGGAGCAATGGGTGCGCGTCTCTTGCGAGGGCTTCGGGATGCCCACGTCTGCCGCCGAGGCGGAAATCGTCGCGATGGCGCGCGATGACCTGGGAGATGCCGGAGCGGCCAGCTACTATCTCGCCCGGCTGCACGGCGAGCCGGTGGCGACCGCCGCGCTGACGCTGGCCGCGGGGGTGGCGGGCCTCTTCGCGGTGGCAACCATTGAGGCGGCGCGCGGTCGGGGCATCGGAACAGCCGTTACGATGGCGCCGCTGCTGGATGCGCGGGCGCGCGGCTACTGTGTCGGCGTCTTGCAGGCCAGCGAGATGGGCTATCCCGTCTACGCGCGCATGGGCTTCACCGAGCAGTTCCGCTACCATCTCTATCACTGGAAGCCAGAGTGACGAGATAGAGGGCGTCAAGTTGCTCTGCATGAGCGCCACCTGGCCGAATATTCTCTCATCACGGAGAATACGCATGGTGCATCTCAGGCCGATAGCTACGAATGAACTGGCGCGCGTTGAGGAGATTGATGTCTCGGAAAGCGGCCACGCCATCTACTCTGTTGTCGCGGGGCGTTTGGCGCTGAAGGAGGAGACCTGGCAGCGCCCGCACAGGAGCGCGGATCAATGGCAACCCTATATCGAGCAGTGGAAGGCGATGGTAGAGGGGAGAGGCGCGGCTATCGGCGCGCTTGCGGGTAGAAGGTTAATTGGTATTGCTGTGGTTCGCTATCGGCTCACAGAAAGCATGGCGCAACTTGCCGCGCTCTTCGTTGACAGCGCGCATCGGCGCGAGGGCATCGCGACAGCGTTGATGGCAGACGTCATCCGATTGGCACGAGCAGCCGGGGCGCATGAGCTCTACGTTTCGGCGACCCCTTCCGAGTCTGCCGTCGGTTTCTACATCAGCCAGGGTTTTGCTCTGGCCGCGTTGGTCAACAAAGATCTCTACGACCGGGAGCCTGACGACATCCACATGGTACGCCAGGTAGAGACACTGCTTCAGTAACCAGCCAGCTATTCGTCGTCTAGATCCTCATCATCCATCTGGCCGGTATATGGCCCGCCGATGCCCTGGTGCAGCACCCGCAGCCCCAGCAGCGCGCACCGCTGCCGCGCCGGGCCGATGGACACGCCCAGCATCTCCAGCACGTCCTGCGGCGTGATCGCGCGCAACTCTTCGAGCGTCGCGCCCTCGATCCGCTCCGTCAGCATCGAGGCCGACGCCTGGCTGATGGCGCAGCCACGCCCGCTGAAGCGCACCTCCGTCACGCGATCATCATCCACCAGCAAATCGATCTCGACGCGGTCGCCGCAGAGCGGGTTAGTGTCCGCCGCCGCGATGCTCGGATGCTCCAGATGCCCATGATTGCGCGGGTCGCGGTAATGATCGAGGATATACTCGCGATAAATATCATCCATACGCTCATATCTCCCAGGATACACCACAAGCACCTGGCGACTTCTCATAGGCGGCGCGCACATTCGCCCCGAGGCTCGATTCACCACAATGCTTGCCATCATCGGTTCTCGGCATATTGTAACCCACAAAAATCCGGCTGCCATTATCCTACAGCGCAAACACGCTATGCGCCCGCTCCAGCGCCTCCGCCAGCGCGTCAACCTCCGCCGAGGTCGAATACACATAGAAACTGGCGCGCGCCGTCGCCGGAATGCAATAGCGGTCCATAATCGGCTGGGCGCAGTGATGCCCCGCGCGAATCGCGATGCCGTCGCGGTCGAGCAGCGTGGCGAGATCGTGTGCGTGAATATCGCCAAGGGTGAATGAAACCACCCCGCCGCGCGTCTCGGCCCCCGGCCCGAAGATGCGGATTTCAGGCACATGCGCCAGCCGCTCCAGCGCATAACGTATCAGCGCATGCTCGTGCGCGCGCACCTGCTCCATGCCCAGCGCCGAGAGGTAGGCCACTGCCGCGCCCAGCCCCACTGCCTCGATGATGGCGGGCGTGCCAGCCTCGAACTTCTGCGGCAGATCGGCCCAGGTCGAGCCAGTCATCTTCACCTCGCGAATCATCTCGCCGCCGCCGAGGAAAGGCGGCATCGCCTCCAGCAGCTCGCGTCGGCCCCAGAGCACGCCGATGCCCGTCGGCCCCAGCATCTTGTGGGCGCTGAACGCCAGAAAATCGCAGTCGAGCGCCCGCACATCCACCGGCAGATGCGGCACACTCTGCGCGCCGTCCAGCAGCACCAGCGCGCCGACTGCATGCGCCTTCGCGATCATCTCGGTGACTGGTGGCAGCGTGCCTAGCACGTTCGACATCTGCGTCATCGCGACCAGCTTCGGCTTCGTCGTCTCCAGCAGGCGCTCATACGCCGCCTGGTCCAGCTCGCCCTCATCCGTGATCGGCACATAGTCTACCCGCGCGCCGGTCCGCTGCGCCGCGAGCTGCCACGGTACGATGTTGCTGTGATGCTCCATCTCCGTCACGAGCATCGTATCGCCGGGGCGCAGATTGGCCTCGGCCCAGGTGCGGGCTACCAGGTTGATGCTCTCGGTGGTATTGCGGGTGAAGATGACCTCGCGCACGCTATGGGCGTTGATGAAGCGCGCCACCTGCTTGCGCGCGCGCTCATAGGCGCCGGTCGCCTCTTCCGCCAGCGTGTATGCGCCGCGATGGGTATTGGCGTAGGACGTGCGGGCGAAGCTGTCCATGGCGTCGAGCACCTGCGTGGGCTTCTGCGCCGAGGCGGTGCTGTCGAGGTAGACGAGGGGCTTGCCGTTGACCTCACGCGCCAGAATCGGGAAATCCGCGCGCGGGGCGAGCGCTGGAATACCATCGGCGGTCATCACGCCGGATACGATTGGTTGTTCGCTCATCTTCGCCAATCCCTTCTTCATACCTCTGGACACCCCTGGATGCCTCTGGTACCCTCTCTCCTACGAGGAGAGGGGGTAGGGGGTGAGGTCCGCCCGATACTGTATTCCATTCCCCCGAGTGACGACAGGGCCGGAAGGTTCGCCTCCGGCCCCGCGTGGTCTATGACGGATTGCGCAGAGGCTACACCGTCGGCGTCGCGCCGTCCTCGCCCGCGTCCTCTTCGCTCTCACCCGTCAGCCACTCGTAGCCCTTCTGCTCCAGTTCGAGCGCAAGCTCCGGGCCGCCGGTGCGGATGATGCGCCCCTTGAACATTACGTGGACGATATCTGGATGGATATAGTTGAGCAGCCGCTGGTAGTGCGTGATGAGCAGCGCACCCAGATTCGGCCCGCGCAGCGCGTTGACACCCTCGGCGACGATTCGCAGCGCATCGATGTCGAGGCCAGAGTCGGTCTCGTCGAGCACCGCCATCCGCGGCTCGAGCATCGCCATCTGCAGAATCTCGGCGCGCTTCTTCTCACCGCCAGAGAAGCCCTCGTTGATATAGCGGTTGATGAAGGTGTTATCCACCTTCAACAGCTTCATCTTCTCGTTGAGCAGTTTGCGGAACTCTGCGGGTGACATGCCCTTGCGCTTGGGCGCTTCGCCGCTCGGCACCTCTGGCGCGTGCGGATCGTACCCCTCGCGCTTGGCTTCGAGCGCGCGCCGCAGGAAGTTGCCGACCGAGACGCCCGGCACGCTGGAGGGATACTGGAAGGCGAGGAAGATGCCCAGGCGGGCGCGCTTATCTGGCGACAGCTCGAGCAGATTGATCCCGTTGAAGTAAATCTCGCCCTGAGTCACCTCATAGCGCGGGTGGCCCATAATTACGTTCGCCAGCGTGCTCTTGCCGGAGCCATTCGGCCCCATCAGCGCGTGGGTCTCGCCCTGGCGGACCGTCAGGTTGACGCCGCGCAGAATCTCTTTGTCGTCAATGCGGGCGTGCAGGTCGCGAATCTCCAGCTCAGCGGGCGTTACCGTGGGCTGCTGTGCCGGGGTGGCTTGCTCTGTCTCCATAATGGTAGAATCGACTCCTCTTAAACCTGTCTCTATGTTCTGTCGTCCGTCGCGCCAACTGGTTTTTGCGCGCCAGCTCCGTCAGCCCTGTCAGTGCCCGGCGGTGTCGAGCGCTGTGCCGCGGGGCAGGCGTGGCGAGAGCGAGATCAGCCGCGGGCCATTCGGCGCGCGCCCGGCCTGCTCGGCCTCATTCGCGCGCACCACATCGGCCAGCGTCATCGCGTCGAGCGTGGCCGTCACGGCGTCGCGTACCCGCGCCCAGAGGAACTTGGTCGAGCAGCCGTCCAGCCGGTCGCAGATGATCTCCATCTCCCCCTCGGTCGCGCAGATCATCGGTGCGATGGGACCTTCGAGCGCCCGCAGAATCTCGCTCATCCGCATCTCCTGCGGCGGGCGCGCCAGCCGGTAGCCGCCATGCGCGCCACGGGTGGATTCCACCAGCCCCTGCTCGCGCAGCGCACGTACCAGCTGCTCCAGGTACTGGACCTTCAACTCAAGTCCCTCAGACTGGCCAATCTCGCTTAATGAGCGGGGAGTGCCGCCATAGTGTCGCGCCAGGTCAACCATCAGGCGCACGCCGTACTCCCCGCGAGTAGACACTCGCAACATCAGGGCGGCCTCCTCGCCTATTCC
>Ga0207674_10000906_pt1 | contig 38641 bp, 40 predicted proteins | sample KBSCornC72_FD_184303 | JGI IMG/M metagenome (GOLD analysis project Ga0207674, IMG submission 184303) | Corn rhizosphere microbial communities from Kellogg Biological Station, Michigan, USA - KBS Corn C7-2 (SPAdes) (version 2) | ecosystem: Host-associated > Plants > Roots > Rhizosphere > Soil ... | reverse complement strand
GAGGGTCATCCCCGGCAAGAACCGCCTGCACTTCATGGCGGCTCCGAAGCACAACCTCGGCGACTCCGCGGGGCATCGGGAGTTCGTCCCGGATCGCCTGGGGAGATACCAGCGGATCGAGACGCTCGATCCGGAGATTGCTGGTCGGGGGAGTTAACGAACGGTCCTGAGCCATCGAGATTCCTGAAGAGTACGTGATCGTGTAGTATGCCCGGAGATCAAGGGCGACGCTAGGCTGCGGCCCTGAAACGTCGCCCTGTCGCCTCGTCGCCTATCATCTTGCAGCGCATCGTTTTGCCCCAGTAGCCATGCCCGAGCTTCCGGATATCCTGCTCTACCAGGACCGCCTCGAACAGCGGGTTCGGGGGCAACCCATCGAGCGCATCCGCTTGGCGAGTCCCTTCCTGCTCCGCAGCGTCGAGCCGCCCATTAAGGAGGCCGAGGGCCGTACCGTCCGGGGGATCGAGCGCATCGGGAAGCGGCTGGTGTTCGTTCTGGAGGACGATTGGTTCCTGGTCCTGCACCTGATGATCGCAGGTCGCCTCAAGTGGCTCGACACTGGCGCGAAGCTGCCCGGACGAATCGGCCTGGCGGGATTCGATTTCCCCACAGGAACTCTGGCACTCACGGAAGCGGGAAGTAAGCGACGGGCCTCCCTCCATGTGGTGGTTGGCCGTGAGGCTTTGAAGGACTTCGATCGGGGAGGGCTGGATGTGCTCTCGGCATCGCCGGCCGAATTTGCCGAGCGGCTCAGAAGACAAAGTCACACACTCAAGCGAGCCCTGACCGATCCCACAATTTTCGACGGGATCGGGAACGCCTATTCCGATGAGATCCTGCACCGGGCTCGGCTCTCTCCCTTTGTTCTGACCGGTCGGATCGAAGAAGAAGAGATTGGAAGGCTCTACCAAGCCAGTCGTGACACGCTCACCGAATGGATCAACAGGTTACAGCAGGAGGCGGGGGACCGGTGGCCGGAGAGAGTGACCGCCTTTCGAGATGGCATGGCGGTCCACGGACGCTACGGGAAGCCCTGCCCGGACTGCGGGACCCTGGTCCAGCGGATCCGGTACGCCGACAATGAGACCAACTATTGCCCGACGTGCCAGACAGAGGGACGGCTCTTGGCCGACCGGGCGTTGAGTCGCTTGTTAAAGGAGGACTGGCCGCGCTCGCTGGAGGGGCTGGACGAGCACATTAAGGAGAGGCACCTCTAGCTCCCGAGGCAGGACTCGAACCTGCGACCCGCTGATTAACAGTCAGCTGCTCTACCAACTGAGCTACTCGGGAAGGGCCAAGAGGATAAAACCCCCGACATACCGGGGCAAGCTCCCGCAAAACACGCCCCCGTGCCCCACAAACGGCTTTCGCGATAATCCCTTAGTGCTATAGTGAGTATCTGCTCACATTAATTAGCTTGTGAGCAATCACTCACATACAGAACTGTGGCGACTGCCCCGCAACACGTGGCCGATTTTCCCTCGTTTTCCATCCTTCTTGCCAACGCTAAGTCATTGTAGAAAAATCTGTTACGCTCCGGGACTGCCTTTTTTCACCTTGGCTCTTACCTTGTTCCATGCCTTTGCACCCCCTCTGGGGCCATGAAGAGCAGCGGGCCAGAGTAGGCCGCGCAGCCGGAGCGGGTCGGCTGCCTCAGTTCCTTCTTCTGACGGGTCCCGCCGGCGTAGGGAAGCAGCGCTTTGGGCTGTGGATCGCGCAACTGCTGCTTTGCGAGAACAAAGGAGTCGAGGAGCCCTGCGGTACCTGCAGGGGATGTCGCCAGGTTCTCGAGTTGAGTCATCCCGACCTGCATTGGATCATGCCGGTCAACCGACCCAAGGCAGGCGAAGCCGGGAAGCAGGTCGAGGAGCTGGAAGACACGCTGAACGAGACCCTGGCAGCTCGGCGCGAGAACCCGTTGTACGCGCCACCGGGTGGAATGGCCGGGCACTTCATTTCAACCGCCCGCCTTCTCCAGCGCCGCGCGGTGCTGACACCCGCTCAGGGAAGCCGGAAGGTCTTTCTCATTGCCGAGGCAGACCGCCTGGTGCCGCAGGAGTCCAGCCCGGAGGCGGCCAACGCGCTGCTGAAACTGCTCGAGGAGCCGCCGGCGGATACGCAGTTCGTACTGACGGTGACTGACGCGAACCAGCTCCTGCCCACGATTCGATCCCGGGCGGTCGAGCTGAAGCTGAGACGGCTGTCTCGGCAGATGGTCGAGCAGTTCCTGGAAAAGTTCGGACCTAAGCTTTCTCCCGAGGCGTTTCGGATCAGGGCGCAGCGGTCGAACGGGGTGATCGGTCAGGCGCTGGGAGACGGAGATCAGATGGCGCAGGCGCGCCGCAGTGCCGAGGAGATTCTCGAGGTGGTAAAGGGCGGCGTCGGACAACGAGCGGAGCGCGCGTTGAAACAGGGGGCCTGGTCGGCCCGGGGCGATTTCTCCGCGACCCTCGAGGCGCTGGCAGAGGTGCTGGCCGACCGGGCTCGGAAGGCCGCAGCGGGTGGAACGAGAGAGTTAGCCGGATTGGTGCGAGCGCAGGAGCGAGTGCAGGCTGCGCGTGAAGCCGCCCAGGGCAACGTCAACCCGCAGCTCGTGCTGGCCGCACTGCAGAATGAATTGGCGGAGGCGCTCTGATGCTGAGTCACGTGGATGAGCGCGGACGAGCGAGAATGGTTGACGTGGCCGGGAAGCCGGAGACAGCCCGGAGTGCCACGGCGGAAGGGGCTGTCAGGATGTCGCGTGAAGCGTTCGAGATGGTACGGGACCAGGCAATAACAAAAGGCGACGTACTGGGAATCGCGGAGGTGGCGGGCGTAATGGCGGCAAAGCGGACCGGTGAGCTGATCCCGCTCTGTCATCCGCTCCCCCTCGACGTCGTAACCGTCGAAGCGGTACCGGACGAGGGACTGCCGGGTATAAGGATCACGGCGACGGCCCGGGCGACAGGCCGGACCGGAGTCGAAATGGAGGCGTTGACCGCCGTCTCGGTCGCCTGCCTGACCGTTTACGACATGGTCAAGGCGGTGGACCGATCGATGGAGATCGGAATGGTCCGCCTGCTGGAAAAAACCGGGGGAAGCCGGGGAGACTGGCGCCGGCCCGCTTAAAAGGGGCAGCACGCCGGATTCACCATAGGAGAGGAAGCATGTCAACTGACGAATTCGTGCCGAACAGTCGATCACGCTGGATCCGGGCCCTGCTGGTTCGGGCCGGAGCGCTGCTCGCCTGTGCGCTGCTGGTAAGCGGACTGGCCGGATCGACCGCGCGGGTGCGTGCGTCCGATGAAGCGGTTCTGCCCAGCCCAAAGGAAATGGGGGATGAGTTCCGTACCATGTCGCACCGGCTGGAAGCGGCCGAGGGTGAGTTGGCGCTGGCCCGGGTGCAGATCGAGCGGGCCAACGCGGTGTTCAAGTACTCCAGCCATTATCAGATTCCGGCCGATCTGACCGCGTCGATCTATGACATCGCGCTCAGCGAAGGAATCGAGCCCGAAGTCGGCTTCCGGCTGGTCCAGATCGAAAGCAACTTCAAGCTCAAGGCGTTGAGCTATGCCGGTGCTGTCGGCTATACCCAGATCCAGCCGGCCACGGCGAAATTCTATGAGCCGGGCTTGACCGAAGAGCAACTCTACAGATCAGACGTGAACTTGCGCCTCGGTTTCCGGTTCCTGAAGGACCTGCTCAACAAGTACGATCAGGATTGGGAATTGGCATTGCTGGCCTACAATCGCGGACCGGCCCGGGTCGAGGCGATTCTCCAGCAGGGTGGAGATCCGCACAACGGGTATTCCGACGCAGTGCTACGCGGGACCTCCCGTGAAGTGAAGCAACAGTAAGTCGAGCAGGACGAAATTGAACGGGGGCGCCAAGTGGCGCCCCCGTTCTGTTTCCTGAAATCCGTCGGCTTCAGTTCGGAATGGTGAGCTTCTCGCCAGCCTTCAGGACCGAGCCACTGTCTATTCCGTTCGCATTACGCAGCGCGGTCACAGAGACGCCGTAGTGCTGAGCGATGCCCGAGAGCGTTTCCCCCCGGCGCACAACGTGGGTGCGTGAGCCGGAACCGGAAGAGGCAGTGGAGCTGGCTTTGGCCGGAGCCGCACTGCCCGGAGCCTTCACCCGGATCCGCTGACCGGCCTTGAGTCCGGCGGTGCTCGACAGGCCATTCCATTCCCGCAGCTGCGCCACTGAGACGTCGAACTTCTGTCCGATAGTCCACAGCGACTCCCCGGAGTGGACAGTGTACATCCCGCTGGAGGAGACGGTCCTGGTCGAAGAGGCGCGGGTGGTTTCGGTGTTGGGCAGCCTGGCCCCGCTGGTCGGGACCACGACGCGGGTTCCGGCCCGAAGCGACTTGGCCTTGACGCCCGGATTGGCGGCCGTGATTGTCGCGGTGGAAACCCCGTAGATCTTGGCGATGCCGCCGAGGGTCTGCCCTCGTGTCACCACGTGCTCGACGAAGGTAATCCGCTCCTTCGCAGGGAGGGCCGCGTAGAGGACGGTCACCGTGTCGCCCTTGCCGACCGGCAGGCGGACAACCGATGGCGAACGGGGCGGAGTCACCCCGCGGAGGTATTGGGGATTCAGCTCCCGAATCGCCGCAGTGGTGGTATCAGCCAACCGAGCGATGACATCGAGGCCGGTGGCATCAGGAACGATGACGGAGTCCAGCTGGAGCGCTTCGATCCCTTCGAGCTTGGGGAAGCCGTATTTCTCCGGCTGCTTGGCGATGAGCGCCGCAGCGATCAGCTTCGGAACGTAGTCCTTGGTTTCCCGTCTCAGGAAGCGCGTGTCGTAGAGGCGGAAGAAGTCGGCGTCCGGATTATCCTCTTCCTCTTCATCGTCACCCAGGCGCTTGAGCCCGCGACCAACCTTGCCGGCTCCGGCGTTGTACGCCGCGGCGGCGAGATACATCGAGCCGAATCGATCGCGCAGATCCGCGAGGTGGCGGGCGGCGGCGTCGGTCGAGCGGAAAGGATCCCGCCGTTCGTCCACCCAGGAATCGATCCGCAGGCCGTACAGCTTTCCGGTGCCCTTCATGAACTGCCACATCCCGGTCGCCCGGGAGCGGCTTACCGCGGAGTTGGAGAATCCGCTCTCGATGAGGGCGAGATAGACCATGTCTTCCGGAACGCCATGCTCCCGCAGCTTGTCCCGGATCATTGCCTCGTAACGGGGCATGCGGGTGAGCCAGACCGCCATACGCTCGCGCGCGGTGCCCTGGAAGAAATCGAGGTAGTACTGGACCCGGGTGTGTGAGTTGTAGGTCTCGACGTCGATGTCCCAGGTAACCGCATTCTCCAGCTCGTTGGCACCACCGTGGCTTCCCGCCTCTCCGGTAGCGCCGACGCTCGAGTCGCCAGTGTCGGGGCTGGCCGCAGCCAGCTGTTCCAGCATGTTCACGTCGGCCGCGGAATCGGCGGACAGGCGTTCCACGACTGAATCGGGCAAGACCGCCGCGGCGGCGGAGTCCGCGAGGCGAGGCGGGATCGTGGTCGTGTCGCGGTTCGCCGAAGCGGTATCCTTCGCGACAGCAACCGGCGCCGAGGGCGCAGGGCGATGCGAAGTCTGCTTTGGCGTGACCGGCGCGGGCGATTTCCCCCCGGAGCAGGCGAACAGACACACAGCGGTGCAAACCAGGCCGAGTCTTATGCTCACAGTCCTGCCTTTCGATCTGACTGAAAATCACACGTGCTGATCGAGAGAATACGTCCCGGCAGCCATGGATGTTACTGGCTGGGTCCCAGCTGCACGACTGCCGCTTGGTGGGAATTCCCTCTGCAAATTATCTGCGCGCCGCGTAACCTACAGCTCTGTTCGGCGAATGTTCGGCGCTCATTTCGGTCCGTCGCGAAATGAGGCAGGGCCGTGCTTTTCTCTAGGGCTGCTCAGCGCATGAACAAGCGGTTGCCAAGCACCCGATTAGTCGCATTCAGAACAGCCAACGCGGCACCTCGCGGCGTGTCTTCCTCGGTAAGAAAACAGCCAACCAGGCGGGGACCTTCCCGTTCCGTCGGAATGGAGAGCGAAACGATCACCACATTCGCGTCGAAGGCCCGGACCGCTTTCACTCCCAGCAATTCGAACTTGATGGCCCCTTGCACCGCCTTGGTCAGAGCCATAACGCAAGCCTGAGCGGCACAACGCAACTCGCCCGCCTGGGATGTCAGGCCTTCGGCCTCCGCGGTGTATTCCTCCGAGTCACGCAATTCGAGGGTGACCCGGGCACGACAGCGCCCGTTGGGCAGGCGGTCGAGCAGGAAGTCGGTAAACCGCAGACGGTCGGGGGCGGCAGCGGGCATGGTGTTCCGAGTCAGTTGGCGCAGAGGCGCGGGTTTAGGATACCTTACGCCAATGCGAAACCCATGCCTCGTAGCCCTGCTCCTCGGAGCCGTGGCTACCCCCGCCCGGTCTCAGGACTTAGGCTCTCTTCGTGCCGCCCTGGAATCGCGGATCGGGCAGGATACCGCCGTCGTCGGGCTCAGCTTCCTGGACCCAGCCCGGGGTGATTCCCTCGACATCCAGGGTGGACTCCGATTTCACGCCGCCAGTACGATGAAAGTGCCCGTCCTCATCGAGCTAGGCCGACGGGTGGACGGCGGTGAGCTGAAGTGGGACGACAGCCTGCTGGTCCACAACGAGTTCCGGTCGCTGGTGGACGGCTCGACCTATGTGCTGGACCTGAAAGACGATTCGGATTCCAGCATGTACACCCATGAAGGGCAGCGCCTGCCGATCCGGCAACTCGCGAGCATCATGATCACCCGCAGCAGCAACCTGGCGACCAACCTGTTGATCACTCGGCTGGACCCCAAGCGCGTGGACGCGACCGCCCACAAGCTTGGGGCCGACTCGATACACGTCCTGCGTGGCGTCGAGGACGGCAAGGCCTACGCTAAGGGAATGAACAACACCACCACCGCACGGGATCTGGCGGTGCTGCTGCGCGGCTTGGCCAAGGGTTCTGCCGCCTCTCCCGCGAGCACTCGGGTCATGCTCGACATGCTGCTGGGCCAGGAATTCAACGACGGGATCCCGGCGGGACTGCCGCCCGGAGTGAAAGTCGCTCACAAGACCGGCGAGATCACCGCCCTCCTGCACGACGCGGCGATCATCTATCCGCCAGGCCGAGAACCCTATGTGCTGGTGATCCTCACTCGGGGGCTACCGGAACACGACAGCCTGGCGAAGCTGCAGGCTGATCTATCGCGGGTGGTTTACGACTGGGCGACGCGCCCGGCTTCCTAGCCGAGGCGTTCGTTCAACGCATCAGTGAGCTTCTCGGCGGTCATCCTATCGGCCTTGGCAAACAGGTCGCTTGGAGACGGGGCCTCGAGAGACGTCTGAGCCCAGATCGATTTGTGCCTTGGGGTATTCGGACGAAACGCCAGAACCAATCGCCAGGCAGAACTCCGCTGAGTCTTTTCGGCCACGGGTGAAACGTTCCAGTGGGTACCACCGACAGTAATTTCTCGCCACGCCATATCGTTACCTGAGAGCTGGATTTGCGACGGGCGCTGAATGTGACGCGCGCCCGGCCTCGGGTCAAGAGACCCAAGTCACCATTAAGGAAGTCGCTTGCGCAGCTCTACGATCAGGAGCGGGTGTATTGCCGGAACCTGGCCATGAGATCCCGGGTGACCGGCCCGGCCTTTCCTGCTCCGACCGTGCGGCCATCCACCGAACGGATCGGCGCGATCTCGGCGGCCGTGCCGGTGAAGAAGGCCTCGTCGGCGGTATAGAGATCATACCGATTGATGATCGTCTCCACGACCTTATGTCCGGCCTCGGTCGCGATTTCGATAACGACGTCCCGCGTCACCCCCTTGAGAATCCCTGACCACACGGCCGGGGTGTAGAGCAGGTCATCCTTCACCACGAAGAGGTTCATCCCGGACGCTTCGGCGACGTGCCCGGCGCTGTCCAGCATGATGACCTCGTCGGCGTTGGCGTTGGTCCCCTCGACTTTGGCCAGGATGTGGCAGAGGTAGTTGAGCGACTTGACCCGTGGCGAGAGCGACTCGCGATGGGGAATCGGGGTCCCCGCGGTCATGACGGAGAGACCCGACTCGTACCGCTCGGGGGGCCAGAGGTTGATGGTGTCGAAGATGATGAAGATGGAGGCCTTGGGGCATTTGCGCGGATCGAGGCCCAAATCTCCGACGCCGCGGGTGACCACATGCCGAAGATACGCTTCCTTGATTCCCGACCGCCGGACGCCCTCTTCGGTCACCGCGATCATTTCTTCTTTGGAGATAGGCACTTCGAGAAGGATGGCCTTGGCCGAATCGTACAGCCGATCGACGTGCTGTTTCAGCTTGAAGGTCTTGCCGCCGTAGACCCGCATGCCCTCGAACACACCGTCGCCATACAGCAGGCCGTGGTCGAAGACGGAGATTTTGGCGTTATTGCGATCGTACCACTGGCCGTCAATGTAGATGACAGTCACTCGAGATCCTCACCGAAAGCGGCTGATCCTGGGCTCACACCGGCGGGGAATGTCGCAGGGGGCAGCGGCAGATGGAAGGGGGCGGTTTGCCGCCTCCAATCCTCACAGCGATATTAGCGGAAGCGGAGAAATGAGGGCGGTGGGAATCGAACCCACGACCTAGAGATTAAAAGTCTCTTGCTCTACCAATTGAGCTACGCCCTCGGCCGACCCAAACGTGGGCCCCCCGCGAGAGAAACTCAAGGCCTTACCTGGAGGGTACAATGACTCTCCGCCACGCGCTGCTGCTGAGCGCACTCGCGCTATGGCCCGGCGCGCTGCGAGCGCAGGACACGCCAGCTGACAATGAGAAGCCGAAGCCCGGGGGCGACCGTTGGCAGATCGGACTGGAGAACGGGCAGTACATCTGGGACATCCGACTGGTGCGCCTGCAGGGCGACTCGCTGGTGTTTCGCCAGGCCGATACACTGGGCAGCGTAAGCGTACAGCAGATCGGTGAGCTCCGACTGATTCAGAAATCGGAAATGCGGCTCGGTCAGGGCGCGGCAGCCGGCGGTGCGATCAGCGCCCTTACCGGTTCGGACGACGAGGTGTACGACCTGCTCACCCTCGACTACCCGGCCCGGATTCGCGCGGTACAACAGATCCTGCTGCTTCATCCGCCAGCCTCACCGTGATGCGAGGCTGGTGACCCGCATCCCGCATACCTCACGAATCGAGGCGCGGTAATGGATTGGAACCAACTGGCCGAACGCGTCCTCTCCGGCGCGGAGCTGGAACGGACCGATGCGCTCGCGGTTCTCGAATCGGAAGACGACGAGCTGCTCGGCGTCCTTCACGCGTCGTTCCGGATCCGGCAGCGGTATCACGGGCGCGACGTTCGCATTCACGTGCTGCAGAACGCGAAGAGCGGATTGTGCCCGGAGGACTGCGCGTTTTGCAGCCAGTCGGCGCGGTTTCACACCGGGGTAGATCGCTACCAGGTACTCTCGGTCGATGAGCTTTACGAGGGAGCCGTGAAGGCCGCGGCTCTCGGCGCGGTGAAGTACTGCATGGTGACGAGTACGAGAGGCCCGTCCCAGAGGGAGCTGGATGTGATTTGTGCGGCGGTCCGTCGAATCAAGACCGACCTCAACATCAACGTGTGTACTTCGCGCGGGCTTCTGTCGGAGGGCCAGGCCGAACAGCTCGCGGCGGCGGGGGTGACGCGGTTCAATCACAACCTGGAGAGTTCTCGAGAACATTTTCCTGAGGTCTGCTCCACTCACAGCTACGATGACCGGATCCGTACGGTGCGCGCCGCCAAGGCCGCAGGGATGGAAGCGTGCTGCGGCGGCATCATGGGAATGGGTGAGACCTTCGAGGACCGTGTCGCGCTCGCCTTCGAGGTGCGCGAGCTGGAGGTGGAATCGATTCCGGTCAACTTCCTCGATCCCCGGCCCGGCACTCCGATGGCCGACCAGACTCGCGTTTCGCCGGCGGATTGTCTCCGTGCCCTCGCGATGTTTCGCTTCGTGAACCCATCGAGAGACATTCGCATCGCCGGAGGCCGGGAAACCAATCTCCGGCAGCTGCAGGCGCTGGCACTCTATCCCGCAAATTCGCTCTTCTGCAATGGGTATCTCACGACTCCCGGCCAGGGAGCTGAGGCAGACATCCGGATGATCACTGATGCCGGATTCCGGGTGGCCGAGCTGGTTCCCGCCATTTAGGAACGTCGGGCGCCGCCGGGGCCCGCTTCGTATGGATCTCCCCATTAAGAAACAGCTCGAGGCGTGGGACGATGCGCATCTCTGGCATCCCTTCACGCCGCATTCGGTATATCGCGAGGAAGACCCGCTGCTCGTGGTCGCCGGCGAAGGCCATTATCTGATCGATGCCGAGGGGAAGAGGTACCTGGATGGAGTCGGGTCGCTCTGGTGCAACCTGTTCGGCCACCGAAGACCCGAAATAGACGCCGCAGTGAAATCCCAGCTCGATCGCATTGCTCACTCGACGCTGCTAGGACATGCGAGCGCGCCCGCCGTGCAACTCGCGAAGCGGCTGGCTGATCTGGCACCGGCTGGTCTCACCCGGGTGTTCTTCTCCGACGACGGTTCCACTGCGGTCGAAGTGGCGCTCAAGATGGCGCTGCAGTTCTGGCAACAAACCGATGGTGGCCGGCAATCCCAGCGTCGCAGCTTCGTGACTTTGGGACTCGCTTACCACGGAGACACAGTGGGGTCGGTCTCGCTGGGTGGAATCGACCTCTTCCACGAGCGGTACCGTTCGCTGCTCTTTCAAACGGTTCGCGCGCCGTCACCCTACTGCTACCGTTGCCCGCTTCAGCTCGAGCGTGCAACGTGCGGGCTCGCCTGCATCGAAGAGCTGGAGCGTGTGGTGCTGGCCGAGGGAGATCGGTGCGCCGCGGTGGTAATCGAGTCGGGCATGCAGGGCGCGGCCGGGATGGTGGTGCAGCCGGAAGGCTTTCTGCGACGGGCTCGGGCGGTGGCGGACCGGGTTGGAGCTTTGCTGGTGCTCGATGAGGTCGCTACCGGCTTCGGACGGTCGGGTCGCATGTTCGCGTGCCAGACTGAGGGCATCGCTCCGGATCTGCTCTGCCTCGGCAAGGGACTTACCGGCGGGTATCTCCCGATGGCCGCGACTCTGACGACCGAGCGAATCTTCGAGGCGTTCAAGGGGCCACCGTCGGAAGGCCGCACTTTCTTTCACGGGCACACTTACACTGGAAATGCGCTCGCGAGTGCGGCGGCCCTAGCGACGCTGGACATTTTCGAGCAAGATCACGTTCTGGAGCGGCTTCCGCACAGGATCGAACGACTTGGGCTTGAATTGAAGCGGCTTCGGGACCTGTCCGCAGTCGGAGAGGTGCGGCAGTTCGGTCTGGCTGCCGGTGTCGAGCTGGTGGCCGACAGGAAGACGCGAATGCCTTATCCGGCGGCTGAGCGACGGGGGATGCGGGTTTGCCGAGCCGCCCGCACTCGTGGGGTTTTTCTTCGCCCGTTGGGCGACGTGATCGTGCTGATGCCGCCGCTTTCAATCACTGAACCGGAAATCACTCAACTCGTCGATGCCATCGAGTCTGGCATCCGGGAGATCTGTCCATGACCCCACCGCCCCCACCGAAGAAGGCGACCAAACCGCGGACCTCGAAGCGTGCGGCCGAGCCGAACGTTACCGCGCCGCGGCTTCCGGTCACCCTCGTGGTGGGTACCGACACGTCGGTGGGCAAGACGTGGATCACCTGTGCCCTGGCCAAGGCACTGAAGGCAGCGGGTCAGCAGGTCATCGCCGTGAAGCCGTTCGAGACCGGATGCGGGCTCACGCCGGGAATTCCCGAGGATGGAGAGCTGCTGGCCCAGGCGACAGGACAGGCCGAACCTCGTCAGGCGTTGGTGAGACTGAAATCTCCGCTCGCGGTGGCGGTCGCGGCGGATCAGGAGGAGGTGACAATCGACTACGAAGCCGTCCTCAGCAAGGTTCGGGAGTACGCACGGCCCGACGTATTTCTACTGGTGGAAGGCGTAGGCGGCTTGCTGGCGCCGGTCACCTGGAGCGACAACGCGCTCGACATGGCGCACAGCCTCAACGCACGGGTGCTGGTGGTGGCCAGCGATCGACTGGGGACCATCAATCACACCCTGCTCACCCTGCGGGTGCTCAAGGCCGAGAAGTTGCCGATCCTGGGCGTGGTGCTCAACCAGCCGGCCGAGCCGGACGAGAGTTCTCCTTCCAATGCGGGCGCCATTTCACGGCTTGCCAACACTGATTCCGTGGTCCGGGTACCGCATATGGACGATCCGGATCTCGCCGCGGAGGCAGTGAAGGAAGTGGCGGGGTGGTTACTGCCGTAGGTGCATTACCTGGGGATGCGGGTTGGCACGAATGCAACTCAAGTAACAGTCAGGCCGCCCTGATCGGAGGAGTCACCCATGTCACGCATTGCTCTCGCAACGCTCTGTGGAGTCATCTTCGGAGCTATCGCCGTAGCCACGATGCTTCCGATGAGTTTCCCGGACAAGCAGGGGGCGCTTACTGCCGCGTTTCTTGATCGATTCGCGATCGGGTTCGTAATCGGTATCGCCGACCTCCCGTGGCCGGGATGGGCGACCGGCTTGTTCTTCGGGCTGCTCCTCAGCGCCCCGTCAGCCGTGATTACTAAGGCCTGGGCGCCGATCCTTGGCCTGGGGGCGATAGGGGGGATCATCATCGGGGTGGTCGTGAGGCGCGGGCGTTAGGCGGCTGCGTGGCAACAAAATTGATCGGAGGCCCTGATGCAGCTCACTTTGACCGAGTATGAGACCGAAATCCTCCGCGGGCTACTGCACGACTATCTGCCTACTCTTCAGCGCGAAGCAGCTCGAACGGAGCAGCGCGACTTTCGCCACATGGTGATCGAACGCCAAGAGCTTGTAGAACGCCTGCTGGAGCAACTGACCCCGAAGCTGTCGTGAGGTTCCGTGAAGCAGCGGCCTAACCGCGCTCGCACATGACGGGCGCTACATTCTCAATGGAAGCCAGCCAGTTGTGTCAGGGTGGCCTGGATCGCCCGCAGGTGAAGCGCGGGCGTTAGGCTGCTGACCTCCTCACGGATGCGCGTCCTTCTCCTCGGCGGTACGGGCTTTCTTGGCCCCCGGATCGCGGAGCAGCTTCTCTCCGCAGGGCACGAGGTCGGGGTCGTCCACCGGGGCCACCATCTTGTGCCTCCGGGCTCCGTGTCGCTCCTCTGCGATCGCCGAGACCCGAGCCGCTTGGCCGCGGCGCTGACCACGTTCCATCCAGAGGCACTCATCGACATGATTGCCTACACGATAACCGATGTCGACGTAGTACTGCCCGCCCTGACGCAGCAGCTACGCCACGTGACCCTCGTCAGCAGTGGCGACGTCTATCGGGCGTACGGTGCCTTTCTTCGCCTGGAACCGCCCCCCTCCAGCCCGGGGCCGGCAACAGAAGCTGGGGAGCTGCGGCGAAGTCGTTACCCTTATCGTAGCCGGGCACTCTCTCCGGACGACCTCCTCCACGATTACGACAAGATCCTGGTGGAGGAGCGATACCGAGACCACTCGCCCGTTCCAGTCACCACTCTCCGCCTGCCGATGGTCTATGGTCCAAGTGACCCGCATCGTCGGGTCGCCGCCGACCTCCGCCGGCTCCGCGACGCCCCCGAGGGGCTCCACCTTAATTCGGCCGAGGCCGCGTGGCGCTGCACGCGTGGGTACGTGGACGATGTCGCCGCAGCGGTCGCCGTAGCAACCGTGCACCCGGACGCGGTGGGAAGGACCTACAATATTGGCGAGTCCGACGCGCTGACGACCCAGGAATGGCTGACGGCGCTGGCCCAAGCTTTCGACTTGCCAGCAACCATTCACCCAAGCCCTATGGTCGCCCCTTCCCATCCGGCCGATTGGTCCGTGTCCGTGGTGAGCGCGACCAGCCGCATCAGAAGTGAACTGGCTTACGTGGAGCCGGTCGGCCGACCCACGGGCTTGCGCCGCTGCGTCAGTGTGGCAGCAGCCTAACCCGCAGGCGGGCTCGACCCTGCGCCTCCTCCCCCGACGATCCGATGGCAGGCCTGTGCGATCAACATTTGTTGTGCAACACTCTCCCTCATTGGCCATAGACCTCCTCCGGCGTGCGGTAGCCGACATTGCCGGCTCCGCTCCCTCGCGCCGCAAGCTGGCGGCTCGGCTCTTATATGCTTATATTGACAGATAGTTGAACACGAGAGGTGACCCTTTGATGGAACTGACGGACAGCAGCGCCGAGGTCATCGCCGAGCGCTTCGCCGCCCTGGCGGAGCCGATGCGGCTCCGACTCCTCAACGCGCTCCGGCGGGGAGAAATGAGCGTCGGCGAACTGGCCGAAGAGAGCGGTGCCAGCCAGGCCAACGCCTCCAAGCACCTGCAGCTCCTGCTCCAGCAGGGGTTCGTCGACCGGAGGAAGGAAGGGACCACGACCTGGTACCGTGTCGCCGACCCAACCGTCTTCGAGCTCTGCTCCTTCATCTCCACCGGGATCGACAAGGTCCTCGAACGCCGCCGGAAACAGCTCCGCCAGCGCAGTTAGGCCCCCGCCCCTCGCTGACGCCGCCGCAACTCCCAGTAGAGGAGCGGCACCACCACCATCGTGAGCCCGGTGGCCACCACCGCGCCGCTCATGAGCGCCACGGCGAGTCCCTGGAAAATCGGATCGAGCACCATCACCAGTCCCCCGACCACTACCGCCGCCGCCGTCAGCGCGATCGGGCGGAACCGCACCGCCCCCGCCGTGAGCACCGCGTCCCGCAGTGAGCGTCCCCTCCCCTCCTCGAGCTGAATGAAGTCCACCAGCAGGATCGAATTGCGGACCACGATACCCGCCAACGCGATCATCCCGATCATCGAGGGCGCGGTGAAGAACGCCCCAGTGAGCGCGTGGCCCGGCAGGATGCCGATCAGAGTGAGCGGGATCGGGGCCATGATCACCAGCGGGACCGTGAACGACTGGAACCATCCCACCACCAGTACATAGATCAGGAGCAGCACCACCGCGAATGCCAGCCCGAGATCACGGAACACCTCGATCGTCACCTGCCACTCGCCATCCCACTTGATCGCGGTCTCGTCGAGCCGGTCGGGGAGGACGGCGTTGTACCGCCCGATCTCCGCGCCCTGAACCCGCACCGAGTCGAGCACCGCGTTCATCGCCATGATGGCGTATACCGGCGACTCGATCACGCCGCCGACGTCGGCGGTCACGTAGATCACCGGCCGCAGGTTCTTCCGGAAGCGCGTCCCTTCGCGCGTGGTGCTGTCCACCGTGACGAAGCGGCCCAACGGCACCAGGCCCTGCGCCGTGCCGATCGGCACCGCCAGCAACGCCTCGAGCGAGGAGCGCTGGGACACGTCGAGCCGCGGCACGATGGCCACCGGCTCGCGGGCGGTGGAGTTGACCAGCCGGCCGGCCGGCGCGCCGCTCAGCGCGAGCGCCAGCGTCTGGGTCACCTGGGCGACGCTCGCCCCGAGATCGGCCACTCGGTCGCGGTCCACCCGGAGATCAAGCCGGGACTCCGGGGCCTCGACGGTCCAATCGACGTCGACCACGCCGGGGGTCGACTCGAAGACCGAGCGGACCTGCTCCGCCGCGGCCAGGCGTGTGGAGTCGTCAGCCGCGTACACCTCGGCCACCATGGTCGAGAGCACCGGCGGACCCGGTGGGATCTCGGCAATCTTGGTGCGCGCGCCGTAGCGCCGGGCGATCGAGTCGACCGCCGGCCGTACCGCGAGCGCGATAGCGTGACTCTGCCGGTGCCGTTCCCCCTTGGGGAGGAGATTCACCTGCACGTCGGCCACGTTGCCGCCGCTCCGCAGGAAATAGTGCCGCACCAGCCCGTTGAAGTTGAATGGCGCCGCGGTGCCGGCGTAGGTCTCGGTGCTTCGCACCTCAGGCACCGTCCGGAGCCAAGCTGCGACTTCCTGGGCGGCGGCATTCGAGGTCTCGAGCGTAGTGCCTTCGGGGAGGTCCAGAATCACCTGGAACTCCGACTTGTTGTCGAAGGGGAGCATCTTCATCTCCACCATCCGCGCGGCGACCAGCCCCATCGAGGCGAGCAGGAGGATGCCGATGCCGGCGTAGCAGAGGTTCCTTACCCCCGTCCGGTCCATCAGCGCGTTCATCAGGCGAGCGTAGCGCCGGCCGAAGCGGCTTTCGACCTCTTCGCCGTGACCGGCGGAGCCACCGGGCTTGACCCGCGTGGCCAGAAGTTTGAAGGCGAGCCATGGGGTCACGATGAACGCCACGGCGAGCGACGCAAGCATCGCGGCGGACGCCCCGACCGGGATGGGACGCATGTAGGGTCCGGTCATCCCACGGACGAACGCCATCGACAGGATCGAGGCGATCACGGTGAAGGTGGCGAGGATGGTTGGGTTGCCGACCTCGTCCACCCCCTCGATGGCCGCGTCCTCGACCGGTCGACCGCCCACCTTGAGGTGCCGGTAGATGTTCTCCACTACCACGATCGCGTCGTCCACCAGGATGCCGATGGAGAAGATCAGCGCGAAGAGGGTGATCCGGTTGAGGGTGTAACCCATCGCGTAGTAGGTGAAGAGCGTGAGCGAGAGGGTCACCGGAACGGCGACCAATACAACCAACGCCTCGCGCGCCCCCAGGAAGATCCAGATGAGGACCGTGACCGAGGCGGTGGCGAGGACGAGGTGGAGGATGAGCTCGTTCACCTTCTCGCGCGCGGTTTCGCCATAGTCGCGGGTCACCGAGATGGTGATTCCAGGAGGCACCAGTCGTGAGCGCGCCTCTTCCACCCGGCTCAGAATCGTGCGCGCTAGCGCCGTGGCGTTGGCTCCGGGGCGCTTGGCCACCGCCAGGGTCACCGCGTGCTCCACAGCTCCGTCCCGCTCGGCGTGACTGACGTAGTCCACCACCTCCCCCGGCCCGTCGAGCAGCGTTGCCACATCGCGCACCCGCACGGTGCGGCCGCCGCGCACGGCTATGGCCACCGACCCCACGTCGTCCGCGCTCCGGAGCTCGGCGCCAATCGTCACGAGGAAGGTCTGGTCGCCGGCGCTGAACTCCCCGGCCGGGAGCCGCGCATTGGCGCCCTGCAGCGCCGTCACCACCTCACCCGGCGAGACCCCGGCGGCGGCGAGGCGCACCGGGTCGAGCGTCACGCGGAGCTGGCGCGGCCGCCCGCCGATCAGGTGGGTCGTCGAGACGTCGGGGATGGTGCGGATCTCATCGTCGAGATGCGCCGCCACCTGGCGCAGGACGTCGGGGCCGTCACTCGCACTGTGGAGCGTGAGGGTGAGGATCGGCACGTCATCGATCGAGTGTGGCGTCACCAGCGGCGGGAGGGCGCCCGGCGGGGCGTCGCCGGCGGCACTGACGAGCTTGGCCTCAACGGCGCTCACGCTCTTTCCCTGATCCTCGCCCACCTTGAAGCGCACCGTCACCAGGGTCCACCCTTCGCCCACGGTGGAGTAGACGTACTCCACCGCCGGCACCTCCCACATCAGCTTCTCGAGCGGCCGCGTCACCAGCTGCTCCACCTCGGCGGGGCTGGCGCCCGGGAGGGCTGCGGTGACGTCAATCATCGGCACCGAGATCTGCGGCTCCTCCTCGCGCGGCGTCGCTATGAGCGCGATGCCGCCTACTGCCAGCGACGCAAGCACCACGAGCGGCGAGAGCTTGGAGTGCAGGAACGCCTTGGCGACCCGTCCGGCCATCCCCATGATCAGCTCCGTTCGCTCACGCGGGTGACCACCAGCCGCTCCCAACCCTGGAGCCCGCTCAATACCTCCACCCGGTCGCCAAGCGCGGCGCCGAGCCGCACCCAGTGGAGGGTCGGCCCGCCGGCTTCGAGTACTCGGACGCCAGTAAGGTCCCCCTGCCGGGAGATGGTGGCCTGGGGGACGAAGACCGCACGGCGGGTTCCGCGCGGAATGAGGAGCACCGCCGCGCCACCGCTGGCGTACTGACCATCCCGGTCGGTCACCAGCGCATTGATCGTGTAGAGCGCGCCACCCGGCGCGGGGACCACTCCTTCCACCTTCGCAACGGCGGGAACGCCTTCGATCCGGCTCTCGATCATGCGGCCGCGCGAGATGCCCCGGGCGAGATCCGGCGTCGTGGTGACCGAGATGCGGAGGATACGCCCGTCCTGTACGGTGACGAGCGGCGTTCCCGGGGCGGCGAAGGCGCCGGGATCTACGAAGCGGCGAGTGACGACGCCGTCGAACGGCGCACGCACCGACCCGTAGGCCGCGACCGCGGCGAGTTCGCGCTCGGCACCACGGGCTTGCTCCAGCCCTGCCACGGCCTGTGCCAGCCCGGCCTCGGCGCCGTCCAGCAGCGCCTTGGGCGCGGCGCTGTCGGCGTAGAGCGCCCGGAGCCTGACGGCGTACCGTTCGGCGTCGGCGGCGCGCGAGGCGGCGGCGGCGAGCCCCGCGCGCACCTGGTCCTCCTTCGCGGAGAGATCGCGGGTGTCGAGCCGGACCAGCAGCTCGCCCTGGCGAACAGCATCCCCTTCCTGGACGAGCACTTCGGTAACCATCCCCATCAGCCGAGTGCTGAGGGTTGCCTGTTCGACCGGCGCGGCGATTCCCGCCGCCTCGACGGTCGCGACGATGACCGTATCAATGGCGGTCACCGTCTCAATCGCGGGAAGAGCGGAGGTCACGGGTCTTGGGGCGGGCGTGGTCCGGGAGGCGCCAGCCACGACAAGGGCGGCGGCGGCCAGGATCATGAGCGGGCGAAACATTATTCCTCCAGTGCGGCCAGCGCCGCGGGATCGGCGCCACGCGCGAGCTGCCGCGCGGCGAGGGCGATGATGAGTGCGACTCGTGCCTGGACCAGGCCGAGCCGCGCGGATGTCTCGGTCGCCTGGGCAGCGAGAAGGTCAGTGATGCCGGCGAGGCCACCAGCGTATTGGCGGGCCACGAGCCGGTGAGCTTCGCTCCCCTGCTCCACCGACTGTTCCGCGATGGCGAGCCGTGCGAGGGCAACCGTCACGTCGCTTTCCCGGGAGGACACCTCGAGTGCCGCCTGACCCTCGGCGGCCTCGGCCATGGCGCGGGCCGCCCTGGCGCGGGCGCGAGCGCCGCGGACATCGCCGATCTCGCTGAATCCGCTGAACGGCGTCCACGATGCCATCACGCCGAGGGTCCACGAGCGATCCCCATGGAAGGGCGTGGTCGGGTCGTTCCAGTCGTATCGGCCGAAGGCATTGAGCCGTGGGAGGAGCCGCCAGGTGGCCCGAGAGGCATCGCTACCCGCGGCATCGACCAGAGCCTTCGCAGCCGCCACGTCGGCGCGCCCTTCGAGCGGTAGCGGAGCGAGCAAGTCGGCCACCCGACGGATCCGCTCGGCAGAGGGGAGCGAATCGGGCACGACGAAGGCGGTATCGGCCGGGGTCCCGAGAACCAGCGCGAGCTGCCGGCGGGCGAGCCCGGCCTGGGCCCGCGCGCCGATCAACTCCGCGGTGATGTCGCCGGCCCGGACCTGGGCCTGGAGGAGATCGGAGCGGGTCACCATCCCCTGCTCGAATAGCGAGCCCGCCTGGTGGACGTGGGCCGCAGCCATCGCTGCGGCGACTTCGAGGGTGCGCACCATCTCGGAGGCGAGACGGGTGCCATAGTAGGCCTCAACTACCTGCAGCCGGGTGGTGGCGGCGGTCCACTCGGCACTGCGAGCGGCAGCGCGGGCCCCGGCGCTCGCAGCGCTGCGCCCGGCCCACGCGTCGAGATTGACGAGGGGCACCTCGGCGACGAGACCGCCATTCCAGTTGCTGCGGGCGGCGGGGTCGTTGAGGCTGGCGGGATCGAACGAGGCCGGCGTCACGCTGCGTTGCCGCAGGACAAATCCGAAGGCGCTGAGCGGTTCCGTGGTCCTCACCCATCCGCCCTCTACCCGGAGGGTGGGAAGCGTTCCCTGGAGGGCGCCGAGGCTGCGAGCCTCCTCGGCGGAGGCCTGGGCCCGGGCGGTACGATTGGCGTACCCCGTGGCCTCGGCCCGGGCCAGCGCTTCGGCCAGGGTGAGCTGCTGGGCGGCGAGCCCGGCGGGCAGGGCCCCACTCAGGGCCAGGAGCAGCAGAAGACGGCTACTGTTCATTTACAACTATATAGTTATACAGGCACCAAGTCAAGAGTACCCCCTCGGCGGGGGACTGAGTCCATTCTTGGGATGGGGGGGGATGACGAATGAAGGAACCGTGGCTCAGGGTCCCTACATTATTAATTACGGATTGCCACTGACGGCTGGGGAACCAGCCCATGCGCCGGTTGGCCGACCATGCCCTATGTCATGGGCAGCGGCCAATACTCGTCACACGTGATGATCCGTCATCCGAGCGGACAGTGACCCTCTGCGGAAAGCCCTAAGCCATGACTCTCTCGATTGCTCACTCCGACCTCGCCCCGCGGGTGTACGGGCCTTACAGCCAGGCGATCATCGCGGAACGTCTCATCTTCACTGCGGGCCAGCTCCCCCTTGACCCAGCGACTATGGAGCTCGTGCCTGGCGGCATAACCGAGCAGGCGACCCAGGTACTCGCCAACCTCCGGGCCGTGCTCCGAGGGGCGGGCAGCGATCTGAATCAGGTGGTGAAGACGACCCTGTTCCTGGTAGACCTGGCCGATTTCGAGGCATTGAACCAGGTCTATGCCCGCGTTTTTGGCGAGCACAAGCCAGCCCGCTCTACCGTTCAAGTCGCCGCGCTCCCGCGCGGGGCACGGGTAGAGATCGATGCCATCGCCGTGAAGGAAGGCGTTAGTTCCCCGACAACTTCGTAATCAGCTCGTCCACCTCCAGCCCCGCTTCCGCCGGCAGGTGCTCCCGCGCCTGACGTAATTGCGACAGCGCCTGATCCTTCGGAAACACATACTCGAACGCCTGCAGAGTCCTCGCCCGCACCACGCCTCTCGCGTCTCCCAGGTGGCCAGTCAGAAGACGCATCGCGCGCTGGTTACCACGGACGGCCAGGGCGGCGAGTGCCAGCGCAGGAGTGTCCTGCTGCCCCACCAGCGCGTTTACCTGATCCACGAACGAGGTGTCGTTGAGCTGCGCCACCGCGGCGAGGGCCGCGTCCTGGATCGAGTTCTGATAGGAAGGACTCGCGAGTCCCCGCCGAATGAAACCCGCCGCGTTGGCGGGGTCCAGTTTCGTGACCACACTGAGTGCGGCGGCCCGCACCTGGTAGCTGGTGTCCTTGTCGAAGGCCGCGGCCGCGATGTCTCTCGCCTGGGAGCCGCCCTGGAGTCCGAGTGAGGTGATGGCCGCCTGACGGACCTGGGAGGAGGTGTCCTTCGCCGCGGCGATCAAGGCCGGCATCACGATCTCACCCGGCATCTTGCTCAGGGCACTCGAGGCCTGCGCCCGGGTGAGGAAGTAATCGGACGATGTTGCCGCGTGCGCCAGGGCGCGCGCGGCGGTCGAGTCGGTCGTACGTGAAGCCAATTCTCCGATTGCCCACCAGCGATTCCAGAGATTCCCATCCCGGGCCAGCTGATCCGCGAGCCAGGCACTCGGCTGGTCGAACTTGAGCGTCTTGTAGATGGTGTTGCCGACGTCGAATGCCACCATCTGGGGCGACGACGAAACTCCCTCAACCCGAATCGTCTGGCTTCGCTGCTCGAGCCAGGTGCGCTGCCGGATATCTCCGGCGGCAGTGCGTACCCACACTTGAACCGGCATCCGGAACGCACCGGGAACGGTGTAGCGAAGCCCGGTACTGTCGGCGGTCGCTGTGTCTACCTGAGTCTGCTCGACGGTGAGCAATAGGGCACTGGAGGAATCCCACTTCGCGGTGACGGTGAACTCAGGCAGACCGGCCTGGTACATCCACTGGTTCCAGAACCAATCGAGATTCTCACCGGACGCCTCGAGGAAAGCCTGCCGCAGGTCGTCAGTGACCGCCACACCGTACGCGTGGCTGGTCAGATACCGGTTGATCCCGGCCCAGAAACGGTCGTCTCCCAGATACTCACGAAGCATCTCCAGCACCATCGCGCCCTTGGGGTAGATGTTGTTGGAGCCCAGGGAGGCGAGCGGCATCCGGCGCTGTTTGTCGATGTCGAGGGCCTGCTGGTACTGGTTGAGGTAATAGTCCTGGCCGGCGTGATCCCCCTGCTTCGCACGCCAGTACTGACCGGGCATGAAGGTGGCGAAGCCTTCGTTGAGCCACATGTTGGCCCAGTTGGCGGTGGTCACGTAGTCGCCGAACCATTGATGGGCCAGCTCGTGGGCGATGAGCTCGTACCAGTACCAAGGGCGGTCGGCGTAGGCGGTGCGATCGGGCAACCAATCCACCAGCGTCGTGGCGCTGACGTTTTCCATCCCGCCGAAGAAATCGGCCACGGTGGTCTGGGCGTACTTGCTCCAGGGGTAAGGAACCCCGGTCAGCTTCGAGTAGGTCTCGATCATGTCCGGCGTGCGCCGGAACAGGGGGGGTGCGAGAGCGCTGTCCGGCCGGTAGACGTAGTAGTCCACCGGAATGGTGCGCCACGTATCGTGCACCTTCACCAGCGGTGAGACGATGAGGGAGACGAGATAGGTGGCGGACGGGCGATCCTGACTCCAGCGAAGGGTGTGGGTCCCGCCCGGATTCAGCCGATCGAGCAGCAGTTTGCCGTTGGAGACCGCGGTGTAGCCCTTGGGCACGGTGGCCCAGACTTCCCACGTCATCTTGTCATTGGGAAAGTCGTAGGTGGGAAACCAGTGGTGGTTGTTGTCGTCCTCCCCCTGACTCCAGAGCTGGCGGGGCCGGCGTGGCGGCTCGCTATCGGCCTCGATGAACGTCAGTCCCCGGCCGTCCTCGACTCGCCCGTGATAGGCCAGCCGGAAGCGGAGCGTGTCGCCGAAGGCGGCAGGTTTCGGGAGATAGACGACCAGCGTGTCGCGCAGATGAGAATTGCGAAGCTTCCCCGTCGCTTGGCCGGCCTTGTTGACCGCCTCGACCGCCCCGAATTCCAGCAGCTCCCCCGCGTCCAGCACGACTGAGTCGAGTCCCGCGCTCAGCGACCGCAGTGTCGTGGTGACCACTCCATCGAAACTCGAGCTGTCCCAGTCGAAGCCGCGCAGCTCGATCCGCTGGTGGACCAGGTCGTAGTCATGGGAGCGGCTGTAGCGGTCGTTGAGCATGCGCTCCGCGTTGGTCTGGGCAACGAGCGGGGACGCTACGAGCAGGGTGAAACCGATGAGCAATCGCATGGATTTGATGAGGACGGCGGTTGAGGCGGCGTTGAAGACGAGCGCTATGGTACTCCGATGCGGGCACCGCAAGCGTGGATATACATCATGGCGAGTCCTTCGCGGCGGCTCTATACCGGCGTGACCGCGGATCTCCACCGCAGAGTGTGGCAGCACCGGCACCCACACGGTCTGGGATTCACCACCCACAACCAGATTACCCGCCTGGTCTACTGCGAACCGGCGCGAGACATCGGATCGGCGATCGCGCGGGAGAAACAGCTGAAGGCCAGCTCACGAGAACAGAAGCTATCGCTGATTGCCTCGGTCAATCCGGGGTGGCTCGACCTGGCGGCGGACTGGTTCCCCGAACGGCCGGCGCGATCCGATCAGAAGCGGCCGGCGGGAGGGCCGCGCCATCCCTAAAAGAGGGAGATCTGGGCAACCGGACCGAAAGTCTTGCGATGGTGCCGAGTGGGTCCCAGCGAGTCGATCGCGTCGCAGTGTTCGGAGGTGCCGTAGCCCACGTTGTGTTCCCAGCCGTAGCCCGGGTAGCGCACGGCCAGACGGTGCATCAGCTCGTCGCGCACCTGCTTGGCAACGATGCCGGCGGCCGCGATGGAGTAGCAGAGCGCGTCGCCATCGACCAGGCCTTCGTGCTTGAAGCCACATTCGCGCATGGCCAGTCCGTCGATCAGCACCTGGTAGGAGGTGGCGCCGGAACGCCGGACACCGTCCTTGAAGATCTTTGCCGCGCAGGTCCGGGCAACGGCGCGCCGCATGGCGAGGGCGGTCGCGACTCGAATGTTGTAACGGTCAACCTCACGCACTGAGGCTGCGGCGACGGTAATGAGGAGGGCCGAAGCCTTGATGCCGGGGAGGAGTTCGGCGCGCTGGTTTTCGCTCAGGGTCTTGCTGTCCCGGACACCGGGAACCGGCACGGTCCAGGCAGGAAACACGACGGCCGCGGCCACCACCGGACCGGCGAGGGGACCACGGCCGACTTCATCAACACCGATGAGAAGGCGGCGCCGAGACCAGGCCGCCTCCTCACGTTTGAGGTTGGGCCGGGGCTGCGCCGCCGCCATGGCTCAGCTGTCTTTCTTTTCCTTGATCCGGGCGGCCTTGCCGCTCACCTTGCGGAGGTAGTAGAGCTTGGCGCGGCGAACCCGTCCTTTGCGCACCACCTCGATCGAGGCGAGGGTCGGGCTGTGCATCGGGAAGACGCGCTCGACGCCGACACCGGCCGATACCTTCCGCACCCGGAAGGTCTCGTTGACGCCACCGCCCCGCTTGCCCATGCAGAGTCCCTCGAACGCCTGCAGGCGCTCCTTGTCACCCTCGCGAACGCGCACCATGACCCGAATGGTATCGCCGGGAGAAAAATTCGGGATGTCGGTCCGCAACCCTTCGCGGGCTACTGTCGCCATGCGTTCCATAGGTTCCTCGCAGTCCGGGGCAGCTCCGCCCCTACGAATGTTTCGCCTGATGTTGCCGCCACACATCCGGCCGTCGCTCGGCCGTCAGCCGCTCCGCCTCCGCCTGCCGCCACGCCGCAATGAGGGCGTGATTGCCGGAGAGGAGCGCTTCCGGCACCGGCCATCCCTTGTATTCGGGAGGCCTGGTATAACTCGGTGGGCTCAGCAGACCCTCGTAGAACGAGTCTCCGCTGGCCGACTCATGATCTCCCAGGACGCCCGGGAGCAACCGCACTATCGCGTCCAGCACTACGATCGCCGCCGGTTCGCCGCCCGAGAGAACGAAGTCACCGATCGACAGCTCTTCGGTCGCCAGGTGATCCGCCACCCGCTGGTCCACGTCCTTGTAGTGACCGCAGAGCAGCGTCAGCGACGAGCTCAATGACAGTCGCACCGCGTCATCGTGGCTGAACCGCTTCCCCCGCGCCGACAACAGCACGATGGGTCCCTGCCGGCAATCCGGGCCCAGCGATTCCACCGCTTCAAAGAACGGCTCCGGACGGAGCACCATCCCCGAGCCGCCGCCGTACGGGTAATCATCCACCGTCCGGTGCCGGTCATGGGTAAAGTCCCGTAACTGCACGAGACGGTAGTTCACCTTGCCGGCTGCCGCCGCCCGCCCCGGAATACTGGCGTCCAGGTAGGCAGTGAACACTTCGGGAAACAGGGTGATGATGTTGAGGTGCATAGTCGAGAGTCTGGAGTCTAGAGTCTAAGGTCTGAAGTCTGAAGTCTGAAGTCGCGGACTCTCGACTCTAGACTCTGGACTCTCGACTCTCTACAACTCCACCAACCCCTCCGGCAACTCCACCACCAGCACCCTCGCCTCCCGCTTCACCTCTCGCACAAACTCGCGCTTGAACGGCAGCAGGAACTCGCGCTTGGGACCCTGTATCTCCAGCATCAGACCGGCAGGCATTTCATAGAGGCCCGTCACCAGACCCAGCGCCGAACCATCGCCGCTCCGGACCGCGAAACCCTCCAGCTCATGGAGGTAGACCTCGCCCTCGGCCGGCTTCGCCAGGATGTCCTCCGGAGCCGCCAGAAACTGGCCCCTCCAGAGTTCCATCTCGTCCCGGGATTCGATACCGCGAAACTTGATGAGCCACTCGCGATGGTATGCCTTGCTCCGCTCTACTTCAACCGGCTCTCCCACCATGGTTCCCGCGAGGTCCATCCGGCGCAGCGCGCGACCGGGCTGGAACACCGTCGCGGGATCGTCGGTCAGGGGGAAGACGGTGAATTCACCCTTCAGACCATGCGGTTTTCTGAGCCGCCCGACCACCAGGTGGCGCGGCTCCCCCGACATCGTCAAACCGCCACGCCGGCCTTGGTCAGGAGCGCCTTGACGGTGTCGGTCGGCGTTGCACCTTTGGCGAGCCAAGCCTTGGCCTGATCGCCATCGACCCGGACCTTCTCCGCGTCGTTGACCGCCTTGGGATTGTAGGTGCCGATCGTCGCGATGAACCGCCCGTCCCGCGGTGACTCGCGGTCGGCGATGACGATGCGATAGAGCGGCACGCCCTTGCGGCCGACCCGGCGGAGTCTGATCCTCGTTGCCATGCTACCCCATCCTTGAATTGAATGCTGTCTGGCGTCTCACATCACCCCGGGAAACCCTTTGCCGAACGGCAACCTTACTCCGGGTTTGCCGGCCGACTTCATCAGCTTCTGCATCTGCTTGAACTGCGCCAGCAACTGATTCACTTCCTGCACCGTCCGGCCTGATCCCTTCGCGATCCGGAGCCGCCGCGATCCGTTGATGAGATCGGGATCGGCGCGTTCCTTCGGGGTCATGGACAGCACGATCGCCTCGACGTGGGTGAGGCGTTTGTCGTCCACCTGGGCCGCGCTGAGCGCCGCCATATTTACCCCGGGCAGCATTCCCAGCACGTTCTTGATCGGCCCCATCTTCTGCATCTGCCGCATCGCGGTCAGGAAATCCTGGAGATCCAGGCCCTTCCGCGAGGTGGCCTTCTTCGCGAGCCGCTCGGCTTCCTTCGCATCGACCGTAGCCTGGGCCTTCTCGACCAGGCTGAGCACGTCGCCCTGCTGAAGGATCCGCCCCGCCATCCGCTCGGGGTGGAAGGGCTCGAGCGCGTCAAGTTTTTCTCCAACGCCGACGAACTTGATGGGTGCCTTGGTCACTCCGTAGATCGAGAGTGCAGCTCCACCCCGGGCGTCGCCGTCCATCTTGGTGAGGATCACACCAGTGATCCCCAGCGCTTCGTGGAAGCCGCTCGCGATGCGAACGGCGTCCTGGCCGGTCATTCCGTCGGCGATGAGCAGGATCTCATGCGGCTTCACCGCCGCCTTGAGTGCCTTGAGCTCATCCATCATGTCGTTGTCGATCTGCAGGCGGCCGGCCGTATCCACCAGAACGGTCCGAGCCCGTGCCTTCCCTGCTTCCACTATGCCCCGCTTCACGATCCCGGCTACGTCGGTCACACCGGGCTCGGCGTGTACGCCGACGTCAACCTGCTTGCCCAGCGTCACCAGCTGATCGACCGCCGCGGGGCGGTAGACATCGGCCGCGATCAGATACGGTGCCTTCTGCTCCAGCTTGAGCCGGCGCGCGAGTTTCCCCGCCGTGGTCGTCTTACCAGAACCCTGCAAACCAACCAGCAGCACCACCGTCGGCGGCACCGACGCGAACGCGATGGGCGCCTGTTTTTCGCCGAGTAGTGCTACGAGCTCGTCATAGACAACTTTGACCAGCTGCTGGCCCGGCCGGACCGTCTTCAGGGCGGTGATTCCAACCGCTTTTTCCTGCACCCGCTCGAGAAACTCACGGGTGAGGTCGAAGCTCACGTCTGCTTCGAGCAGGATCCGGCGGACTTCCCGAAGACCGTCCTTGACGTCATCCTCGGTCAGTACACCGCGACCCGTCAGTTTTTGAAGGGCGGCGGAGAGTTTCGAGGACAGCTCGTCGAACATAAGCCCAGCATTCTAGCAGGGTTACGAGCCTTTTTCAAGCGGCTGGATCGGGCGCTCTGAGGGGCCAACTCGCGGGAATTCGGGCCGGTCGCGCCGGAAAAGGGTGCTGAATCTCCGGCCTCGCCCCGGTAGTGTTGCGGCAACCTTCGATGGGGAGCGCGCTTGCCACCGACTATCGACCCGGAACAGGAAACGGCTATCGGCGCCCGGGTAGCCGATCAGCTGGCCGATGAAGCCGCCCGGGGACCCTCCGCAGCGCTTGGATTTGCCAGGACCTGCACCGACCAGGAGCTGAGGCTGGGCCTGTCATTCGTCACGACAGTGCTCGAAGTCGCTTCGATTTCCGCCCGGGCGCTGGCGGCGGCCCAGGCTGAACGGGCCCGAGACCAGAGAATTCGAGCCTGGAATTGAGTCCGAGAATGGTCCTGAACGGCTTACCGCGGAGCGCGCTCCGGGCTTCTCCGTAGGGCGGGTCCCCGAACTGCTTACCACGGAACACGCGGAATACGCTGAACACGCGGAAACACATTAGTAGTGGTCAGGGATTGTCCGTTGTTGAAAGCGGTCTCGATCCAGGCTTCTCCGTAGGGCCGGTCCCCGAACTGCTTACCACGGAAGCTTTTTAGGTCTGAAACCGTGCTAGGAAGGTCAGGGAGCCAGTTTTACGACGTGGACGGTGGGGAGGTTGTCCCATCCGGTCCACCGGACCGGGGCCAGGACCAGACGGACTCCGGGCTTGCCGTCGATAGTGGGCTGTGTGGTCTCCAGGCGGTAGCCGAGGGGCCGTTTTTTCTGCAGTCGTTCGACGGTCGAGGTAACGAAGCGGATCCGTGAGGGCTGGTCGTCCCACACGGTGTACCACACGAGTGCGGCGCCGTCCGGGGTGTCATAGACCCGGAAGCGATCACCACCCCATCCGATCGCAATCGGTGTCGTGACTTCGGCGGTTTTGGAAAGCTCGGCATTGAGCACCCGGATATCGAACTCGCCGAAGACGTCTTCATACAGCGCCCCATCGTTCGGCTGATCGAACGCCAGGGTGACCGGCACGTCTCCCCGGCCATAGCGATAGGGATGCAGCACCTGCTCGGTCGAGGTCGGCATCCGGGACCCGAAGGGCATCGTGTCGCGCAGCTCGGAGCCGGCCCACCATCGCAGAAAATCGGCGCCAGCCAGGTAAGGGAAGACGACACTCTCCCTCAGGATCCTCGGCGCCTTGGAGAACACCGGCATCGAAGCCTGCTGGGCCCGGAGGTTGTCCCGGTAAGTCTCCCAGAACTCGGGCATGGCGTAGAGGTTCTGCTCCGGCACCATGACCTGCAATCCGCCGAGCGTCGCCTGACCCTCGAGGATGGCGGTGGCGGCGGCGAGCCGGTCGTTGTCGTTGGTCTGCCGCATGATGGAGTCGAGCGGGATGTATTGATGCTGCAGCGCGTGCACCAGCTCGTGCGCCACGACGACGGTCAGAAACTTGGGATCGGCATTGGCCGCGACGAAGAGCGTGCTGGAGTCCGGCTCGTAGAATCCAACGATCTGCTCGGTGTACAGATCGAGCAGAAGGGGACGCAACTCCAGTGAATCGGGGAACATTCCAAGCAGCCGGTAGGCAGCCTGAAGCCCTCTGGCTTTTGCCGTCGGGAGTTCCTCGTCGAGCTTGTGGAGCACGTAGGCACGTACCTGGTCCCGGCTCCGCACGGCAGACATCGGCTTGTGGGTGAACTTGAGTCCGACTGCCTTCTCGACCGCGGGAGTCAAACTGTCCACCAGGCGGGCAACGGCTGCGGCGCCATTGGCGTCGGCCGGTGGGCGCCCACGGCAAGCGATTCCCCCGACGACGAGGGTGAGTACAGCCAAGGTGCGAATCACGGAATCATCAGGTACTCGCGGTACCAGCGGATGATGGGCTGACCGAACAGGAAGGTGACCGCGGCACCCAGGGCAAGGAACACCCCGAAGGGCACCAGCCGCTTTTTTCCAATCACAGACAGGGGGACGAAGATCAGAGTGCCCAGCAACGCACCGAGGAAGGTAGTAAGCAGAACGCCCTCCCAGCCGAGGAAGGCACCCACCATCGCCATCATCTTGATGTCCCCTCCTCCCATGGCGTCTTCCTTGAAAATCCGGGTACCCGCCGCGCCCACGATCCAGAGCAGAGTGAATCCCACGAACGCGCCGACCACAGACTGAAGCACGGTGGGAAATCCGGGGGAGATGCTGAAGAGGAGACCCAGCCCCAGTCCACCGAGGCTGAATTCATCGGGGATGATGTATTGCCTCGCATCGGTGAGGGCGATGCCGAGCAGAATGGTGAAGAACACGGCACCGCGAAGCGCCTGCCATTCGGGGATGATCGTCGCCGCCATCCAGGCCCAGATGAAGGCGGTGCCAAGCTCGACCAGCGGGTACTGAATGGAGACTCGGGCGCCGCACGACCGGCAGCGCCCCTTGAGGAGGAACCAGGAGACCATCGGGATGTTGTCGTACCAGGCGATGGTGCGGCCGCAGTCGCCGCAGCGGGAGCGGGGCTTCACCACCGAGAGGTCGTTCGGCCAGCGATAGATGCAGACGTTGAGGAAACTGCCGACCATGGCGCCGAGCACGCCCGCAACGATGACCAGCAGCCGTTCATCGATCACGCAACACCTCGTACAAAAGGATTCCCGCCGCAATCGCGACGTTCAGGGACTCGGCGTGCTCAGACAGCGGAATGGCTAACCTGGTGGAGGCGACCGCCTCCAGTTCCTTCCGAATCCCGGCCCCTTCATTGCCTACGACGAGCGCCATTCCGGTGCCTCGGGCTCGACGATATTGGCCGACGTCGGTGCCGGAGGGATCGGAGAGCACGAGGATAGTACCCGTCGCCTCGCACCACGCGAGAAACTCAGCGTCGTCCGTCATGAAGAAAGGCAACCGGAACAGCGCTCCCATGCTTCCGCGCAGCACCTTCGAGTTGGCGAGATCCGCGGTGCCTTTGAGGGCGATCAATCCGGCGGCGCCCAACGCGAACGCGGTGCGCGCCATGGTACCGACGTTCCCCGGATCCTGGACTCCATCAAGAACCAGGACGACGCCTCCCGCGGCAGGCCGGAACGTATCCAGAGACCAGTTCGGCGTCTCGATCACCGCCACCACGCCCTGGGGATGCTCGGTGTCGGCCAACTCGGCGAGAGCCGCGTCATCCACCGGGTCCAGGGCGACATGCCGTGCCCCAAGCGCAGCTTCAAGCGCGCGCCCGCGGGTGGTAGCTTGCAGCGCGGGAGACACTACGGCGCCCTTGATCGCGATCCCGGCCGCCAATGCCTCCTCCACCAGACGCACCCCTTCGGCGAGTGCCAGACCCTTTTCCTCCCGGCCTCGCCGCCGGTGCAGGTCCCGGATGGTCCTGATCAGAGCCTTCATCAAGATCCTCGAATGAAGATCGCGCTTACCATCGCCGGATCAGACTCCGGCGGCGGCGCCGGCATCCAGGCCGACCTCAAGACCTTCAACCAGTTCAAGGTCTTCGGCACCAGCGTCATCACCGCTATCACTGCGCAAAACACGAAGGGAGTGCGTGTGGTGCATCCGGTCCCTCCCGAGATCGTGCGGGCCCAACTCGAGGCTCTGGCCGAAGACCTGCCACCGGCCGGCTTCAAGACCGGCATGCTCGCCACGTCGGAACTGGTCCGCATGGTAGCGGGCGCTGTCACCGAATTCGACTGGCCGAACTATGTCTGCGACCCGGTCATGGTCGCTACGTCAGGAGACCGGCTACTCGATGCCGATGCCGAAGCGGTCATGCGAGAAAATCTGGTCCCGCTCGCGACGCTGGTGACGCCCAATCTGGACGAGGCGGGGATTCTCACCGGAACCGATCCGCGCGATCCCGAGTCCATGGAGCGAGCCGGCCTTCGCCTGCTCGAGCTGGGCACCGGCGCGGCACTGGTGAAGGGCGGTCACCTGGCCGGGGATGAGGTCACCGACGTTCTGGTGACCGCCGGCGGAGTCCGCAACTATCGGCACCCTCGCATTAACACCAGATCCACCCACGGCACCGGTTGCACGCTTTCGGCAGCCATCACCGCTGGACTGGCCGCCGGTCGCGACCTCGAGTCGGCGGTTACCGCAGGGCTCGATTTCGTGTTCCGCGCGATAAAATCAGCTCCGGCGCTTGGCGCAGGACGGGGACCGCTCGATCACACGGTCCGAGCCGGCTGAGGTCAGCCGGCCCGGAGCCGAGGCACCAGCGTTTTGAACAGTTGTCCCAGCGCGGCCGTCGCCCAGCCGGCAACGGTTAACACGTCGGCGTGAGTCAGCGGCGTCGTTTCCATCCCCGCCGCAAGATTGCTGATCAAAGAGAAGCCGAGGCAGCGCAGCCCGTTCGCCCGCGCGGTAACAATCTCTGGAACCGTTGACATTCCTACCGCGTCGGCGCCGAGACGTTCCAGCATCCGGATTTCCGCCGCTGTTTCGTAGCTCGGCCCCAGCACACCGGCATACACCCCTTCCTGCAGGCCTATTCCCAGGCTCTTCGCCGATTCGCGCGCAAGAAGTCTAAGCTCAGGATCGTAGGGGTCCGACATGTCGGGGAACCGCTCTTCACCTGCAACGACCGGGCCTGCGAGAACACTGCGGAAGCTCAAGTTCAGGTGATCGCGGATCAGCATGAGTTCGCCGGCGCGAAAGGTTCGCCGGAGACCACCAGCGGCGTTGGTCAATACGAGAGTCTTGACTCCAATGCGGGCGTACGCGCGAACCAGGCGTACACTCGCCGCAGGCTCCCCACCTTCGTAAAGGTGCACTCTCCCACTCTGGCAGAGCACAGGAATCGAGTTGAGAGTCCCCGCAACGACTTCTCCCGAATGCCCCTGAACCTTCGCCTCGGACATGCCGGGGATCTCACCGAAGGGGAGGCGTCGAGGATTCTCCAGCAGGTCGGTGATGCCGGCCATGCCGGAGCCGAGAACGATGGCGACCTTCGGCCGAAGCGCGCCGCTGAGTTGCCGCAATGCATCGGCGGCTTGCTCCAGCTCGGCTGAACTCACCGCAAGTCCTCAAGGCGATGACGAAAGTCAGTCACCAGCGCCTGGCGCCGGGGGAGCGGAAGGAATGCGGCGGCCGCTCCATTCAGGATCAGTCTGTCAATGTCGGCGCGACGGAAGCCCAGCTCGGTGTGGGCCCGCCAGTATTCGCCGGACAGGGTGACTCCACTGATCAGCCAGTTATCGCTCGAGAGTGTCACCGCGATGCCGGCACGAAAGTATTGGCGTAAGGGATGAGCAGCGTAGCTCGGTACCGCACGAGTCTGCACGTTGCTGGTGAGACTCACTTCGAGGGGAATCTCCCGGTCCCGGACGTAGGCTAGCAGTGCCCGATCCTCTCCCAGCCGGGTTCCGTGACCGATCCGCTCCGCCCCGCATTCATACACCGCTTCGGCGATCGACTGGGCGCCCGCTGCCTCGCCGGCGTGAACGGTGATGCCAAGTCCTCCCCGGGCAGCGATTTCGAATGCGGTGCGGTGAGGCGCCGCGGGTTGCCCCGCCTCACCCCCCGCGATATCGAAGCCCACGACGCCGTGCTCCCGCGCGGCAACGGCGGCTCGGGCGATCTCCTCGGACATGGCCGGGTCGAGGTGCCGCAGCGTACACGCGATGAAGCCGGTGCTGATTCCCACGTCCGCCTCGCCGCGACCGAGCCCGCGTCCGATCGCCGCGAGAACGTCCGGCATCGCGAGACCACCGGTGCAGCTCAGGACCGGACAGTATCGCACCTCGAGATGGCGAACGCCGTCGGCGCCGGCGTCTACCACCATTTCGTACGCCACCCGTTCCAGCGCTTCCGGCGTCTGCAGAACGGCAATCGTGAACGCGAACCGTTCGAGGTACTCCGTGAGGTCTCTCACTCCATCCGCCTTCATGAAACGAGCGACCTCGACCGGATCCTTCGATGGGAGGTTCACTCTCGCGGACTGGGCCAGCTCGATCAGTGTTGCCGGACGCAGCGAACCATCGAGGTGCACGTGTAACTCCGCCTTGGGCAGGCGGACCAGCAGCTCAGGCGAGAGCATCGTCGTCTGGAGAGTCGCCGAGGCCGCGACGGCTGGAAACGATGATCCGGAGGATCTCGCCGTTCGTGAGCGGATGATCCAGCGGAAGCTCGAGGCCTCGCCCGTCGGTGACCTTGACCTTCCCTGATGTCAGGGACTCGGTCAATTGGGGGTCGCCGAGACGAATCGCGTCGGCCACCAGCGTCCCCGCGGGGAAGTCAACCGCCCGCTGGTTCAGATATACCCGGATCGTGTCCGGCATCAGCGGGCAGGCAGGAGGCGGAGGCTCTCCGGAGGAACAACCGGCTGGGGGAGACGGCGGAGATACTCGCGCAGGGCGTCGGTGCCGGTAAGATCGCTCTCGCTCACCGGCCAGCGGCTGAGTAGCCCGCTGGTGGCGCAGCCCTTCCCGGATGCGCACTTGGTGCCGCCGAGTGTGAAGGATTCTCCCTCGACAAGGTGCCGGCTGATGACGACCTGATAGGTGACTTTGGGTTCCAGCTCGCGGCCGCTGGAGAATCGCACCGACCTGACGCGCTGCAGGCTCGGCTTCGCCGGCGCGTAGGTGAGCGTGGCGCCCGAGATCTCACAACAGGGCGTCTCTCCCTCGACCAGATGCTCGAAGACCCAGCGAAGGTCGTCGCCCCGAATGCTGAGCTTGAGCAACTGATCACCTCCTGGAACGGCGGCGCGGAGGTCCTGCTCCCCGACGTGACCCGAGTTCAGATCCTGGGCGCCTTCGGGCGCGGCTACGATGGCGAGGTCGGCCCGCAGGCTGCTGCGGTAAGCGTCGGCCATCAGCCGTAACAGCGATCCCCCAGGGCCTGCGGATGCCGGCAGTTTCATCGTGGCGACGGTCTCATCCGCCGGAGCGAGGTAAAGCTCGGGCGTACCGTTCGCCTGTACCACCGCGGGCAGCGCTACTGGAGGACTCGCCGTCGTCGGCGCGGGAGAGGGTGTCCCGGGTCTCACGAACAACGCCCGCGCGGCGAGGGCTGCAGAGTCGGGAACCAGCTTCCACGACGAACCGGCGAACGCAGCGGGATCCAGCCCCTTCCGGCGGCGAATTTCGTTGATCAGCAGGTCGCGGATCCGTTCACCCCGGTCGTACACGACCGGAGCATCGCGAAGCATCGGGTAGTTCCCTTCCCCTGACTGGCGGAGACTCCCCAACGCGATGGTGAAGCTGTCTGTAGCCTGCACCGGCTTCCCGCGCACCGACAGTGCCGTGATCCGCGATCCGGCAGGGTGAGACAGGTCCACCGTGTACTCGGCGCCACCGATCACGTCGTAGTTGGGCCCCGGGACATAAGCGTTGGTAAAGACGGCGCCGGCCGAATCCACGTACCAGTAGCGCGCGCTCTGCTCCAGATAGTTTCGAAGCCCCTCGCCCGAAATACGCACGGCCCGCAGCGTGTTTTCCGACGGGTAGATCCGATAGACATCCCCGACGCTGATCTCTCCGGTGTCGAAGCCGGCGCGGATGTCATAGATCGGCGTGGATGCCAGGTCCGCGCCCGCGGCGCGACGCTCGACCTCATTGATGAACCGGATTAGCGGGGTGTCCTCGACGCGCCCGGTCGCCGCCCGCATGAATCCCTTCGCCTCACCGATGGTCTGGGACATCCAGGCCGAAACTGACGGCTGTTTTTCGGCGAGACGTGCCTCGACCCGGCGCGATGGTGCGACACCGTCCAGCAACACCCGTCCCGCTCGAATGCTGATCACTCGCCAGGTGCCGCTGCGCCGACTCAGCAGTATGTGAACTACGGCGAGACTCTGCCCGAACGGCTTGGGCTGGACGAAGTGGACTCCTCCCCGGACTGAGTCCACCATCTCGCGATGAGAATGGCCGACGACCACGAGGTCCGGGCGGACCGGCCCTTCAGCCAGCCTCGCCGCAACGTTCTCGGCGCCCACACCCGTGGTATCGTAGCTGCTGGGTCCTTCCAGACCGGTATGGGCGAGCACGATGGCGAGGTCGGCGTCCTTCCGCATTTCACTCAACGCGGTTCTCGCCTCTTCGGCGATCGGCGTCACCCGCAACCGGCCATGCACCTGGTCCCGGTTCCAGACCATGACGCCGGTCGTGGTGAAGGCCGAGATCCCTACCCGAACGCCGTTCCGTTGAAGGACCACATAGGGACGGAGTTCCAGAGTGTCGTCGGGAAGGACCCGGATGTTCGCGCTGACAAAGGGGAAGGTCGCGGCCGAGAGCGCGCGATCGAGGAGCGGCACGCCGAAATCGAAATCGTGGTTCCCGACCGTGGCCGCGTCGTACCCGACCTGGTTCATCGCGTCCACGATGGGATGGGGGTCCTGTGGCTCGATCCCGCCGTAGTATGTCGCGAAGGGGGTGCCTTCCAAAGCGTCGCCCGCATCGACGACTACGACCTGATCAGGATAGCGATGGCGGAGAGAATCGATTGCCGTGGCGACCCGGGCCAGGGCGCCAGGGGCCGGTGCTTGCCGGCCAAAGTCCCAAGCGACCGCCTGACCATGAAGGTCGGAAGTCGCCACCACCACTATACGGGCGGTGTCCGGTGTCTGCAGGGCGAGTACCGCGAACGCGGCGAGAAACACCATTACCTGAAATATCCCCGATGGGGTATGGCGCACGCAACGTCAGGCAGCGTGACTTGCGCAGCGTGCCTGACCTGTGTATTCGTTTTGCCGCATATATGGAGACCCCCCTGTCGCTGGCCGACCTCCTGGCGGCGCTGGCCGAGCCCACTCGGCTGCGCATTGTTAACTGTCTCGCCATCGCACCGCTGTTCGTGTCTGATCTCCAGGCCATTCTCGACATTCCCCAGCCGACTGTGTCCCGCCACCTCAAGGTGCTCCGCACTGCCGAGCTGGTGCGCGACACGCCGATTGCCCAGTTCGTGCTCTACCGGTTGCGCCGGCCTCCTGATGCTCATGGACGCCTGCTCGCGGCCGCTCTCGATGCAGCCAATCTGGATCCCGCGCTCCGGGCCGAGCGTCAGCAGGCTTTGGAGCGGAGTCGCCGGACGACGCAGGCGCGTACCGAGTCAGGAGCTCGCACCGCATGACCAACCGCATTCTCGTGGTGGACGACGAGCCGGACATCACGGCGCTGGTCGCCTACCATCTAGCGAAGGCCGGGTATCGAGTCTCAACCGCGGCGAACGGCCCCGACGCGCTGAAGGCGGCCCGGGAGGAACGACCCGACATCGTGGTTCTGGACGTCATGCTCCCGGGCGTCTCCGGATATGACGTCCTGGCTGAGATGCGACGGCGCGAGGAGACGAGGGACGTCGGGGTAATCCTGTTGACGGCGCGGCGTGAGGAGGCAGACCGGATCCGCGGGCTGTCGCTGGGCGCCGACGATTATCTGACTAAGCCCTTCTCGCCGGCGGAACTCGCGCTGCGGGTGACAGCCTTGCTCCGACGCCTCGGAGCGCCAGCGGTCACCAGCGGATCGACGCTCACTGCTGGTCCGATCGCCATCGATCGCTCGGCCCATCGGGTGGCGGTTGATGCGAAGGACATCGACCTCACCGCCACCGAGTACAAGCTGCTCCTGACCCTCGTCGAGCGGCGAGGCCGGGTGCAGACTCGGCCGCAACTGCTGGAAACAGTTTGGGAAGCCCAGCCCGACATCCAGACCCGGACGGTGGACATGCATGTGCAGCGGCTCCGGAGCAAACTGGGTGATGCGGGCGATCTGATCGAAACGGTCCGTGGGTTCGGCTATCGATTCCGCAGCAACGAAAGAGGGGCGAAGAAGAATTGAGGTTCGCCGGCCGCCTGGTACTGGGGACCATCCTGGTCGTGGTCCTCGTGGTGCTCACGATCGTGAGCGCTTCCGAGGTTTCGCTCCGGCGTGACCTCGAGGCGGACATTGCGACATCGCTGGAACGGGAGGCCAGGCTCGTTACCAATGCGCTGCCGGCCGATTCCACCGAATGGGAAGCGACGGTCAAGCGAATCGGGGCGGAGAGCGGGCTTCGGATCACGCTCATAGACTCGGCCGGGCGGGTGCTGGCGGAGAGCGACGTCCCCGAGGAGAGGGTACCGATCATCGAGAACCACGCGAATCGCCCAGAGGTGATCGCGGCCCTGCAGAACGGAGTCGGCAGCAACAAGCGCACTAGTGCCACGATCGGCGAGCCGCTGTTGTACGTCGCGGTGCGAGGAGGACCGGGCATTGTCCGGGTTGCGGCCCGAATTCCCCAGATCGATAGAGTGGTGAAACGCGCTCAGCACTCGGTGTTGGGCGCCGCGCTGCTGGCGCTGGTGATCGGGTGCATCCTGGCCACGATCGCGGCGCGCTCGGTAGCGCGCCCACTCACCCAGATCACCGGTGCCGCCCGCGCCATCGCGCAGGGCGCCCCTCCGCGATTCCCCCGTTCCACCATCCCCGACGTCAACGCGCTGGTTCGCGCCCTTCGGGAGATGAACAACCAGTTCGGGGAACGGTACGAGGCGCTGAGGGTAGGGAAAGCCGAGAGCGTCGCGATCGTCGAGGCGATGGCGGAGGGAGTCATCGCCGCCGACAACAAGGGCCACGTCGTCATCGCCAACACCGCCGCGCGGCGACTGCTGGGATACGAGCCCGACGCCCAGCTGCCCGAGCTGGCCCAGTTGTTCCGCGCCAAGGCGGCGAGAGACGTGGTTTCGACAGTGATCGCCGGCATCACCAGCGGCGGGCGCGAGCTGGATCTGGGTGATTGCGTCGTGATGATCAGCGGGCGTCCGCTGCCGGGAGGCGGAGCGCTGCTGGTGCTCCACGATGTCACCGAGATCAGGAGACTCGAAGCGGTGCGGCGGGATTTCGTGGCCAACGTGTCCCACGAGCTGAAGACCCCGCTCACCTCGATATCAGGCTACGCGGAGACGCTGGTCGGGGAGCAGCCCGATCCGGTTACGACCAAGCGCTTCCTCGAGGTCATCCTCGCCAATGCTCGGCGCATGCACCGCCTGGTGGACGGTCTGCTGGATCTTTCGAAGATCGAGTCGGGCGGGTGGCACCCGGTGGTCGAGCCGCTGGACGCCCCGAGCGTCGTGCGGGAGACCTGGGGACTCTTCGCCGAGCGGGCGGCGGCACGG
>Ga0207674_10000905_pt1 | contig 38684 bp, 23 predicted proteins | sample KBSCornC72_FD_184303 | JGI IMG/M metagenome (GOLD analysis project Ga0207674, IMG submission 184303) | Corn rhizosphere microbial communities from Kellogg Biological Station, Michigan, USA - KBS Corn C7-2 (SPAdes) (version 2) | ecosystem: Host-associated > Plants > Roots > Rhizosphere > Soil ... | reverse complement strand
AAGCTACAGGAGCCGAAGCGGTGGACAGAGTGTCTGCGGTCCTGACTTTTCTCAGGGCCGGAATTCCACTGAGCGCCAGCGATGCACCGGCTGCGCTTCTCAGCAACTCACGGCGGGAAAGCTTCTTCTCCATATTTTGAGCCTCTTTTGGGGAATTCAATCGGACTTGAATCAGAATGTCGGCATGGCGCTTCCCTTAACGAAAACGCCACCACGCCGTTCTCTTAGGACTTCAGCAACACATACGTGTAGTAGCTTTCCCTGTCGATGTTCATGGCGCCCGAAATGTTATGCGGGAGGGGGGAGCAAGTCAATGAGAGCTAAACGGGAAAAGGGCGAAGCGAAAAGCTGCTGTATCCTCACAATAACGATAAATAAATATTGACAAACGATAAATCTTAGGCCCAAGATGGACCCACCATGAAAAGAAGCTCCACAGCGTTTCTTCAAGTAGTCATTGTGCTCATCAGCATCGGCGCTCTTGCTCTCATGCTTTGGGAACCCCACATCGAGGGTAGGAATGTGCATGCCACGCTCTTTGAGATTTACTTCAAAGATCCCTTTTTGGCGTATGCGTATATAGCGTCCATCCCGTTTTTCATGGCGCTCTATCAGGCATTCAAGGTGTTGGAGTACGTAAAACAAAATAAGACATTCTCACAGGCGACCGTGAAAGCTTTGCGGACTATAAAATATTGCGCAATAGCCATTATCGGTTTTGTTGCGGTATCAATAATTTTCATTATCTTTGCCGACAAAGATGACCGACCGGCGGGGGTCTTCATGCGTATCCTCATTACCTTCGGTTCGATCGTCATCGCCACCTCGGCAGCGGTGTTTGAACGGATTTTACAAAATGCCGTGGATATAAAGTCCGAGAACGACCTAACGGTTTAAAAAAAGGGCATGGCAATCATAATTAACATCGACGTCATGTTGGCGAAGCGGAAGATGAGCGTCACCGAGCTCGCGGAGAAAGTCGGCATCACGATGGCCAACATTTCCGTCTTGAAAAACGGCAAGGCAAAAGCGGTCCGACTATCAACATTGGAAGCGATTTGCAAAGCGCTGGAATGTCAGCCTGGAGATATTTTGGAGTATAACGAAGCAAGATTTTTACAAAGAAAATCCGGTCCATAAGGCCGGATCGTCGATTACCTAACGACCGCCTGCTTGGTCGGTTCCTCTTCAATCAGATTCTCGCGCGCGTTGGTGCGCATATTCGGCGACGACTGCTGCGGGCGAAGGCCCTTGGGTGGTGCTACTTGTGGGGACTTGACGTGGAAAAGGTCCGAAATTATTGGCGGGCTCTGATTTTGTGGCTTGGGGGACGATGACGAACCTGGCCCACTCAAGCCCGGGCAGGCCATAGGCCCTCGATTCCATTAGGGATCGCGGGCAGCTGGCTCGGTCTGTCCTAAGCACTCAGCTCGAGTGGGCAGTGTTCAGTTCTTTCAATTGTGTTGGCCGAGTCTTGAGCCCTCGCTGTGCAGTGTAAACCCAGTGATGTCGTTGTTTACGACAGAAGGCGGAGTCACAGAAACCACGACCGTACGCATCCAATTCCCATGACTCCCGAGTACGAAGAATAGTTGGATGACGGCACCAGTGGCACCGGGCACCGGCGGTGAAGCAAAGTGAATTGTAAGGTTACCGGTGCAATCCGGGTTCACGTGGTAGGTGCCGGATTCTTCGTTCTGAAACCCACTGACTGGATCAATGGGTCCTGGTGTCGGGGAGGTTACGCCGTTCAATGTATTTAGAACATAGTCGGTTTGTGTAAAGTACCCTCGGCCATCGAAGTGCGCCATAACCAATCCCTGGCGGTCCTCGGCCGTGCCGTCCGCGTGGAAAAGCTGACCGCTCACGGTAGAGGCGTAGTCGCCGCGGAGCGTAGCGTCTGAGCAGGCGTCATTGGCGAAAGCAGGCGCTCCAGTTGCCAGGGACACTAGACAGATCGTGGTCATGGTGATCATTTTTGCAATAGAGAATTTCATCCCGTTGACTCCAGGTTTGAAATTCGGTGCCATTACTGCTCTAGCATTTGCAAAGTAAGGAGTGGGTTCAAGGTCCTGCGCTTTGAAAAGCATTGCAGCCAAGGAAATCGCGGTGTTCATCGGAATTTCTCCGTTTTTTGTTTTTTGGGTCCTGCGCAAGTCGGAAAATCTGTGCGGCATGACAATCTCCGAAACGCCAATCCTAAATACCTGATTTCACGCGGCCAAATCTTCATAGAAGCTTGAAATTTTCTTGATAAAATCTTCAGGCCCCGCCTGGGTTGCAGCTGATCACCTCCATGGGACATGCGTACGAGTTTGGCGAGTTTCAACTCGATCCGGCTGAGCGGACTCTTGTCCGCCAGGGCAAACCGGTGCCCCTTACACCTAAGGTTTTCGATACTCTGGTTCTTCTTGTCGAAAATGCAGGCCGCCTGGTCAGCAAAGCCGAGTTCATGAAGCAGGTATGGGCTGACGCATTTGTCGAGGAAGCGACTCTGGCCCAGAGTATCTCCCAGGTGCGTAAGGCGCTCGGCGAGCCTGACGTTGTCGAGACCGTGCCCAAGAAGGGATACCGGTTTTTGGGACAAGTCACGACGGTTGAAATAACCCAGCCGGTCCCAAATGTTTCGTACTCTTCGGCAAGTGCCGCTCCCTCGGGCAGACCGGTACGCCCGCTAACGAGGGCACGGCATTGGATCTGGCCTATAGCGGTGGCCGTTTTCCTGACCGCATCGGCTTTCATTTACTTTTACGGACGGACGGCAACTACCCACTCGAGTATCCGCTCACTTGCTGTACTTCCTCTGCAAAATCTTTCCGGCGATCCCAGTCAGGAATACTTCGTGGATGGCATGACCGATGAACTGATCACCGACTTGGCTCAGATTCATTCGCTTCGGGTAATCTCGCGCACGTCTGTGACGCAATTCAAGCACGCCCAGAAGAGCCTTCCCGAAATTGCCGCGCAGTTGAACGTGGACGCGGTCGTCGAGGGATCGGTCGTGCGCACGGGCGACAGGATCCGCATCACCGCGCAGCTTCTGGACGCCCGCCGCGACCAGCATCTTTGGGCTGCCAGCTATGAGCGCGAGATCACCGATGTTCTGGAATTACAAGGTCAGGTGGCAAGAAATATCGCCGACCAGATCAACATCAAAATTACTCCCCAGGAGGGTGCGACACTCACGTCCCGCCGGCCTACGAATCCTGCTGCTTATGATGCACTGTTGACCGGCAAGTATCTTTTCAACCGAAGAAACGCAGCCGACACCGAGAAGGCCATCGGCTATCTCCAGCAGTCGGTAGAATCTGATAGTAACAACGCGGAAGCCTGGGCCGCGCTTGCCTATTGTTACACGTCGCTCGGTTCCGATCTGGCCGCCGCCGATCCGGCCAAGGTGATCCCACGTGCGCGCGCAGCGATCGCCAAAGCCCTGGAACTCAATCCCAATCTTGCCGAAGCTCATACCACACTCGCCTGGATCAAACTCTGGTACGACTGGGACTGGAACGGCTCGGAGCAGGAATTCCGCCGATCGCTGGAATTGAATCCCAACGACTCAGTTGCGCACCGCGAATACTCGCACTATCTCCAGTTGCGAAAGCGCTTCGATGAAGCCATCTCAGAAAACATGCTGGCTATCGAGCTCGCTCCGCTCGACATTCTGCCGTCAATCCATTTGGCATGGGTTTATGCAGATGCCCGTGACGCAGAGAAAGCTGTCGCTCAAAGCCAGCACGTCCTGGAAATGGATCCGTCATTCGTCGGTGCGTACTTGCTGCTTGCGCGAGGACGTGAGCTGCAAGGAAAATGGAAAGATGCCATTGCGGCGCTCGAGATGGCAAAAGCATCGTATCCACACGCGTATCTTGCTGGAATGGCATACGTTAATGCGGTCTCGGGAAACAAAATGGAAGCCCAGCTGGCTCTTTCACGTCTTAAGGAATTTTCTCGCCACAACTATGTCTCCCCGATCGACTTCGCGGTCTGTTACGCGACTGTCGGAAATCGCGATCGGGCATTCGAATATCTGGATCAGGCCTATCGGCAGCACGATACATGGATAGTTACCCTCGCTGTAAACTCTGGCCTGGACAATTTGCGCTCCGATCCACGATTTCACGAGCTCGAACAGCGCGTTGGATTTTAAGATCGCCCGTTAGCAATAGTTAGGGATTAGACAGCTGAATTTCTGGCCAACTCAGTCAATCCTTACTCGTGGCGGAGCGCCGCCATTGGTTCGATCTTGGCCGCCCGCCGTGCGGGGATGTAACTGGCGGCAATGGCTACCGCACTGAGCACAAAAATAACGGCAAGAAATGTCATCGGGTCCGCAGGCTGGGTGCCGTAGAGCAAACTTGACATCAAACGAGTCAGCGACAACGCTCCAGCAATGCCCACAGCAATTCCGCTGATTGCGAGAATCACGCCATGCGAAACAATCAGTCTAAGGACGTCATCTTTCTGCGCGCCTAATGCCATGCGGATGCCAATCTCTTGGATGCGTCGTGAGACGAAGTAGCTCATCACTCCGTAGATGCCAACAGCCGCCAGAACCAATGCCACACTAGCGAATGCCCCCAACAGGATCAGGTAGAATCGCGATTCTGCAGTTGCTTTTCCGATCACTTGCTCCATGGTCTGCACTTCGGAAATGGATGCATTTCTATCCAAGGAATGAATAGCTGCCTTTACCACGGGAGCTACGCTCGCAGCGTCGGTCGTTGTGCATACGACCAAAGTTATGTACGCGAACGGTCCCGTGGGGTTCTGTAGATAATCTCGTGACTGTAAAAAGGGAACGAATACTTCCTCTTCCGCAGGCCCTATCCAGTTACTGCGAACGGTGTTTTTCGTCACCCCAATTACGGTCACCCAGGACGATGTTTTTGCGGTACTGTCGTCAAAGGTGATGCGCTTGCCGATGGGATCTTCTCCTGGCCAGTGGAGACGCGCCATGGACTGGTTAATGACAACCACACCAGAAGTATCGAAATTGTCTGCTTCGCTGACGTCACGTCCCTTCAAAATCGGGATTCGCATGGTGCGGAAGTAGCCGGGGAAAACCGCGCGAAACGTTGCCACCGGCGATTCGCCTGGACGCTCCAGCGGCCGCCCTTCCACATGGAAAGGAAAGCCCCACTGATCACCCGCAAGCGGAAGATGATTGATTCCGCTTGCCGATTGCACGCCGGAAATAGCAGCAACTTTTTGCAGTACTTGCTGGTAAAAAGGCTCGATATGTCCAGCCCTGGCTTGCTCCGTGCCCAAAATCCCCACCTGCATCGAAAGCACGTTATGCGAATCGAATCCCGGATCAACGTTTTGTAGCGCGACAAACGTGTGGATCATCAGCCCGGCTCCGGCGAGAAGAATGACCGCAAAAGCAAATTCAGAACTCACAAGCAGTCCACGCAACTTGTTGCGCCGGAGGCCCTCGGTGGATCCCCGATGTCCTTCTTTCAAGGCATCACTGACATTGGCGCCAGAAGCTTTCCATGCAGGGAGTATCCCGAAAGCAACTCCCGTAAGCACCGAAATCGTCAGCACAAAAAGCACTACATATTGATCAACCGTAATCGTTTCTAGCCTGGGTATTTGCGGTGGACCCAGCGCGACCAGTACTCGCGTTCCCCAGAGCGCAAGCAGTATCCCTGCAATTCCGCCCAAGGCTGCGATCAACAAGCTCTCAACGAAATGCTGCCGGAGTACTCGCCACCGCATGGCTCCCAGGGCAGCGCGAAGGGCAATTTCTCGTTCCCGGGCAGCGGATCGTGCCAGGAACATATGCGACACATTCGCACAGCCAATCAGCAGCACAAATCCTACTGCCCCAAACAACACGAGTAATGCGGGGCGAATGTTTCCTACAACTTTTTCGCGCAGCGACATCACCTGCACATTGCGGTTGGTTCCGGGATATTCCTTATCCAGACGGGCGGCGATCTCTCTCATCTCAGCTTGGGCCTGTTCCAGAGTCACATTTGGCTTCAGTCGAGCGAACACCCGGAGGGAGTTCCCCCCGCGACTGCTCAGCCTCTCCCGCAGGGACAACGGTGCCCAGATCGCAGATTTCGTTGCCCAAAACGGGGCAAACTGAAAATCACGCGGCATAACTCCGATCACTGTGTACTTGCTGCCGTTGAGCGCAATCGAACGGCCGAGAACATTGCGGTCACCCGCGAAGTGGGTTTGCCAAAGGCCATAGCTCAACACCACTTCGTGGTCTTTTCCCGGTTCCTGTTCTTCTGGAAGAAATGCTCTTCCGATTAGTGGATGAACGCCCAAGAGCGAGAGGATCTCTGAGGTGATACGGAGTCCGGGCACCCTTTCTGGGTTGTCAGTTGCGTTGAGGTTTGGACTCCACGATTCCGCCGCACCCATGCTTGCGAAAACATGGTTTTGTCTTTGCCAATCCGCAAAATTAGCAGGTGCGACCGGATTGCGACCGTTATGGAGAATCACTACCAGCCTTTTGTCGTCTTCATAAGGCAGGGGACGCAGCAGCACCGCATTCACCACGCTGAAGATCGCAGCATTCGCTCCAATGCCGAGGGCCAAGGTGATGATAGCCACCACTGCGAACCCCGGACCTTTGCGCAGCGTGCGGAAGGCATAGCGAACGTCTTGACCCAAACCAGTCATCGGTAACTCACTTCCCACCGCAACGTGCACACGGGATTCATTTTGGCTAAACCGCATTGCCAGCGGACGATGATCCAGCCCTAATTGCGTGGGCCCCCTAGGTCATTCACTTCAAGCAATCGTCCTAACGCAACCGGTGTGCGGCATTGGAACGACGCACTATCCCGTTCCAGGTTCTCGTCGGGAGACTGTAGCACTTCCTTCTCCAATCGCTCCCGATGTTGGTATTACGTTTTAGGCTCCGTGCCCCCGAGAGGGTGTCCACTATTGGACGACGACGTCCACAACTGGGCAGCAGCAACGGACATCAGGCGCCAACCGGATGCATCCAACGACAGCTAAGGCTGTAGTAGAAACTGTGGTAGTTCCATGCTCAGAACGGAGCATTTTGGGTCAGAACGAATCAGAACGTTCAGTCTGTAAGCGGTTGGAAAATAGAATGGAGTACAAAATTTTCCAAATGGATCAGAACCTGTCCGGGTACTCAAAACCCGCGATGTGGGCGTCCCCACCCCGATGACGTGGTGCAAACGTGATGTGATTAGTCCTCCAGTAATCTGTGCTGATCGACGTCGGCCTATTCATACCGTATGGCGGCTATCGGGTCGACGCGTAGCGCTCGACGGGCCGGTACCAACATAGCCAAGATCGCAACCGCCAGTAGGACGCCCACCGCCGCGACGAACGCACTCGGATCGAACGCGCTTAGGCCTGGGACGAGGAACAAAGTGAGCGGCCGAGTAACCCAAAAAGCAAGTATCAGGCCCACGGTCATTCCCGATGCGACGAGCACAAGACCTTGACGGCCGATGACTCGCAGCACGTCCAGCGAGGTTGCACCAAGTGCGATGCGTACGCCAATCTCCCGTATGCGGCCGGAAATTGAATATAGAAGCACTCCGTAGAGTCCGATTGCCGCCAAGATGAGCCCGAGTACGCCCATGGTTCCCAGCATTACAGCCCCAGCCTGGCTCGGCAACAGCGCTAGTCCAAGCGCCTGACTCATTGGTTTCGTTTCGATCGCTGCTGTGGAATCGAGGTGTCCCAAGACTCCGGAAATAGGTTTCACGTATGCCGCCGCCGAATTGGTTGTTCGAAGGAGAAAGTGTAGGTTCACCGGCTCGGCGTAAGCGAAGTACGGCTGAAATATGGCGAGCCGTTGCTTCTCTGCAAGCGTAAAGTACTTGCTGTCTTTCGCCACTCCCACAATGAGCTGAGACTCAGCGCCTTTGAAGTCGCTGGTAATTGTGTGACCCACCGGGTCCGCGTTTCCAAAAACTGTCTTCGCGAAGGTTTCATTCACAATGACCACTGGTTGGGAACCCTTCCGATCCGCAAGAGAAAACTCACGCCCGCGCAAAATGGGGGTGCCGACGGTGCGAAAATAATCAGGGCCGACGTTGTTGCATTCGTACGATACTCGAACGCGATCGGCGGACACATCCGTTCGCAGATCCGTTTCGGTCATGCAATTGTCATTTAAGGGAACGCGTTGTGTGATCGCAGCGGATTCCACTCCGGGCAGAGCCCGCAATTGCTCGAGCGCCGAGTGGACAATACCCATCTGCTTTTTTTGATCGGCCCCCGCGTAATTTTCAGGAACGAGCCGCATGTGAGCCCAGATCGTGTGGTGCACATCGAAGCCAGGATTCATGGATGTGGCCCGGAGCAGGTTGTGCACAAACAGAAAGCCGGTTGCCAGCAGAACAACGGACGCCGCGAGCTGCCCGGCAACTAGAAGACTGCGCAGATTCCAGGTATGCCCTGTCTGGCGCTGGTCCTGCTTTAGAGCGTCGTTTACGTCTCTTCTTGCCGCTTTGAGGGCGGGCAGCAAGCCGCAAAAAAGTGCACTCGCGATGACCGCGCCAAGCGAGTACCCCATTAGGCGCCAGTCAGGCGAAATTACGACATGAACCGGGATAGGCACGGGAACGGCAATTTTGCCCACGACATTTGTGCACGCGATGTCGAGGAGCAGCCCCGCGAGTGAGCCGAGAGCAGAGAGCAATAGACTTTCCGCCAGGAGATGTCGGATGATGCGCTTGCGGCTTGCACCAAGCGATACGCGGAGAGCCAACTCGTGCGAACGGCTGGAGGCGCGTGCTAACAACAAGCTCGCGACATTGGTGCAAGCAATCAGCAGCACCAGGCCGACTACGATCATAAGCATCGCGAAGAAGGCGGAAACAGCGCCGGGTATGTTCTGATTGAGCACATCGAATCCGGTCACGCCCGTAACCTGTACCTGGTTTGATCGCTTCCGGCCGTCCTTCGGGTACATGCGGTCGAGTTGCTCAAACACACTTTGCAGTCGCGCGCGAGCAATCGGGATAGTCATGCCCTTCGGCATGCGGGCGTAGAACTGGACGTCCTCGTCATCCCGCCTTACCGGAATATAGACCTCCGGCGAGATGGCGAAGCCAACAATTGAACGGTGGTTTGCCGGAAGCACACCGACGACGGTAAAGATCTGCCCGTCCAGAATTAGCTTGCGACCAAGTATTCTAGGATCACTAGCGAACTTGCTGCGCCACACTCGATAAGAGAGCACGGCAGTTTCCCTCTCATTAGGAGCTATGCCACGACCCAAGTGAAAGGGAGCGTCCAAAGTCTTGAAGTAGTCATCGGTGACCAAGCCCGCATAGAACCGATTGGTCTGGTCGCCGGACCGCCAGTTCACTTCGCGCTCGACATTGATCCCGGCGGTGCCATCGAAAACGTCCGAAGCCCGCAGAAACTTATAGTCTGTAAGCGATGAACCGCTGTTCCCACCCTCCCAAATGGCGATCAGGGATGCGCTATCCCGGGCGGAGGGTTCGCTGAATAGGAAGCTGGTTGTTATGCTGAAAATCGTCATGTTTGCCCCGATGCCCAGCGCGAGGCAAAAGATCGCTGTCGCCGCAAACCCAGGGTTGCGCCGGAAGGCGCGGGCCGCGTAGCGCAAGTCTGAGAACAGGTCCTCCAACCACTGGATCTGCCACACACCGGTGGTTTCTTCGGAGGCTCTCAATCGAGAACCGAACTCCCGGCGTGCCTTGGCTAGCGCTTCATGGGCCGGTACGCCACCCTGCTCCAGTTCCGCGGCGCGGCTCTCGATGTGGAACTGCATCTCATCGGCGAGCTCGGAGTAAAAGCGCGAGCGAACGACCAGCCAGCAGAACCGACGCCAAAGTTCTCTCAGGAATGACATGGACGCAGTTTTCTCACGCAGTTTTCATCACTAATTGAATGGCGTTAACCAGTTTGTTGAACTCGTTCTCTTCTGAAACCAGCTGGGCCCGTCCCTCTTTTGTGAGCCGGTAAAACCGCGCCTTTCGGTTCGTTTCCGAAACTCCCCATTCCGCGCGGAGCCAACCTTTGAGCAACATGCGGTTCAGCGCGGGATACAGCGATCCTTCTTCGACATCGAGCACGTCCGCTGAGCACTGTTTAATGCGGCGCGCAATTGCGTATCCATGCAATGGACCGCCTGACAAAGCACGAAGGATGAGCATGTAGAGAGTACCGGGTAATAATTGCGGTGAATCGTCAGCCATAGTAGTCCAGACTATATATAGTCTGGACTAGGGATGGAAGCAAAGTCAAGATCTTTTGCATTCGAGCGATTCGCATAAGCGAGGGCAGTAGTGCCGTTTCGGGGTCATTAGGATTGCGGCGTCGACCCAGCGCACTGTAGTTGAACGGTATTGGTTTCCCGGCACCATCCTGGGAAAAGTAACAAGCAGGCGCGAGCTAAGACCATTTCCAGCTTAACCTGTCAATTGTCTTGAATTTCATTTCTTGATCTGGTAGACGAACTATTCCGAGTCACAAGGATTCCCGATGAGCCGTACTAGAAATGGATACTGATGACCATCTCCGGTGTAATCTTCTAACTCCTGCCGGGAGCGATGTCTGGCTAGCCCAGAGCGATGCCCCTGGAATTGGTGTGTGGAAACGGAGTGTACTCGAACGAAGCGTTGGGTTTCCGATAAAACCTCCTGTAAAGATGCGCGACAAGACAGAGCGTTTCAGGTCGCGAATGGCGGAGCGGATTCAACGGGTCAACATGACTTTTTAACACAAGATTTTTCGACCGGGCTTGCACGGCAAGTATCGGTGTGCTTCGTTGCGAAAGGCTGAGAACATGATTCGTGCTCAGTATGTTCTCGTATCGACGTTATTCCTAGGCTTAGGAACGGTACACGCTGCGGATAGCGATGGCAACTGGACTATGCCCGCGAAGGACTATGCGGCGACCCGTTATAGCGCGCTGTCCGAGATCAACACGAAGACCGCCAAGGGACTCCATCCCGTCTGGACCTTCTCGACCGGCGTTTTGGGAGGACACGAGGGCCAGCCACTGGTGGTCAACCACACGATGTACGTGGTGACGCCCTGGCCCAATACCTTGTACGCGTTCGATTTGACGCAGCAAGGTTATCCACTCAAGTGGAAATATCGGCCGGATGTGAGCCCTAACGCGATCGGTGTGGCATGTTGCGACGCGATCAACCGAGGCGCCTTCTACGCTGACGGCAAGATCGTCTATAACCTGCTCGACGGCCGCACCGTGGCGATCGACGCCGCAAGCGGGAAGGAGCTCTGGCAGGCACACGTCGCTAACATGGCCGAGGGTGAGACCACCCCCATGGCGCCTTTTGTGGTGAAGAATGTCGTGATCGTGGGCCCATCGGGCGGGGAGTTTGGGATCCACGGATGGATCAAGGGGCTGGATCTCAATACGGGTAAGGTTCTTTGGCAGGCCTACAACATGGGAGCGGACAGGGATCTGCTCGCCAAGCCTGGGAGCTTCAAGCCTTACTACGATAAGGGTACGGAGCTGGCCCGCGACAGCTGGGCGCACGACAGCTGGAGGACGGGTGGCGGGCCGGTGTGGGGATGGATTTCGTATGACCCGCAGCTGGACCTAATTTATTACGGGACGGGCAATCCGGCGCCCTACAATCCCGAACAGCGCGAAGGCGACAACAAGTGGACAAACAGCGTTCTGGCACGACGCCCCTCCGACGGGACGCTGATCTGGGCCTTTCAGTTCACGCCACACGACAACTGGGATTACGATGCCACCGCGGTGATGATCCTGACAGAGATGAAGATCGCGGGGCGCTCGCGCAAAGTGCTGGTAACGTTCAATAAGAACGGCTACCAATACACGCTGGACCGAGCCACAGGTGAGCTGCTGGCGGCTAAGGCATTTGTGCCCGTGACGTGGGCAAAGGGAATCGACATGAAGACGGGGCGTCCAATCGTCGATCCGACAAAGTTGACAGGAGCATCCAAAGGCACGGTCAAGAACCTCTGTCCGAGCCTCGAAGGAGGGGTGAGCCCGGCTTCGCCCGCAGCCTATTCGCCGCGTACAAAGCTCTTTTACACCTCGACCAGCAATATGTGCATGGACTATACCGCGAGCCCGGTGAGGCATCTCAAAGGAACACCTTATATTGGAGTCAATGCGCCATATTACCCTGGTCCCGGCGGAAACACCGGGAGTTTCCTAGCCTGGGATGCGGTGCGAGGCAAGCCCGTCTGGGAGTTGAAGGAGCCTTTCCCCGCTTGGAGCGGCGCGCTGGTAACGGCGGGGGATGTGGCGTTCTACGGAACGCTCGATGGCTGGTTCAAAACGGTGGACGCCAGGACCGGCAGGCTTCTTTCGCGGTTCAAGGTTGGTTCAGGCGTTGTGGGTAATCCCATCACGTTTCAGGGACCTGACGGCAAACAATACGTGGCGGTGTATGCCGGCATCGGAGGCGATTGGTTTCTCATCGCCGGTGACGTGCGATCGGACGATCCAGCCGATGTGCGTGCGCCCGCGGACGTCGTCAAGACACTTGGGCGGCACACGAGCCAGGGCGGAATCGTCTGGATCTTCGGTCTCTAACGATCGGCGGAAGGAACTCTCCGTGGTACATCGATCCGAGCTCGCGCCCCTTGCGGTCCTCGCTGCACTCAGTGCGGCCCTGACCGTCTCCTGCGATCGAGGCCGGAAGGCCGAGACTTTATCTGCGGCGAATGAACACGGCAGCGCGCCGCCGTCGACACGTTATGAGGATCATCTGTGGGCAGGCGGAATTACGCCGCCAGCGGGTGAGTTGCGCAATCCTCATGCCGGCGATGCGGAGAGCGCCAAGGCGGGAGAGAAATTGTTTACCTCGATGAATTGTGACGGCTGTCATGGCGATGCCGGCAGCGGCTGGGTAGGTCCCAGTCTCGCGGATGGGCGTTGGCGCTACGGCGCTCGGGATGAGGAAATCTTCAACTCCATCTTCTACGGTCGGCCAAAGGGCATGCCCGCCTATGGTGGTGTGATGGGGAGCGAAGGCGTGTGGATGCTGGTCAATTATTTGAAGTCGCTTCGGAAGCCTGATGTGGTACCCACGCAATCCTGGATTGAAACGCCAGCCGTGGCGTCTCAGCCAAGCAGAAACGAAGAGACCTCAGGCGCTGCGGCTTCGTCCGGCACAATGGCAGGAACAAAATCGAAGTCGGGGATGGGGCAGGCAGGAGGAAAAGTCAATTTCGATGTGCTGCTGCGTCGGGACGGCTGCACAGCTTGTCATGCTATCGACAGGAAAGTCGTCGGACCGGCTTTTCGCGATGTTGCGGCGAAATATCGACAACAAAGTGGCGCAGAGCAGCGGCTCGTTGAGAGCACGAAAAACGGCAGCGAGGGAGTATGGGGCAATGTTCCGATGCCCCCGAATTCCGCCGTAGACGATAAAGACCTGCACTTCCTCGTCAAGCAGATTTTGTCGCTCAAATGAGCGGATCGAGCCTGCCGGTGTGCGGGTTGAGCTCGAAGAACAGGTGCAAGCCGACGCGTGTCCCAGAATCCTACGGATTGAAATAAGGATCTCTTGCCATGCGAACGAACGCTGCTTCCGATTCGGGAGACGAACTGATGCGCCAATCGGCTTCCTTGTTGATGTCGAACCAGACCAGACATTTGATGAGTGGGAAACTGGCACGGAGAGTGGGAATGATTTCATCGATCCACTTGCCTTTGTCTCCCCCCACTTGAGCACAAGACATCTCTCCAATCATGATCGGCTTTTTCTTGGCTGCAAGGAGCGGGTAGATTTCCCAGAAAACCTGTTGGAAGGTCTGCCAGCCACCGTTTGTACCCCAGTTGTACCCATCTACCCCGGTCCAATCGACGTAGGCATCGCCTGGGTAGTAGTCCATCGTATGCTGGTTACCTCCGTGGATGTCCGTGACGTTTGGACACCATGCCCAGATCACATTGGTAGCGCCCGCAGCAAGGAAGATGTCGTGAATATGTCGATAAGCGGCAACGTATAGGGAGGCATTGTTGCCACTCCAGGCCTCGTCGCCATTCATCTCCGCTGCGAAGTCGAGGAAGAACTTCTTCCCCAGCGCTTTGGAGCCATTTGCACGCGCTACGATCGTGGCATCAAGGCTTCCGTCGACGATCTTGGTGAAGTCGATTTTGTGGGGTTCCCAATTGACGAGAGGGATGCGTCCCGCGGACAGATCTGCTTTGGTGACGGTGCCGGTCCAGTCGTCGGTCCACGCGTAGTAAGTGAGGTGAACGGGGGGTGTCCGCCCGAGCTTTGCCGTGGTCTGGGCCAGATTACCGGCGCCGTAGAACTGTCCGAGCAACGCGCCCGCTGCCGGCTCCAGAATGGACGATCCGCTAGCACTTGCTGCGCCGAGGAGCCAACCGCTGGAACCAAAAATTAAGACGCCGGCTAGAACGGCTCTGCCAAGAATCTCTCCCATGGCTATAACTCCTAGACGAACTTCAATTTTAGATCACTGGTCCTCAATGAATAAGATGGAGACGTTTCACCGATTGACTATCTGCTAGGGTTCGCCGAGGACACCCTGATGCCCCGGAAAACGGGGCGTTCTTCGTTTGGAGTGATGAGCGGCCGCAGGCTCATTCGTGCCTGAGTATCCGTATGGGATCGATTTTGGTTACGTATCGTGCGGGAATATAGCTAGCGAAAAACGTAATAGTTATGAGCAGTAACGAAACCCCGAGGAGAGTCGGCACATCGTGAGCTTTCACACCATAGAGAAACCTCGCCATCAAAGGGGTCGCGGCAAACGAAGCGACCAGGCCAATCGCTACCCCGACTAGCGAAAGCACCATCGCCTGCCGCACAACTAATTCTAGGACTTGCCCGTGGTGTGCTCCCAACGCAATCCGCACTGCGAGCTCATGCCTGCGCTCGCGAACAGAGTAAGAAACCACCCCGAAAATTCCGATTACGGCGAGAATCAGTGCAATCGCCGAAAAGAGTTCCAATGCCTCGCATAGAAAGCGCCAAGGAGCCGCCGCGTTCGAAATTGTCTGCGTTACCATTGTGAGCCCGAAAACGGGAGATTCCGGAGCAAGCCCTGAGATCGTCCTACGAACGTCCTCGATCAGCCCCCTCGATATTGAGTGAGTACGAACAATGAAGCTCGCATGCATCCGACTCTCTGTCCATCCGAACGTAACTCGCGTCGGGGTTTGGTGAAACGAAACGTATGCCTCAGGTCGCGGGTCTATCGTGAGGCTGCGCTGCCTTACATTTCTCACAATCCCAACAATCTCTCTTGGTCTTTCTTCCGGAAATTCCTCGAATTTGATGACTTTCCCGAGCGGGTCTTCGTTCGGCCAAAACCGTCGCGCCATAGATTCGTTGATGACGACTACCCACGCGTTGCTCTGCGTATCCTGTTCGCTGATGCCTCGACCTCGTAAGACTGGGATCTCCATCAAGTGAAAATAGTCCGAACTGACGGACTGTTGCCAAACCCTGGGCCGTTCCGCAGCCGTCGAGACGCTCTGCCCCGCGGTTGTGAAGCGCGGACTGTCATATTGAGCATTAGGAATCAGTGGCAGCCAGTCAATCATTGCCACACCGTCAACGCCGGGCAAGGTTCGGAGACGTTCCAGGGTGCTTTGGCAGAATTGTTCCACCGACGGACGGATCAGGATGAAGTTGGTTTTCTCAACCTGGCTTGTATCCATGTATTTCTCGCCGGTCAGTCGAATCTCCGCGGTCAAGAGCTGTTCTGGATTGAAACCTGGCGAAGTCCGGAAGATGCGGATTAGGGTGTTGATCATCAGTCCCGCACAAACTAACAGCACGAGGACAAGCGCAACTTGTGAGATTACGAGCGTGTTTCTTGCGCGATGATGCGAAATCGCCCTTGTGCCACGCCCTCCCTCTTTTAAGTCATTATTGAGATCAGTTTTCGTCGCGCGGTACGCAGGAAACAGCCCGAAAGCAACACTAGTCAGAAGGCACGTGCAAAACGTAAACAGCAAAACCCGAGCGTCCGCGACAGCGCTGGGTATTCGGGGAAACTCAGATGGAGTCCACAAACTCAGGATTCTGACGTTCAGAAGTGACAAAGCGAATCCCGCAACTCCTCCCATCAGCGAAAGTAAAAGGCTCTCCGTGAGCAATTGTCGGATCAAGGTTTTTCGCTTGGCTCCTAAGGCGACCCGTACGCTGATTTCCTTTCGTCGGCCCTCTCCTCGAACTAGCAAGAGGTTCGCTACGTTGGCGCACGCAATCATCAAAACCAATCCTACGGCTCCAAAAAGCGTGTAGTACATCCGTCTTGTCCAAGTGCCGAACAAGACTCGCTGCAATGGCTCTACCCTAACTCCTAGATTTTTGTATGCCTCGGGAAAGGCCTCCGCCAAATGCAGTGTCGTCACATTCATAGCCGCTTGCGCTTGTTGAGGGGAAACATCCGGTTTCAGCTTTCCCACAGCAACTAACCATCTGTAATCGGGATCGACGGCTGCCGTGGCATCTGGCATTCCGTCAACAATGTAGACTTCGGGGCTTCCGGTCCCGAAAAGATCGAATCCAGGCTGTAGGACTGCGTAGATAGGACCAGACATTGCGTCTACGTAAATTGTCCGTCCGAGGACATTCGGATCACCCCCGAAATGGTGTTTCCAAAAGTCGTAACTGATGAGAACACCTAAAGCTCCCTGCTTCTCAGACGTTTCATCCGTGGGTAGGTTACCGACAAAGGACTTGATTCCAAGCAATGGCAAAAGTTGCGCGCTGATGTGTTGCGCGGCGACACGTTCGCCAAATCCTGCACTCGACATCGCCACGACGTCTGGTCGGGAGACAAACTCTAGTTGCTCGAAGACATTGGTTTCCGCCCTCCAGTGGCCCACATCCGTGTCCGAAACCCCCATGGAAGATTCGGGGTGCTGCGCACTAGCGAGCGACACAGCTACGAGACGGTCCTGATCGGGATAAGGAAGTGGGCGAAAAAGAATTCCGTTAATGACGGTAAAGACCGCTGTCGTCGCACCGATTCCGATGGCTAGTGTAAGAACAGCTACCAGCGTGAAACCTAGACTTTGGCGCAAACCGCGAACCGCATATCGGAGATCCTGCAATATTGTGTCGCGCAGTGCGGTCATGAAATGTCTCGGTTCGTCTAGTGCTAAGTACTTGTTATTGCATTAAGTTCAAACTCCACACATTTCGAGAGCCGGGCGTTCCTTCCCGATTGCCACCATAACCACATTTTAGCGGCATGATTGTTGAAATCAGCCAATATTCGGTGGAGTCAGCACTAACAAACAGTCCTAGCGTCTCCGCCGGGGGCAAGGGTTTCTTAGCTACGGTTGTCGCTGGATTACTTGTAGTTCTGATGGCGCTGTGGTTGGCGCAAGATTCGTCCGATGGTCCTACTCAAGCAAAACGGTATTTCGGTTGATGCCCTAAGCCCGTCGAATGCTGACGCTTGGGTCGTCCCTGAAGGTGGCACCGCAGGAGTTTACGTCAGCGACCCCGGCCGCAAAGCGGAGCTGATTCCTGAACTGCGCAAGATTTTTTCCGGCGGGGAGGGCGTCGCCAAAGTTTATGGTACCGAAGACTTTGACGAGATCGGCTACCCGGTTCCGACGGCGTCCAGTCAAGCACCTGATCTTGTTCTTGCCGCAGGTCCTGATTACATGTTCAGCGGCGAGTCGGAAGGAGATTACGCTACGCCGGCCGAGGGAGGTACGCACGGCTATATTAATAGTGATCCACAGATGCGGGCGATTTTTGTCGCCTCGGGTGCGAACATTCGCAAAGGTGTGCGCCTTGGGAACATTCGAATGTTGATGTAGCCCCAACGGTCGCGACCTTGTTGGGCCTTCCAATGGAACACACGGCAGGACGCGTTATCCCCCAAATTGTCGAAAAACAGCAATCCCGCCAGGCCAAGTAACATTCCTTGAACTGGTGACTTGGCCTCTCAAAGATAATTCGAAACTTACTCAGTCTTCTCAATGACTTGCGAAAAGATCGCCTCGCATCTTTCGGATCACTAGAAGTTTTCCTAGTTGCACACTCAAAAGTGGAAGTTCATCCTACAGCGTGTTGGATGCCCCATGCCTAACTCAATTGCCCTCACGCTTGTTTTCTGCGTTGGTTCGGCTGGGGCATCCCCCAATGAGGAGACGCCGTTATGAACGCAACCCTTGCCGAGACCATAAGAGCACCAGCAAGAGTCTCGGTCTGGCCGCGGTACCCTTCCTTCTACGAAATCAACACCTGGGTCTGGCTTTCTGAGCTAAGTCACCGATATGGCACCAGCGTGGGCCTCGGTTCGGTACCTCCAGCCGAATGGGATGCCATCGCCGCCTACGGCTTCAACGCTGTTTGGTTGATGGGTGTCTGGCAGCGCAGTCCGGCAGGCATTGCGATCGCTTACCAGAACAAGGGCCTACTCGAAGACTTCCGCCGGGCACTGCCTGACTTTCGTGTCGAGGACAATGTGGGATCCCCATATTGCGTGAAGCGATACGTGGCCGACGCGCGGCTCGGGGGGCCCGGGGGTTTGGCGATCGCTCGACGGGAACTCGCGAAGCGGGGCATCAACCTAGTGTTGGACTTCGTTCCCAATCATGTTGCACCGGACCATCCGTGGGTCACCCATCACCCGGAGTACTTCATCCGAGGTAACGCCGACGACGCACGGAATGACCCCTCGTCGTTTGTTGAGCTCTGCGGGACAGTCTACGCCCGCGGGCGTGATCCCTATTTCCCAGCTTGGCCGGACGTCCTGCAGCTGAACGCCTTTGAACCCGGATTGAGGCACGCCGCCTTTAAGACCATCTCGAGCATTGCCGAGCAGAGCGATGGAATTCGCTGTGACATGGCGATGCTCATGCTAAATCCCATTTTTGAGCGCACTTGGGGTAGACGTGCAGGAGTGCGCCCGAAAACAGAATATTGGGTTGATCTGATCTCAGCCATCAAGAATAAACACCCGGGATTTCTCTTTATCGCCGAGGCTTACTGGGATTTGGAATGGGAGCTGCAGCAGCAGAGGTTCGACTTCTGCTACGACAAGAAACTGTACGACCGGATGGAGCATAGTCATGCCGAAGATATCCGTCTCCATTTGTGTGCTGATCTCGCATACCAGGCGAAATTGGTTCGCTTCATCGAGAACCATGACGAGCCACGGGCTTCGGCTACTTTTTCACCTGAAAAGCAACGAGCCGTTGCCTTGGCAATAACGACGTTGCCGGGAATGAAGTTATTCCACGAAGGGCAATTTGAAGGTCGCAAAGTAAGAGTGCCCGTTTTCCTGAGCAGGCGCCCGGATGAGTCGACGGATTGTGCGCTGTCTAAATTTTACGAGGAGCTCCTCGGAGCCGTTGATCGTCCTGTGTTTCGCGAAGGCCAGTGGAGCCTGTGCGAGCGAACCGGCTGGCCAGATAACGCGAGCTTCCAGAACCTTGTTGCCTGGAACTGGGTAAAAGAGGACCAGCGTTACTTGATCGTGATCAATCTCAGCGATGTTCCCTCGCAGGCCAAGGTTCAAGTCCCATGGGCTGATGCTGATAGTGGAAAGTGGAATCTGCTAGACGTGCTATCGGGCGTGAATTACGTGCGTGACGGAGATGAAATGCTTTCGCCCGGCTTCTACGTGGAACTCGGCCCCTGGCACTATCACTTCTTCCAGTGTGTACGCATAAACAAAACGTGACCGGCAGGCAGCGTGGGCTCAGAACGTTTGCTTACCAAGAAACAATCCGGTTCAAGAAAAGCGAGAAATCATGACGCCGACCAAAAGGTCCGAAATGTTGCAAGTAGAAACAAACGAGCAGCGCCGGTTGAGCGACGAGCGCGAAAAGGGAATTCCGTGGAAGAAGTGGGGACCATACCTCAGTGAACGACAGTGGGGCACGGTTCGCGAAGATTACAGCCAAGACGGGAATGCCTGGAACTATTTCACCCATGATCAGGCGAGGTCACGAGCGTATCGGTGGGGAGAAGATGGCCTGGCAGGAGTCTCCGACAATCACCAGGTCCTTTGTTTCGCGCTCGCGCTCTGGAACGGGCGAGACCCAATTTTGAAGGAACGGCTGTTTGGCCTGACCAACAGCGAAGGCAATCACGGCGAGGACGTCAAAGAGTATTACTTCTACCTCGACAGCACGCCCACCCACTCGTATATGAAATACCTGTACAAGTACCCGCAGGCGCCATACCCATACGTCGATCTTATCGAGAACAATCGACGGCGGAGCCGTTACGATCTCGAATACGAACTGCTTGACACGGGCATCTTTGACGGTGACCGCTATTTCGACGTGTTCGTGGAATACGCAAAAAGCGAGCCGGACGATCTGCTCATTCAGATCAGCGCCGTTAATCGGGGCCCAGAGCCCGCGGCGCTCCACGTGTTGCCCTCCCTATGGTATCGCAACACTTGGTCGTGGGGCGGGGGCAGCTCCAAACCCCAACTGGTGAGGACGGCTGATTGGGATGGCGCTAGCGTGGTTCGCGCGGAGCATACTGACCCATTGTTCCTGGAATCTCTACCGGGTTCCTATTACCTTTATTGCGACGGCACGCCGCCAATTCTCTTTACAGAGAATGAGACCAACAACGAGCGACTTTTCCGTGGTCAAAACGCCTCACCTTACGTCAAGGACGGTATCAACAACTTCATCGTCAACGGTCAGAAGCCAGCCACGAACCCTGCCAACATCGGAACGAAAGCATCGCCTGTGTACCCGCTGACAATCCAATCGGGTCAGACAGGAACGGTACGCCTCAGGTTGACAACTTCAGAACCCACCAGGTCCTTCCATCCCTTTAAGCATTTCGATCAGATTTTCGCTGACCGCCTGCGAGAGGCGGACGAATTCTACGACAGCATCACGCCGGAGAAGGTGAAGACGGATCCAGATAGAGCGAATATCATGCGTCAGGCATATGCGGGCATGCTCTGGGGCAAGCAGTACTTTCATTACGATCTGGCGACATGGCTTGAGGAACACAACGTCGGCCCACAATCCCCGCCGTGGATGCGCGCTCGTGTCCGGAATGCGGAATGGTTCCACATGCACAATGACGACATCATCTCAATGCCGGACAAGTGGGAGTATCCCTGGTACGCCGCCTGGGATCTCGCATTTCACATGCTTCCGTTTGTGACTCTCGATCCAGACTTTGCTAAGACCCAACTCGACCTCATGCTTCGCAATGATTACCTCCATCCAAATGGTCAGGTTCCGGCCTATGAATGGAACTTTGGCGACGTGAACCCTCCTGTTCACGCCTACGCGACGATGCAGATTTACCTTCAGGACAAGGCAAAGAGCGGAAAAGGCGATCTGGACTTTCTCGAGTACGCTTTCTCGAAGCTGCTGGTTAACTTCACCTGGTGGGTTAACCGCAAAGATCGTTCCGGGAACAATGTCTTCGAAGGCGGCTTTCTCGGACTGGACAACATTGGCGTTTTCGATCGCAGTGCGCCACTACCAACAGGCGGTCACCTGGAGCAGGCCGACGGTACGGCTTGGATGGTGCATTACAGCCAACAGATGCTGCGCATAGCCGTGGAACTCGCAAATCACGACCATCACTATGAGGAGTTCGCGACGAAGTTCTTCGAACATACGATCCGGATCGCCGCCTCCATGGACCGCGTCGGCGAGCACCACGACGAAATGTGGGACGAGGAAGACGGATTCTTTTACGATGTTCTACGGCTGCCGGACGGAGATGCGACACGTTTGAAGGTCCGTTCGATGGTGGGCTTGCTCCCGATTACCGCAATTACGGTATTTGAAGAAAAGCAGCTCGAGAATCTGCCGCGGTTTCTCAAACGTGCCCGAGACTTCTTGAGCCGTCATCCAGAACTCAGCGCCAATCTGCATATGCCCGCCACACCCGGCGTTGCCGGGCGACGTATGATCTCCACCGTAAATGAATCGAAGTTGCGGCGCATCCTGGCGCGCATGCTCGATGAGAATGAGTTTTTCGGCCCCCACGGTATCCGTGCCCTTTCCCGCCACCACCTCGAGCACCCGTACGTGTACCACCACGATGGCCATGAATTCCGCGTGTCTTATCTGCCTGGTGACTCCGATAGCGGCATGTTCGGCGGGAACTCCAATTGGCGCGGGCCCGTCTGGATGCCAGTTAACGCGATGCTCTTCGCCGCTCTAGTTCGCTTGGCGGCCTACTATGGGGACTCCTTCAAGATCGAATGCCCCACCGGCTCCGGACATCAGATGACATTATTCGAAGTGGCGCGCGAACTGGGAGAACGATTGATCCGGACATTCGCGCGCAACAAGGAAGGCCGTCGCCCGGTGTACGGGGGTACTGAGAAATTCCAGACAGATCTACACTGGCGGGATCATATCCTCTTTTACGAATATTTCCACGGCGATAACGGTGCCGGAATCGGCGCTGGCCATCAGACCGGGTGGACGGGTTGTATCGCCAGGGTGATTGCGCTGAATGGCTGGCTCACCAAGGAAAAGCTCTATTCGCCTGGAGTCCAAGAAGATTACCTGCGGACCTTTAGGGCAGAGACCGTGCGAGCAGCGTAAGTCGCGAAGGCTCGAAGAACTCCGAACTTTCTAGTGTCTTTATCCTTCACAGCTCGGGATGTTCGGCAGATAGTGAGACCTCGGAACGGACTCGGCCCTTGCGGAAGCGATTCCCTACAGCGCCATGAGACCCGGGTGGGTCTCACCAGCTTGAGTTTAAAAGGAAGTGACGAGGGGTGGATATGAAGCAATTCAGAAGAGCAATGTTTTCTCTCCTTCTCTTCCTAAGTTTGATGATGCTCTATGGGTGTGAGGGCGACCTGGTTCCACGTGACGTTCGCAGTCTATTGATTCCCAGATTTCAACGATCAGAACTTTTTGGTTTTGTCGCAGGTCTCGGAACAACCTTCGCCGCTGTGCCCGACTTGGTTGCCATGTTCAGACGTCGATCAAGCGTAGGTATGAATCCTAGAATGGCGGCAATATTAGGCAGCTTTCAGATTCTCTGGATTTACTACGGCTTGCTGATTACCTCACGACCAGTGGTGATTTGGAATGTGATCGCGGTGGTGATTAACTCGCTCAGCGTCGGTGCGTATTTCCATTTCCTTAACAAGGAAAAAGCACCCCGGCAATGAAGTGACCGTCACACAAGGACCTTACGCAAAGCGGCGAAAATGTTGGCCTTGACCCCGCCGCGTGTGTACCCAATTCAGCAAGCTGGTCGAGAAAAGTCCCCTGCGTCCTAGTCGATCCGACTGTCGACCGCCCCTCCCGGCGAAAAAGGCCCCTGATGCGGAGGCCGGCTCTCGCCGGACCCGGCCCGGGCAGCCTTCAACCGTAGCTTGCGGCGCCCATATACGAAAAAGAAAAATCCTGCCAGTCCGACGAAGAAGGCCGTGCCGCCAAACATCCATATTTCATATGCAACCAGATTCGTGATCTGCTGGGCCGGAAAAAATACCAATGCAATCCCCAGAAAAGTCGTTACGAACCCGCACACGCCGGAGGCCAGCAACGTCCCTCTTCCGTAGCGGCCCGAAGTATCACCCAGCCATCCGAATTTCACAAGTGCCCCAAACATATATAGGAATGGCACGAGCTGAAGGACCACGGCCAGCGCAAGCAGCCGCTGAAACGCTTCCTGGACGTGCGCGCCACCTGCGAAATTGATGACCACCAGCACCGCCGAAACCACGAACTGCACAATCAGAGCCGCACTCGGTGTTGCGTACTTCGGATGAATCTTGCCCATCCAACTCGGCAGGTAGGAATCGAGTCCGGCAACGAAGGGAATTCGTGCCGCGCCGCCAGTCCAGGCCGAACCGATTCCGGCGATTGCGAAGCACAGCATTAAGGCAAACGGAATTGTGATCGCACCAATGCCAACCTGCGATGCCATATGACCGACCGCCTGCACAATTCCTTCCAGAATGCTGATGTCACTCCTGCCGATCGCGATAAGCAACGTCAGCGTCGTTGCGATGTACAGCACGCCTGAAATGATCCCGCCCCATGCTACTGCAATTGGCATGTTTCGCTCGGGATCGTTGATTTCGTCACCCATGACCGAAGCGAGTTCGAGCCCTACCAACCCAAAACAAATCACACCGAACGAATTCAGAACGGACCGATAATCCGCCGGCATTTTGAAATCAGCCGCGCTCAAATGTGTGCCGAAGCGAAAGGAAAGCACGATTCCCAGACCAATCAGCACGGCCGCAGCGATCCCCGTGCCGATTGCGCCGATGTTGTTGATCCACTTTCCGATACCGAGTCCGACGATATTCAGAACGGTAATCAACGCCAACAGCGAAAGCGCCACGGTCATCGCAAACAGCTTGTTCTCAGCCAGGCCCTGATGCCCACTCCCAAGGACGTAAACAGACACACCTACGAAGTACAGCATGACGGTCGGAACGTACAACATTTGGTTGGTCCAGTAGCACCAGCCTGAGAGGAAGCCATTGAAGCTGCCGAACTCCTCTTTGGCCCAGAGATAGACGCCACCTTCTCCCGGGTAGCGATGCGAGAGTTCAACGACGGCAATTCCCTGCGGCCAAAAGAACAGCACGATAGAAATGATCCACAGCCAAATGGTCACACCACCGTTAGCCGCAATCGAGGGGACCACGTTCAGGTTAAACACGGCGACCACGAATAGCAGCACCAGGTCCCAGCGTCCGAGAACACGCTTTAAATGAGGCGGATTGGAGGGCTCCTCTTGTCGGGACAACACTTACTCCTTGGACGGAAGGCGGGCGAGGTGCCCACCCCACGCATAATCAATGCCCAACCACCTCGGTCGCAATCCGCTCTTGCTGCGCCTTTGCCAGGGCGGGCGCGACCTCTTCGAACGCCGCAATGTGTTTGTCGATGTCGGCCTCGGTGTGCTGCACGGAGATCGTCCATTGCTCATCCCACCAGTACGGTTGCGCCATTACACCCCGATTCACCATCCCGAACCAGTAATGCCGCCACAGGTCCGTGTCAACGGTAAGCCAATCGCGATAATTGCGAATCTCGCTCGGATAGAGCATGAGTGCGCCGTTCGCACCCGCGCTGATCACGTATGCCTGCAATCCGGATTTGGCGACGATGTCTCGATAGCCGTCGGTCAGCTTCTTACTTAGCTTTTCGACGTACGCGTAGTTTTCGCGGGTGAGCACTTCCCGAAATGTCGCCAAGCCAGCCGCCATGGACACGGGATTGGTGTTGTAGGTACCGCCATGGAAAACCTTGTGCTGCGAGATCAGATCCATCACCGACCGATGGGTGCCGAATGCAGCCAGAGGTAGACCACCTCCTATGGATTTCGCCAAGCAAATCATGTCGGGGACCACGCCGAAGTAATCCGAAGCGCCGCCCCAGCCCAATTTGGCGCCGGTCTTGACTTCGTCAAAGATCAGTAGCGTGCCGTTCCTGGTTGCGATCTCGCGCAAACCTTCGAGGAACCCCGGCTGTGGCATGCACAAGCCTACGTTCATCAGGATTGGCTCGAGAATGATCGCTGCAATTTCGCCGGGATGCTCGCGGAACCGCCGCTCTACGGTTTCGAGATCGTTGAAGGTGGCGATGAGGACGTTCGTGAGCGTCGATTGCGGTATCCCCAACCCGCCAGGAACCGGAAGGGGGGCGTGCACGTCACCGAAGTCCGGAGGATGCGGCTTCACGCTGACCAGAGCGTAGTCATGAAGTCCGTGATAAGCGCCTTCAAATTTCACGATCTTGTCCCGACCCGTCGCCGCGCGCGCCAGACGGACCGCATGCATTGTGGCCTCAGTGCCACTGTTGCCGAAGCGCACCATCTCGACGGGAAAACGCCCGCAGATTTCTTCCGCCAATTGCCATTCCATGTCATGGGGCATGCCGAACATGGTGCCGGTTTTCAAGCGAGACTGCACGGCATCCATGACCGCGGGATGGCAATGCCCGGCCATTAGCGCGCCAAAGCACAGGTTGTGGTCGACATAGTCGTTGCCATCTAGGTCGCGGAAGTGCGAGCCCCGTCCTTCTTTCACGAAGATCGGATAAGGATCATAGGCGCGATAGTTGCTGGCGACGCCGAGCGGAATGCGTTTCAAATTCTTTTTATGCGCCTCCGCCGATTTGGGCGTGCGGCGCACAAAAGTATCGAGTTCTTTCTGTAACTCGGGATACATCATTGTCTCCGAAGATTCTCAAGCCGCGGTTTCATGGCGGCCATTAGATTGGGCCGGGCGGCAGCGCCATCCGGGTTGCAGCTAAAAGAAGAATTTTAAAGCAAACTGCGCGAGCCGCGGATCGCGCACCTGGCTCACCTGGCCAAACTGTGCTCCGTCGGAGAAATTGCCGTCCGGATTGTAGAACTGCGTGTGGTTGAAGATGTTGAAAAATTCAGCCCGGAAATCCACGCGCATGCTCTCCGTGACGGGGAAGGTCTTCAAGATCGCAAAATCAGTTTGACTGATGTGGGGACCACAGCAAATCGAACGAGGCGAATTTCCGATTCGGCCCAAGGTGTTGTCCTCGCTGAACGAGCTTGGATCGAAGTAGTAGAGATTATTCTTCTGCGGCCGCATGGTGCGGAACGGCGAAACCAGGTCTGGCTCCCCCGGCAGTTCGAAGTCGAAGCTGTACATCAGTTCCTGATCATCGAGTGTGGTAATGCGAATTGGGAATCCGGTCTGGAACGTGGTAATGCCGGAAACCGCCCACCCGTTCAGCAGCGCCCCACTTGCACCCGTAGATTTGCGGGATGGAAGCTGGTAATAGTAGCTAAGAACCAGCCGATGGCGAGCATCAAAGGCAGAAAGCGAACGACTGCGGCGAGGATCGATCGGGTTCAGAATGCCTTCAAAGCTCGACGCCTGATCGATCGACTTGCTGAACGTATAGGCCGCAGTGAACTGCAGTCCATGCGCGAATCGCTTATCGAAGGATGCCTGCAGAGAGTTGTATGCGGAGTTCGCAATCGTATCTTGCGTGAAGATGCTGCTGAAAACCGGAATCCCATCGGCCGGGCAGCCGTTGCCCGTCAGAGGATCGCACTGAGGAGATGAGTAACGTCGCAGACCGGTAATGGTAATTCCCGCTGGATACTGCGCGTTTACATCAGTACCACCCGGAATCAGCAGAGGACCTCCACCGTTCGCGGTATAAGGAAGCAGCAGACCTTGGGAGGGAATGACCACATCAACCGCGTTGCCACTCGGGTCAAACCATGTCGGCGGAACATAGAAAGCCGTGTCCGCAAAATAGGGGCCGCAATCGGTTCCAATTCCGCCGTTTGCAGGATCTCCAGGATAGGCATCGGCTATCGCCTGAAGACCCAAGCAGGTCTGCGGGTTTCCATAGTTGATGTCGTGCGTTGCTAAGAGTCGATGACCTTGCGAGCCCACGTAACCTATTTCCACCTTCATATCGGCCGTCAACTGCCGCTGGATGGTGAGGTTGTATTGCGCCGAGTACTGCGTGCGCATATGAGGTTGAAATTGTCCGAAGAGCGTATTAGGACGAAACATCGCCCAATCAATTGCTTTCCCTCGCGGCGGATCGAGAATGCCATTCACGCCGCCCAGCTGGGGAAGTCCAAATGGGTTGGGATAGGAAAAATCTCCGCTTTGGTCCAAAAATGGTTCGTTGAATAGTGTGTTGAATGGAAAAGTGCTTCCGCCAAATGGCGGCTCAGCGCTGAATTGCTCGAGTACGAGCTGTTCGATCGGGTTATAGAACAGCCCCCAGCCAGTGCGAATACTCGTCTTACCAGATTTGCCGGGACTCCAGGCCAAACCAATCCGAGGAGCAAATGCTTTGTAATAGGTCTGGGTTAAGGCGGTGGGTACGCCCGCGTCGCCGGGAACTACAAGACCCGTAGGAAACACCGCGCCTGCCGGTCCGCTTGGACTACAATCCGTACTCCCGTACGCCGCTACCAGTGCCGCATCAATAGTTGGATCGAGCTGACACGGATAGACTTTCGTCTGCTGTCCTGGACGGAATGTTTGCACGTGCTTGCTGACATCCGCAATGGGGGTATTCAGTTCCCAACGCAGACCGTAGTTAAGCGTAAGATTCGGCCTCACCTTCCAGCTGTCCTGCGCGAATAGATACAGTCCCGTACTGCGGACATGTTCATGCTGTGCCGAGCCCTGGCCGTAGGAACCCGGCAGCCCGAGCATATAGTCGGAAAAAGCTGTGTCGCCATTCGTCGTGTTGGTTGACGTTTCGTCCACGAAGAATTCCCCGTTTACATCGAAGTACAGCAATTGATCAAACCGCTGGCGACGAACGTCCCCACCGAACTTAAGGGAGTGTTTTCCGACAACCTTGCTAAGGCTGTCCGACCACTGGAATGAATTCCCGACTTGTGGCAATTCTCCCTCGCCGTTGTTGCCGATTGTGAATCCACCGCTCACTTGAACGAAAGGCAGCCCCTCGTGTTGAGGACCGATGTTGGGATGAATCCCCAAGGCGTTCGACGGATCCGTGGGATCTGAAAAACACGGTACGCCCGCAGGGAAAGCGGTAAGCAACCACGAGGGAGGTGTCGGACAGGAGCTCTGCACAGACTTCGTGAACGTAGGGTGCTGGAACGTACCCTGCCCCTCACGGTTGTAATTGAAACGAAACTCGTTGACTGTGGTGTTGTTCAACGTCCACGCATGAGTAATATTCCATTGCTGATAACGATCGTTGGTGATCGATCCGAAACCGGGAACATTCGCGCCCGCCGCTTGGAAGACCGCGAATGGCGAAATCGAGTGGTCGTCATCGAAATAGTAGTAGACGCTCAGGTTCTGCTTGGTATTGATTTGGTGGTCAAAGCGCACGGTAAACTGATCACCGCGCGTGGGCTGCACCGGCGCGGTCACAAGTTTGTCACTGCCGTTGGGGGGAAGCGGAACATACTGGAGCAAGTCCACTGCGGTGGGGTCAAGACACGCGAGTGGAATGATGTTGTTTGGAAACAACACCGAATAATCCACTCCATCCGGAATGTTAGGAGCTGCGCCCCCTCCGGTGACACAGTTCGGCCGCTGATTGAGCGCGAAAGCACTACTCAAGTTACCTGAAAATGGCGATTCTGCAGAGAAGTCAGCAAAGAGATGACCTGCGCTGGGTCGCTCTGCGTCCGTGGGCACGAATACCAACGGGGAGGGAATGCCCTGCCGGATGCGTCGTCCCTCGTACGAGGTGAAGAAGAATGTACGATTTTTCTTGATCGGGCCGCCGAATGTTCCTCCGAACTGGTTCTGATTGAATTGCGGCTTGTCGCATGGCACTGCATCAACCGCTGTAAGGCAGTACGGATTGGCGTTTAACTTGGTATTGCGGAAGAATTCGTAAAGGTTTCCGTGAAAATCATTGGTGCCAGACTTGGTGACGACGTTCACGACTGAGCCGGAGTTTCTACCGTACTCCGCGTCAAACGTATTTGTCAGAACACGAAATTCCTGAATGCTGTCAGGAGATGGCTGGACAGTGGGCAAATTCACAAACAGGTCGTTGGCATCGCCGCCGTTCACGCTGAAATTGTTTGAGCGTCCGCGTCCGCCGTTCACGGAAACCGAACCCGATTTGTCGCTCCCATAGACGATCTGATTGCCAGTCCCAACGGTGGACATCACGCCGGGCTGCAACTGGAGGAACTGATAAGTGTCTCGGGCGTTCAGCGGCAACTCACTCACACTCCGATTGTCGACGACGGCGCCGAGCTGGGTGCTAGTCGTATCGACAAACGGCGCCTCGGAGGAGACCTGAACCACTTCTTCTGTGCCTCCGGCTTGAAGCGTCGCGTTTAAAGTTAACACTTGGTTGACGAGGACAACCACGCTAGTACGAACCTCTCTCTTGAAGCCCTGAAGCGTGTACTCGACGTGATAGTTGCCCGGCGCGACCTCCACGAAGGTGTAGTCGCCATTTTGGTCCGTTGCGGTGTCGCGGCCCATGTGCGTCGCGTCGTTGACCAGTTTCACACGCGCGCCGGTGACGACGGCACCGGTGGAATCTGACACGCGGCCAATGATTCTGCCGCCCGTGCTTTGTGCGAATGCGCCCGAGATGAGGCCTATGACAGCTAGAACACGGACAGAGGAAAACGCGATGCGACGCGAGCACATGCAACGCCTCCGTGCTGATTCTTCTCAGCAACTTTCGTTTGCGAGACTTCGAAAATCAGTTGCGTGGTAAACAAACCCTGCTATAATCCCGCAAGGTTAGTGGCCTGTTGATAAAACTGTCAAGGGAAAAAGGCAGGCGCTTGCCCCAACAACTCAGGTTTTCTCACGGCTCATGGCCGCCTCTGACAGCCACAACGACTCTCTAAAGACTAGACACGTGGCACGCGTGGTCGGTATTTCTCCAACCGTCATTCCCATGTGGAAAAGCGTCAGTCGGATGCATCCCCGGCGAACTGTCAAAAAAACGATTACCCTCGCGTACGTCAGCATAGGAATCTATGCGCTTACTTCTTAGCGGCTCTATCTCGCTCATTCTTTGTATCTCGAGCCTCGGCCGCGAGGTTCCCCGGACAGCGGACTTGATTCTGATTCATGCCCGCATTTACACCGTAAATGCGGGGCATACCTGGGCGGAAGCTTTGGCAGTTCGCGATGGGAAGCTCCTCGCAGTGGGAACGGACAAGGAGATTGAGCAATATCGCAGGCCAAACACTACCGTGATCGACGCAAAACACCGGCTTGTTTTACCTGGATTTACCGATTGCCATGTTCACTTCCTTGACGGCTCTTTTGCGCTTCAGCAGATCGATCTGGAGGACGCGAAAGATCTCGCCGAGATACAGCGGCGCGTGAAGACCTATGCCGATGCGCATCCGCACGATGCCTGGTTGCTCGGGCGCGGCTGGTCCTATCCCTTATTTCCGCCCACCGGCTTGCCTAACAAAAAGGACTTGGACGCGATCATCGCCGACCGCCCGGTTTACCTCGAGGGCTTCGATGGCCACAGCTGGTGGGCCAACAGCAAAGCCTTGGAGTCGGCAAGTATAAGGAAGGACACGCCTGATCCGCCCGGGGGAGCAATCGTTCGCGATCCCAAGACGGGTGAGCCGACTGGAGCAATAAAAGAGGACGCGGCGGATGCGATTGTGCGCCGAGCCATTCCTGATCCCGGACGCGAGGCAAAGCTCAAGGCCCTACGCGATGGATTGAAGCACGCGAATGAGCTGGGAATTACCCGCGTGCACGTGATGGGTGGCGTCAATCCCGGCGAAGGCGACCTCAGCAATGCAGACCTGCTTGAGGAGTTGCGCAAGAATGGCGAACTGACTGTTCGGTTTTATCTGGCATATCGCGTCGAGCCGCCGCGCGTAACCCACGTGCAAATCGCTGAAATCGAAAGGGCGCGGGAGCGCTATCACGATGATTGGATCGCCGCAGGCGGGGTCAAGTTTTTCATGGACGGCGTTATCGAGACCCATACCGCGGCCATGCTTCAACCATATTCCGATGACCCCTCCCTCTCGGGTCAGCTGCTGTGGGATCCAGAGCGGTACAAGAATTTCGTTGCCGAGCTAGACCGTCGCGGAATTCAAGTCTTCACCCACGCCATCGGCGATCGGGCCATCCAAACTGCTCTGGACGCATACGAGAACGCCGCGCGCGTTAATCAAACCAAGGATGCTTGGCACCGGATTGAACATATTGAAGATGTGGCGGCGTCAGATATTGCTCGCTTCGGAAAGCTGCGCGTGATCGCGAGCATGCAACCCTTGCATGCCTATCCGGATGACGACACGTTGACAGTATGGGCGCGAAACGTCGGGTCGGAGCGTGCACAACGCGGCTGGGCTTGGCACAGCATTCAAGCTGCAGGTGGAGTGCTCGCATTCGGCAGCGATTGGCCTGTCGTGACATTGAGCCCTTGGCCGGGATTGCAAAACGCAGTCACTCGGCAAACAGTTGCCGGCGAGCCAGAGGGCGGCTGGATCCCCTCGGAACGGCTCAGCATCGAAGACGCGATCAAGGGCTATACGATCAACGCAGCGTATGCCGGACATCGCGAGAAAAGCGAAGGCTCTCTGGAACCTGGCAAAATTGCGGACCTGATTGTCGTCTCGCAGGACTTGTTCAAAGTTGATCCCGCACGAATTCGCAACACCGAGGTGCTCTTAACGATGGTCGGCGGGAAAGTTGTGTATAGCTCTGCCAAGTTCTGATTGGGCAGGAGACATCTGCGACGGGTGTGACGCGTCTAACTCGCCCGAGTTTTCTGCGAGAAATTGGTGGTAACGTTTTTTCTGGGGACTGACATGGTATGAGCAACTCTTACGACCGCGAACTGGGAATGAAAAACAGCATCACGCGGCGTGATTTTCTGAACGGCGTCGCTGTGACAATAGGCGGTGCAATTGTCCCAGAAATTTCCTGGGCGGCGCTGTCCGACCGGAATTCTCCCGACTACTATCCGCCCGCACTCACCGGGCTTCGCGGGAGTCACCTAGGATCATTTGAAGTCGCGCACGCACTTCGTGACGGTGACTTCTGGCAAAACGCCGGAACGCCAGCCGAAACCGGAGAGAAATACGACCTCATCATCGTGGGCGGAGGCATCAGCGGGTTGTCAGCTGCACATTTTTTTTGCAAGGGGAACCCGAGTGCGCGCATTCTGATTCTTGACAACCACGACGACTTTGGCGGACATGCCAAGAGAAACGAGTTCACCGTTGATGGCCGTAAGCTTCTGGGCTTTGGTGGAACATTTTCCATCGAGAGCCCTGCTCCATACAGCCCGATTGCCAAAGGCCTTGTACAGGAGCTCGGAATCGATGTTGCGAGTTTTCCGAAGTACATCGCAAAAGATCTCTACACATCGGCAGGACTTCTTCCAAGCATCTTTTTTGATAAGGAGACGTTTGGGGCCGACGTGCTCACGGTTAATCCCCTCCCCGCGGGCGGCACTGAAAACGAGGGAGACAAGGAACATGGCATCGAAGATACCTGGAAGCGGTTCCTTGCAGAGGCCCCGTTTTCCCCGACTGCCAAGCGGGATCTCCTGAGACTGCGCGACGGCGAAGACTATTTTCCCGGATTGAGTTCTGACGACAAGAAAGCCCGTTTGGCAAGAATCAGCTATGCCCGCTATCTGACCGAGGTCGCCGGTGTTGATCCGCAGATCGTCAAACTCTACCAGACCGCTCCCCAACCTCTTTTTGGTGTGGGAATCGATGCTGTGTCGGCGCAGGACGCCTGGGGTTTTGGCTTCCTTGGATTCAAAGGATTGAAGCTTGATCCCAGCCCAGGCAAGGGCATGAACCGCGACGTCATTCCCAATGGGGAGGCGGACAAGTACTTCTTTCATTTCCCCGACGGAAACGCCTCCATTGCCAGGCTGCTTGTGCGCAGCCTCATTCCCGAGGCTATGCCGGGAAACTCGGCCGAGGATGTGGTGACGGCTCGCGCGCACTACGCCAAATTGGATCAAGCGCAAAATACGGTCCGCATTCGATTGAACAGCACGGCCGTGCGAGTGCAGCATGTGGGACCAGCATCTTCAGCCACGCAGGTCGAAGTCACATATTCCCGCCTGGGCAAGCTTTATACCGTGCGCGCCCCGTTTGCGGTGCTCGCCTGCTGGCATATGGTGATCCCATACATCTGCTCCGAACTGCCCGCGGAGCAGAAGCAGGCGCTGCAGTCGGCTACGAAGGTCCCGCTGCTCTATACCAATGTTGCGCTTCGAAACTGGGAGGCATTCCAGAAGCTGCGGGCGATGGCAGTGTACGCCCCCGGCGGTTATCACACATATTTCCGACTCGACCTCCCGGTAAGTATCGGCGATTATCATTGCCCGACTTTGCCCAACCAACCGATCGTCATCCACATGATGAGGACGCCGTGCCGGCCCGGACTGGCTGCCCGGGATCAGCATCGCTTCGGCCGAATTGAGTTATTCACCACTGAGTTTCAAACGATCGAACGCAAGATTCGCGAACAGCTCGCCCGGACATTGGGCTCGGGGGGCTTCGATCCCGCCCGCGACATCGCCGCAATAACCGTGAATCGCTGGCCGCACGGATATGCCTACGAATACAACTCGCTTTGGGACGACTTCTGGCTGAACGGCGGTGTGACGCCGTGCGAAGTCGCCCGCAGGCCTCATGGGCGCATTGCCATTGCCAACGCTGACGCCGCCGCCTATGCCTATACCGATGCGGCCATCGATCAGGCGTACCGCGCGGTAGGAGAGTTGACGAACGCCAAGGCGCAAAAGGCAAATCCCTGATCCTCTGCAAAAATACTTTTGCGCCTGGCATCGCACCGGTCAGTCGACAACGGCTCGGTCGGTGATCTCGAGTGCCTTATCGATAATTGCGAAGGCTTCGCGCAGCTGTGGTTCGTTAATGCAGAGCGGCGGATTCGTGTACAGGCTGTTCCAACGCACAAGCGTGTAAAGGCCTTGATCGCGGAGGAACCGGGAGAGCGCTTGCATCTCTTCGGAGGTGCCATTAAAGGGCGCCATGGGTTTCCGCGTCTTACGGCTGCGGATGAGTTCAACAATTCCGAAGAGTCCAATCGACCGCGCCGCAGCTAGAGATGGATGTTTCGCCTGCAATTCCGCGCCAATCTGTTTCATGATTATTCCCATCTTGCGTGCATTGTCGATCAGACGATCTTCTTCGTAAACACGAATGGTGGCCAATGCCGCGGCGCACCCCATGGGGTGGCTGTTGTAAGTCAAACCGCCATAGAAAACATTGTTTTGAAAGTGCTGGGCGATATGGTGACGCATACCTACTGCACCCAGAGGAATGTAGCTGGACGTCAAACCTTTGGCCATGCAGATAAGGTCGGGAACAACTTTCCAATGATCGATGGCGAACCACTCGCCGGTGCGGCCGAAGCCGGCCATCACTTCGTCCGCGATCATGAGAATGCCATGCTTATCGCATAGCTTGCGCACGCCTTCCAAATAACCATCGGGGGGAATCAGGATGCCGTTGGTTCCGACGACCGGTTCAAGTATGAATGCGGCGATGGTGTGATTGCCTTCGAGTTGAATGATTTCTTCGAGCATTTGTAGCGACGATTCTGCGGATTCCCAGCCGCGTTCGATGCCGTGATAGGGATCGAGGACATGAACCACGCCCGGAATACCCGGCTCAGCCGCCCAGCGCCGAGGATCGCCGGTCAACGAAATACTGCCGGCTGTTGCGCCATGGTAAGAACGATAACGCGCGATGATCTTGTGGCGGCCAGTGAAAAAGCGCGCAATCTTGATCGCATTCTCGTTGGCCTCAGCTCCGCCATTGGTGAAGAAGAATGTGTCGATGTCACCGGGCGTAATCGCTGCGAGTTTTGCTCCAAGCCGAGCTCGCGGTTCGTGTGCCATAAAGGGATTGGCATAAGCGAGCTTGTCAACTTGTTCTTTAATCGCCGTAGCAACGCGCTCATCGCCATGGCCGATGTTCACCGACATCAGCTGACTGTTGAAATCAATGAACCGCTTGCCATCAGGAGTCCAGAAGTAGATACCCTTGGCTCTGGCAACTGATATGGGGTCGATCTTGGACTGCGCCGACCATTCATACAGTGTATGTTTCTTGCAGAGATCAACCATTTCAGCACTGGTCATGGCAGCGGGCGCAACTGTTGTAGTCATTTATCCTCAGCTTCTTGTTTCCGAATATTAAGCAATTGAGTGATTGAGCCTCGACTTTAACTCCTCGAGTCGCGCCCGGGTTTTAATGATTCAAGGATTCAGGGATTGAATGTCAATCTAGAATTTCCGGCTGTGTTCTTCTGCCCAACGTTCAATCACGACTTTCTTATCCGTATAGAATTCGATCGCATCGCGACCTTGGCCATGGAGATCGCCGAAGAAACTGTTCTTCCATCCACTGAAAGGAAAATATGCCATTGGGGCCGCCACGCCGATATTGATTCCGATGTTTCCAGCCGGCGCCTCGTAGCGGAAGCGGCGCGCCGCCGATCCGCTCGAAGTAAACAGCGAGGCCTGATTACCGTAGGCACTGCGTTCCAGGAATCGGAGCGCGTCGTCCAGGTTCTCAGCGTGAACAAGACTCAGGACGGGCCCGAAGATCTCCGTATCAGTTAGCTCGCTGGAAGCAGGGACCTTGTCGAGAATTGTGGGCTTGACGAAGTTCCCGGATTCATAACCTGGGATCTTTGCGTTACGACCGTCAAGCAGAACCGTCGCTCCCTCTTTTTCACCCGTACCGACGAGTGACTCAATGCGAGTCTGACTCTCGGGCGTGATCACTGGCCCCATTTGTACGCCCGCATCTAGCCCGTAGCCCACCTTAAGGTTTGCGGCAGCATCGGTAATCGAGTCACGAAACTTCTTTTGCGCCTCCGCCACCGTCACGACAACCGATACCGCAAGGCAGCGCTGGCCAGCGCAGCCGAAGGCGCTGTCAGCGATAATCTGCGTGGCCATTTGCATGTCTGCATCGGGGAGAACAATGACGTGATTCTTGGCGCCGCCTTGGCATTGGCACCGTTTACCGTTCTGACCGGCGCGAGCATAGATGTACCGCGCCACCGCAGTCGAACCGACAAAACTGATGGCTCGTACTTTGGGGTTATCGATTAACGCATCGACCACCGCCTTTGCCCCGTTCACCAGATTCACAACGCCGCTGGGCAAACCAATCTTATCGAGTAGCCCGAAGATGTATTCCATAGTGAGCGGCACGCGCTCGGATGGCTTGAGAACGAGCGTGTTCCCGGTTGCGATGGCGTAAGGCAGAAACCAAAACGGAATCATCCCCGGGAAATTGAACGGAGTAATGGCCGCGACAACACCCAACGGCTGCCGGATCATGGTTTCGTCGATACCGCGAGCTACATCCTCCAGATTGTAGCCCTGCATCATCATGGGGATGCCGCAAGCAACTTCAACGTTCTCGATGGCCCGGCGCAACTCTGCTTTGGCTTCGACAAAGGTTTTGCCGTTTTCCTGTGTGATGGTACGGGCGATCTCGTCCAGATGTTCTTCCAGGAGCGACTTCAGCTTGAAGAGCGGCTGAATCCGATCTTCGGGAGGAGTGCGGCGCCATTCGGGGAACGCCGCAGCGGCAGCCGTCACTGCCTCGTTTACCTGTCGGCTGCCTGCAAGAGCCACGCTGGCGATAACTTCGCCGGTAGCGGGATTTATCACCTCGTGCGACTCGGAAGCTGCTGAGTCGCTCCATCGGCCATCGATGTAATTTTGTAGTTGCGTGATGTGCGAAGCGGCCCGGCTCATCATCCTGATCCCTTTCTACTGTACATCTGACTCATACCTGCGAAGGTGCAGCTTCTTGCGAAAGAACTTTCCTCGTTTGGACCTGGAAGGGCGCCGAGATGGCAACACCTAAACCGGCCCAGATCGCCAGGGCGATCCATTCATAGACGGTAAAGTGACCCGGAATGAAAGGAAGCACTTTTGCGAATACCATCATTGCAGTCACGAGCACTCCAAATGCCGCGGCGATCCGCCCCGCCCAATTCGGCTTCATACACAGGAAAGCGACGCACGCTGACATCCATCCCAGGGCGGAAGAAATCGCACCGACTTCCAGAATGGGAACAAGTCCAGCCTCCCCTAGGAACATGGTGAGTGCGGTCGCCAGGCCGACCAGCATGACCGCGATGGATGGCGTCTTGGTGTCGGGATCGACATGCTGCAGTTTCGGCAGCAGAAGATTGCGTCGGGCCATAGCAAATAGCATGCGCGACGATGCAATCAGGTTGGCGTTGAAACACTGCACCAGCGACACCAAGGCGGATGACAGGATCAGCACCACAATCCAGTGCGCGTGCAGGGCGCGCTCGAACGCCAGAGCAGTTGGGAACTGCTGATTCGTTTGGAGGGCCTGCCATGGAGCGACATAGGATACCGCAGAGATCACCACCCAAAAGAACACTAGTCCCACGCCGATGGACATCGCGATGGCGATGAAATACCCGCTAGACCTGAAATCGGAACTGGCTTCCTCACAGTATTTGCCAACGGACTCGAACCCCGATAAGAGCCAGGGAACCACTTGCCACACCAGAAAGACTGAAAGCAGGGCACTGTGACTGAACAGGGGGCGCAAGTTTCCTGCTTTGCCGTGGCCCGCACCTGCAAGCGCAAAAATCACGACCAGGGCCAGGAACGTGAAGGTCGTCGTCTTTCCCAGGCGCGCCCCGGCCTGAATGCCACGATAGTTAACCCAGCTCAACGCGACCGTGATGGCCAGCCCCAACCCGAGATGGGGAAGATAAACGGGATATCCCCCCAGTCGATATAGCTCGTGAGTATTGAGGGCCGGGAATATATATCCCGCGATTCTTCCGGCAGCGAGGCCTTCGAAGGGACAGGTTAAGAAATAGCTGAGCAACACCATCCAACCGGTTGCGAAGCTCACAGTGCGCGGAAAAAACTGCGCCACATAGGCAGCTTCTGCAGCTTCGTCAGGAACCATCGGCACAATACGGCCGTACACGTAACCGATCGGAAGCACCATCAGTGCGCCGGCGGTGAATCCCAGAAGCGCCCCTAATGGGCCGCCCCTTTGCAGAATGTCATCCATCACTACCAGCCACGCCGTCCCCACCATGACGCCAAAGGCGAGAGCAAAGTAGTCGGCGAGGCGAAGCCGGTGAGCAAGAGTGTTCATGAGGTCGCAAGAACGAGGAATTCGGTGTTCGTTAAGATCATCAGGCCTCCTGAAATGGCTCGAGTTGGCGGCCGTATGACTCGGTCATAAACACGTCAGGCCTTGCATCAGAACGTTGGCGGAGTATTAATCCAAAGCACTACTGTT
>Ga0207674_10000904_pt1 | contig 38685 bp, 43 predicted proteins | sample KBSCornC72_FD_184303 | JGI IMG/M metagenome (GOLD analysis project Ga0207674, IMG submission 184303) | Corn rhizosphere microbial communities from Kellogg Biological Station, Michigan, USA - KBS Corn C7-2 (SPAdes) (version 2) | ecosystem: Host-associated > Plants > Roots > Rhizosphere > Soil ... | reverse complement strand
CGACGACCTCCAATGCACACAAAACCCCTTGGCAAGCGCTCCGTTCGAACGTGACGACCGCGCGCTATCGCCGCAATGCGTCCCAAATGCATTGCTGTCTTGCGCTTACGGAAGATACCCCAAACTAGCGGCCGTCGATCGATACCGTACTTATCCAATGTGGCCGCGCATCGCCAATGCGACTGGCGGGCGGACACGGGATCGTGATGACCCGGATGGTCGCGAAAACCGAAGCGAGACTCGCTCATGGGGACTTAATGATTTTAGGGAGACTGCCATTTGGGATGCGAACAGCGGCGCTCTGGCCTGCGGTATGGAATTGCCCAATACTGGCGCGATGAGCGATGCGCGCGACCTGACCCACTTGCGCCTGAGAATCGAGGGTTTCGTTCAGGCGGTCGGCTATCGGAACTATGTGATTTCCGAGGCCACGCGACTGGGAGTCGACGGCTGGGTGCGCAACCGCTCCGACGGCACGGTCGAGGCGCTCGTCTCCGGACCGAACGCGGCCGTCGAAACCCTGATCGGACTTTGCATGAAAGGTCCGCCCGGCGCGCGCGTCGCCAACGTCGAACTGCACAAGGCCGAGCCTGCAACGGAAAAAGGCTTTCACCGCCGCTCTGCGATTTAGCGCGATCCGAACACCGTGGCGAACGATGTCTTCAGCGCCACATCGACGTCAGCCATCGTAACGGGAAGCCCAAGATCGTGCAGGCTCGTGATGCCGTGCTCGCTCACGCCGCACGGAACGATGCCCGAGAAATGCGTGAGATCCGGTGTGACATTGAGGCTGATGCCGTGGAACGTCACCCAACGTCGAACGCGTACGCCGATCGCCGCAATTTTGTCTTCGCGATCGCCGCGCACCACCCAGATGCCGACCCGTCCTGCACGGCGTTCACCCTTGACGTTGAATTGCGCGAGCGTGGCAATCAGCCATTCCTCGAGATCGTGAACGAACGCGCGTACGTCGGCTCTGCGCGTTTTGAGATTCAGCATGACGTAACCGACGCGCTGACCAGGACCGTGATAGGTGAACTGTCCGCCGCGACCCGTCTGATAGACCGGAAAACGCGCATCGAGCAGATCGGCAGCTTTGGCACTGGTGCCCGCGGTGTAGATCGGCGGATGCTCGACGAGCCATACGAGCTCGCCTTCTGTGCCTTCGGCGATCGCCGCCGCGCGCGCTTCCATGAACGCGACGGCTTCGGGGTAATCCGTCAATCCTTCGGCCACACGCCATTCCAAAGCGGACGGCGATGATGCTGGCGTGGCAGGTTTGGCGTTGCTCATGGGGTTTTCATGTTCTTGAACGGCGCTTCAGTCAAAGCGCGTTATTACATACTAGAATTGTACTTTATTTTATTCCCCACTCGATCCTTGCATTTTATTCGCCTCATGCGTACCTGTCCTGTACAATAGGCCAAAGCGGCCGAAACGGAGGCGCATTTTGCTCCCCATCGTCGTCAGTCCCGAAACCGTCAAAGTCGGCCTCGCCGGGGCCGGAGACGGCCTCTTACGTCGCGAAGCATTCCTCCTCGAGGCTGGTCTGTCGCCCGTCCGGATCGCGCAGGGGACTTCCCTTGGGGGTATCCAAATTCTGTTCATCGCAGGCCTGGAATCGCGCGACTCGGCTTTTATGGCGAAGAAGGCTCGCAGCGCCGGCATTCTCGTCAATGTCGAGGACGCGCCTGAACTGTGCGATTTCCACGTGCCGGCGATCGTGCGGCGCGGCGATCTGGTTCTGACGGCCTCGACCGGCGGACGCGCGCCGGGTCTGGCGCGCCGTCTGCGGGAGTGGCTCGAGGAGCGCTTTGGTCCCGAGTGGAATACCCGGATGGAAGAGATGGGCCGCACGCGCGCTGCATGGCGGGCCGAAGGACTGCCGTCGCGCGAAGTCTCCGAACGGTCGCGCAGCCTGATCGCCGAGAAGGGTTGGCTGCAATGAGCGCCACCGTCACAGTCATCGATCGCGCGCGCGGCATCGTTCCGCGTGCGTTCGATCGTAGCGACCAAAGTACGATCGATCCGCTGCACATCGCAAAGCTCGCACAACTTCAGGATGCGGCGCGCGGCCGCGATGCGCACGGTATTCTGGAGCTTGCGCTCACGGGTGAATTCACGGGCAAAAGTGCGGTGGTGTCGTCGTTCGGCGCGGAGTCCGCCGTCCTGCTGCACATGGTAGCCGCGATCGATCCGGCGACGCCGATCCTCTTTCTCAATACCGGAAAACTTTTCGGCGAGACGTTGCGCTATCGCGACCGGCTGCAGGATGAATTGGGCCTCGGCGATATCCGCTCGCTTGCGCCCAATCCTGGCGATCGCTCGCGCGTCGATCCGGAGGGCATCTTGTGGTCGAAAGACACCGACGCCTGCTGCAATTTGCGAAAGGTCGTCCCCTTGAAGCGCGCGCTCGAACCCTTCGCGGCGCAGATCACCGGACGCAAACGCTTCCAGACGCGCGAGCGTGCGGAGATGCGGACCGTGGAGTTCTTCGAGGGACGCTTCCGCTTCAATCCGCTCGCCGACTGGACGCTCGAGCAACTCGAAACATACGCAAAGAAGCACGATCTGCCACGCCATCCTCTGGTCGAAGATGGCTATCCCTCGATCGGCTGCATGCCCTGCACGCGCCGTGTTGCCGCCGGCGAGGACTATCGGGCCGGGCGTTGGTCTGGCACCGACAAGGAAGAGTGCGGCATCCATATCGGTGTCGACGGCGAGGGCATTTAGCGAGGCTTCCCAAGGCGTTCGCGCTTTGCTACACCCCGGCCCCTACTGTGATTTCAGGACATGTGCGGTCGTGGCGGAACGGTAGACGCGCTAGCTTGAGGTGCTAGTGGGGCAACCCGTGGAAGTTCGAGTCTTCTCGACCGCACCACCCTACGCTCCTGCGGAGCTTCGGGTGGCAGGCCATCCTTCGCCTGGCCCTGCCAGAATGGAGCCCATGAATGGCCAGTTCTAACTATCGCTCTCTGGAACACGATCTGGGCGAAACCGCCGACGCGTTGCGCGAGACGGTTCGCGGCTTCACGGAGGACAAGATCGCGCCCATCGCGGAGGAGATCGATCGCACCAACGTGTTTCCGCGCCAACTTTGGCCTGAGATGGGTGCGCTTGGCTTGCACGGCATCACGGTCGAGGAAGAGTGGGGCGGATCCGGTCTCGGCTATCTCGAGCATGTCGTCGCGATGGAAGAGATCAGTCGTGGCTCAGCTTCGGTCGGACTGTCGTATGGCGCGCACTCCAATCTCTGCGTCAATCAGATCCGGCGCAACGGCCAGCCGGATCAGAAGCGCCGCTATCTGTCGAAACTGATTTCCGGCGAGCATGTCGGCGCGCTGGCGATGAGCGAGAGCGGTTCGGGCTCCGACGTCGTGTCGATGAAACTGCGCGCCGACAAGAAAGGCGACCGCTTCGTCCTCAACGGCACCAAGATGTGGATCACCAACGGCCCGATCGCCGACACGCTGATCATCTATGCGCGCTCCAACCCCGAGGGTGGTCCGCGCGGCATTACGGCTTTCATCGTCGAGAAGGGCTTCAGGGGTTTCAAGACCGCGCAGAAGCTCGACAAGCTCGGCATGCGCGGCAGCGACACGGGCGAACTCGTGTTCGAGGATTGCGAAGTTCCGGAGGAGAATGTTCTTGGCGGCGAAGGCCGCGGCGTGAACGTGTTGATGAGCGGACTTGACTACGAGCGCGTCGTCCTCTCGGCCGGTTCGATCGGCATCATGCAGGCGTGTCTGGATGTGGTCGTGCCGTATGTCCATGAGCGGCGCCAGTTCGGCGAGGCCATCGGATCGTTTCAACTCATGCAGGGCAAGCTCGCCGACATGTATGTCGCGCTATCGGCGACACGCTCTTATGTCTATGCGGTGGCGCGCGCCTGCGACCGCGGCCAGACCACCCGCAAGGATGCGGCCGGCGCCATCTTGTACGCGGCGGAAAAAGGCACCTGGATGGCGCTGCAGGCGATCCAATGTCTCGGCGGCAACGGCTATATCAACGACTATCCGACCGGGCGGCTTCTGCGCGACGCCAAGCTCTACGAGATCGGCGCCGGCACATCGGAAATCCGCCGCTGGCTGATCGGGCGCGAGTTGTTCGAGGAATCGGGAAATTAGCCCGGACATTTCATTTTGGTGATAATGCAAAAGCTGCCTCGTGCGGCTACGAGCAAGGGAAATTCAACCATGTCAGCGAACGATATCGTCATTCTTTCCGGCGTCCGAACCCCCATGGGCGGATTTCAAGGTGAGTTGTCGGGCCGCACCGCACCAGAACTTGGTGCGGCCGCGATCGGCGAAGCGGTGAAGCGAGCCGGCGTCGCAGCCGCCGACATCGACGAGACTGTCATGGGTTGCGTGTTGCCGGGCGGGCTCGGCCAGGCGCCTGCGCGGCAGGCTGCCGTTTATGCCGGCGTCCCGTTCGATGTTCCCGCGACGACGATCAACAAGATGTGCGGCTCCGGCATGAAGGCGGTCATGATGGCCGCCGATCAGATTTCCGCCGGTCGCGCGACGCTCGCGATTGCCGGCGGCATGGAGAGCATGACAAACGCACCTTATCTGCTCCCGAAGGCGCGCGGAGGCTTTCGTCTCGGCCATGGCGAGATCAAGGATTCGATGTTCCTCGATGGACTCGAGGATGCTTACGAGCATCGTCTCATGGGCACGTACGCTGAAGATGCGGCGCGCCACTATCAGTTCACCCGCGCCGAGCAGGACGCTTATGCAACGGAGTCGCTCGCCCGCGCCAAGCGCGCGCAGGAGACGGGTGCATTCGCGTCGGAAATCGTTGCGGTCAAGGTGCCCGCCAAGGGCGGCGAGGCAAGCGTTGCGGTCGACGAGCAGCCGCGAAAGGCCGATGCCGCAAAAATTCCGACGCTGAAACCCGCCTTCGCCAAGGACGGCACCGTGACGGCGGCGAATTCGTCATCGATCTCCGACGGCGCGGCGGCACTTGTTCTCTCAAGTGCGGAAGAAGCGAAGAAGCGCGGGTTGAAACCTATCGCGCGCATCGTGGCGCAGGCCAGCAATGCGCAGGAGCCGAAATGGTTCACCACTGCGCCGGTTGGTGCGATCGAGAAAGTCCTGAAGGCAGCCGGTTGGAACAAGGACGACGTCGATCTCTTCGAGATCAACGAAGCCTTTGCCGTCGTCGCCATGATCGCGATGCGCGATCTCGGTCTGCCGCACGACAAGGTGAACGTGAACGGCGGCGCCTGCGCGCTGGGCCATCCCATTGGTGCTTCGGGCGCACGCATCATCGTCACGCTGATCAACGCGCTCGAGAAGCGCGGCTTGAAGCGCGGCGTCGCTGCTTTGTGCATCGGCGGCGGAGAGGCCACGGCGGTGGCGGTCGAACTGACCTAATCCCCCGCTCACACGGCCGCGAAATATCCCGGCTGGCTGATATCAGCGATCAGTCCGATCTCTCGGGGTTTCCATCCGAGCTGAGCCTGCGTCTTCGCGCTCGATGCGGGCATATCGAGGCCCGCAAACATGCCGACGAACCCGAAATGTGTTGGCGCGTCTTCCAGTTTGATCGAGACAACAGGCACGTTGAGTTGTTTTCCCAACACTTCGGCGATGTCGCGCATCGCCACGCCTTCATCGCCGACTGCGTGATAGGCCGCACCTGGCGTGCCTTTCTCAAGCGCGAGGCGGTAGAGGCGCACGACGTCCAGTCTGTGCGCCGCCGCCCAGCGGTCGCGACCTTCGCCGGCATAGGCCGACAGGCGCTTTTCGCGCGCGATTTGATGCAGATAGCCTACAAAGCCGGCCTTGCCTTCGCCACCATGCACTTGCGGAAGACGCACGGCCATTGCGCGCACGCCGCGCGTCGCGAAAGCGAATGCCGCCTCTTCGGAGACGCGTGGAACGCCTTCTCCGGCCGGAGCTGCATCGTCCTCCGTCGCTAGACGTCCGGGAGCGAGAAATCCCACGCCGGATGTCACGATGAGCGGTTTGTTTGTGCCGGCGAGCACGCTTCCCATGGCCTCGATCGCTCGCTTATCGATCTGACCATTCTGCGCGAACTTCGAGAAATCGTGGATGAAGGCGAGGTGGATCACGCCGTCTGCGCTTGCCGCGCCGCGTTTCAGACTTTCGATATCTTCAAGCGAACCGCGATGAACCTCGGCACCCAGTCTCTCGAGTGCATCGACGTTCGCGGCGGAGCGCGCGAGGCCCACAACCTGATGCCCATTTGCGATCAATTCCTTGGTCGTCGCCGAGCCGATGAACCCGGCTGCGCCAGTTACGAACACGCGCATGCTCTGCACTCCTCGGATTGGTGAGCGGGATGCGCGGCTCGTTGATTCCCGCGCAAAAGTGCTGGTGACGAGGTCTCAGGCATTGCGGTACTCTCCTTCAGAAGCGCGCCCAAATGAAGCGAAATATGCGAAGCTCGGTTCGACCGGAATCACCATGACAGCCATCAAGTCTGCACTCTCGAGCTCTTCTCCCTCCTTCAAGTCCAACGCCGATGCGATGCAAAACCTCGTCGAGGAGCTGAATGGGAGGCTCGCGACCGCGGCGCTCGGCGGCGACGAGCGCTCGCGCAAGCGCCATACCGAACGCGGCAAGCTCCTCCCGCGCGACCGCGTCGAGCGCCTGATCGATCCCGGCTCGCCGTTCCTAGAGCTGTCGCCGCTCGCAGCCTTCGACATGTACGAGGGCGACATACACGGCGCCGGCATCATCACGGGGATCGGGCGCGTCTCAGGGCGCGAATGCGTCATCGTCAGCAATGATGCGACGATCAAGGGCGGGACCTACTATCCGATCACCGTCAAGAAACACCTTCGCGCCCAGGAAATCGCGCGCGAGAACCGGCTGCCTTGCATCTATCTGGTGGACTCGGGCGGCGCGAACCTGCCGAACCAGGCCGAGATCTTTCCCGACCGCGAACATTTCGGCCGCATCTTCTTCAACCAGGCGAGCATGAGCGCCGCCGGCATCGCGCAAATCGCGAGCGTGATGGGCTCGTGCACGGCAGGCGGCGCCTATGTGCCGGCGATGAGCGACGAGACCATCATCGTCAAGGGGCAGGGTACGATCTTCCTTGGCGGACCGCCGCTCGTGAAAGCAGCGACGGGCGAGATCGTCACGGCCGAGGATCTCGGCGGTGCCGACGTGCATGCGCGGCAGTCGGGCGTCGCCGACCATTATGCCAACGACGACACGCATGCTCTCGCGATCGTCCGGCATATCGTCGCCAATCTGAATTACAAGAAGTCGCCCAACATCCCGCTCGCGACGCCGAAGCCTCCGGCACTCGACACGGCGGAGCTCGACGGCATCGTGCCGCCGTCGCTCTCGGTGCAATATGACGTGCGCGAAGTGATCGCGCGGCTCGTCGACGGCTCGGAGTTCGACGAGTTCAAGAAGCTCTACGGCACGACGCTGGTAACCGGCTTTGCCAGATTGGAAGGCATTCCGGTCGGCATCGTCGCCAACAACGGAATCCTGTTCTCGGAATCGGCGTTGAAGGCGGCGCATTTCATCGAGCTTTGCTGCCAGCGCCGCATCCCGCTTCTCTTCCTGCAGAACATCGCCGGCTTCATGGTGGGACAGAAATACGAAGCCGGCGGCATCGCCAAGGATGGCGCCAAGATGGTGACGGCGGTCGCTTGCGCGCGAGTGCCGAAGATCACGCTCATCATCGGGGGAAGCTATGGCGCGGGCAATTACGGGATGTGCGGACGCGCCTTCTCGCCGCGTTTCCTCTTCGCCTGGCCCAATGCGCGCATTTCGGTGATGGGCGGGGAGCAGGCGGCAAGCGTCCTGGCAACTGTGCACCGCGACGCCAGCAAATGGACGAAGGCGCAGGAAGAAGCGTTCAAGGCGCCGATCCGCCAGAAGTACGAAGAGGAAGGCAACCCCTATTTCGCCACGGCGCGGCTCTGGGACGATGGCATCATCGCGCCAGCCGATACGCGCCGCGTGCTGGCGCTCGCCTTCTCGGCCTGCCTCAATGCTCCGGTCGATGCGACGACGTTCGGCGTTTTCCGGATGTAGCGATGTTCCGAACGCTCCTCATTGCCAACCGCGGCGAAATCGCGTGTCGCATCATGCGCACGGCTCAGCGCATGGGCATCGCGACGATTGCAGTCTATTCGGACGCCGATGCCGGAGCCGCGCATGTTGCACAGGCCGACAAGTCGGTGCGCATCGGGCCGCCCGACGCACGCGAGTCCTATCTTAATATTCCGGCCATTCTCGAGGCCGCGCGGCAGACGGGCGCCGAAGCGATCCACCCCGGTTACGGCTTTCTGTCGGAGAATGCCGCGTTTGCCGACGCATGCCGTGCCGCCGGCATCGTCTTCGTCGGCCCTCCGGCATCCGCCATTCGCGCCATGGGCCTCAAAGATCGCGCCAAGGCGCTGATGGCCAAGGCAGGCGTTCCCGTCGTGCCGGGCTATCTCGGCGATGATCAGTCTACGGAGCGGTTGGCGGACGAAGCGGCGAAGATTGGCTATCCGGTCCTGATCAAGGCTGTCGCCGGCGGCGGCGGCAAGGGCATGCGTAAAGTCGATGCCGCGACGGCGTTCACTGCGGCTCTCGAAAGCGCCAAACGCGAGGCGATGTCGGCGTTTGGCGACGACAAAGTCCTGCTCGAAAAATACGTCGCCCGTCCCAGACACATCGAAGTGCAGATCTTTGCGGATGCGCACGGCAACATCGTTCATCTCTTCGAGCGCGACTGTTCGCTGCAACGCAGACATCAGAAGGTGATCGAGGAAGCCCCGGCGCCCGGCATGAGCGCGGCCATGCGCAAAACCATCGGCGAGGCAGCTGTCAAGGCGGCGAAGGCCGTCGACTATGTCGGCGCAGGCACCGTCGAATTCATCGCAGACTCGTCAGAAGGCCTGAAACGCGACCGCATCTGGTTCATGGAGATGAACACACGCCTTCAGGTCGAACATCCTGTCACCGAGATGATCACGGGCACCGATCTTGTGGAGTGGCAGCTTCGCGTCGCGGCAGGTGAAACGCTGCCAAAAACGCAGGACGACCTCCACATCGGCGGGCATGCGATCGAGGCGCGCCTCTATGCGGAAGATCCGGCAACCGGTTTCCTTCCCTCGATCGGCCGTCTGGAGCGGTTGCACCTTTCTGAGGACGTGCGCGTCGACGCCGGCGTGCGCGAAGGCGATGTGGTCACGCCGTTCTATGATCCCATGATCGCCAAACTGATCGCGCACGCCAAGACACGCGAGGGTGCCGCCAAAAAGCTCGCCGCCGCGCTGGCGCAGTCCGAGATTGCAGGGGTGCGGACAAACAATGCTTTTCTGATGCGCGCGCTCGCGCACGTCGACTTCATCGGCGAGGACATCGACACCGGCTTCATCGATCGTCACATCGGCGATCTCGTGCCGGCACAGCCGATGGCCGACCGATATTTGCAGGCCGCGGCGCGGCTCATTCTTTCAGAGTATGACGGCGGCGGTTTATCCGATCCGTGGAGCGCCCATGACGGATTTCGGCTTGGCGCGCGCGTGCCCGTAAAACTCGAATTTCTGGTCGACGGCCAGCGGCGCTTGGTCGAAGCCTCTGACGCGGAGGAAGCCACGAGCGCCATCCGTCTTTCATCCGGCGCAATTGCCGTCATGGAAAGCGGCGAGACGTTTGTCGCTCAACCCTATGACCCGTTCGCCGCCGCGGATGCCGCCGGCGCAGCGACGGATCGCATCGTCACGCCCATGCCTGGCAAGGTCGTCCAATTGCTCGTCAAAGCAGGCGACAAGGTGAAACGCGGGCAGGCGCTGGCAGTTCTTGAAGCCATGAAGATGGAGCACACGCTCTCGGCGCCCGCCGACGAGACGGTGGCGTCTGTTGCGGTCGCGGCAGGAGACCAGGTGGCGGAAGGAACGATCGTGATCCGCTTTGCCAGGGACGACGCGGCGTGACGCTTCATTTGATCAAGCTCTCCGTCGGGCCGGATTCCCTGGCCGACCTGGCGCGCTGGCAGAACGCGCGTCTGAAAGAGAAAAAGAAAAAGCGCGAGCCGCTGCTCCTGCAACATGTCACCCGCATGACGCCGAAACGCGCCGAAGAATTGCTCAACGGCGGGTCGATCTACTGGGTCATCAAGGGTCAGGTCGTGGCGCGGCAAAAACTCGTCGATCTCAAACCGGTAAAGAAGAACGGCAAACCGCACTGCGCCATCGTTTATCAGCCGAAACTGATCCTGGTTGCGCGACGGCGCCACCGGCCGTTCCAAGGCTGGCGCTATCTTCTCGCCAAGGATGCCCCGCCGGACATCACCGATCCGAAGAGCGCAAAAAATCTGCCACAGGCGCTCAAGTCCGAACTCGCCGATCTCGGCCTGCTTTAAACGGCCATATTGTCGATCAAGCGCGTGCCGCCGACCTTGACGGCGGCCAGAATGCGAGCATCGCGTGCGACGGTTTCGATCTTCTCGAGTGTTGCGGCATCGCGGATCGCGACATAGTCGACGGAATCGAACCCTGCGCAGAGCAATTCGCTGCGGGCATGTTCTTCCTGCGCAGCGACGGCGTTTTGGGAGCGGGCCCTGTGCGCCGCGTCGCCGAGGATGCGGTTCAATCGGCCTGCGATCTTGCGCTGTTCGGGGTTCAAATAGGCGTTGCGCGATGACATGGCGAGTCCGTCGACCTCCCGAACGATCGCGCCGCCGCCGATTTCGATTGGAAGGCCGAGATCGGCGGTCAGCCGCCGGATGACCAGAAGCTGCTGGTAGTCCTTCTCGCCGAAGATGGCGAAATCGGGCATCGCCGCAATCAGCAACTTGGCAACCACGGTCGCCACGCCGGCGAAGAAATGCGGGCGAAACTCGGTTTCGAGACCCTGGCTCGGTCCACCGACTTCGATCCTGCTCGCAAAGCCTTGCGGATACATTTCCGCCACCGAGGGAGCGAAGATCAGATCGACGTCGGTCCCCGACAGTTTTTCCCGATCGCTCTCGAGTGTTCGAGGATAACGGTCGAAATCCTCGTGCGGCGCGAACTGCGCCGGATTCACAAAAATGCTGGCGATGGTCCTGGCGCAGCGGTTCTTCGTCTGACGCATGAGCGAGAGGTGACCCTCATGCAGCGCGCCCATCGTCGGCACGAGACCAATGCTGTCGCCTTTGCCGCGCCAACGCGAAATTTCCGCACGCAGCTCCGCGATCGTCGTCACAATGTGGACCGATTTCATGTCTTGAACATAGCGCGCCGCGTATTCGCCACGCTACAATGGGATTGCGACCCCTGTTTTGAACCGCATGACCTCCGCACCGCTCCGCGACGCCATTTCCGCTGCCTATCTCGAAACCGAAGATGACGTCGTGCTGGCCCGCGTGACGGAGGCGCGCCTCACGCCGGCCGAGGCCGCAGAGACCAAGACGAAGGCAACCGATCTGGTGACGAGAATTCGCGCCGACAGCGGCAAGAACGGCGGCATCGATGCGTTCATGGCGGAATATGCGCTGTCGAGCGAGGAGGGCGTGGCGCTGATGTGCCTTGCCGAGGCGCTCCTACGCATTCCCGACGCCGAGACCGCCGACCGCCTGATCCGTGACAAGATCGGCGGCGCCCAATGGGACAAGCATCGCGCCAAATCGGACTCGGTGTTTGTGAACGCGTCCACCTGGGCGTTGATGCTGACGGGTCGCATCGTGCGGTTCGACGAAACCGCGAACTGGGACTTCGAAGGCATCCTGAAGCGTGCCGTGGCCCGCTCCGGCGAGCCAGTGATCCGCCAGGCCGTGATCTACGCCATGCGCGTTCTTGGCCGCCAATTCGTGCTTGGTCGAACCATTACGGAGGCCCTCAGGGAAGCGAAGCCGCAAATGGCGAATGGCTATCGCTTTTCCTTCGACATGCTGGGAGAAGCGGCGTTCACGAAGTCCGACGCATCGCGTTACGCCGGCGCCTATCGCGATGCGCTCGAAGTGCTCGCGGCCCAAACGCCGTCGGAGATGCGCGAGATCTTCGCAAGGCCGAGCATCTCGGTGAAACTCTCGGCCCTTCATCCGCGCTATGAGTGGGTGCAGCGTGAGCGTGTCTTCAGGGAACTGTTGCCGGTTCTGGTCGGGTTGGGAGCGCGGGCGCGCGCGACCAACATCGCTCTGACGATCGATGCGGAGGAAGCCGAGCGGCTGGACCTGATGCTCGACGTGTTCGAAGCGCTGGGCGACGCCTCCGAACTGCGCGGCTGGAACGGTCTAGGCCTGGCGGTCCAGGCCTATCAGAAGCGCGCCATGCCCGTATTGGCTTGGTTGCGCGATCTCGCGTACAGGCAGGATCGCCGCATTCCCGTGCGCCTGGTGAAGGGCGCCTACTGGGACAGCGAGATCAAGCGGACCCAGGAGTTGGGCCTCGTCGATTATCCGGTCTTCACGCGCAAGGCGGCGACGGACACGTCTTATCTTGCCTGCGCCCGGGCGATGCTCGCCGCGGGCGAGGCGTTCTATCCGCAATTCGCCACGCACAACGCGCACACGATCGCGGCGGTCGACGTGCTGGCGGGCCGGCGGCGCGACTACGAATTCCAGCGTCTGCACGGCATGGGCGAAGCGTTGCACGAGATCCATCGCAGTCAGGGCGGCGTCGCGACGCGCATCTATGCGCCCGTCGGCAGTCACGCGGACTTGCTGGCCTATCTTGTGCGCAGGCTCCTGGAAAATGGCGCGAACACGTCGTTCGTCAACCGGCTCGCCGACAATGAAGCACCCATAGCCGACATCGTGGCCGATCCGGTGACGGCCATCGCCCAAAGCAGTCCGCGCCGCAATCCGCGCATTCCGCTCCCCCGCAACCTGCTGCCCGACCGGACGAACTCGGCGGGTCTTCTCTGGAGCGATCCGAGCGTCAGCCAACCCCTGCTCACTCGCATGGCGGGCATCGTCCAAAACAAACATGTCGCCAGTCCCATCGTCGGCGGCGAAAGCCGGAGCGGCAAGCCGGCGGATGTCCGCGATCCCTCCGATTGCCGCCGGATCGTCGGAACCGTGATCGAGGCGTCGGTGAGCGACACGACGGACGCGCTGCACTCGGCACACGCCTCTCAGCCCGCCTGGGACGAACTCGGCGGCGAAACGCGCGCGGCGGTGCTGCTTCGCGCGGCCGACCTTTACGAAGAGAACCGCGACACCCTCATGGCGCTGGCGGTGCGCGAGGCCGGTAAGACGCTGCCGAATGCGCTCGGCGAAGTGCGCGAGGCGGCCGATTTCCTGCGTTACTATGCCGGGCGTGCGCGCGCGGAGTTTTCGGCTCCGCAGATGCTGCCTGGCCCAACCGGCGAGTCCAATGAGCTTACGCTGCACGGCCGCGGCGTGTTCGCCTGCATCTCGCCGTGGAATTTTCCGCTCGCGATCTTCACGGGACAGATCGCCGGTGCGCTCGCGTCCGGAAATTCGGTCTTGGCAAAACCAGCCGAACAGACACCGCTGATCGCTGCGGCTGCGACAAGATTGCTGCACGAGGCCGGCATTCCTGCGGATGTGCTGCATCTGCTGCCTGGCGATGGACCACGCATCGGCGATGCTTTGTTTGGCGATGCGCGCCTCGCCGGCGTCGCCTTCACGGGATCGACGGAAGCGGCAACAGCCATCAACCGTGCGCTTGCGCGCCGCTCTGGACCGATTGCGACGCTGATCGCGGAAACCGGCGGGCAGAACGCCATGATCGTTGACTCGACGGCGTTGCCGGAACAGGTAGCGCGCGACGTCTTGACGTCTGCTTTCGACAGCGCCGGCCAGCGCTGTTCGGCGCTGCGCGTCTTGTTTCTGCAGGACGATGTCGCGGACAAGATGCTCAACATGATTCTCGGCGCGATGGATGAGTTGCAACTCGGCGATCCCCTGCGCCTCGACACTGATATCGGACCCGTGATCGATGAGCCGGCCCGCGCGCAACTCCAAAAGCATGCGGCGGCGATGACCGCCAGCGCGAGACTCCTGCGCAAGCTCGACGTTCCCAGCGACTGCGAGAATGGCGTCTTCTTCGCGCCGCATGCCTTTGAAATCCAAAGCATCGCGCAGTTGGAACGTGAAGTCTTTGGGCCCATCCTGCACGTAGTCCGCTATGCGGCGGACAAGCTCGACAAGGTCTGCGACGCCATCAACGCCACGGGTTACGGATTGACGCTCGGCATCCATAGCCGCATCGAGGAGACCGCTGCCTTTGTCCGCGAGCGTGTCCATGCCGGGAATGTCTACGTCAACCGCAACCAGGTCGGCGCCGTCGTCGGCGTTCAGCCGTTCGGCGGCGAAGGCCTTTCAGGGACAGGTCCGAAGGCCGGCGGGCCCAATTATCTCAGGCGCTTCGCGTTGGAGCGGACATACACGGTCAACACCGCTGCCGCCGGCGGCAATGCGGCGCTTCTGAGTTCGGGCTAGGACTTGGACTTTGTCGCACGGACGCCGACATAATAGGACGGTATGACCACCGAAAAGCTCCCCGCCAAGCCGTCGTCCTCGCGCGAAATCGACGCCTTTCTGAAGCGCGCGGCGAAGTTGCCGACGCTCGTCCAGACCAAAGGGCGTCTCATCTTCGCCATCGATGCCACGATGAGCCGTCAGCCCACCTGGAATCGCGCGACGGAAATACAGAGCGACATGTTCGCGGTCGCCCAATCCATCGGCGGACTTGCCGTGCAGCTGGTCTATTTCCGTGGCGCCGGCGAATTTCAGGCGAGCGAATGGACGGCGTCTGCCAATGTGTTGGCGAACCGCATGCGCGATGTGACTTGCCGCAGCGGGTTCACCCAGCTTCGCCGCGTCCTTGCGCACGCCAATGCGGAAGCACGGCAGACCAAGGTCGGCGCGCTCGTCTATGTCGGCGACTGTTTCGAGGAAAGTCACGATTCCGTCGTCGGAGAGGCGGCGAGCCTCGCGCTGCTTGGCGTGCCGGCGTTCATGTTCCATGAAGGCGATGATCCGCGCGCGGCGGCGGCCTTTCGCGACGTGGCGCGCATCACCAAGGGCGTCTACGCACGGTTCGACTCTGGCGCGGCGAAACAGCTTCGCGAGCTTTTGATGGCCGCCGCGATTTACGCGACCGGCGGCGCCGTCGCGCTTCGCGAACACGCCAAGAAAAAGGGCGGCGAAGTCCTTCGGCTGTCCCAGGCGATGGATCGCAAATAGATGGGCGCAATTCTGCTCGGGGCCGTTGCCCTCGTGGCCATCATCCTGCTCGTCCGCGCCTTCGTCGGCGCCGATCCGAAGGCGTTGGTGAAGGCGTTACGCTATGTTGGCGCAGGTGCACTTCTCTTGGCTGCTGCCTTTCTGGTTTATGTGGACCGTGTTGGTCTCGCTATCTTTGTTGGAAGTGCGGGATGGGGCCTCTTCACGCGCGGCCACATCTGGCCCGGCGGCTGGCCCTCGTACAATTTTCCTGGCCGATCGCGTTCGTCGTCAGGCAAGACGACCAGCGTGCGAACACAGTGGCTCGCGATGGAACTTGATCATGACAGTGGCGACATGCGCGGCACGATCCTGAAGGGCGCGCACGCCGGACAGCGCCTGGACCAGCTCGGCAAGGATGCCGTGATCGCGCTCTACCGCGAGGCGGCAGCGGAGGATCAGGAATCTGGTCGCCTGTTGGAAGCCTATCTCGACCGCACTTTTGGTGCGGACTGGCGTGCGGTCGATCAAGAACAAGCGAAGCCGCAGGACGAGCGCGGGCGAACTGGAATGTCGCGCGCGGAAGCGCTCAAGGTGCTCGGCCTGCAGGAAGGCGCCGGCGCCGACGACGTGCGCGCCGCGCACCGCCGCCTCATGCTTCAGAACCATCCGGACAAGGGCGGCACCGACTATATCGCCGCCAAGATCAACGAGGCGAAGGACGTCCTCTTAGCGGGATGACGCCAGCACGGCGAAGCAGGTCTGGCCGCGCTGCGACAGGCGCGAGCACACTTGCCGGGCATCACGCTCGATGAATGGGCCGAAGCGCGCGCGGTAAAGCGTGTGCCCTTCCAGGTCCTTGAAGGGCACAATCATCTGCGCGGCCTGACCAAGCACATCCATCGATCTTTTGGCATAAGCCTCCAGTTGGCTGCGTGCCTGGCTCGTGTCGGCGAAGGCGCCGATCTGTATCGCCCAAGCGCGCGCTCGGGACAAAACGCTTGGGACATCGCCGACATCGCCTTCGCCGACATCAGCCGCCGGGGCGGCGGGTTTTGCGGAAGGCACCACATCGTCAAACGGACGGGGCTTCGGCAATGGCGCGTTCGCGATTAGAAATGGTTTGCGCGTCGGCGCGGGCATCGTGACCGTCTGCATCGAACTTCCTTGCGGCGTCTTGGCCGAAGGCGCCGACGGCTGCATCACGACGACTCGCGGTTGCGCCGGCGGCGGAATGGTTGGTGTCGCCGTGGGCGCGGCCGATGCGACGAGCGGGCTTGTGTGCGGCACGGGCATCGGCGGCGGCGCGATGACGTTGCTCGGCCCATCGAGCGACTCGTCGGGCGCCGATTCCGCTGCGTCCTCGTCCTCGCCTGCGTGAGCCTGCGGCGCGATGTTGATGCCAGCAGTGACGGGCGGCGCGTTCGACGCGACCTGGCGCCACGGGACGCCGGCGCGCGCCACCAATGTCGGATTCTGGGCGATCTGCGCGAACGCATCGTCGAGCAAACGTATCATCTCGGCGTCGCGGCGGCGCGCGGTACGCCCGCCCATCACGATGCCGATGACGTGCATGTTGTTGCGCACGACGGACGACACAAGATTGAACCCGGACGCGCCGGTGTATCCCGTCTTGATGCCGTCGGCCCCGTCATAGCGCCCGATCAGATTGTCGTGCGTGACATAGGTGGTGCCGCGGAAGCTGAAGGCCGGCGTGGCAAAGTAGGGAAAATATTGCGGGAAATCGTAGGCGAGATGGCGCGCCAGGATGGCGAGATCATTCGCCGTCGTGATCTGCAGATTGTCGGGCAGGCCCGAGGCGTTGTGATAGAACGTGTCGCGCATGCCGAGCGCGCGTGCCTTCGCCGTCATCAATTCGGCAAAGTGGCCTTCGGTCCCGCCGAGCGCTTCGGCGATCGCAACGGCAACGTCGTTGGCCGAGCGCACGACGATGGCCTTGATCGCCGTTTCCACCGGAATGGAATCGCCAGCGTAGAGATGGAGGTTGGTCGGGCGCTGTGCCGCGGCGTGTTGCGAGACGGAAATCGACGACTGCATGTTCAAGTCGCCACGCTTCATCGCTTCGAACAAGAGATACAGCGTCATCATCTTGGTGAGTGAAGCAGGATGACGTTCTGCCGCTGCGTTGCGCGTGTACAGAGTTCGTCCGGTCTCGCCGTCGAGAATGAGGGCTGCATCTTTTGCGGGATCGGTTGGCGTGCCCCATGCCGCGAGGCGGGCGCGAGCCGCATGCGCGTGGTGGTAGTGGTGTCCGCGCGCGACGGCGGGCGACGATGCCCACACAAGCGCAAGCGTTAAGGCCGAGAGCGCGCTTCCAAGGGTGCGCGGCCAGTTAGACATTCACAGCCCCAAATCCTGTACTGACGTGGCACCCCTGCCTGGCGTCAGAAAACCAAAATGTTGCCCAGACCGCAAGCAATCAGAAATAGACGATAAAATTCCGGTATTTACGAAGTGTTAACGCTGGTTTCTCCCTTCGCAGGATGGGGCGATCCGTGACATTTTGTGCACTGCAGCACGAATCCCTTGACAGTGGGGTTGCTGCACCGCATATACGCCATGTTGCACTGCAGCACGGCCGCTGATCCCCAGAGACGGTGCGCCCTAAAACGAAAACGGAGCATTGAACATGGCGAAAGCAAGGACGGCCGACGAGAAAATCAACGGCACCACGGAAACCATCGAGACGGCGTTCAAGAACGGCACGGAAACGCTCAAGTCGAACTTCGAGAAGGCCGTAAAGGGTTACGACCAGCTCCTCGGCTTCAGCAAGGAAACGGTCGAGGCCTATGTCAAGGCCGCGAACGTCGCCGGCAAGGGCGCCGAGACGCTTCACAACGAAATCTACGCGTATTCCAAGCAGTCGATCGAAGATTCGATCTCGGCCGCGAAGGCCGTCATGGCATCCAAGTCGGCCCATGAGGCGTTCGAGCTTCAGACCGATTTCGCGAAGAGTGCCTTCGAAGGGTATGTCAGCGAGTTGACGAAGATCAGCGAGCTGTTCGCCGCGACGAGCAAGGAAACGCTCGCTCCGATCCAGGGCCGCGTTCAGGCTTGGGTCGATGTCGTGCAGAGCGCGCGCGCCGTTTAATAGGTCTTGGCGTAAAGATTGACGAAGGGCTCGGGAAGTTCCCGGGCCCTTTTTCTTTTGATTCGCAGGCTTTGTGCGGCCGCGGTATCGGGTTGCAAGGGCTTTGCTTGGCCCTCTTATCGATTAGGATATGCTTACCCATATAGGTTTATGACAGACGGCAATGAAAGACGGACGTGACGGGCGAGGGCAGGGCGGCCAGGGAACGCGGGACGGTGACACGGGCACCGGGATCGTCACCAAAACGCGCCCCAAGACCAAGAAACCAAGCCTCTACAAGGTGCTCATTCTCAACGACGACTACACGCCGATGGAATTCGTCGTCCACATTCTGGAAAAGGTCTTCAACAAGAGCCGCGAGCGTGCCGTGGAGATCATGCTCCATGTTCATCGCCACGGCGTCGGCATCTGCGGCGTTTTCACCTACGACGTCGCCGAAACCAAGGTTGCACAAGTCATTGAATTTGCCCGCCGCCACCAGCATCCTCTGCAGTGCACGATGGAGAAGGAGTAAGGCCTAGATGCCGTCACTCTCGCGAAGCCTCGAACAGGCGTTGCACCGCGCGATCAAGCTCGCGAGCGACCGGCATCACGAATATGCCACGCCTGAACACCTTCTTCTGGCCTTGATGGACGACACGGATGCGGCGCAGGTCATGAAGGCCTGCAACGTCGACACCGATGCGCTGCGCAAGACCGTCCAGAAATATGTCGACGAAGAATTGATGACGCTCGTGATCGAGGACGGCGAGGATGCCAAGCCGACCACGGGCTTCCAGCGGGTCGTGCAACGCGCCGTCCTGCATGTACAGAATTCGGGTCGCGAGGAAGTGACCGGCGCCAATGTCCTGGTCGCGCTTTTCACAGAACGCGAAAGCCACGCCGTCTATTTCCTGCAAGAGCAGAACATGACGCGGCTCGACGCCGTCAGCTACATGAGCCATGGCATCGCCAAGCGCCCCGGCATGAGCCAGCAGAAGGCTGCGCGCGGGACGGAAGACGAAGGCGAGGACGGCGAGCCCAAGAACAAGCAGGGCACCGAGGCGCTGGAAGCCTATTGCGTCAATCTCAACGAAAAGGCCAAGCAGGGCCGCGTAGATCCCTTGATCGGCCGGCTCTCCGAAGTCGACCGCACGATCCAGATCCTGTGCCGCCGCCAGAAGAACAATCCGTTGTTCGTCGGCGATCCCGGCGTCGGCAAGACGGCGATTGCCGAAGGCCTGGCGCGCAAGATCATCAAGAACGAAGTGCCGGAAGTTCTGCGCGGCAGTACAATCTATGCGCTCGACATGGGCGCGCTGATCGCCGGCACGCGTTATCGCGGCGACTTCGAGGAGCGGCTCAAATCCGTCGTGAAGGAACTCGAGGGCCTGAAGGGCGCGATCCTGTTCATCGACGAAATCCACACCGTGATCGGCGCCGGCGCGACGTCGGGCGGCGCCATGGATGCGTCGAACCTCTTGAAGCCCGCGTTGCAAGCCGGCACGCTGCGCTGCATCGGCTCGACCACCTACAAGGAATATCGCCAGTACTTCGAGAAGGACCGCGCGTTGGTCCGCCGCTTCCAGAAGATCGACGTCGTCGAACCGACCATCGCCGACACGATCAAGATCATGATGGGCATCAAGCCCTATTACGAAGAGTTCCACAAAGTCCGCTACACCACCGATGCCATCAAGGCGGCGGTCGACCTCTCGGCCAAGTACATCAACGACAGGAAGCTGCCGGACAAGGCGATCGACGTGATCGACGAAGTCGGCGCCTCGCAGATGCTGCTGCCTGAATCGCGGCGCAAGAAGGTGATCGGCGTCAAGGAAGTCGAGGATGTCGTCGCCACGATGGCGCGCATTCCGCCCAAGACGGTTTCCAAGGACGACACGGAAGCGCTGCGCACGTTGGAAGAGGATCTCAAGGCTGCCGTGTTCGGCCAGGAGAAAGCACTGCACGCGCTCGCAAGCGCGATCAAGCTCGCCCGCGCCGGACTGCGCTCGCCCGAAAAGCCCATCGGCTCGTATCTCTTCTCCGGCCCCACCGGAGTCGGCAAGACCGAGGCCGCCAAGCAGCTCGCCAAGACTCTCGGCGTCGAGCTGTTGCGCTTCGACATGTCGGAATACATGGAGCGTCACACGGTCAGCCGTTTGATCGGCGCACCGCCCGGCTATGTCGGCTTCGACCAGGGCGGATTGCTCACCGACGGTGTCGACCAGCATCCGCATTGCGTGCTGCTGCTCGACGAAGTCGAAAAGGCGCATCCCGACCTTTTCAACATCCTCTTGCAGGTCATGGACCACGGCAAACTGACCGATCACAACGGCAAGAAGATCGACTTCCGCAATGTCGTGCTGATCATGACGACCAACGCGGGCGCATCCGATGCCGCCAAGGACGCGATCGGTTTTGGCCGGGGAAAACGCGAAGGCGAGGACGAGGAAGCGATCAAGAAGCTTTTCACGCCCGAATTCCGCAACCGCCTCGACGCCACGATCACCTTCTCGGCGCTCGGCCGCGACACCATCGACCGCGTGGTGGAGAAGTTCGTGCTCGAACTGGAAGCACAGCTCACCGACCGCGACGTGACTTTCGACCTGACGCCGGAAGCCACACGCTGGCTGGGCGAGAAGGGCTACGACGACGCGTTCGGCGCCCGTCCGCTGGCCCGCGTCATTCAGGAAAATCTCAAGAAGCCGCTGGCGGACGAGATCCTCTTCGGCAAGCTCAAGGATGGCGGCACGGTGCGCGTGCTGCTCGACCGCGAGAAGGACAAGCTCGCCTTCGAATTCATCGCCAACTCCGACCGCAAGCCGAAAGCGCTGCCGCCTCCGCCCAAGAAGAAGCCGAAGGCGGAAGAGAGCGTGTGAGCGAGCGTCCGGTGATCACAGGCGGTTGCCTGTGCGGCGGCGTGCGCTATGTGGCCGATGCGGCTCCCCAATATGCGGGATATTGCTTCTGCGCCGACTGCCGCAAGGCTTCCGGATCGGGATTCATTCCGTTCATGGGCTTTGCCAGTAGGTCGGTGCGTATCACCGGTCGGGTCGCTACGCACACGCTTAGGCATGGTGACGGGCGACAGTCGGATCGCAATTTCTGCGTCGAATGCGGCGGGCTGGTATTCGGAGGAATTCTCGGCCAGTCGGAGCAGCACACGATCTATGCCGGCTCGCTCGATGATCCGACGCACTTCAAGCCAACGATCGCGATCTTCAACCGCGACCGGCCCGACTGGGTGCCTCTGCCTGAAGGACTCAAAGTCTTCGAGGCGATGCCCGTATGACCCAGTCCAGCTCGTCCATCGCAGCCGCCCAGAAAGTGCTCGACGATTTCATGGCCGCGTTCAACGCGCGCGACATTCCGGCCTTCGAAGCGACGTTCAACTTTCCCTCGGTGCGGCTCGCCTCGAACACGCTCGTCATCCTGAACCGGGGCGACATGAAGCCGGAACGCTTCACGACGGGCGCATTGGCCGAATGGGATCATTCGGCCTGGGAGAGGCGCAACGTCATCCACGCCGGCGCCGACAAGGTCCACATCGACACGCGCTTCACCCGCTATCGCAAGGACGGCAGCATCATCGGCGGCTTCGACTCGATCTATGTGATCACCTGCGAGAACGGGCATTGGGGCGTGAAAGCCCGCTCGTCCTACGCGCCGTAGCCTCTCAGCGCTGCATCGACCGCATGATCCGCCGCGCCCGGCGGTCTTCGCGCGCGTCGCTGATCGCCATCACGGCATGGAGGAAGGCGAGCCCCCAAAGCACGAAGCCCGCGTGGAAGAAGATGATCGTGACCCAGCAGACGATCGAGAGGATATAGAGGATCAGATTGAACAGGGCGGAGATCGGCTTCCCCGCGAAAAGCAGGGCCAGCGGCGAGCAGAAGATCGCTATCAGGTAGATCATGAAGCGAATATAGGAAGGCGGTCGGCGCTTTCCAACTCGCTCAGGCGCGGCGGCCGGAAAGCGCGGCAACCCGGGCGACGTCGTCAGGCTGCTGGGTTTCGGACGCCACCTTGTTCGTCCCATGGCCGCCGCAACGTCTGCAGCGGTGCACGATCTGCCAGCCCTTGTTTCCGCTGTGCACGAGGGCCATTGGCACCATGACGCCGGCACAGTGATTGGCGCGGTCGCCCGGGCGCACGTCCACATGCACGGAATACAGGCAGACCGGACAGTGGTTGCGATAGCTTCCGTTGTTCAGCGGCTTCACGGCCGCGCCGCAATTGATGCAAATAAATCCGCGGTTCTCGTCGTTCCGCGCCATCTTCGACTCCCTGGATTGAGTTCCAAGGGAGCCGGGTTCCGTTTCTTCTTCGGCCTCGTTTGATTGCGCGCAGACGAAACGAACGCGTTCGTCCTATTGCGCTTGTGGCCGTTCCAGGCTTGTCCGCGTCAGGGACCCATTCACCGCCTTGCCTTCGGCGATTACTTCCGGTTCCGGCTTCGGGAGCATCAGGCGTTTGCGCTCCGTCCGAACCTCGGCCCGCTTTGCTCGATTGAACGGGCCACTGTAGTGCGGCTTCTGCCACACTCCACCGGTTGGTGTGTTCACGTCTCACTGGCGAATTTCGGCGTCGTCCCCGTTCAGATGGTGGTCGGCGTCGTTCGCGTCATGCGGCCTCCTTTCGTTGCCCAAGCGACCATCTTAGATCGGTTGGCCGTAATGTTGAACTGTCGGGAAGGGTTCATAGAAGCCATGCAGGGCCTCGCGCCACTCGTTGTAGCGCGCCGACTGGCGAAAACCGACAGTATGAGCCTCGACGCTGCCCCACCACACCAGGAGGAGATAGCGGTCCTTGCTCTCGATGCAGGGTCGAACCTCCATTTTTTGGAAACCCTCCGTCGCCTCGATCAACGGACGCGCTTTTTTCATCGCGGCTTCGAAAGCGGCCGACTGGCCTTTTCGGATGTTCAGAATGGCGTGCTCGACGATCATAGCGCTGCCCGGATTCTGTCTGCGATTGGCGCAAGCGTCTTGGGATCCGCCATGGTTCGCCCGTGCAGTTTCATGTCGAGGCCGTGCGCGCGCGGCAAGATGTGAAAATGAAGATGCGGGATGCTTTGTCCGGCCTCGGCACCGTTGAGCTGCACGAGCATCAGGCCCGGGCAGGAGATGGCCTTCTTCACCGCGGCCGCGACCTTCTGCGTCGTGCGGATCGTCGCCGCGACGACATCCGGCGAACAGTCGAACAGGGTCTCTGCCGCTTCCTTCGGGATCACGAGCGTGTGGCCATCCGTCGCCGGCATGATGTCGAGGAAGGAGAGCGTCAAGTCGTCCTCGTAGATCTGGAACTTGGGAAGTTCGCCGCGCAGGATGCGCGCGAAGACGTTGTTGGGGTCGTAAGCCATCTTCGGCTCCTCAGACAGGTTTCTTGAAGGGGCTGCGTTCGGACAGTGCTTCGATGTGTTCGGCGACGGCTTCGCGCTCGCGGCAGAGATAGTCGTCGACCGCACGTCTCAGACCCTCATGGGCGATGTAGTGGGCACTGTAGGTCGGCGTCGGCATGTAACCGCGGAGCAGCTTGTGCGCGCCCTGCGCGCCAGCCTCGACCTTGGCCAAGCCGCGGGCGATCGCGAACTCGATCGCCTGGTAGTAGCAAGTCTCAAAGTGGAGGAACGGAACGAATTCGCTGCAGCCCCAGTTGCGACCGAAGAGGGTGCCGCCGCCGCAGAAGTTGAGCGCGCCCGCGATTGTGCGGCCCGCCCGCTTCGCAAAGATGAGCACGACTTGATCGGCCATCGTCGCGCCGATGCGGCTGAAGAATTCGCGGGTGAGATAGGGCCGTCCCCATTTGCGGCCGCCCGTGTCCATATAGAACGCGAAGAACCTGTCCCAATGGGCTTCGCTGATACCCGATCCGGTCAGCCAGTCGAACTCGACGCCGGCGTCGCGCACCGACGCGCGTTCCTTGCGCAAATTCTTTCGCTTGGACGATGACAGTTCGCCGAGAAACTGATCGAAACTCCGATAGCCCGGGTTCAGCCAGTGGAATTGCTGATCGGTGCGCTGCAGATAGCCGATTTCGCCGGCCGCTTTCCACTCGTCCTCCGTGAGAAAGGTGATGTGCAGCGATGAAGCCTTCAACTGCCGTACCGCCGTCGCGCCCGTCGCAAGCAAGGCCTCTCGTCCGGCCGCCAAACCGGTATCCGCCGATACGAGGAGGCGGCTGCCCGTCACCGGCGTGAAGGGAACCGACGCCTGCAGCTTCGGATAATAGTCGCCGCCCGAACGCTCCAAGGCATCCGCCCAGGCGGAGTCGAAGACATACTCGCCCTGGCTGTGATTCTTGAGGTAGGTCGGCAGCAACGCGACGACGCGGCCGCCGTCCTCTACGACCAGATGCGCCGGTTTCCAGCCCGTGCGCGCCGTTGCCGAACCCGATTCCTCGCACGCCGCAAAGAACTCGTAGCGCGTGAAGGGGTGCGGATCGGCGACGCCATCTGGATTGGCACACGCGTTCCAAGCCGCCGCTCCGATTTCGGAAGCTGGACCTGCAATGCGGGCGGTAATGGAATCTTTTGTCACGTAATTTCGATTATCGCTTCCACTTCGGTTGCCACATTGCGGGGCAGCGATCCCGCTCCGACGGCGGCGCGCGCGTGCTTTCCTTTTTCGCCGAACACTTCGACAAACAAGTCCGAAGCACCGTTGGCGACTTCAGGGTGCTGCGTGAAGCCCGGCACGGCGTTGACGAAGACCGTGACTTTCACGATGCGCCTGACGCGCTCGAGATCTCCGCCGCACGCAGCCTTCGCCTGCGCAATGACGTTCAGTCCGCAAAGCCTGGCGGCGGCGCGGCCATCTTCGAGCGAAAGTTCCTTGCCGACGGTACCGACATATTTGAGGCCATCGGGTGCCAAAGTCACCTGGCCCGAGATGTAAACATTCTTGCCGCTGACGACGGACGGTACATAGCTCGCCACGGGCGCTGGCGGCGTGGGCAGGACGATATTCAATTCCTTGAGGCGCGATTCAACGGACATGATGTTTCCTTCACGAATGAAAAGAGTAACGCGCGGCGCTTTACGGCGCGAGGGGTTCCTGATGCCGCACGCGGCGCGCTATAAGCGATCATGACCAAACGGCTCGACGCCGACGACCCCTGTCCCGCGCGTGACGGCTTTGCAATGCCCGCTGAGTGGGCACCGCATGCGCGTACGTGGATCTGCTGGCCTTGCCGGATCGAAAGCTGGGGCGGACCGGAAGGTCTGCTGCGCGCCAAACAGGCAGTTGCGCGAGTCGCGCGCGCCATTTCGACCTTTGAACCGGTGGTGATCGCCGCGAGACCGTTGGATGCGCCCGAAGTACAGCTGGCGACATCGGGCAAGGCACAGATTTTCGAAGTCGCGATCGACGATTCCTGGGCGCGCGACTCGGGCCCGACATTCGTCACCGCGGAAGATGGTCGCAAGGGCGCCGTACAGTGGGAGTTCAACGCCTGGGGCAACAAATATCACCCGTGGACCGACGACGCCCAACTCGCCAGTCGCATCGCGCGCCAGGCGGACGTGCGTCTCTATTCGGCGCCGCTGGTATGCGAAGGCGGCGCCCTCCACACGGACGGGCAGGGCACTCTGTTGACGACTGATCAGTGTCTGCTCAATTCCAACCGCAATCCGCATCTCGACCGCCAGCAGGTAGAGGAGCGTCTGGCCCTCTTCACCGGTGCGAGGCGCGTGATCTGGCTCGGCGAAGGTTTCTCGGATGACGAAACCGACGGCCATGTCGACAATATCGCCTGCTTCGTCGCGCCCGGCCGCGTGCTGATCGGTGTGCCAACTTCGCGCACGCATCCCGATTTTGCACCGGTGATGGAAGCGATCCGCATTCTGCGCGAAACCCGCGACGCCGAAGGTCGAAAAATCGAGATCGTCGAAGTGGAACAGCCGCTCGCGCAGCGCACGGACTGGCGCGGCCGCCCGCTCCAGGCAAGTTACGTCAACTTCTATCTCGCCAATGGCGGCGTCGTCATGCCGGGATTCGATGATCGCAACGACGAGAAGGCGCGCGAGATCGTCGCCGCCTGTTTTCCCGGACGCGACATTCTTCAGATCCAGGCGCTGGACATCGTCGAGGGCGGCGGCGGCATTCACTGCATCACGCAACAGGAACCGGAATGAGAAAGGTCACGTTCGCTGCGACACAATTCGCCTGCAGCTGGGACAGGCGTGCGAATGTCGAAAAGGCCAAGGCGCTCGTGCGCGCGGCGGCTGCCAAGGGCGCCAACACGGTTCTCATCCAGGAATTGTTCGAGACACCCTATTTCTGCCAGGACCAGTCCGCGGATCATTTCGCGCTTGCCGTACCCTTCGAAGGCAACAAGCTGATTGCAGAAATGGCCGACCTGGCGAAGTCGCTCGGCGTCGTTCTGCCAGTCAGCTTTTTCGAGAAGGCGGGTCACGCGCACTTCAATTCGCTGGCGATGATCGACGCCGACGGGACGGTGATGGGCCGTTATCGCAAGTCGCACATTCCCGATGGCCCTGGGTATCAGGAAAAGTTCTACTTCACGCCGGGCGATACGGGTTTCAAGGTTTGGCACACGAAGTTCGGCGTATTCGGCGCGGGTATCTGCTGGGACCAATGGTTTCCGGAAAGCGCGCGCAGCATGGCGCTGATGGGGGCGGAAGCCTTGTTCTATCCGACTGCGATCGGGAGCGAGCCGCCGCCTGCACCGCCCGTCGACAGCCGGGACCATTGGCGCCGCGTCATGCAGGGGCATGCGGCGGCCAATGTCATGCCTCTGGTCGGATCGAACCGCATCGGAACCGAAAAGGCGAAGTCGAGCGAGGTGACGTTCTACGGCTCGTCTTTCATCGCCGACCAAACTGGCGCGATTGTGGCCGAACTCGATCGCGAACACGAAGGAGTCGCCAGCGCCGCGTTCGATCTCGACGAGGTAGCGAAGGCACGCGCGTCCTGGGGACTTTTTCGCGACCGACGGCCGGAGCTCTACGGTGTGATCGTCGGGCACGACGGTGCCAACAGGTAGGCTTCAGCCTCGGACCGCCGAACGTCCTTTTCGCAGCGAGTCGCCGCCGAATTTCTGGCGGACCTTGTCCATGGCGCGCTCGGCGGCGGCGCGCTTGCCGGCGCCGTCGTCGACCAGGTCCACCGGATCGCACTCGCCGGCCGGCGCCATGTGCGAAATGCCGACGCCAAGGAGGCGAAACGCTGTGCCGTTCGCCTCCTTGCGCAGGCAGTCGCGAGAGGTTCGGAAGATGCGGTCGGCCAACTGGGTGGGCGCCTCGAGCGAGACGCTGCGCGTGCGGATCTTGAAGGCCGCTGTCTTCAGCTTGAGCACCACCGTGCGTCCGCCGACCTCGGAGGACTTGGCGCGGGCGGAAACTCGCTCGCTCTGGCGCCAAAGAATTCTTTCGAGTTCCGCATAGCTCGAAATGTTTCCGTCGAACGTCGTTTCCGACGAAATGCTTTTCATTTCGCCATCGGGTTGAACGGATCGCGTGTCTTCGGCGTGTGACAGGCGGTGCAGCCAAAGTCCGGTGTTGCCATAGCGCTTTGCGAGCTCTTTCTGGCCGAGGTCCTGGAGTTGCGCGATATGGGTGATGCCGTCCTTGGCCAGTCTCGCCTGCAGCGCGACGCCGGCACCGCGGATGAAGCTGACCGGTTTGTCGCGCAGAAACGACAACGCCTCCGCCCGGCCGATCACGGCAAAGCCGCGCGGCTTGTCGAGTTCGGACGCGAGCTTTGCCAGAAACTTGTTGAAACTCAGACCGACGGAAACGGTGATGCCGATCATGGTCTCGATCTTCTTCGCAAGCGCGGCCAACGATTTCGCCGGCGGAACGCCATGCAGCCGTTCGGTGCCGGTGAGATCCAGATAAGCCTCGTCGAGCGACAAAGGCTCAACCATCGGCGTCAGATCCAGCATCATGGCGCGCATCTGCCTGGCGGCCGCGGAATATTTCGCAAAGTTCGGCCTGATGACGACGGCGTCGGGGCAAAGCTGCATCGCCTTGAACATCGGCATCGCAGAGCGCACGCCCGATATCCGTGCCACATAGCATGCGGTCGAAACCACACCACGCCGCGAGCTGCCGCCGACGATGACGGCCTTGTCGCGCAAATCGGGGTTGTCGCGCTTTTCGATCGCGGCGTAGAAAGCGTCGCAATCCAGATGCGCGATGCCGAGCGTGGAGAGTTCGGCATGGGCTCGAACGCGAAGGCTGCCGCAAGACTTGCAGCGCCGCGCTTTGTCAGTGGCATCGGCAAGACAGTCGCGGCAGAATGCGGTCATTCGCGCATCAGGGCCGAAGCCTCCTCCTCGCTCCAGAGCCAGGCCGCGCCGCGGACGCCGCTGGAATCGCCGTGCTTGTTCCTGACGATGTTCGTGCGGCCTTCGGGCGAGAAGGCGTAGGATTCTACGCGTGGCGGCAGTTGGGAATAGAGCGTATCGATGTTGGACAAGCCGCCGCCAATCACGATCACGTCCGGATCGAGAATATTCACGATCCCCGCCACCGCCCGGGCGAAGCGATCGTAGAAATCTTCCATGACGGCGCGCGCCAAGCCATCGCCTTTGGCGGCGAGTGCGGCGATCGCGTCGGCCGCGAGTTCCTTGCCCGCACGACGCGCATAATCGGCGCTCAGCCCGGTGCCGCTGATCCAGGACTCGATGCAGCCAACGCGTCCGCAGTAGCAATGCGGCGCGATCGCGATTTCCCCAGGAGTCGGCGCGGGCAGGGGATTGTGGCCCCACTCGCCGGTGATCGCATGCGCGCCCGTCAGCACGCGGCCGCCGACGCAGATGCCGCCGCCGCAACCTGTACCGACGATGATGCCGAACGCAATGTCGAATTCCGTGGCTGCGCCGTCCGAGGCTTCGGAGAGCACGAAGCAGTTTGCATCGTTCGCCGCCCGTACGGGGCGACTCAGAGCGGCGCCGAGATCGCGGTCGAGCGGATGGCCGATCAGCCGCGTCGAGTTGGCGTTCTTCACCAGTCCCGTGACCGGGCTCAGTGCTCCAGGAATTGCAACGCCCACAGTGCCGCGCCGCCCGAGTTTCGCTTCCGCGTTGCGGACGAGGTCGCGCATGGCGCGGATCGTGTCGTCATAGCTCGTCGACGGCGTCGCGATCCGTTCGCGCAACACTTCGCGCCCTTTATCAAGAGCGATGATCTCGATCTTCGTGCCGCCGAGGTCGAGACCCAACCGCATCTCAGAGTCCCGCTTCGCTGAGCCTGGCGGCGATGAAGCGGTGCGCGTCATCCCAGCTTTGGGCACGGTAATGGGCGTGTTCCGATATCGGCAAAAGCGGTTTCAAACGATCATCGCCGATGAGATGGATGCGCGTCACATCGGGCGCCAACTCGGCCGCCGAAGCCAGATGTTGCGGAATGTCGTCGACGAAGAACGCCGGACGACCGGCCCGCGACGCTAGCGCCTTCACCGACTCGCCCTTCAAGCCCTTGTTGGCGACGACCGGAAGCGGCAGTCCGAAAGTCGCGAGATTGCGCAACCGTGCCGCGGCCTGGGTCGGTGCGATGTTGCTCAGGACGACGATGTCGAGCCGGCGGGAGAGATCGCGAAGACATTCGCGCGCGCCTTCCACAGGATCGAGCGAATCGAGCTCGCGGCGGAATTCCTCCAGCAACGCGGTAACTTCGACATCGAGGACCGTGCTCTTGTCATCGAGTCGTTTGACGTTGCCGTGCAGACGATAGCTGGTGAGATCGAGGAAGAGACCGTGCTGCACGAGAAAGCGGTCGAATCCTGCGACGAAACGCAACAGGACTTCGTCCGCGTCGACGATCAACAGCGGTCGGCCAGCGCTTAGTCGCGCCAGCGCCGAGGCGAGGTCATGGTTGCCGTTCATGGGCCGCCGAGCTCGTAATTCGCCCGTCTGACGGACGTGGGCGCGGTTCGCGTGGATTCGCAGAAACGGACGAGAAGCGCCTCATCCGCCATGAGAAAATCGAGGACGGCCGCCAGAAAGTCGCGCTCCGTGGCCCTTAACCGAATCGTCGTCGGGTCGACACCGGACTGGCGCATGAAGGAATCCAGAGAGTCGGGCGATTCGGCGAGGAAGCTCAAGGCGTTGAGCGCGAGGGTTTCGGCGTTCTTGGGGTTCAAAGCACGGCGCATCGTCAAGGGAGCGTTAAGAGTTCGACCGTAATACTAACCAAACGGGGCCATCCCACCGAGCCTTTTCAGGGCAGTCGCCCAAGAACGTGTGTGCACACATCGGAGAGTAGCGTCATGGATGCGAAGACCAAGACTGTTCTGATCGTTGAGGACAACGAACTGAATATGAAGCTCTTCCATGACCTGCTCGATGCTCATGGCTACAACATTCTGCAGACCAAGGACGGCATGGAAGCGCTCGACATCGCGCGTGAACATCGTCCCGACCTGATCCTCATGGACATCCAGTTGCCGGAAGTTTCCGGACTGGAAGTCACGAAGTGGCTCAAGGAGGACGACTCCCTCAAGTCGATCCCGGTCGTCGCTGTGACGGCGTTCGCGATGAAGGGCGACGAGGAAGTCATCCGCCAGGGCGGTTGCGAGGCCTACATCTCCAAGCCGATTTCCGTCTCGAGCTTCCTGGACACCGTTCGCCGCTTCATCGGGTAGGGCCAACCATGACGGCGCGCGTTCTGGTCGTCGACGACATCCTTTCCAACGTCAAGCTTCTCGAAGCGAAACTCTCGGCCGAGTATTTCGAGGTCGTCAGCGCCTTCAACGGTGCGGAGTGCCTCGCGAAGATCGACGAGTCGCTGCCCGACATCGTGCTGCTCGACGTGATGATGCCCGGCATGGACGGTTTCGAAGTCTGCCGCCGGATCAAGGGCAACCCCAAAACCGCGCATGTTCCGGTCGTCATGGTGACCGCGCTGGATCAGCCGGCCGACCGTGTCGCAGGCCTCGAGGCCGGCGCGGACGACTTCCTTACCAAGCCGGTCGACGATGCGGCGCTCTTTGCCCGCGTGAGGAGCCTCGTGCGCCTCAAGATGATGACCGACGAACTCAGGATGCGCGAAACAACCGGGCAAAGCATGGGTCTAGTCGATCCGGCCCTGACACTGGTCGACGCCAATCCGACGGGACGCGTCCTCGTCATCGAAGATCGGCCGGAGTCGGTGGCCTGGTTTTCCAAGGCGCTCGCTCCCGATCACAAAGTGTCGTCGGTCGAAACGTTCGAAGAAGCGCTGGTGCGCGTGCGCGGCGGAGACTTCGACCTCATCGTCGTCAGTCTCGGCATGCGCGGCTTCGACGGCTTGCGCCTTTGCTCGCAACTGCGCTCCCTCCCCGAAGGGCGAAACGTCCCGATCCTGGTCGTTGTCAGCGATGCCGACCGGCGCAAGCTCACCCAGGCGCTCGAGATGGGCGTCAACGACTATCTGACGCGGCCAGTCGACAAGAACGAACTCGTCGCGCGTGTGCGCACGCAACTGCGCAAGAAGCGCTACGGCGACCGTCTCAGACACAATGTGCAGCTCAGCCTGGAAATGGCGATCACCGACCAGCTCACTGGTCTGCACAATCGCCGCTACATGTCGCGCCATCTCGACAATCTGATTTCGTCGGCCGGCCAATCCGGCAAGCCGCTCGCCTTCCTCATTCTCGACATCGATTACTTCAAGGCGGTCAATGACGGGCATGGTCACGACATCGGCGACGAAGTCCTCAAGGAATTCGCCAATCGCATCTCTGCGAATGTGCGCGGCATCGACTTGGCCTGCCGCTATGGCGGTGAGGAATTCGTGGTCGTCATGCCCGACACCGACGTGACGCTGGCCTTTGCGATCGCCGAGCGGCTGCGCAAGAGCATCGAGGCGAACCCGATCCCGATCAGCCGGCCGCCGGGAAAGCTCAACATCACGATCTCAATCGGGATCGCCGGCTCCGAAGGCCCAAACGATACCGCCGAAGCGCTTCTGCATCGCGCCGATCAGGCGCTGTACAGCGCCAAACGCACCGGCCGCAATCGCGTGGTTGCGGCCGCGGCCTGAGCCGCGCGCAACAAGCCAGGGCTACTGCGCCCCGCTCGCGACTTTTTCCGGCATAGCGGAGGGATATTTCTGAGCGACAGCGGCCGGTTTGGTCGCGGTCTTGCCGAAATCCGGGCGGCAATGGCCATCGATGAACGCGCCCGAAGCGATCGTGATTTCCTGATGCACGACATCGCCCGCCATGTGGGCCGTGTTCGTCAATACGACCTTCTTGGCTTCGATCTTGCCCTCGACAGTGCCCGCCACCTCGACTGTTTCGCCATAGACCGTGCCTTTCACCTTGGCGCCGTTCCCGACCGTCACCGACACCGCGCGGACGTCGCCTTCGACGTTGCCGTCGATCTGGATGTCTTCCGTGCTTTCCAGCTGGCCGGTAATTTTAAGGGCCTTGCTGATCACCGATACTGCGGACATGCGCGATGCTCCCGAATTGGTTGGCGTTTGTGAGGTTGCTGGCTTGCGGCCGATGTCGCCGCCTGGCGCCACCGGTGTTTCCATCTTGTCTCGAACCTGTGGTTTTGCGGTCGGCTCGGTCGGCTTCTCGTTGCGCGTAAACATCTTCGTTTCTACTCCTCCGGTAGATGGGATAGCGATGCAAAGAAATTGACCGGACGCCACGGCATGCGCCCATCGATACGCGCGCCGCTGGCGACGGTGACATTGGTGTGAAAGACGCGACCGGTAATCTCGGCCGAGCTGTCGAGCACGACATTAGGGGCGAAGATGCGGCCGTTGAATTTGCCGCCGATGCGCACGTCCCTCGCGAGAATGTCGCCGTCGACGAAGCCGCCGATGGCAAGAACGAAACTATCCGCGATGATCTGTCCCACGACGGTCCCGTGAACGTGCAGCTCGCCCGTTGTTTCAAGAACGCCGGTCACGGTGAGTGACTTTCCAAGATGCGATACCGACGCGCCTGAACGTTCGGAGTCCCGCGTCGCTGCAGCAGGTTGCCGCCGAGGCAAAAAAGACATTGAGGGGCCATTCCCGGTTCCAAGGCAGAGCCCCCGCACTACCCGGCCGAATAATGGCGCACATCGAAGCGGCGAGGCAAGTCCGGCGCGAAAATCTGCCGATCGCTACAGTTTTACGCGTTCGTCTATAGCGATTGGCCGTCGTCGACCGTCAGCAACGAACCCGTGATGGTGCGCGAGGCGGCGGACGCCAAGAGCAGGAACATACCATCAAGATCGGACTCCTTCGCCAGGCGTTTGCGTGCAAAGCCCTCGATCTGCGCCTTGCCCTTGTCACTCGCGAACCACTCCGCATTCAGCTCGGTTTCGATGAAGCCGGGGCAAAGCGCATTGACGTTGATGCCCTTGCGGGCCCACTCGCGTGCCAGGCACTGCGTCATCATCGCAAGTCCCGCCTTCGAAACGCAGTACGCCGTTACGCCCGGCAACACGCGAAAGCTCCCGATCGAAGCGATGTTGATGATGCGACCCTCGCGCTTCTTGGCGACAAGGCGGCGCGCAACCTCCGTCGCGAGCAGGAACGGCGCGCGCAGATTGGTGGCAATGACCTTGTCAAAATCCGACGCGCTGATGTCGGCGGCGAGTCCGAAGACGCTGAGCCCTGCATTGTTGACGAGGATGTCGATCGGACCGAGCGCCGCTTCCGCCTTGTCGAGGGCAGGCGCGATTTCTGCCGCATCCGTCACATCGAGGTTGATGGCGGCGGCACGGCCGCCGGCGGACTCGATCTCGCGCTTGACCGCTTCCAGTCGGTCGCTCCGACGCCCCGCCAAGGCGACCGCAGCGCCCGATGCGCTCAATATCTTGGCAAAGTGGCGTCCAAGGCCGCTCGTTGCCCCGGTGACGAATGCGGTGCGGCCCGTGAGATCGAATTCCATGTGCGTCTCCTGGCGATTGTCTCTTTATCCGCCGACCGCTTTGGACTGTAATCGCCATCATGCAGATCGACATCGTTTCCGACACAGTGTGCCCGTGGTGCTTCATCGGCAAGCGCCGGATCGAACGCGCGATGGCGCTGCGCCCAGACGTCAAATTCGACGTGGTCTGGCGGCCCTATCGGCTTGATCCCAGCATCCCGCGTGAGGGCGTCGATCGCCGCGCGTATCTCAAGGCGAAGTTCGGCGACTCTCCACGCACGTCCGCGATGGGCGAGGCCATTCGGAGCGAAGGTGAAAGCGAAGGCATCGCGTTCGCCTTCGACAAGATCGCGCGGTCACCCAATACGCTGGATTCCCATCGCCTCATCCGCTGGTCGGCAAACGCCGGCAAGCAAGACCAGATCGTCGAACGCCTCTTCCAGGCCTATTTCATCGAGGGACAGGACATCGGCAATTCTGCCGTTCTGTCCGAGGTCGCTGCCAAGGCCGGCATGGACGGTGCACTGGTTGCGAGGTTGCTGGCAGGCGATGCGGATCTCGTATCCGTAGAGCGCGAGGCCGGGCTGGCCAACGAAATGGGCATCACCGGCGTTCCGACCTTCATCTTCGACAGCAAGTTCATGATCTCGGGCGCGCGCGAGGCGGAGCTTCTCGTGCGCGTTATCGACAAGGCGCGTACTACCGAACCGGCGCCGTGACGCTGTTCGTTTCCGCCACGACCTGCACTTGCACCGTGCCGTAGCGCGGCAACGGAAATCGCGCCATCGCCGAGACCGGAACGAGCGCCTGGATCACGACGACGTTTGGCGGCGGCGGGGTCGCAAGAAAATCGACGATCGCCGTGTCGGATTCTGCGGCGTGGGCGCCGCGCACGCGAAGATGCGGCAGCGACCAGCCGCCGCTGTTGACGGCGCCGGTTGCCGTCACGACGAGGTCACTTCCCGAGGCTTTCACCGTGACGGTGTCGACCTTGTAGATCAGCTTGGGCGTCGTGAGTGCAGCGGTTGCCGTAGCTGCGGCAAGGCCAAGAACCGCGATCGCGACGAGGAAATGGCGCACGCTCCGCACCGTCTGTTGTCCGGCTCCGCCGAGACAGCTATGAGGGAAATGCGGCGCAAATTGGATGAGGTATGTCATGGGTCCCTTGCGTGGAGTTCGGATCGTGGAGTTCGCGGGCATCGGACCCGGTCCCTTCGCGGCCATGCTGCTGTCCGACATGGGTGCCGACGTCATCCGCATCGACCGCAAGGGCGGCCGCTCGCCCGCCAAGTCGGAAGTGACCTATCGCGGGCGAAAGGCCGTCGCGCTCGACATGAAAAAGCCGGAAGGCGTCGAGGCGGCACTCAGGCTGATCGACCAGGCGGACGCATTGCTGGAAGGTTTTCGCCCCGGCGTGATGGAGCGGCTCGGCGTCGGTCCGGACGTCTGCCTCAAGCGAAATCCCAAGCTCGTCTATGGCCGCATGACCGGCTGGGGTCAAAGCGGCCCGCTCGCCGACGCGGCCGGGCACGACATCAACTACATTGCGCTGACTGGTGCGCTGCACGGCATTGGCAATGCGGGAGGCAAGCCCGTTCCGCCGCTCAACCTGGTCGGCGATTTCGGCGGCGGCGCGCTCTATCTCGCCTTCGGCGTGGTCTGCGGCTTGCTAGAGGCCAAGCGCTCGGGCAGGGGCCAGATCGTCGACACTGCGATGACGGATGGCGCCGCATCGCTCATGTCGATGTTCTACGGCATGAACGCGACCGGCATGTGGAAGGACGAGCGCGGCATGAACCTGCTCGACAGCGGCGCGCACTTCTACGACACCTATGAGACCAAGGACGGTAAGTACATCGCGCTGGGCTCGATCGAGCCGCAATTCTATCGCGAGTTGATCGAGAAGACCGCCATCAGCGATGCCGCGTTCGCGGCGCAGATGGATCGCAATGCTTGGCCGTCGCTCAAGGAGAAGCTCGCCGCGGTGATCAGGACCAAGACGCGCGACGAATGGGACAAGGTCATGCTCGGCAGCGATGTGTGCTACGCGCCCGTGCTGACCATTGCCGAGGCGCCGAAGCATCCGCACAACGTCGCGCGCCAGACCTTCATCGAGGTCGACGGTGTCGTGCAGCCAGCGCCGGCGCCGCGCTTCTCCCGCTCGGTCCCCGAAGTCCAGGGGCCGCCGCAAGGCGCGAACAACGAGGTTGCGCTCAAGTCCTGGGGCTTCGCCGACGCCGATGTCGCCAAACTGCAAAACGCAGGTGCGATCTAGTCACGATGCGTGCGCTTCCCGGAACTGTATCGCGTCGGCGCCTCTATCTGATGCGCCATGGTCACGTCGATTATTTCGCGCCCAAGGTACGCGCGACGGGCGACATCCACTCGGTTTCGCTGACGGAGCGCGGCCGGAGCGAGGCGGAAGCCGCAGGCAGGGCGCTGTCTCACATTACCTTCGATCGTGCGGTCTGCTCCGGCCTGCCACGCACCTGCGAGACGGCCGAGATCGTCCTCTCCTGCGTCAAAAGTGCTCCCCGTCTCGAAACCGATGCCGACCTGATCGAGTTGCGCGGCGGCACGCTGCCGCCCGTCAAGAGCCGCGAGGAGCTGATCGCCGCGATGAATTCCTATTTCCACCGCGCGCATGAGCCCGGCGCCACCAACCATGAAGGTGGCGAAGTCTTTGCGGCCGCGCAGGAACGCGCCGTGCGGGGCGTCGAACGTCTCCTCGAAGCGAATGACTGGCACACCGCCTTGATCGTGGCGCATGAGGGCATCAATCGCGTGCTGCTGAGCTGGGCCTGCGGCGCGGGTCTGATGGCGATGAGCTCCTTCGAGCAGGACACCGCCTGCATCAATATCATCGATTTCGATCTCGGCGGCACAGGCGGTGTCAGGCGGGCGCTTATCAAAGCCATCAACATCACACCGCACAATTATCTCAAGCACGGCATGAACCTCACCAGCCTCGAACAGATCATGCAGCGCGACATCAAGGACGTGCGGGTTTAGCACGTCGTCATGGCCGGGCTTGAGCCGGCCACCCATCGCAAGCAAGAGGGCTCAATCGGTGCGCAGAGACGCGCACCCGATGGATGGGCGGCGCGAGGCCGCCATCTGATCATCAACTCTGATGTGGTTGCACCTGGCGGCGGCGTTCATGGCCGTCCTTGGTGTCGAACCAGGGGATGCGGCTCTCCGTCCAGATGTGCATGGTCGGCTCGATGATCGCGGGATCGTCGAACGTCACGATGTTCACGCCGAGCCGGTGTTTCCCGTCGCGGCGGAAGACGAGCTGCGCTCCGCAATTGCCGCAGAATTCGCGCACCGCTTCGGCGGACGAGCGATAAACCTTGGGCTCACCCTTGGTGTAGCAGAAGTGATCCTCGGAGACTGACGCAAAGGCGCTCACCGATGCGCCCAAGGTCAACTGGCAGATCCGGCAGTGACAGTAAGTGCCCCACTTCACCGGACCGTCGACGCGGTAACGCAGGCCGCCGCAATGGCATCCGCCTTCAAAGGACATCGCTAAATCTCCACTTCACACCACACCGGCACGTGGTCCGACGGCTTGTCGCGGCCGCGGACATGTTTGTCGATGGCACAGCGCTTGAGGTGATCCGCAGCCTGCGGCGACAGGAAGATATGGTCGATGCGAATGCCATTGTTCTTCTGCCACGCGCCTGCCTGATAATCCCAGAACGTGTACTGGTTCGGCTGCGGATCGCAGGCGCGGAACGCATCGGTATAGCCTAGATATTCCACCCGCCGCAAAGCCGCGCGCGACTCCGGCTGAAAGAGCGCGTCTTCCAGCCACGCCTTGGGGTTGTAACAGTCTTCCGGGTTCGGGATCACGTTGTAGTCGCCCATCAGCGCGCACGGCTCCTCGAGCGCGAGCAGCGCCTTGGCGTGCGCGTTGAGACGCTTCATCCAGTCGAGCTTGTAGGTGAACTTGTCGGTCCCGACCGGATTGCCGTTCGGCGCGTAGATCGAGCCGATGCGGATCACGCCCTTGGCGCCCGGCACGATCGCCTCGATATAGCGGGCGTGATCGTCGCTGTCGTCGCCGCCGGGCAGGCGAGGGGTCACATCCTCCATCGGCCGCTTGGAGAGGATGGCGACGCCGTTGTAGGTCTTTTGTCCGTGTACGGCGCAATTATAGCCGATCGATTCGAACGCCTCTTTCGGGAATTGTTCGTCGGTGCATTTGAGCTCCTGCAGGCAGACGACGTCGGGCGACGCCTCCTTCAGCCAGGTCACGACCGCTTCGACGCGGCTACGAACCGAGTTCACATTCCAGGTGGCGATTTTCATCGTCTGCTTTTCTTTTTTTTGCACTGTCACTTTAGACGGAATCCGGGCGTTGCCGGGAATCCCATTTTTTCAACTCAGCAAGCGTGCGGCGTAAAGGCCTTTAGGAGACCTTGTCGCTTGCACGCAATTCTGGGGATTTAGGGGAATTGGTGATTTGACCGTCACGGTACAAGGGGTGGGTAGTGGCCGAAATACGCGCTCAGTGGCCGAATTTGATCATCACTGTTTTTTCAGCACGGAGCGGTTCGGTTTGATGTCGTCCCACAGTCTGGCAATCTGCCGACAGGCGCTTCGGATCGTCCGAATGCGCGCCGTATGTACTACAATCTATGCCGCGTCCACGAAGCGTTGCGCGTCACGCCA
>Ga0207674_10000902_pt1 | contig 38847 bp, 33 predicted proteins | sample KBSCornC72_FD_184303 | JGI IMG/M metagenome (GOLD analysis project Ga0207674, IMG submission 184303) | Corn rhizosphere microbial communities from Kellogg Biological Station, Michigan, USA - KBS Corn C7-2 (SPAdes) (version 2) | ecosystem: Host-associated > Plants > Roots > Rhizosphere > Soil ... | reverse complement strand
GTCGGGCTTCTACGATCTTGCGACGGTGAAAACGCTCATGACGCGCGACGACTTCCGCGCGAGCCTCGAGTACCAAGTGAAGTTCTTCATGGATCTCGGGCAGATCAAGACGGCGCCTGATTTGAGCAAGGCGATCGTGACCGATCTTTTGTAGCGGGCAGGTTGCACGGCATGCGCTGACCGCCATGCCGTCGGGCGTGGATCGGTGCGCGCGTCAGACGACGTGCGCAAGCCGCGCGAGCAGTGCGATGATGATTCGGTTGCGCGCTCTTGCCAGTTCCCTTGAGGGCGGTGAGCAACGTGTACGTGTCGATGGCGGGCGTCGACATCCGAGGAGGATGACGACACGGCGAGTATAGCGTCATCGGCCGTTCAGCCGATGCGCCGCATCGGCGCTACATGCTTCGCCGGTACTGCCCGCCCACCTCGAAGAGCGCGTTCGTGATCTGGCCGAGCGAGCACACGCGCACCGTGCGCATCAATTCCTCGAACACATTGCCGTCGTCGATGACGACCTGGCGCAGACGCGCGAGCGCGGCCGGCGCCTCGCCGACATGCCGCGCATGGAAATCGGCGAGGCGCGCGAGCTGCGACTGCTTTTCCTCGTCGGTCGAGCGGGCGAGCTCGAGCTTCTGCGGCACGGCGCTTGCCTGGGGATTGCGAAACGTGTTGACGCCGACGATCGGGTACGACCCGTCGTGCTTGCGATGCTCGTAGTAGAGCGACTCCTCCTGGATTTTTCCGCGCTGGTAGCCGGTCTCCATTGCGCCCAGCACGCCGCCGCGCTCGGAGATCGCTTCGAACTCCTTCAGCACCGCCTCCTCGACCAGCGCCGTGAGCTCGTCGATGATGAACGCGCCCTGGTTCGGGTTCTCGTTCCTGCCGAGGCCCCATTCGCGGTTGATGATCATCTGGATGGCCATCGCGCGGCGCACGCTCTCCTCGGTCGGCGTCGTGATCGCCTCGTCGTACGCGTTCGTGTGCAGCGAATTCGTGTTGTCGTACGTCGAGATCAGTGCCTGCAGCGTGGTGCGGATGTCGTTGAACGCGATCTCCTGCGCGTGCAGCGACCTTCCGCTCGTCTGCGAATGGAACTTGAGCTTCTGGCTGCGCTCGTTGGCGCCGTAGCGCTCGCGCATCGCCACCGCCCAGATGCGCCGCGCAACGCGGCCGATCACCGCGTATTCGGGATCCATCCCATAGCTGAAGAAGAACGACAGGTTCGGCGCGAAGTCGTCGATATGCATGCCGCGCGCGAGATAGGCCTCGACGAACGTGAAGCCGTTGGCGAGCGTGAACGCGAGCTGCGAGATCGGGTTCGCACCCGCTTCGGCGATGTGATAGCCGGAGATCGACACCGAATAGAAATTGCGCACGTTGTGATGGACGAAGTACTGCTGGATGTCGCCCATCACCTTGAGGCTGAACTCGGTCGAGAAGATGCAGGTGTTCTGCCCCTGGTCCTCCTTCAAAATGTCGGCCTGCACGGTGCCGCGCACCGTCGACAGCGTCCACGCGCGGATCTTCGCGACCTCGTCGTCGGTCGGCTCGCGCCCGTTGTCCGCGCCGAATTTGTCGAGCTGCTGGTCGATCGCGGTGTTCATGAACATCGCGAGGATCGTCGGCGCGGGTCCGTTGATCGTCATCGACACCGAGTTGTTGGGCGCACACAGATCGAAGCCCGAGTACAGCACCTTCATGTCGTCGAGCGTTGCGATCGATACGCCCGAGTTGCCCACCTTGCCGTAGATGTCCGGGCGCGGATCGGGATCGTTGCCGTACAGCGTGACCGAATCGAACGCGGTCGACAGCCGCTTCGCCGGCATGCCGTCGGCGAGCAGGTGAAATCGCCTGTTGGTGCGAAACGCGTCGCCCTCGCCGGCGAACATGCGCGTCGGGTCCTCGTTCTCGCGCTTGAACGCGAACACGCCGGCGGTGAACGGGAAGCTGCCGGGAACGTTCTCGGTCAACTGCCAGCGCAGGATCTCGCCGTCGTCCTCGTACTTCGGCAGCACGACCTTGGGCACCTTCGTGCCGGACAGTGATGTCGTGGTCAGCGCCGTGCGGATTTCGCGGTCGCGGATCTTCACGACGTATTCGTCACCGGCATACGCGGCCTTCGTGCGCGGCCACATGTCGAGGAGTTTCCGCGAGCGCGGCTCGAGCTTCGCATCGCGCTCCGCGACGAGCTTGTCGAGCGCATCCGACGTCGCGGTCAGCGCTGCAAGTCGCGTGCGATCGTCCGGTCCGGCTTCCGCCTGCTTCGGACTTGCAGCTCCGACCCCGATGTCCGGGCCGGCGTCGAGCATCGCCTTCGCCGCACGCAGCTGCTGGCGCTCGCGCGCCAGCCGCGACTGCGCCTGCGCGCGCTGATGGTAGCCGCGCACCGTCTCGGCGATCTCGGCCAGGTAGCGCACGCGCGATGCGGGCACCACCGCCTGCCGCTGCGTCGAGCAACGCGTGGATACGACCGGGAGTGCGCCCTTCTCCATGCCGAGGCCATGCGATCGCAGCCTCTCGACGATTGCCTGGTAGAGGGCCGTGACGCCATCGTCGTTGAAGCGCGAGGCGATCGTTCCGTAAACGGGCATTTCGTCGGGTGCCGCGTTGAAAAGCGTGCGATTGCGCTGGTACTGCTTGCGCACGTCGCGCAGCGCGTCCTGCGCGCCTTTGCGGTCGAACTTGTTGATCGCGACGAAGTCGGCGAAGTCGAGCATGTCGATCTTCTCGAGCTGCGATGCCGCGCCGAACTCGGGCGTCATCACGTAAACCGACACGTCGACGTGCGGCACGATCGCGGCATCCCCTTGCCCGATGCCCGACGTCTCGACGATGACGAGATCGAAGCCGGCGGTCCTGCACGCGGCGATCGCATCGGGCAGCGCGTTCGAAATCTCGCTGCCCGCGCCACGGGTCGCGAGCGAGCGCATGTAGATGTTCGGCGTGCCGATCGCGTTCATGCGGATGCGGTCGCCGAGCAGCGCCCCGCCCGACTTGCGTCGCGAAGGATCGATCGACAGGATGGCGATGCGCGTGCGATCGCGCTGGTCGAGCCGGAAACGGCGCACGAGCTCGTCGGTCAACGAACTCTTGCCCGCGCCGCCGGTGCCCGTAATGCCGAGCACCGGGGTCTTCGCCGCAGCGGCGGCTGCCCTTGTCGCTTCGACGAACGCTGGCGGCGCAGCGCCCGCTTCGAGCGCCGTGATCGTTCGTGCAAGCGCGCCCGTGCGCGCAAAACGATCACCGCTGCGAAGCTCGTCGATGGACGCCGGGATTCGCTGCGCCAGGTCCACATCGGCCGCGGCGACGATCTCGTTGATCATCCCCTGCAGCCCGAGTTTCTGCCCGTCCTCGGGCGAAAAGATCCTCGTCACTCCGTACGCATGCAACGCGTCGATCTCCGCCGGGACGATGACCCCGCCGCCACCGCCGAACACCTTGATGTGCCCGGCGCCGCGCTCGCGCAACAGATCGAGCATGTACGTGAAGAACTCGACGTGGCCGCCCTGGTAGGACGATACGGCGATGCCGTGCGCGTCCTCCTCGATCGCACAGGTGACGATCTCCTCGACCGAGCGGTTGTGGCCGAGATGGATCACTTCGCAGCCGCTCGCCTGCAGGATGCGCCGCATGATGTTGATCGATGCGTCGTGGCCGTCGAAAAGGCTTGCGGCGGTGACGAAACGCACCTTGGACCGCGGCGTGTAAACGAGCGTCTGGTGCGTGGAAAGATCGGTCATCGCGAACCTCGATGAAAGGCGGGTCGCTGCTCGGCGCGACGTATCGGGCAAGCTTACCGGAAGCGCCGCACGCCGCCCGCTGCGACGCCCCGACTCCACGAGGCCTACCGCCGGGTGCCGTCCGCGATCGTTGCGCCCACCATGCGGACCCGATCCGGACGCTAACATGACGTTTACGTAAACGTCAACCGACGGCGGGCGGTGCACCAGGAAACCGGCGACGCGTGGTAAGAGCGTCTCGCGCCCGCATTGGCGACGCTCCGGCACTTTTCGCGCCCGGCCGCTGTCCCATCGACGCATCCCGCCCCTCCGGTACCGACCCCGCCCCATGATCCTGCCGACGATCCGCCGGTTCGTTCTCCTTCTTGCCCTCCTTCCCGCAACGGTCATCGCGGCGCTGCCGGCCGGCGTCACGCAGGGCCCGAGCGTCGAGGGCGTCGACCAGTACAACCTTGCGAACGGGCTCACCGTGCTGCTGTTCCCCGACGCCACCAAGCCCACGACGACCGTCGACGTCACCTACAAGGTCGGCTCGCGCATGGAGGACTACGGCGAAACCGGCATGGCGCATCTTCTCGAGCACATGCTCTTCAAGGGCACGCCGTCGGTGCCGAGCGTGTTCGCCGAGCTCGGCCGGCGCGGCATGGAATTCAACGGCAACACGTCGTACGACCGCACCACGTATTTCGAGACGTTCACCGCGTCGCCGGCGTCGCTCGACTGGGTGCTGATGATGGAGTCCGAGCGCATGACGCGCTCGACGTTCAGCAAGTCCGATCTCGATTCCGAGATGACGGTCGTGCGCAACGAATACGAAAGCGGCGAGAACAAGCCGCAGAGCGTGCTGTGGAAGCGGATGGCGGGAGCCGCGTTCGACTGGCACAACTACGGCAAGCCGACGATCGGCGCGCGCTCCGACATCGAGAACGTGCCGTTCGAGAAGCTGCGCGCGTTCTACGCGAAGTATTACCAGCCCGACAATGCGGTGCTGACGATCGCCGGCAAGTTCGACCGCGACGCGACGCTCGCCGCCGTCGCCAGGTCCTTCGGCGCGATCCCGAAGCCGACGCGCGTGTTGCCGAAGTTCTACACGGTGGAACCGGTGCAGGATGGCGAGCGGATCGTGACGGTGCGCCGCGTGGCGAGCACGCAGTGGATCGGCGCGCTCTTCCACCTGCCGCAGGGTGCGAATCCCGATACGACGGCATTCGAAGCGCTGGCCGAGATCATGACCGTCGAGCCGGCCGGACGCCTCTACAAGGCGCTCGTCGAGGGCAAGAAGGCGTCGTCCGTCGAGAACTGGATGTTCCCGCTGCACGACGCCGGCTTCGTCATCTTCTGGGCGCAGGTGCCGCCCGACCAGCCGATCGACGCGGCGCGCGACACGATGCTCGCAACGCTCTATGACGTGGCCGCGCATCCGGTCACCGAGGCGGAGCTCGAGCGCGTCAGGATCAAGGCACAGAAGGATTTCGACGACACGATCAACGACCCGCAGCAGATGGCGGTGGCGCTCGCCGATTCGATCGCCGAAGGCGACTGGCGGCTCTTTTTCATTCACCGTGATCGCTGGCGCGAATTGAAACCGGCCGATGTCACGCGCGTCGCCACCGAATACCTGAAAGCGTCGAACCTCACCCTCGGCCTGTTCGTGCCCGAAGCGAAGCCCGACCGCGCGCCGCTCGCCGCCGAGGTCAACATTCCCGCGCTGGTGCGAAACTACAAGGGCGAGGCGGCCGTCGCGGCGGGCGAGGCGTTCGATCCGACGCCGGCCAACCTCGAGGCGCGCACGCAGCGCTTCGCGCTGTCGAACGGGATGAAGGTCGCGCTGTTGCCGAAGAAGACGCGCGGCGAAACGGCGCAGTTCGAGATCCGCCTCGACATGGGCGACGTCAAGTCGCTTGCCAACAGCACGCCCGTATCGAGCCTCACCGCCGAGATGCTCGACCGCGGCACCACGAAGCACGATCGCCAGGCGTTCCAGGATGCGCTCGACAAGCTCCGTGCGAAGCTCGACATCGGCGGCGGCGGCGCAACGGTGAGCGTCGGCGCAACCACGGTACGCCAGAGCGTGCCCGACGTGTTGCGGCTCGCCGCCGAAGCGCTGCGCGAGCCGGCATTTTCCCCATCGGAATTCGCGCAACTCAAAAGCGAGCTGCTGACCCGGCTCGAGCAGGCGCGCACCGACCCGAGCGCGATCGCGCGCCGCGCGGCCGCTCGTGCCGGCAATCCTTATCCTCCCGACGACGTGCGCTACACGCCGACGATCGACGAGGAAATTGCGCGCGTGCGCGCCACCGATCTCGACGCCGTGAAGGCGTTCTACGCGAAGTTCTACGGCGCTTCGCATGCGGAGATGGCCATCGTCGGCGACTTCGACGTGGCGGCCGTCCGGCCGCTGCTCGAGCAGCTCTTCGGCGGCTTCAGGAGCCAGACGGCCTACGAGCGCGTGCCGCAGCCCTTCTATCCGACGAAGTCACCGCCGATGACGTTCGACACGCCCGACAAGGCGAATGCGGCGATGTTCGGGCGCCTGTCGATGCCGCTCACCGATCAATCGCCCGACTACGCGTCGCTGCTCGTCGCCAATCGCGTGCTCGGCGGTGACAGCGATTCGCGGATGTTCCAGCGCGTGCGCGTCAAGGGCGGCCTCTCGTATGCGGTCGGCACCGTGTTCCAGCCGGCGTCGATCGATCCGAACAGCACGCTCGTCGTCTACGCGATCTTCGCGCCGCAGAACCTGCACAACGTGCAAAGCGCCACCGCCGAGGAAATCGCCCGCGCCCGCGACGCCGGGTTCAACGCGCAGGAGATCGCCGCGGCGAGGAAGGCGCTGCTCGAGGAGCGCCGCATCACGCGCGCGCAGGATTCGGCGCTGACCGGAGCACTGGTCAGCCAGGAATTCCTCGGCCGCACCTGGGCCGAATCGGACCGTATCGACGCGGCGATCGCCGCGGTGACGGCCGAATCGGCGACAGCGGCGCTGCGCAAGTACGTGGTTCCCGCCGATATCGCCTACGCCTACGCGGGGGACTTCGCGAAGAAGTAGCGCGCGGCGCTAAATGCCGGCGAGCGCGCGAAGGCCGCGTGCGATTCCCGGCGCGCAGGCAAGACATGGCGCCTTGGCCGCAGGCGCTGGCGCGAACGGCGCGACGTGGCCGCCCGCCTGCTCGACGAGCACCAGTGCGCCGATCGCGTCCCAGATGGAAAGCTGCAGCTCGACGAAGCCGTCGAGGTGCCCCGCCGCAACGTGTGCGAGCTGCAGCGCCGCCGAGCCGAAGTTGCGCATCGCGACGCCGCTTTCCATCATGCGCCGCCGGATCTCGAGATAGCGCGCATCGGGCGCGCGGTCGTGATGGCCGAGGGCCACGCAGGCGCCGGCGAGCTCGTGCGTGGCAGCGACATGCAGCCGGACGCTGCCCGAGGCGTCGTCGCACCACGCACCGCCACCGCGCGCCGCGTGATACAGCTTCGCGCTCACCGGATCGAACACGACACCGATCTGCGCCTCGCCTTCTTCGACATAGGCGATCGCGACATTCCAGTACGCGATGCCGCGCAGGAAGTTGTGCGTGCCGTCGATCGGATCGACCACCCAGCAGCGATCGATCGGGCCGGTGAACTGCGCGGCGGTTTCCTCGCCCAGAAAACGGTCGTCGGGGAACGCAGCGCCGAGCGCGCGGCGAATCAGCGCCTCCACGTCGCGGTCGGCGCGGCTCACGAAGTCCTGCGGCCCCTTGAGCTCGATGCAAAGCCGCTCTCGATTGCGCCAGAACTCGAGCGCCAGCGCGCCCGCCTGCCGGGCGACGGCCTGTGCGAGTGCGTAGCGCTCGTCGTTCGCCAAACCGGCCTACAGCGACACGACGCGCCGCTCGAGCAGCGACTGGCGCATCGCAAGGGTGATGCGGGTCGCCTCGGTGGCGTCGCGCAGCGTGAGCGGCGGTGGCCGATCCTCGATCACCGCCTGGACGAATTCGCTGTCCTCGCGCAGGAAGGCATCCTCGAAGCGCTCGTAGAAGGTCGGCGTGCACTCGTGCCGCACGCCGTGGACATCGGAGACGACGACATGGTCGCGGCGCGCGTCGCCGCCGACGCTGATGCGTCCCTTGGTGCCGATGACTTCGGTAATGCACTCGAAGCCGTGCGCCATCGTGCGCGACGCATGGATGGTGGCGATCTCGCCGGTCACGAATTCGCACGTCGCGACGCCGTTGTCGACGTCGTTCCATTCGCGCAGGCCTTCATGCACACCGACGAGGCCGGTCGAGAACACGCGCGCGACATCCGACACGCCGAGGAGCCACCGCGCGGCGTCGACGTCGTGCACGCTCATGTCGACGAAGATGCCGCCGCTGGCCTGCGAATAGCGGACGAAGAAACCGCTCGGATCGTCCTGGTCGAGCGTATGCGAGCGCACCATCAGCGGCCGGCCGATACGCCCGTCGCGGATATACGCATGCGCGTGGCGATAGCTCGCGTCGAAGCGCCGCACGAAGCCGATCATCACCTTGAGATCGGGCGACAGCGCCGCTTCGGCCTCGACGCGGCGGCACTCGGCGACATCGAGCGACAGCGGCTTTTCGCAGAACACGTGCTTGCGCGCGCGCAGCGCCTCGACAATCTGCTGCGCATGCAGCGTCGTCGGCGTGACGAGGAACACGGCGTCGATCTCCGCGTGCGCGAGCATCGCGGCGTATTCGGTGTAGCACTGCCCAACGCCGAGCTCGCTCCTCGCCCAGTCGAGCTCGTCTTGCACGGGACTGCATGCCGCGACGAGCTCGCTCTGCGGGACCTTGTGCGCCAGGTTCTCGGCGTGGCGCCGGCCCATGCGGCCGAGGCCGACAATGCCGATTCGCAATCGGGGATTGGTCATTTGGGTGCGTTCAAAGCTCGATGACGCGCTTCTCGCGCCACGATGTCGTTGCCGCTTCGGCAAGTGCCAGGGCCGCAACGCCGTCGTCGATCGACGTGCGCGGTTTGGCACGCCCGCCGAGCACGTCGAAGAAATGCGCCATCTCGGCCGCATACGCGGCCCGATAACGCTCGAGGAAGAAGTGTTCGGGCTTGTCGGCGGTGATCGCTCCGGACGACCACAACACCACCTCCGTCGGCCGGTGGTTACCGGCCTGCAGCATGCCCTTGGCTCCGATCACCTCGAAGCGCTGGTCGTAGCCGTAGGCCGCGCGGCGAATCGTGTTGATCTGCGCCAGGCGCCCGCGCCGCGTGCGGATCGTGACCGCGGTCGCATCGATATCGCCTGCGGCCTCGATCGCCGGATCGGTCAGGCAGCTTCCCGTCGCGTAGACGCTCGCCGCCTCGTCGCCGAGGATCCAGCGGAAGATGTCGAAGTCGTGGATCAGCATGTCCTTGAAGATGCCGCCCGAGCGCTTGATGTAATCCACCGGCGGCGCGCCGGGATCGCGGCTCGTCACGACGAGCATTTCGGGCTCGCCGATCTCGCCGTCGTCGATCCTTGCCTTGAGCGACGCGAACGTCGGATCGTAGCGGCGCTGGAAGCCGATCATGCACGGCACGCCGGCCGCACGCACCGCTTCGGCGCAGACGCGTGCGCGCTCGAGCGACAGATCGACGGGCTTCTCGCAGAAGATCGCCTTTTTCGCCTTCGCGGCGCGCAGGATCAGGTCGGCGTGCGTGTCGGTGGACGACGCGATCACGACCGCGGCGATCGCCGGATCGGCAAACGCGCGCTCGGCATCCGCCACCTGCGCACCGTGCTGCCGGGCGAGCGCCTCCGCGGCCGTGCGGTCGACGTCGACGACATATTGCAGCCGCACACCGGGCTGGCGGGCAACGTTGCCGGCGTGAATGTTGCCGATGCGTCCGGCTCCGAACAGTGCGACGTCGATCATTTGATGGCTCCGGGGGTAAGCATCCTTCGTGGACCAAAGCAGGGTCGGAGACGACTTTCGCCGAAGCGAGCGCCTACGGCAAGCGCGGTCCGAAAGTCGTCTCTGACCCTACTTGGGTTGAAGCATCCATTCGTGGGCGGGATCGTTCCTGAAATGCCATTCGCGCGTGGGGCCCGCCATCACGTTCAGGTAGTACGATTCATAGCCGTACGGCACGACCACCGGATGATAGCCGCGCGGCACCATGACGACATCGTGGTCCTCGACGGCCAGCGCCTCGTCGAGCGCGCGATCGTCGGTATAAACGCGCTGGAAGGCGAATCCCTGCGCCGGCTTCAGCCGGTGGTAATACGTCTCCTCGAGCGCGCTTTCGAGCGGCAGGTCGTCGGCGTCGTGCTTGTGCGGCGGATAGCTCGACGAGTGGCCGCTCGGCGTGCGCACTTCGACGACGAGCAGATGCGACGCCGGCTCGCTTTGCGGCAGGATGTCGCACACGTAGCGGGTGTTGAGTCCGCTTCCGCGCACGGAACGCTTCATCTGCGCGGGCTCGATCAGGCGCGCTGGCGCGTTGCCCGGTCCCGGCGCGCTCGCGATCCCGATTTGCGCGTCGCCATGCGCCACGATGTCCACAGCGCCGCCTTGCGGCAGGTAAACGGCATAGGGCGCGGCGTCGTCGAACACGTCGCCGCGCGCACCGATCCGCGTCCAGTTCCCGCCCTGGCGCTGGCGCACGCTGACGACGCCACCGAGCACGACGATGCAAAGCTCGTCTTGCGGCTGATCGATGGCGAGCGTTTCGCCGTCGTGAAGCCGGTGTGCGGAAAATCCGACGTAACGCCAGCCGGCCGACTGCGGCGTCACGCGCACGATGTCGCGACCCTCGCGTCGCGCCTTCACGATGAGGCTCATGATGAATGCGCTCCCTGCGCGGCGGCGTCGACGAGCTTCGACAGATGACGATAGCCCATCTCCGCGTACCGATAGGCCGGGGCGACCGCGGGATCCTGCTCGGCTTCGACGACGAGCCATCCGCGATACCGGTTGCGGCGAAGGATGCCGATCAGGGCCGCAAAATCGACGGCACCGTCGCCGGGCACGGTGAACGCACCGTTGATGACCGCTTCGAGGAAGCTCCAGTCGCGATTGCGGGCGAGACCGATCACCTGCGGCCGCACATCCTTGCAGTGCACGTGGCACACGCGGGCGGCGTGCCGCTCGAGCATTTGCGCCGCGTCGCCGCCGGCGAAGGTCATGTGACCGCTGTCGAACAGAAGGCCCACTTCGTCGCCGGTGTTCTCGATGAGCCGGTCGACGTCCTCGGGCGCCTGCACGTACGCACCCATGTGATGGTGATAGGCGAGGCGGACGCCGCGCTCGAGCGTGTAGCGCGCGAACTCGCTCACGCGCCTTCCGTATTCGCGCCATTGATCGGCATGCGTGAACCGCGGCCGCTTGTACAGCGGCACGCTCGCGCCCTGGATGCTGTCGGCGACTTCGCCGTACACCATGACATCGGCGCCGCCCTCGGCGAGCAGCGTCAGGTGCGGCCCCACGGCGGCGATTTCGTCGGCGGCCGATCGCCGTGCAAGGCGCCCCGAATACCAGCCGGAGACGAGCGCCAGCCCGTGCGGCTCGAGCACGCGGCGCAGCGCCTGCGGCTCGCGCGGAAACTTGTTGCCCAGCTCGAAGCCCTGATAGCCGATGGCCGCGCCTTCGGCGAGTGCCACCTCGAGCGGCGTCTCGCCGCCGAGCGACGGCAGATCGTCGTTGCTCCACGAGATCGGATTGATGCCGATGCGCACTTGCAGATTCCCGTCTGCCGTGGACGCCGGCATGCGCTGTACCTCGGTCATCGCGCCCCCACGCCTGGGGCCTCGTTTGCCCATTCGGCCGCGACGCTGCTCCCGAAGGGGGCGCAATTTGCGGCCTGGGACGGCTTTGCGCCGCTCACGGCCGCTGTTCCTTCCGGTCCTGCTCATAGCGTGCGCGTGCTTCGCGCACCTTGGCGCGCGGCGACACTTCGGGCACCGCGACGTCCCACCACCAGCCGCCTTCCTCCGTGACGCGATCCGGATCGGTTTCGATGGCGATGACGTAGGTGCGGTCGGAGGCGCGCGCCCGCGCGAGCGCCTCCTCGAGCCCGGCGATGTTCGCGACGTTTTCCGCGCGCGCACCGAGCGCAACGGCGTGCGCGGCAAAATCGACTTTCGGCGGCTGCGGCGCGGCACGGATGCAATCGTCGAGAAGGTTGTTGAACGGCGCGCCGCCGCACGCCTGCTGCAGCCGGTTGATGCAGCCGAAGCCGCGATTGTCGAGCACGACGACGACGAGCTTCAGCCCGAGCATCACCGACGTCGCGATTTCGGAATTCAGCATCAGGTAGCTGCCGTCGCCGATCATCACGACCACCTCGCGCCCGGGATGCGCCATCTTGACGCCGAGCCCGCCCGCGATCTCGTAGCCCATGCACGAGTAGCCGTACTCGACGTGGTAGCCGCCGGGCGTCGACGTGCGCCAGAGCTTGTGCAGTTCGCCCGGCAGCGAGCCGGCGGCGCACACGACGATGTCGTGCGTCGTCGAATCGGCGGCCGATCGCTGCACCGCGCCGATGACATCGCCCTCGTACGGCAACGCAACCTCGCGCCGGCCGGTGATCCGTGCGATGTCGGCGCGCCATGCTTCGCCTGCCTCTGCAGCACGCGAAGTCCATTCAGGTTCCGCACGCCAGGTGCCAAGCGTGCCCGACAACGCACGAAGCGCCTCGCCGGCATCCGCACGCACGGCAAGGCCGCGCCATTTGTGCGCGTCGAATGCCGCGACGTTGATCGAAACGAGCTGCGCGCCGGCGAACATCGAGTGCGAGCCGGTCGTGAAATCCTGCAGCCGCGTGCCGACGGCCAACACGACGTCGGCCTCCTGCGCGAGTGCGTTCGCCGCCGGCGAACCGGTGACGCCGACCGATCCCTGCTGCATCGGATCGTCCCACGCCAGCGCGCCCTTGCCGCCCTGCGTCTCGGCGACCGGCACGCCGTGCTGATCGGCGAAGCTCTTGAGCGCGCCGCAGGCGTGCCCGTACAGCACGCCGCCACCCGCGACGATCAGCGGCCGCTTCGACAGGCGCAGCAACGCCACCGCGGCATCGACCTGCGATGCAACGGGGGGCGCAGCGTCGAAGCGCACCGGCGGCGGCTCGAAAAAATCCGCCGGATAGTCGTACGCCATCGCCTGCACGTCCTGCGGCAGCGCGAGCGTCACCGGTCCGCACGCGGCCGGATCAGTCAGCACGCGAACGGCACGCGGCAGCGCGGTCAGCAGCTGCGCGGGATGGACGATGCGATCGAAATAGCGCGAGACCGGCTTGAAGCAATCGTTGGCCGAAACGGTACCGTCCTGGAAATCCTCGATCTGCTGGAGCACCGGATCGGGTGCGCGCGAGACGAAAATGTCGCCGGGAAGGAACAGCACCGGCAGGCGGTTCGCATGTGCGAGCGCGGCGGCGGTGACGAGATTCGTGGCGCCCGGGCCGATCGATGTCGTGCATGCCATCATGCGCCGGCGCATCTGCGCCTTCGCGAATGCGATCGCCGCATGCGCCATCGCCTGTTCGTTGTGCGCGCGGTAGGTGGGCAGCACGTCGCGGTGGGCGAACAGCGCTTCGCCGATGCCGGCGACGTTGCCGTGGCCGAAGATCGCCCATACACCGGCGAAGAGCGGCGTCTCGCCGGCATCATCGTCGACGCGAAGCGCCGCCAGGTAGCGCACGAGCGCCTGCGCCATCGTGAGCCGAAGGGTCGGAGACGACTTTGCAGACGGCCGAGCACTCATGTCCGCGCCGTTCCGGGCAAAGTCGTCTCTGACCCTACTTCGGTTTCCGCGCGGCATTGCGACCAGCTCTGCGCGGTGGTCAGCGGCGCCCGGGCCTCCTGCCATGCGTCGATCAGCGCCTCGAAGCCCGCGCGCACGGCACGCACGAGCGCGGCATCGTCGAGCTCGCCCGCAAGCCAGCGCGCCGACGGCGATTCGAAGATCGTGCGGCCGACGGCGAAGCCGCGGCACGTCGCGCTGCCGCGCGCATCGCGAAACGCCTTCGCCAGCGTGTCGGCGCCGGCGCTCTGTCCCAGGATCAGCACGCCGCGGCAGTACGGATCACGCTCGGCGATGAGTGCATCGACGCCACTCCATTGCGCCGCGTCCATCGGCTCGAGCTTCCACCATTCGGGGTAGATGCCGAGGTTGTAGAGCCGCTTCATCGCCCGCTGAACCGTGTCGGGCGCGCGCGGCAGCGATTTCGGCGGCACGATTTCGAGCAGCAGCTCGTGGCCGCTCGACTGGACCGCGTCGTAGAGCGTCCGGATCTGCGCTTCCTGCTCGAGCCGGTTGTCGATCGTGTCGTCCGGATGGAATGCAACGAGACATTTGACCACGTGCTCGAGCGGCCAGCTCACGAGTGTGGTGCCGACGGATCGGCCGCGGTCGAACACGAGCGGGTTCGAGCCGGGCAATTCCACCGGCCGCCCGATCCACCAGCCGCGCCCGGTTGCCGCGTTGAGTGCATCCTGGCCGTAACGGTCGTCGCACAGCATGCCGATGCGGCCCTGCAGATCGCGCGCAGCCTCGACCTGCGCCACCGCGTCGACGAAGAGCTGCTTCAGGCGCGCAATGCGCACCTCGTCGGCGCCTGCCTGCTGCGCCAGCGCGAAAAACTGGTTGCGATGATCGAACGCGAACGCGAGCACCTCGTCGCGGCGCGTGCGTGGCGCGCTTACCCGGTGCAGCCGCGTGAGCGTCGCGTCGCGATCCGGACGCGGAATGCGATCGGCGTTGGCAAGAAAGTAGTCGAGCTCGACGCGCGTGGGCATCGCCGGTGCACAGCCATGGCGCGACACGACGAGCGCGCCGCAGGCGTTCGCGTAGCGCACGCAGGCGTCGTATTCCTCGCCGCGCACCCAGCCCGACACGAAACCCGCCGAAAACGCATCGCCCGCGCCCAGCACGTTGAGCACCTCGACGCGGACCCCGGTGCCGTTGAATGCAGCGTCGAGCGATTCGGGAATCGCGCCGTCGATCACCGCGCAGCCCATCGGCCCGCGCTTGACGACGAGCACCGCCTTCGTGCACCGCCGCACCTCGCGCAACGTCGCCATGATGTCGTCGCTGCCGCCGGCGATGTTGAACTCCTCGATCGTGCCGATCACGAGATCGAAGCGCGGCAGCATTCGCTGCAGGTGCGCCGTGACGGTGTCCGAGGCGATGTAGCGGGTTGCGCCGTCGCCGCGCTTCGTGAGGCCCCACAGCACCGGCCGGTAGTCGATGTCGAGCACGGTGCGCACGTCGTGCGCACGCGCGTGGTCCAGCGCGCGGTTGCTGATTCCGGCGATGTATTCGGTCGAAAAATGCGTGCCGGTGATGAGCAGCGCCCGCGACTGCGCGATGTACGCTTCGTCGATCTCCGCCTCGCCGATCGCCATGTCGGCGCAGTTCTCGCGCAGGAAGATGAGCGGGAACGTGTCCTTGTCCTCGATGCCGAGGACCACCGCCGCCGTGAGCCGCGATGGATCGACCCCCACATGGCTCACGTCGCAGCCTTCGCGGGCAATCGTTTCGGTCAGGAAGCGGCCCATGGCGTCATCGCCGACGCGCGAAATGAGGCCGGCGCGCAGGCCGAGCCGCGCGCACCCGAACGCCGTGTTCGCCGACGAGCCGCCAAGATATTTGGCGAAGCTCGCGACGTCTTCGAGTCGCGCGCCGATCTGCTGCGCGTAGAAATCGACGCCGAAGCGTCCGAGGCAGACGATGTCGAGCCGGCGATCGGCGGCGAATCGGGTGTTGTTGTGCATGCTCGACGTCGATGCGTGCTACGCGATGGGCGTTGGCTCGGCCGCCGATGATATCGCGTTCCCGTGCGCGACGGCGCGCGAGCGCGCCAGCTTCGGCGAGCGCGCGATGCGCGTGCTGATGTCGTCGATCGCGTCGATCAGCGCATGCACCGGCGCGAACTGGCGCAACGTCCGGTGGTAAAGCGCGCCCGACGGGCAGCTCCAGATGTCGCGGTGGAATGCGACGGCGCGCACGCCGCTGTCGGGACGCACGCGCAGGAACGCGTCGGCGATGCAGGACAGGTAGGGCCCGGATTTCAGCATCTCGAGAACCGCGAGCACCGAGCTCGATTCGACCATCACGCGAGGCGGCGCGCCGCCGTCCGCACGCAGCGCGGCGAGGAGCTTGTCGACGATCTCGCGATCGCGCTGGTACAGCGCCCACGGATACGGCGCGAGATCCGCGGCGCTCACCCGGCGGCGCTTGACGAGCGGATGATGGTCGCCGGCGATGACCCGCATCGTGAGGTCGAAAAAGCGGTGCACCTCGATCGCCGGTGGAAGCGGGCCGGTGTCCGGCAGCGCGCAAACGACGATGTCGAGATCGCCGGCGAAAAGCCGCGGATGGATCACCGTGTTGACGCCGACGTCGAGCTCGATCTCGAGCCTCGGCAACTGCTGCTGCAGCCGCACGATCGCCAGCGGCACGACGGTTGCGCCCCAGAAGGGCCCGGCGCCGATGCGAAGCCGACCGCCCCCGCCCTGCGTGAACGCCTGCATTTCGGCGTCGGCGAAGCGGCACTGCGCGTCGATCAGTTTCGCGTGGGCGAGCAGCGTCTCGCCGAACGGTGTCAGCGCCATGCCGCGCGCACGGCGCTCGAAAAGTGCAAGACCGTAATGCGCCTCGAGCCGCCGGATGCTTTTGGTGAGCGCCGGCTGGCTCACGCCGAGCGTCTGTGCAGCAGCACTGACGCCTCCCGTTCCCGCGACGGCGAGGAAGTCGCGCAGCAGCGCCGCGTTGCGAAGCAGAGGCATAACGTGGGGTTATGGCAAATGCACGTACGGGAATTTTACAGGATAGCTGCGCAATGCCAGACTCGCGCGGATCCCGCTTCCTCCGGACCTGCGATGAAAGCCGTCTTCGTGCTTTTCGATTCCCTTTGCCGCAACGCGCTCGGCTGCTACGGCTCGCGCTGGGTGAAGACACCGAACTTCGACCGCTTCGCCAGGCGGGGCGTCACGTTCGACAGCCACTTCGTCGGCAGCCTGCCGTGCATGCCCGCGCGGCGTGACCTGCATACCGGCCGGCTCAATTTCATGCACCGCAGCTGGGGCCCGCTCGAGCCGTTCGACAATTCGTTTCCGGCGTCGATGTGGGACCACGGCATCCACACGCACCTCGTCAGCGACCATCTGCACTACTTCGAGGACGGCGGCGCCACGTACCACGGACGCTTTCGCACCTGGGATTTCATCCGCGGCAACGAATACGATCCCTGGAAGGCACTGGTGCAGCCGCCGCTCGAGCGCCTGCGTGCGAAGTACGCCGAGAAGCACTATCCGATGGACGTGCGCAACTGGAAGCGGCTGCAGCATGCGATCAACAGCGAGTTCATGGTCGACGAAAAGGACCTGCCGCTCGCGCGCTGCTTCGCGTCGGGCTTCGAGTTCCTGGACCTCAACCGCGACGCCGATCCGTGGTTCCTGATGCTCGAATGCTTCGATCCGCACGAGCCGTTCCAGGCGCCGTCGCGATTCAAGGAACAATACAAGACCGGCTGGACCGGCGGCGTCCTCGACTGGCCGATGTACGAGAAGGTGACCGACAGCGCGCTCGAGATCGCCGAGATTCGCGCCAATTATGCGGCGCTCGTCGCCGCCTGCGATCATTACTTCGGACAGCTGCTCGACTATTTCGATCGCCACGACCTGTGGCGCGACACGGCGCTGATCCTGTCCACCGATCACGGGTTCCTGCTTGCCGAGCACGACTGGTGGGGCAAGAACCTGCAGCCCTACTACACCGAGATTTCACACATTCCGCTGGTCATGCACCACCCGGAATTCGCCGACCGCGCCGGTGCGCGCCGCCGATCGCTCACCCAAACGATGGACCTGATGCCGACGTTCCTCGATCTGTTCGGCATCCCGAAGCCGGCCGAGGTACGCGGCGGTTCGCTGCTGCCGTTGCTCGACGCCGATCGAAGGAAGCGCGACATCGGGATCTTCGGCATGTTCGGCGGCCCGATCGGCGCCACCGACGGGCGCTACACCTACTATCTGTATCCGGAAGACCTGTACGCGCCAGGACTGCACGAGTACACGCTGATGCCGATGCACCTCAATTCGCTCTTCAGCGTCGCCGAGATGAAGACGAGCACGATCGTGCCGCCGTTCGACTTCACGAAGGGCATGCCGGTGATGCGCATCGACGCGCTGAAGGATGCACGGCGCATCCCGATGCACGACGACAAGCGCTTCGACCCCGGCGTCGGCACGACCCTCTACGATCTTGCGACCGATCCGGCGCAGCAGAAGCCGTTTCGCGACGCGGACATCGAGCGGCGCTTCCACGACGGCATCGCGCGCGAATTGCGCGCGCACGACGCACCGGTCGAACTCTACGGTCGCTACGGAATCGGCAACATCACCGTAACGGCATCCGCCACCAGGGAGGAAGCGCTTTGATTCCGAATCTCGGGTTTACCCGCATGCTGCTGGCGGTGATCGCGCTCGCCGCCGCCGCACCGTCGTTGGCACAGAAGACGTTCCTGGACGTCGGCAAGCAGGCCGATATCACCGTCCTGGTCGGCTCGACGCCGTGGTATCCGGCATTCGAAAAGGCCGTGGGCCTGTACGAGCAGCAGACCGGCAACCACATCAAGCTCGACGTGACGCCGTTCGGCAACATCCTCGAAAAAGCGCGCAACGCGGTGCGCAGCGGTCAAAGCCCGTACGGGCTGATGACGCTCGATACGCAGTGGACGATCGAGTTCTACGAGGGCGGGTTCCTGTCGCCGCTCACGGACATCGACGCAGCGTTCGTCATGCCGAAGGAAGTGCTCGCTTACGGCGACTCGGGCTACTGGAACGCGCAGAAGCGCTGGCGCACTGCCGACGGCGGCAAGCTGATGGCCTACACGGTGCTCGGCAACGTGCAGCTCCTGTACTTCCGCGGCGACCTGCTGAAGCAGGCAGGCATCGCGCCGCCTGCGACATGGAACGACGTGCTTGCCGCATGCACGAAGCTCGCGAAGCCGCCCGCCACGTACGGCTTCGTCGCACGCGGCGAAAAGGGCAACGGCATTCGCTACGACTGGCAGAGCGTGATGCTCGCCGAAGGCGCGCAGGTCGTGAAGAACCCGGAAGCCGGCGACTACACGGTGACGATCAACAGCCCGCAGGCGAAGGCGGCGCTCGACCTCTACATCGAGCTCCTCAAGCGCTGCGGACCGCCCAACTTCGGCTCGCTCGGGCAGGGTGACGTGATCCAGCTGCTGGCAACGGGCAAGGCGCCGCTGGGCGACGTCGTGACCGCGGCGTTCGCAAGCTTCGAGGACCCGAACAAGTCGGCCGTCGTCGGCAAGCTCGAAACCGCGCCGCTGCCGAGTGGCGCCGGCGGCGCGCGAGGTGCGGTGATCGGCAACTGGAATGCCGTCGTGCCGAAGAACGCGCCCGATGCGCAGAAGAAGGCTGCGCTCGCGTTCTCGCGCTGGTTCCTGACCTACGATGCGCAGCGCGCGTTCGCCGAAGCCGGCGGCATTCCGAATCGCAGCGACGTCTACACCTCGGATCTCGCGAAGAATCCGAAATATCGCTGGATGCCGGCGTATCTCGAGACGCAGCAATTCGCACGGCAGGAGTTGGGTTACGCCGAAGGCGCGCAGGTCGAGCAGATCCTCGGATTGCGCCTCAACCAGGCGCTGATCGGCGAGATGAGCTCCGGCAAGGCGCTCAACTCGGCGGCCGCCGAAATCGAGGCGCTCTTCAGGAAGAACGGCCGGCGCACCGGCGTGCTGGCGCCGCTGCCCGAATAGGTTCCATCCGGGCAACGCTTCACCGCGTGCCGGAACGCCGAGCGATGCGCAATGCGGCCGACGTTCCCGTGACGCGGCGCGTGCCCAGGCCGGCGCAGGACGTCGTCGCTCGGCTCGTCAATCGCAGCTTCCGTTACTGGAGCCTGCTGCCCGCGGTACTGATCTTCGCCGCGCTGACGCTCTATCCGCTGCTGAACCTCATGCGGATGAGCGTGTCGACGATCGATTTCGCGCAGGGGGCGACGCTGTGGACGTTCACGCCGCTGCGCAACCTCGAAGCGCTGCGCGCCGACGACGTTCTGCGGCCGGCCGTGGTCAACACGGTGGTCTTCGTCGTCGTGTCGGTCGCGATCGAAATGGTGCTCGGCGTCGCACTCGCGATCGGCGTCGCCGGCCTTGCGCGCGCGAAGCGCTGGGTGCGCACCGTCGCCATCCTGCCGATCCTCGTGCCGCCCGTGGCGATCGGCAGCATGTGGAAGCTCATGTACAACTACGACTTCGGCATCTTCAACCAGGCGCTCGTCGCCGTGGGCGCCATGCCCGTCAACTGGCTCGGCTCGACGAACATCGCGCTGGCGTCGGTGATCGCCGTCGACGTCTGGCACTGGGTCCCGTTCGTGTTCCTGATCCTGTTCGCCGCGGTCGAAGGCATCCCGCCCGATCTGCTCGAAGCGGCACACGTCGACGGCGCAAGCCGCGGGCAAACGCTTCGCCTCGTCGTGCTGCCGCTGCTGCGCCCCGCGATCGTCGTCGCGTTCCTGTTCCGCACGATCCTCGCGTTCAAGGTGTTCGACGAAGTGTTCCTGCTCACGGCCGGCGGTCCGGGCACGTCGACCGAACTCGTGAACCTGCACCTGTACAAGGTGTTCTTCGAGCAGAATCGTCTCGGCTACGGCGCGATGCTGTCGCTTGCGGTGATCGCCGCGATCGTCGCGTTCCTGCTCGTGAGCCGCCGCGCGGCGCTCGCGGTTCGCACGTGATGCCCATCGCCGCGACCGCGAGTGGAACGAGGGCGCTCCGCGCAGGCATTCCCGGCCGCGTGCTCGTGGCGCTTGCGCTGTTCGCCATCGTCGGCCCGTTCCTGTGGATCCTCACCGCGTCGTTCAAGCACCAGATCGCAATCTACGCCGGCCAGTTCCCCTTCACCCCGACGCTGTCGAACTACGCGGACGTGCTGCTCGGACGCCGCTCGGATTTCGCCGGCAACATCGTCAACAGCCTGGTCGTGGCCGCGTCGAGCACGGCGCTCGCGTTGGCCGCAGGCGCACTCGCCGCGTATTCGCTGCACCGCTTCCGCTGGCCCGCGTGGGTCAGCGCCGGATTTCTCGGCTGGACGCTCGTGTTCCACATGGTGCCGGTGCTGACGCTGCTCGGGCCCTGGTACGTGGCGTTTCGCGAGCTCGGCCTCTACGACACGCGCGCCGCGCTGATCCTCACGCACGTCACGATCAACCTGCCGATGACGGTGTGGCTGCTGCGCACGTTCTTCCGCGAGATCCCGCCCGAGATCGTCGAGGCCGCGCATGTGGACGGCTGCGGCCCGTTCGACGCGTTCTACCGCATCGTGCTGCCGCTTGCGTTACCGGGGCTGATCGCCGCCGGCATCCTCGCCTTCGTGTTCAGCTGGAATGAATTCCCGATTGCCCTCACGCTGACGTCGCGCGAGACGGCGACCGTGCCGGTGGCCATCGCGCGCTTCGCGCAGCAGTACGAGATCCAGCACGCGCAGATGGCCGCCGCCTCGGTGATCTCGACGATTCCGGCGGTGATCCTGATGTTCCTCGGCCAGCGTTTCATCGTGAGCGGACTGACGCTCGGCGCCGTGAAGTAAAAAAGGCGCCGGCACGCGTGCCGGCAGCATCGAAAACGAACCGGGACGACTTTCGCCTGGCCGTGGTTGCTGCCGCGGAAAGGTGCGTGCTAAAGTCATTCCGCAGATGCTCATTCCGTATGGTGAGACTTTCGTAAACGAAAGGGAGGAACGGCATGCAGATTTCGCGTCGAGGAAGCTTCCGGATTGCGGCAGTCGTTGCGGGCCTGGTTCTGGCGGCAAGCGGTCGAGCCGCGGACGCCCCGGCACCCGGCGGTACCGTCACTGGCGACACGATCATGCTCGGACAGACGGCCGCGCAATCGGGGCCGCAAGCGCCGATCGGCGCGTCGAAGTGGGGACTCGAGGCGTTCATCGCGTCGGTCAACGCGCGCGGCGGCGTGGCCGGCAAGAAGCTGCAACTCACGAGCTACGATGACGGCTACCAGCCGGCGCAGACGACGTCACTCGACAAGAAGCTCGTATACGAGGATCGCGTGTTCGCGATCGTCGGCAGCATCGGCAGCCCGACGACGGCAGCGGTGTACAAGACGCTGAACGAAGCGCAGGTGCCGCTGGTCTCGATGGGAAGCGGCAGTCCCATTTTCTACGAGCCGGGGCTCAAGTACGTGTTTCCGTCCTGGCCGATCTACACGACCGACGGCAAGACGATGGCCGCGTTCGTGAAGAAGCACTTCGCCGGGCAATCGACAGCGGTGATCTACCAGGACGACGGCTTCGGCAAGCCCATCCTGGCGGGAATCAAGAGCGGCCTCGGCAAGGTCGACGTCGAGATCCCGTATGTGCCGTCGCAGGTCGACTTCAGCAGTGCCGTCATCAAGCTCAAGGCATCGGGCATCAAGGTCGTGATGCTCGCGACGATCGCCACGTCGGGTGCGCAGATCCTGAACCAGATGGCGAGCCTCGACTACCATCCGACGCGCATCCTGACGTCGTCGGCGTGCGGGTATGGCGGCATCTTCGGCGCGATCGCATCGCTCGAAGGTACCTACTGCACCGCCTTCCTTCCGCCGCCGGGCAGTTCCGATCCCCGCTGGAAGGAATTCGCCGACGCGATGGCCAAGTACTCCGCCGGGCATCCGCCCGACATCTACGCGGCGTGGGGTTGGCTCGCCGGGCAGGTCACCTACGCCGGTCTCGAGAAAATCAAGGGTCCGATCACGCGCGACGCGTTCGTCGCGCAGCTCGAGACGCTGCGTGATTTCGACACGATCGCGGGAAAGATCAATTACTCGGCGCAGCGGCACGAGGGCAGCTGCTGCCAGTTGCTGTGGCAGGCGAAGGGCGGCAAATGGGACATCGTGCCCGACAGCGAATTCAATGGCTCCGGCATGAAATGATCGGCCGCCGTCATGACGCTGTATCTGCTGCAGATCTGTCTCGCGGGGCTCGCGCAAGGTAGTCTTTTCGCGCTCGCGGCACTGGGGCTCGTCGTCATCTTCAACGCGAGCACCGTCGTGAATTTCGCGCACGGTGCGATGGGGATGGCGGCGACCTACGTGGCGTACGTGCTCATCACGTCGTTCCAAGTGCCGTTCGCGCTTGCGTTCGCAGGCGCGATCGTCGCCGCGTTCGTGCTCGGTGTCGTCGTGCAGAAGTTCCTTCTCGGCCGGCTGCAGGGCGCGCCGGTGCTGACGCAGATCGTCGTCACGCTCGGCCTGTTCATGTTCCTCGAAGGCATTCTCGGTTTGGCCTTCGGGTACAACCCGCGGCCGATGGCGGCGCCGATCACGATGGGGCCGGTCACGCTCGGCGGTCTCGTGCTGCGCCCGCAGGACGTCGTGCAGCTCGGCGTCCTCCTCGTGTTGTGCGTCGCACTCGCCGCGCTGTTCGGGGCGACGAAGGTGGGCCTCGGCATGCGCGCGATCACCGAGAACCCGTATGCGGCGCGCCTGATGGGCATACCGGTCGGAAGAGTGCTCGCGATGGCGTGGGGAATCGGCGTCCTGCTTGCGGCGGTGGCGGCGATGCTCGCGGCACCGACGACGTCCATCACGCCCAACATGATGGATACGATCGTCGTGTACGCCTTCGTCGCGGCGATACTCGGCGGCTTCGGGTCGCTGATCGGCGCGTTGATCGGCGGTCTCGTGCTCGGCGTCGTGGTCAACCTGATCGCCGCTTTCCTCGCACCGGAGCTTGCGATGTCGATCGTTTTCGGGCTCCTGTTGCTCGTGCTGTACGTCAAGCCCGACGGACTGTTCGGCCGCGCCATGGTGCAGAAAGTCTAGGCCCCGCCGTGTCGAAAAACGCGCTCGTCATCCTTCTCGTCGCGGCCTGCGCGCTGTTGCCGCTCGTGCTGCAGCTGCTCGGCCAGCGCCAGGTGTACTGGCTGTTCGTGGTCTCCGAGCTCTTCATCCTCGCGATCGTCGCGGTGAGCCTCGATCTGCTGATGGGCCGCAGCGGACAGATTTCGCTCGGACACAGCGGCTTCGTCGCCCTCGGCGCGTACTCGAGCGCGATCCTGAACGAGCGCTTCGGTGTCGACCTGTTCGTCGGCGCGCTGGCCGGCGGGTCGCTCGCCGCACTCGCAAGCCTGGTACTCGGCTTTCCGGCAACACGGCTGCGCGGACATTACCTCGGCATCGTCACGCTCGGCTTCGGCATCGCCGTCGATCAGATCGCACTCAAATGGGACGCGCTCACCGGCGGCGACCAGGGCATCCACCTGCACAAGCCGGTGCTGCTGGGCCTCGACGTCGCAACACCGGTGCGCATGTATTACGTCGCATTGGTGGCGCTGGTCGTCGTCGTCCTGCTGGTGTGGAGACTGACCGGCACCCGTGTCGGCCGCGCGTTCGCGGCCATCAAGGACAGCGAGGTCGCGGCCGCCGCGATGGGTGTCCCCGTCGCACGCACGAAGGTGCTCGCGTTCATCTGCAGCGCGTTCCTGGCCGGCATCGCCGGCGGCATCTATGCGTTCCTCGCCGGCTTCGTCGCGCCCGAGGACTTCGGCATCGACAGCTCGCTGCTGTACTTCGCGATGGTGATCATCGGCGGCATGGGATCGATACCGGGAGCGATCGGCGGTGCCGTCGTCGTGGACGCGGTGAAGAACGCCGCGGCCACGGTGAGCGGGCTCTCGCTCGCGATCCTCGGCGGGATGATCGTGCTCGTGGTGCTGTTCTTCCCCGGCGGCCTCAAGGCGCTGCTGCGCCGCCATCCGGCCGCCAGGACTTCGGTGGCCGAGCGTCGCAGCGTCGCGGTGGCGCAGGATGCTTGAAGCGCACCACGTGACGGTTCGCTTCGGCGGGCTCGTCGCCGTCAGCGATCTCGACCTCGTGGTGCCCGACCGCGGCGTGTTCGCGCTCGTCGGACCGAACGGCGCCGGCAAGACCACGCTCATCAACGCACTCAGCCGCGTGTGTCCGGTCGCGGAGGGCACGATCCGGCTCGACGGCACCGACATTCTCGGCCTGCTGCCGCACCAGGCCGTGCGCGCCGGCATTGCACGCAGCTTCCAGCGCGCCGAGCTCTTCCCGACGCTTACCGTGCTCGAGAACCTGCTCGTCGGCCTGCACGCGCAAATGACGACCGGCCTCGAAGGCGCGCTGATGACGCCGGCGACGCGCGCCGAGGAGAAGGCAGCGCGCTCGCGTGCCGAGCGGCTGTTGCGCGAGCTCGACCTGTGGGAGCTTCGCAACGCGTCTCCCGCCGATCTTCCGTACGGCCACCAGAAGCTCCTCGACGTCGCGCGTGCGCTGATCTCGGAGCCGAAGCTGCTGCTGCTCGACGAGCCGTTCGCCGGACTCACCGATGCCGAGTCGCCGCGATTGCTCGCGTGCATCGCCGCTGCCGGGAAGCGCTGCGCGGTATTGATGATCGAGCACCACTTCGAGCTGCTCGAAGGCATCGCCGAGCGCATGACGGTGATGAACTTCGGCCGCAAGATCGCGGAAGGCACGCCCGCACAGGTACGCGCCGACCCGGAAGTCGTCCGCTGCTATCTCGGCACCGGCCGCGCGAAGGTCGCGGAAGCCGCGACGTGCTGAAGCTCGACGACGTTCATGTTCACTACGGCCGCGTGCACGTGCTGCGCGGGATCAGTCTCGAGGTTCCCGACGGCGCGGTCGTGGCGCTGCTCGGCGCGAACGGTGCGGGGAAGACCACGACGCTGAAGACCATCTCCGGCATCCTCAAGCCTACGCGCGGGAGCATTCATTTCGATGGCGACGATCTGTCGCGCCTCGATGCCGCCGACATCGTGCGCCGGGGCATCATCCATTGTCCCGAGGGACGCCAGGTGTTTCCGCAGCTTTCGGTGCGCGAGAACCTGATGCTCGGCAGCTATGCGCGCGGCAATGGCCGCGTGCAGTTCGAGCGCGTGCTCGACATCTTTCCCGCGCTGCGCCCGCGTCTTGCGCAGCTCGCGGGAACGCTCTCGGGCGGCGAGCAGCAGATGCTTGCGATCGGACGGGCCCTGATGGGCGAGCCGAAACTCCTGCTGCTCGACGAGCCGAGCCTCGGGCTCGCCCCGCTCATCGTCGAGTACATCTTCCAGGTGATCGCCAAATTCCGCGAGCACGACATCTCGGTGCTCCTGATCGAGCAGAACGCGATGCTCGCACTCGAATTCGCCGGGTGGGCGTATGCGCTGTCGCATGGGCAGATCACGTTCTCGCACGCCGCGCAAACGCTGCGCGATACCGACCTCGTGCGTCGTGCGTACCTGGCATGATCGCGTTATCATATAGAACGCTATTCCACATGGTGAGAATTCCGGAGGTGCATCGATGATTCGCAACAGCTGGTATGTCGCCGGTCTTTCGCGCAACTTCAAGTACAAGCTCGAGAAGAAGATCATCACCGCGCTGCCGATCGTGATGTGGCGCGCGCAGGACGGGAACGTCGTCGCGTTCGACGGCCGGTGCTGTCACAAGCGCTTCCCGCTGTGGGACGGCAAGCTGCTCGACAACGGTGTGCTGCGCTGCGCGTACCACGGCCTTTGCTACGACAGCTCGGGAAAGTGCGTGGACATCCCGATGCAGCGCGACATACCGATCTCGCCGGTCGCGCGGCTTCGCCGTTACCCGGTCGTCGAACAGGACGGACTCGTGTGGCTGTGGCCGGGTGACCCGGAAAAGATCGGAAGCGTGAAGGCGCCGCGCATACCGGAGCTTGCCGATCCGCGGTACGAAGCCGTGATCTCCGATCCGCCGATCCGTATCCGCGCCAATTACCGGTTGCTGATCGAGAACCTGCTCGACATCACGCATTTCTTTCCGTTGCACGACGGCAACATCGGCGACCTCGCCAACTCGATGATCCCGGTGGGACTCGTCGAAGACACCGTCGACGGAAACCCGAAGGTGATGACCACGCGCAGCGTCAAGAATTACCGCCTTCCGCCGTACTACCAGCGCTGGTTCGGCCTCGACATCGTCGATCGCGATCACACGCACGGCATGCTCGGTCCCGGTCTCGTGCGCGTGCAGCTTCGGCTCGCGCCGCCGGGCAAGCTCGGAACCGACGACGAATGCGGCTACATCCTGTGCCACACCGATACGCCGATCGACGAGCAGCATCTCGAGTGGCACTGGATCATGATCTCGAAGGCGGGCTCGCGCTTTCCACCCGACCGCTCGATGACGCTGGCGCAAGGCATGGCCTTCGAATTTCCGGAGGTGGTCGCGCAGGACGAGTGGGCGCTCGCCAAGCAACAGGAGATGCTCGAATTCTCGGATGAGTTCGCCGACAGCACGCGCTACCGCGAGATCAACGTGCGCTCCGACATCGGCGTCGTACACGCACGGCGCGTCCTTTCGCGCATGGAGAAGGCGGAGAACAACGAGCCGTTCGGGCTGCCTTCCGCGTCGCTCGAGATGGCCAGGTACGCGCCGGTGCCCGAGGCACAGGGAGCGGCTGCCGCCGAAGCGCAGGGAGCCGCGCGATGAAGGTAGTGGTCAATTTCGACCTTTGCATGGGCAACGCGCAGTGCATGATGGCCGCGCCGCAGGTCTTCGAAGTGCGCGACGACGGCATGCTCTACGTGCTGCAGGAAGAGCCGCCGGAAACGCTGCGCGCCGCCGTCGAGCATGCGGCGCGCCTGTGTCCCACGCAGGCGATCACCATCGAAAAATAGGCCGTGCGCACGGTCGTCATCGTCGGTGCGTCGCTGGCGGGCCTTTCCGCGGCGAAGGCCCTGCGCCGGCAAGGATTCGACGGAACGATCACGCTGATCGGCGACGAGCTCCATCGGCCATACCAGCGGCCGCCGTTGTCGAAACAGTTCCTCGCCGGAACGTGGGACCGCGCGCGACTCGACCTTCCCGATCGCGGCGATCTGGGCCTCGATGCGATGCTCGGCACCGCCGCCGCCTCGCTCGACCTCGCAAGCCGCGAAGTGACGCTTGAGGACGGCCGGCGCGTGCGCTTCGACGGCCTCGTCATCGCTACCGGCGCACGAGCCCGGAAGCCGCGCTGGCATGCCGGGCTGCGCGGCGTCTTCACGTTGCGCACCGTCGACGACGCGCTTGCGCTGCGCGCATACATCGCGGAAGGGCATCGCAACGTGGCGATCGTCGGCGCCGGATTCATCGGGTGCGAAACGGCGGCCACGCTGCGCGGCAGCGGCTGCGACGTGACGCTGATCGACTTCGAGCGCCTGCCGATGCTGCGCGCGCTCGGTGAATCGCTCGCCGGCCTGTGTCGCGACCTGCACGAGGCGCACGGTGTGCGCAGCGTGTTTGGCGCAGGCGTCGAAGCGCTGGTCGGTCGTGAATCGGTCGAGGGCGTGCGCCTCGCTGATGCCCGCATCGTCGAAGCCGACTGCGTCGTCGTCGGCACCGGTGTCACCCCCAACGTCGAATGGCTTGCGGGATCGGGACTCGTCATCGACGATGGCGTCGTCTGCGATTCGACGTGTGCGGCGCTCGGCAGCGAGGGCGTCGTCGTCGCAGGCGACGTCGCGCGCTGGCAGCATCCGCATTACGGCCCGCGGCGCATCGAGCACTGGAACAATGCGATCGCGCAGGCCGACGCTGCCGTCACCACGCTGCTTGCGATGCCCGGCAAGGGCGTGCCGTACGCGGCCGTTCCGTTCTTCTGGTCGGATCAGTACGACTGCAAGCTGCAGTTGATCGGCGCGCCCGAGGCGGGCGATGCGGCCCGCGTCGTCGAAGGCGCACTCGGTGAGCGCCGCTTCGTCATGCTGTTCGAGCGCGATGGCAGCGCGAGCGGTGCATTCCTCTTCAACAGCATGCACCGCGTGGCGGCCTACACGACAACCGTCGAAGCCGGCCTTGGCCGCGTGACGGAAGGCATTGCGCAATGAGCCACGAAGCGCCGCGTGAGCTGCTCGCCGGGCTCCGGGTGCTGGAATTCGGCCACATCGCCGCGGCGCCGTTCTGCGGCATGCTGCTCGCCGACCTCGGCGCCGACGTCGTGAAGGTCGAAGCGCCGCACGGTGATGGCTTGCGTGCGTGGCCCCCGATCGTCGAGGCATCCGACGGCGATTCGTTCAGCCTCAACTTCGCGTCGCTCAATCGCGGCAAGCGCAGCGTCGTCGCCGATCTCAAGGACGCCGCGGAGCTCGCGCGCGTTCGCGACCTGTGCGCGCATGCGGACGTAATCATCGAGAACTACCGCCCGGGCGCGCTCGACCGCCTCGGGATCGGCTTCGACGATATCGCCAAGCTGCAGCCGACGATCGTCTATTGCTCGATCTCCGGTTACGGGCACCAGGGCGCGAATGCCACCCGCGGTGCGTTCGACGTCGTGGTCCAGGGCGCGTCGGGACTCATGAGCGTGACCGGCGAGCCGGGGCGGCCGGCGGTGAAATGCGGCGTGCCGGTTGCCGACTTCACCGCGGGCCTGTACGCGGCTTACACGATCGTCGCGGCCCGTGGCCAGGCGCTGCGCGAGCGGCGCGCGATCCATCTCGACTGTGCGATGCTCGATTGCCTGCTCGGCATCTCGGCACTGCAGACGAGCGAGTACTGGGGCACCGGCATTGCGCCGAAACGGCTCGGCTCGGCACACCCGCGCAATGCGCCGTACCAGGCGTTCGATGCGAGCGACGGGCAGTTCATCGTCGCCGCCGGCAACGACGCGCTGTGGCGTGAAGTGTGCGAGGCGACCGGGCAGCAGGCGCTGCTCGACGACCCTCGCTTCGGCGGCATTTCGCTGCGCGCGAAGAACCAGACGGCGCTCGCCGCCCTCCTTCAGCCGGTCTTTCGCACGCGCACGGTGCGCGAATGGCTCGACGAGTTCGAGCGGCGCGGCGTTCCCAGCGGTCCGCTCAACACGTTCGCCGACATCCTCGGCGATCCGGAACTCACCACCAGCGAGCTCGTTCAGGACATGCGCGTTCCTGTCGCGGGCAGCACGAAGACCGTCGCGTATCCGGTGCGGCTCAACGGCCGTCGCACGCGTGCGCAGCGGCCGCCGCCGCGGCTCGGCGAGCATCGCGACGAAGTGCTCGCCGAGTGGCTGGGCGCGAGCGTGTCGAGCGAGCGCGCATGAGCGGAACGTTGCGCATCGAGAAGGATGCGCCGCGCGCCGGCGTATGGCGTCTCGTGCTCGACGACCCGCCGCGTGCCAATGCGCTATCCCCGGCGCTCGTCGGCTGCCTGCAATCGGCGCTGCACGGTGCGTTCGAGCGCGACGTCCGCTGCATCGTCATCGCCAGCAGCGGCGAGCGATTTTGCGCCGGCGCCGATCTCGGCGACGCCGAGCACCTCGACGACGCGGCGCTGCGCGACCGCTTCGCCGCGCTCGAGGATCTGCTCGAAACCGTGCGGCGCGCTCCGGCACTGACGATCGCCGTGGTGCGCGGCGCGGCGCTCGGTGCGGGCGCCGATCTCGTCGCATCCTGCGATTACCGCCTTGGCACGAGCAAGGCGCGCTTTGCCTTTCCCGGGAGCCGGTTCGGCGTCGTCCTCGGAACACGGCATCTCGCGGCGGTGGTTGGAAGGCAGGCGGCCCGCGAGATTCTCGTCGAGGGAAAGTCGCTCGATGCACGGGCGGCCGCGCAATGCGGACTGCTGAGCGAGCTTTGCGCCGACGAGGCGATCGAATCGCGTGTGGAAAGCATCACGCAAAGCTCGGAAGCGATCGATGCCATGACGCTGCGCGCGATCCTGCGTCTCACTCGGGACCTGCCTTCCGGACGCGATCGCGCCGAGCTTCAGCAATCGACATCGCGCGACGGCCTGGCGGAACGTGTGCGCGAGCACGCGCGCCGCGCACAGCAGCAACGCGCCTTGCGACGCGCGGCCGGGCGATGAGATCGGCGGCCGCAACGCGCCGTTCGGCGTCAGCCAAGGCGTCGGCGCGCGCGCCCAGCCGCCCCAAGCGCGAACACCGGGGTGCGAAGCACGAGGGTAGCGTATCGACAACGCCCGGCCGTCCCGGGCGCGAACCGCCGAGCACGGAACACGCAGGCGGTGCATTGAGCTCGGTGGCGAAGGCGCTGCTCGTCCTCGAATGCATCGGGCTGTCGAAGCGGCGAACGCTGACCGAGATCGCGAGCGAAGTCACCCTCCCCAAATCCACGCTGCTGCGCCTCATCCAGACGCTCATCGCGCGCGGCTTCGTGCGCCGCACGGCGCACGGCGAGTACGCGGTCAGCCTCAAGCTGTGGCAGATCGGCTGCAACGCGCTCGACTCGGAAGCGATACGCGACGAAGTGATTCCGTTGCTGAACGACCTCGTCGGAGCAACGGGGGAAACGGCGCATTACGCCGCGTACGAAGAGGGGTTCAGCGTCTATATCGAGAAAGTCGACGGCCTGCATCCGATCCGCTCGTACACGGCGGTGGGCGGTCGCTCGCCGGCCTACGCAACGGCCACCGGGAAGGCGCTTCTCGCCTGGCGCGACGAGCGCGAAATTGCGAAGGTGGGCCGGTCGGCACGGCGCTGGACCGACGCAACGAAAGCCGGTGCCGACGAAGTGTTGCGCGAGGCGGAGCAAACGCGCCGGAACGGCTACGCGCTCAATCGCGGAGAGTGGCGCGCGTCGGTATGGGGCATCGGCGCCCCGGTGTTCGACCGCCACGCGAAGGTCATCGCGGCGGTAGGCATTTCGGGCCCGCGCGAACGCATCGAGCCCAACGTGCGACCCTACGCGAAACTGGTCGTGGCCGCCGCGAAGGCCTTGTCGCGACGCATGGGCTCGCCCGACTGATTCGCGCGGCCTTCGCAGTCACCCGCGATTGCGCGCTCTCGGCGCTTGGGCGTTCATCCCCGCTTGCGCCGCCGTCGGCAAGCCGTGTAACGCTTACGGACGGCGTCGCAATTATTGCAACGCCGTACGCCAAGCGAGCAGCGCCGATGCGCCGACAGTGCCCGGTGGTCCATGACTTCAGGCGCGGTCGCGCTTGACGGCGCCGTTGACGCCCGGACGCTTTTCGATCGATTCGATCGCTTCCACTTCGGCTTCGGGATTGTCGTCGGATTCGACGCTGTCGGCGTCGCGCTCGGTGAGCGAATCATCCATGACGTTCATGGAATCGGTTTCGTCGGCGCCATGCTCGGTGAGCACTTCGTCGACGGCCTCGGTGGAATCGCGGCCGGCTGCCCCGCGCTCGCCCGTGCCGTAGCGATCGCTATCGGAATCGAGGTCGGCGTCGCCGAGATCGGGGCCGGCGTTCGTCGGCGCCGCATCGACGTCGGGGTCCGACGTGCTGCCGCGCTGCAGCGGCAAACCACCGTCGCGATTGAGCCCCGGTCCGCCCACGACGTCGCTGCCGGTATCGCTCGAATCGCTCGGTCCGAGCGCGCCGGTTCCATGTCCTTTTTGCGTGACGCCCTTGCCTTCGCCGGTCGTGTTGAGTGTGCTGCGTGCCATGATCGGTCCCTCCGTGTTCGAAGCAACACCGACGCAAGGCACGTGCCATTCGGCGTTTCGACAAATCGGGTCATTTCAGGCACGATCCGGCACAACACCACCGCGCCGCGTTGACGCGCTGTTCACCTGCATCGGGAGGGATTGCCATGCTTCGCGCGATGCTTGCCGTACTGGTCGCATTGATTGCGCCGCTCACCTGCGCCGCAGAAATCGGCCAGGTGAAGATTTCGAAGGGCACGGTGACGATCGAGCGCGCGGGACAGTCGATGCCCGCAAGCGTCGGAACGCGGCTGCAAACGGCCGATGTAGTCACGACGGGCAACGACGGGTCGGTGGGCATCACGATGACCGATGATTCGCTGCTGTCCGCCGGGCCGAACAGCGTGCTCGCGCTCGATCGCTACGACTTCGACGACGTGACGAGTGCCGGCCGCTTCGACACGTCGCTGCGCAAGGGCACCCTCGCCGTCGTTTCGGGCCGGCTCGCCAAGCAATCGCGCGATGCGATGACCGTGCGCACGCCGTCGGCGGTGCTCGGCGTTCGCGGCACCGAGTTCGTGGTCAGCGCCGGCAATGGCCGCTGAGCGGCTTCGGATTCGTTGCCTGCTGTTCGCGCTCGCCGCCGCGTTGTGCGGTTGCGCGACGCACGAACGAATCGTCCTGCTGCCCGAATCGGGAGGCGGACCGACGTCGCTCGTCGTGCGGCAAGGCGCACGCGAGGTGCTGCTCGACCGGCCTTACGCCGCGGCGGAGCTCACGATCGCCGATCCGTTCCGCTACGACGCGAGCGCAGCCGAAGTTCAGGCGACGTTCGGCGAGGCGCTCGCGGCCCAGCCCGCGCGCGCGGCACATTACACGCTCTACTTCGTCGAAGGCAGCGACGATCTCACGCAGGACTCGAAGGATGCGCTCGAGCGCATGCTCGCCGAGCTTGCCCGGCGCCCGGTGCGTGACATCGTGATCGTCGGCCATACCGATGCCGTTGGCAGCGATCAGTACAACGATGCGCTCGCGAAGAAGCGGGCCGATGCAGTGCGCGCGTTGCTGGTCGCACGTGGCGTGGCCGCGAACGACATCGTGGCCATCGGCCGCGGCAAGCGCGAGCTTTTGATCGCGACGCCGAGCGGCATCGCCGAGCCGCGCAACCGGCGCGTCGAGATCGTGGTGCGCTAGCGCCCGTCCCGCAAGCGATCAGGGGCTGTCGAGCCCCTGGCGGACGGCGCCCGCGAGGTTCTCCGCCGGTTTCACGACCAATCCGGGCAGGTTCGGCTTTTCGCTACGGGCCGCGCCATACGAGCACGAGCACCGTCCTGTCATCCGAGGGGAGCGCACCGGCCGCGAACCGGTTCACGTCATCGCGAAGCGCATCGATCGCCTGCGCGGCCGTCGACACCCGGGCAAGCACGGTTGCCACGCGCGCCGCGCCGTACATCGCGCCGCCCGCGTCGTTCGCCTCGGTGACGCCGTCGCTCACCACGCACACGAGCTCGCCCGGCTGCAACTGCAGGCGCACCGAGCGATACGCAAAATCGTCGACGACGCATAGTGGCGGGCCGCCGCCGCCGGCAAGCCGGGTCAGCGTGCCGTCCGACGTGTCGCGTCGCCACGGATTCTCCTGGCCCGCGTTGCAGTAATCGAGCATCCCCGTCCGCAGATCGAGGACTGCTGCAAACACCGTGACGAAAAACGCCGCGGGATTGTCACGGCCGACCTCGGCGTTCGCGCGCGACAGCAGCAGTCCGAGATCGGCATCCTCCGCGCGCAGCATCGTGCTCTTGCACAGCGCCTTGCTCACCGCCATGAAGATGCTCGCCGCGAGCCCCTTTCCCGATACGTCGCCGAGCATGAAGAACAGCCGCTCTTCGTCCAGCAGGTAGAAGTCGTACAGGTCCCCGCCCACTTCGAGCGCCGGCTCCATCGCCGCGGCGAGCTCGACGCGCGGATCGCGCAATCCGTCCGCACGCGGCAGCGTCTCGAGCTGCACGCGGCGCGCCGCCTGCAATTCGCCGGCGACGCGCGCCGCTTCCTCGCGCTCGCGTTGCAGCACGCGCTGCAGCGCCTTGCGATGGCGCGTCGAAGCGGCGAGCTGCAGCGCAAGGAGCGTCGCGAACAGCAGCGCAAGGCCCACCGCCGGCGTCGCGGCGTCGAACAGCAGCCGCTGGTGGCGAAACGCCGCATACGACAGCGCACCGAACGCAAGCACGCATGCGGCGGCGGCCAGCGCACCGTAGCGCACCGGCCAGCCCGGCATCAGCGCGACGAGAAGCCCGCCCGCGACGAGCAGCGCCGCCGCCTCGACGAACGGCGCGGCGGGCGGGCGCGCGAGAAACGTGCGTTCGCTCATGTTTTCCAGCACCTGCGCATGGACTTCGACGCCCGGCATCTTGGCCACCGGCGTCCAGACGTAGTCACCGAGGGCAAGACCGGTCACCCCGATCAGCACGAAGCTGCGCCGGAGAAGATCGCCGTCCGCCGTGCCGTTCAGCACATCGAGCGCCGAGACGAAGCGCTCCGGCCGCCGCCCCGAGAACCACGGACGCGCGCTGCCGTCAGCCTCGGTGCGAAAACTGTCGCGGCCGATTTCCACGCCGCGCACGACGCCCTGCTCGACGGAAAGCCGCAATGCGCGCGCTCCGAGCGCCACGCGCCACATTTCAACGGCGAGCCCGGGCACCAGCGTGCCGTTCACGTTCGCGACGAGCGGCATCTGGCGCACGACACCCTGGGTGTCTTCCGCGGAAATGAGGCCCCAGCCGCGCGCGGCGTTCGTCAGCAGGGCGAGGCTCGACAACGCCGACGGGTAGCTCGTGAGCCGTGCCTTGGCGCGCTCGATGGCCGCGGCATCGCCGTGCGCATCGCCCGCGAGAATGGGCGCGGCACGCAGCGCCTGCGATGTCGGGGCGAGCGCGCCGACCATGGCCAGCACCGCTGGCGCCGATCGCAATGCGGCGGCGAGTTGCGCATCGTTGGACGGCAGTGCCGCGATGCGCTCGCGCAACGCGGCATCGGCGTCGACGTGCGCGAGCGCGTGTTCCGGGGACAACGGATCGGGCTCGGGCATCACGATGTCGAGACCGATGGCACCGGGCGAAAACGACGCAATCCGGCGCACGAGCTCGGCCACGAGGCTGCGCGGCCACGGCCAGCGTCCGATCGCGGCGAGGCTTCTGTCGTCGATGGCGACGATCGTGACCGGCGTCGTGGCCACCGGCCGCGGCACGAGCCGCTCGCACGTATCGAACCATGCACCCTGCAACGGCGAAAGGCGCGACAGATCGAATGCGACCGCGACCGCCAACACGGCAAGCATCGCCGCAGCGATGCTGCGGACGCGGACATTACGAAGAACGGGCGTTGCCGGCGAAACGCCGGTCACAAGATGATTTCCAGCCCGTCGTAGGCGGCGGACACGCGCAGCGGCGCGGCCCCCCGGGTGATCTCCTCGAAGCGGCGCGTCTCCGCGAGCATCTTCGCCAGCGCCGCATCGTCGAGCGCGGGCTCGTGATGGAACAGGCAAAGCTCCTTCGCCCCCGCGAGCTGGCAAAGCTCGACGCCGACGATGTTGCTGGAATGCCCCCAGTCGGCCTTCACCGACGTCGCTTCGGCCAGCGAGTACATCGCGTCGAAGATGACGAGATCGGCGCTGCGGAAGAAATCGGCGAATGCGAGCCGCTCGCCCGGCTCGGTGAGCTTGTGCTCGGAATCGGTCGAGTACACGATCGTGCGCCCGTTTCTTTCGAACCGGTAGCCGTACGAATCGCCGACATGGTGCTGGCGCTTCAGCGTGACACGCATGCCGGCGACGTCGTGCGGCGTATCGGGTGTGAGGTGCACGAATTCGATCGAGGCGCGCAGCACGTCGAAGCCGACCGGGAACGACGGCATGTCCATCTGGCGCCGCAGCGCGGCTTCCAGCCGCTCGTGGCCGCCGTAGAAGATCAGCCGGTTACCCGGGATGTAGGCCGGCCCGAAGAACGGCAGGCCCATGATGTGATCCCAGTGCACGTGCGACACGAACAGGTGATAGGTCTGCGGCGATGCCGGACCATGCTGCCCGATGACCGCCTGCCCGAACGCGCGCAGGCCGCTGCCGAGGTCGCACGCAGCGTACTCGGGCCCACCCGTCAGAAGCTCCACGCAGGACGTGTTGCCGCCGAACGTTGCGCCGATCTCGAACGGAAGCGCGTCGACATAGGCGTCGACATCGGCGTCAGAATCGAACGTGCGTCCCTGCGCGTCGCGCAGCGCCGCAACGAGCTTCGCGCGGACGCCGGACGCGTCGAGCGCAACCGGCAGCGACCCGCGCGTACCCCAGAAGCGAACGCCCCGCATCAGGTGTCGCGAGTGAGCGCCGCGTCGTAAGCCGCACGTGCCTCGGGCGACATCGCCGCGAGGGCGTCGGGAAGCGTCGCAAACATCTCGAACACCGAGTCGAAGCGGCTGATGGCGAATATTTCCGCGACGATCGGCTGCAGTGCGACGGCAGCGATGCGCGCATTGCGGGCGCGCGCCGCCTTCGCGGCGAGCATCAGCACACGCAGGCCGACGCTGCTGATGTAGTCGACATCGGCGAAATCGATGATGAGGGCCGCGTTCTGCGCGTCCTGGGCAAGCGGAAGCAGCGAGTGCTCGAACCCGTCGGCGGCCGAATGGTCGAGGCGCCCGGCCGGGGTGGCGACGGCAATGCTGCCGAAGTGGCGGCTTTGGAATTGCACGAGGCCTCCCGTTATCCGACTTGCCGACCCTCGGGGGTGGCGGCGGCATTATACGGTGCGCTTGACGTCGAATGGCGAGTCACGATGTACTTCGCTGCAAGCCGAATGCCCGAGGGAGACCGCGCAGCATGAACGAATGGGAGGCGATCGTGCGCACGATCGCGGCGCTGGTGGCCGGCGGCGCGATCGGGCTCGAGCGAAGTTACCATGGGCGCGCGGCCGGTCTTCGCACCTACGCGCTGGTATCGTTCGGCTCGGCGCTGCTCGTCGCCGGCGGCCAGTACGAACTCTTCTCGTCGAGGGACAGCGGCGAAGTCACGCGAATCATCCAGGGCATCGTGACCGGCATCGGCTTCCTCGGCGCCGGCGTGATCGTCAAGGAAGGCTTCTCGGTGCGCGGCCTCACGACGGCCGCGTCGATCTGGTGTGCGGCGGCCATCGGCATCGTGCTCGGTGCCGGCTCCTACTGGATGGGATTCGCATCCACGATCGTGACACTGGTCGCGCTGACGATCCTGCGCCGCATCGAGGATCGGCTGCCGTCGCAGACGTTCGTGCACTTCGAGGTCGGCTTCCGGCGCACTTCCACGATGAACGAGGAGCGGCTGCGCGAGCTGATACGCCAGTACGGCTTCACGATCAGCGAATTCGCCTACCGTCTCGACAGCGGCTCACAGACGCTCGAGTACCGTGGCGTGATGTGGTCGAACGCGCCGGCCCGGCTGCACGAGGTGGAGCTCGGCCTCCTTGCCCTGCCCGACGTGCTGCATTTCCGCATGTCCCCGGCAAGGGAGTGAACCGGGCGCAAGCGGTGAGCGGACCGTCGCCCCGCCCATCGGCTACGCGATCCGATGAGGACTTGTATTGCGCGGCCCTCGCGGCGTAATCTTTTGCCCTTCGCCACTTTCGGGAGACGGCCATGACATCCTGGGAAATCGAAGGGCGCGAGCTCATCAACTGCAGCTGCTCGTACGGCTGCCCCTGCCAGTTCAGCGGGTTGCCGAACAACGGCAAGTGCGAGGCGATCGGTGGCATCGTGATCGACAAGGGCTACCACGGCGACGTGCGGCTCGACGGCACGAAGATCGGGGTGGTTCTGGCATGGCCCGGCCCGATCCATCAAGGCAAGGGTCGCTGCCAGCCGATCGTCGACGCGAAGGCCAGCGACGCCCAGCGCAATGCGCTGCTGCGCATCATGTCGGGGCAGGATACCGACCCGTTTGCCACCATGTTCGCGGTCTTCGCGACGACGTATGAGAAAGTCTTCGAGCCGATCTTCACGCCGATTGAAATCGAGGTCGACGTCGATGCGCGGCGGGGGAAGATCAAGGCCGAGGGCGTGTTCGAGCTCGAGGGGCAGCCGATCCGCAACCCGGTGAGCGGGCAGGAGCATCGCGCGCGCATCGACCTGCCCAACGGCTTCGAATACGAGCTCGCGGAAATCGGCTCGGCGTCGAGCCGCTCCACCGGCAATCTGCCGCTGGCGCTCAAGGACAGCTACGCGCAGTTCGCGCGCCTGCATCTTGGCACCCACGGCGTCGTGCGGCACCGCGCAGCGGCGTAAGCGGCATGGAGCGCGTGCTGCGGCACGAGCGGGGCGTGACCGCGGCGGGCCTCGCAGCGCTGACCGTGCTTGCGTGGTGGTACGTCTGGACGGGTGCGGGAACGGGGATGCCGGCGGTGGACATGACCACGCTTGCGCTGTTCCCGCACAAGCAGATGGAAATGGCCGGCATGCCGGCGGCCGCACCCGCCGGGTGGATCGCGGCGCTCGCGATGTGGTGGGTGATGATGATCGCGATGATGACGCCGAGCGCCGCGCCGCTCGTGCTGCTCTACGGCCGCGTCCTGCGGCATCATTCGGCGCAGGCGCCCGACGGCGCGGCGCTCGTTTCGTCGTTCTACCTGATCGGCGGCTACCTGGTCGCGTGGCTGGTCTTTGCCATGGCTGCAGCCGCGCTCCAGGTGGGTCTGCAGCCCGCCGATCTCACTTCGTCGACGATGTTGTGGTCGAAGAGCGCGATCCTGTCCGCGGCCGTGCTTTTCGCC
>Ga0207674_10000899_pt1 | contig 38882 bp, 49 predicted proteins | sample KBSCornC72_FD_184303 | JGI IMG/M metagenome (GOLD analysis project Ga0207674, IMG submission 184303) | Corn rhizosphere microbial communities from Kellogg Biological Station, Michigan, USA - KBS Corn C7-2 (SPAdes) (version 2) | ecosystem: Host-associated > Plants > Roots > Rhizosphere > Soil ... | reverse complement strand
ACTGGACCTTCTACGAGATCGACCCCGCCGTAGTTCGCATCGCGCGCGATCCGACGAAGTTCACCTTTCTCGCCCGGTGCAATCCCAATGCCCATATCGAGCTTGGCGATGCGCGGCTGCTCATCGAAAAGACGCCGACCGCATCAAAGGACATCCTCGTGCTCGACGCTTTCTCGTCGGACTCCGTGCCGATGCACCTGCTGACGAGCGAAGCCTTTGCGGATTATCGGCGCGTCCTTACGCCGAATGGTCTCCTGATGGTCCACATCTCGAACCGTTATCTCGACCTCAAGCCGGTCGTCGCAGCTGCGGCCAGGTCCGGCGGCTGGTCGGGAGGACTGCGGCGCTACCGTCCGGACGCGGCGGGTTTCCTGCTCAACGAAACGGGGTCGGACTGGGTCGCTCTGTCGCAATCGCGCGCAACCACCGATCGGCTGATCATGGGGACCGGCGAGCAATGGACTCCGTTGCGGCAGCGTCCGGGCTTTACGCCCTGGACCGACGACCACGCGAGCGTGTTGCCATTGATCAATTTCAATAATTGACGATCAGTGGCCGAGCGCGGCCTGGATAGCCTTGATTTCCTGAAACTGGCGCTGGTCGATCGCCGAGACTTCGGCGCTGGCTTGCTTGATCGCCGCCAAGTCGCTTGGGGCTAGGCCACCATTCGTTTGCAAGCGGTCTCCGCCCAGCGAATCGATGTCCCCGAGGGCTCGCGCAGTTGCGTTCTTTGCAGCGACCGCCCTCGAAAGGGCTTCCTGGGCGGCAATCCAGCTCTCGCTGTGGGGTGCGCCGGCCGCGGACGCGAGCCGCTGCGCTTGGGCTGCGGCCGGCCCAAACGCCGCATCACCATCGCGGGCCTGGCCGACGAGCGCCGCCAATCGGCTTGCGAGCTCGGCATTGACGGGCCGGTCGTTCATCGGCCGCACGACTTCGACGCGGGGATCGATTGCTTCGGCAGGGCGCGGCAACAGTGACGGCGGCGCATTGCTCGACGCGCACCCGGCAAGGAGCAGGAGTGAACCGATACTGATGGACGAACGCATCGCGTCGACCACTAGGCCGCCGCTCACGCACTGACAATTGGAAGGAAATGGCGCACTGGACATAAATATGATGGGCACTCAGATCACTGGGAAATTACTATCAGCCTGAAAAGGCCGCCTGATCTGGATTTGGGTTTAGACCACCAACGAGCGAGAATTGCGCATTCGACGTCGGGCTCGATGCTCGGATAACGGGCAATCCCGAAGAATGAAGAACGCGGGGAGCATGACACCGACACGTTTGTTCTCTTCGGTACCAATCCTTGAAATTAGAGACTTCGAAATTTTGTGACCGACGGGCGGACACTTTCGGAAATTGCGTGTTCAGGCACGGCAAATGAGGCTTCCTGCACCTGGGAGCTCAGTCAAGGCGAAGCAAAATCCATTGGCCATGAATTACCGCGAGCACAGCGGATTTCTTGGTCCATCCGTCGTTATTGCGCGTCTCGACGTCACAGGAAAACGCAGTTGGTTCTTGAGCCATGGATACGCAGCGTAAATGGCGGATGGCCTGACGTTGATCGACTGGCCCCGCCACATCCGGACTCGCTGTCATGGCGCCGACAATCTCGATTGAGGTGGGACCGATTGGCGGCGTTACGTCCTGGCAGGCTCCAAGCGTCATTACGAATGTGATCAACACGCACAAGACCAATTGGCTAGGCACGCTCGATACCCCGTCGGTCGCAGCTAGGAACATCCTACGTGGCAAGGGCATGAATGGACGTCGACGGCTGAGGGAAAATAGTCGCGACTAGGCGCGAGCCCTGCCAAACTTCGCATTTCAGGTCGGGATATTTAGCCTCGATTTGCCTGACTGCACTTTGATCGCTGACGGCCTTGAACCACGCGGCTTCCTGCAGTCTGCCGGAGACGTCCCAGGAGTAGTATCGATAATTTTCTGAGGGCACGGAAATCTCTCCTGCGCAGCGGGAGCTTTCCAATTTACTCTCGGTCGCCGCCAGGCTGATGCTGAATGACGGCGATGCAATTTCCCTACACCGTTGTTCGTCAACAAGCGACTAATCGATTGGTGTCCCTCACATATCTTTCTCGAGAGCCTTCTTGATCCAGAACAGCCAGAACCGTGATGGGATGGCGATCCAGGCCAAGCTCGACGAACTCATCCATGTTTCACGTCACGCGCGAAAAGACCTCGTCCGGGTGGAGCAAAAGTCCAAAGAACAAATAGAAAGTATGCGGCTTGGAGACTCCGCAAACAAATAAACTGTCCCATCACAAAAGCTGTAATTTATTTCTCATATTAAATTAACGGCGTGACTAGTAATTTTGCCAAGACAGCCTATATAGGTATAGCTACAGTCGCTTATGACGGTCTTTGGCGCTTTGCGGCCCCCACTTCCTTCTCTTGCTTCTCTTAGCATTTCAAAGGCCGATTCTCGGTCTTCTTTATGAAGGAAATAGACATGCCAAAGGGCACCGTGAAGTTTTTCGATAATTCCAAGGGCTACGGCTTCATCGCCGATGATGCGGGCGGCAAAGATGCGTTCGTTCACATCTCGGCCGTAGAAGCGGCCGGGATGACCACGCTCGATAAGGAGCAGCGCCTGTCATACGATCTCGAGAACGATCAGCGCGGCAAGTCCAGCGCAGTGAACCTCCAGGCCGCCTGATACCGATCCGGAAGCGAGAGGCGGGCGCCGTCCCGGCGTCCGTCTCTTCAGTTAGAGATTGGGAGGCTATCATGGAGAATGCATATTGGCTCGGACGCAAGCGCACGTCGCTCGCAAATGCCCGAGTTGCCAGCAGCGCGGTAGCGCGGCTCATTCATTACGAGCTCGCTGGCCGTTATAGCGTCAAGGCGGCTGAGGCCGCCGAACATCCCTCACTGGGCGTCACGGCATGATCGCGATACCGCAGCGACCGACCGCGCGGACGATCAAAGCTCCCCAAGATACCGCCGCCGGTTGCCGCCTACGCGCTGACGCAGACTTGTTGACTTCAACGACAGTGATGACCGCAAATCAGCGCATTCGCTTGGAGAAGAGCGCCGCCAGCTGGAATGCTCGCGCCACGATGCTGCAAAGTAATGATGAGGACGCCGCCGCGCGCAAGGCGAACATCCAGACCGCCAGCGCCCGCCGCGAACCTTCGTGATGTCGCTCGCGGTGGAGTCGGCGGGAGTAATTGGCTTGAGAGTGGCCAAGACTGTCGTCAGGCGGCACTAGTGCGACTGATGAGGCGTGGCGCAGGTACGTGGAGTAGGTCACGGAGCTTGCAGAGCTTCAGACCGGTTTGCTGATGGCGAGCCTGCTTTTCATATCTTCGCAAAGTCGGGGATAGCGCGTCCTGACCTCCAAAAGTTTGACTGCATGGGGAACGAAGTGCTCAGCTCGTCGGCGCTTTCCATCCTATGCCCAACCGAGATTTGCGCCGCGGCATGTCGTCGAGCGCGCACCTGCACTCAGGTCCAAACCAGCCACCGTGCGGACCGATAATCTTCGCACATTTCTCGCAGCGCGACAGATCTGGCGGAATGGGTGGCTTGTTCATTGCTTAGGTTTAACACGGTAACCGCCATTGAAGTAGGTCGGGGCTATCGACGATCGTGGAGACGCCTTTGACTGCGCTCCATGCCCGCGGATTGTCCCCTGGCGTAATGATATTTGTCTCTGGCTTCGACCGAGAGCACCTCGATGATCTGATCGAACAAGCTGGCGAGCTGATGCATGGCAGCAGCACGCCGATCGATGCGATCCGCATTATACCTGCGTCCTAGGATGCGCGCATTTGTGCCAACTGATCGGGCATTGATTGAGCTACGAAAGCGAATCGATCTGGCGATAAGAATCAGTCTGCTGAATGATGCCAATCCCGCGGGATCATGGCCATCATCGACCCATTCTGGACTCTATCTGATCTCGATTTCAGACTCGTGTCTTCGCTCGTATGTGGCGATCCTGAATTCAAGGTTCTGAAGCTCGTAATGAAGCGCTTCTAGCGCCGCCATGTCAGGCGATGGCTTGTCCCACGCCGCGCTCATCTCTCTCTTCACTTGGTCGCGCCTACTATTGAGCGACGCGAGCATGTCGTCGGTCGGGGGCCGTTTGGAACCCAAAGGGGTGCACTCTCGATCTCCACGTTTGGTAGAACGTTTGCCGCGAACGAAGGTCACGTGTTTGGATTACCCCCGGATTGCTCGATCATCGATTCCACTCTCTCCATATATTCCCTGAATTCTTCTGCTTCTCTCACATCACCTCGTCGGGCGGCTTCGTTCATGAAGGCCTCGCAGTCACGCTTCATCCGGTGGAGATTGGCTAAGAATTCTTCGCGAGTTGGGATGGACATTCAATCCCCGCTTTCAGCTAGACTCAGCTCACCTGCATTCTGGAGGGACAGAGCGGTGCATTACCCGGGCAATTCTTGTCCTTGAATAAGTCGGATTTCTTCGGGCGAACAAATCCATTCGCCGTCTTCGCGGCCTTGAGGATGCTGTGCATCAGAAACTCCTAGCCGAACCAGCCGAAATGCAGGGGTTCCCGCGCGCGCCCTACACTGCCTTCCATCCGGCATCATCCCTGGCTCGTTGATTGACGGGCCAGCAGCTCCGTTTGCTGTCGGATCACTCGTAAACGATGAGCATAGTTCTTCGGACTAATTTCCTTTTTCGTGGAATCGTCGCGAAGTCTACGAACAAGCAGGTCCACGCTCAATGTGCTGGGCTCGTCCGGTAGGTGGAAAGGCTCAGACATAACAGTCTCCCTCAGCTTTCGAGCGGGAGCAGCTATCTCTCAAGCGCAACGTGCTCAGACGATGTGGTGCGCTGTGCGTGACATGGGGTCCGACGTACATAACGGCAAGGGGCAGACTGCATTCGAAAATGTTAGATTTCGAGCGCTTCCGAGAGGCAAAAGCATCATCCAGCTCGACCCCAAGATATCTCGCGGTGCTCTCCAGCTTGGTATGACCAAGCAGCAGCTGGGAGGCCCTGAGATTACCCGCTTTGCGATTGAGCATCGAGACCTTGGTGCGCCTCAAGCTGTGCGTGCCGTACTCGGCTGGCTCCAGTCCGATTCTCCGCAAATCATGCGGCTTGGAAATAGCAAGCCGTCTGGCTCTCCGCGCCGGACCTTGAGCCAGTCCGCCAGCGATCGCCTGGCCTGCTCGGTAATCTCGAATTGCACGGGTCGGCGGGCCTTCTGCTGGATCACGATAGCGCGACGCCGGAAACGCACCCGCCGCGATCACATCCGGCACCCTCAGCGAGACGACGTCGCATCCTCTCAACTTGCTTGCGCAGGTCGGTTCATTGGTCGCTACTAACTTGGAGCTACAATCAACCCGCTGGAGTCCGGAATGGGTGGAAAGCAGACCCTAGTTCGCGCCCTGACACATCTCCAACCAAGGTTATCGTGCCGGCTCCCGATTGCTCCAGAGCCACGCCTTCTTCTCTGCCGCAGCTTGTCCCACGCGGCGCTCAAAAGAGGGATGCCAAATGAGGTCATGGCGCTTGAACGAGCCGATCATTTTCGCCTCATAAAGCGTTATCCGTGGCGCGAGCGTCAAGTCTATACAGAGATGTTCGAAGTAAATAATCGGGTCTCTGGAGCCGGAATACTACGGTTATCTGTCGGCATGGAAGATTTATATTTATTAGATCAACTTGATTAAATTATCGCCTACGCCTATCTCTTGGTAGCTACCAGTCGAAATCGACGGTTTTGGGCGCTAAGCCGCACCTTCCTCCATCTTTAACGTCTCCTAGCGGCAGGGCGCCATTTCCGGCGCGTGCCAACAAAGGAAACTCACCATGAAATATTTTGGAACCGTCAAGTCGTTCGACTCAAGCAAGGGCCACGGCGAAATCAAGCAGGAAGCCGGCGGCAACGATCTCCGCTTCGAAACGAGCGCGATTAAGTGGGACAAGAATGTCGCTCCCACGATTGGCCAGCGTCTCAGCTACGATATCGGCCAGAACAGCGAGCGCCAGCCCTGCGCGCTGAATCTTCAGACAATCTAACAAGGACTGGGGCGGAGGCGAACATCGCCTCCGCTCTACCGCTTCAACCCCCGTCGCTGCGGCAGTTCTATCTGCTGCCGACGGCGTCCCTCAAAGAGGGGACCCAAGGAGAAATTCAATGCGACCGATTTACATGACAATGGCAGCCGTCGCCGGCCTTTCCGTGGCCGCGCCTGCCTCTGCCCAGTGGGCACGCGAACCGACTTACAGCGAAGCCCTTGGCGGCCCCGTCGAGGTCCGATGGGGCCACGACCGCACCTATAGCCGAGCGCTTCGAAGGGACATTGACGCGGGTGTCAGTCGGGGCACGATCTCAAGGCGTGAAAGCATCGGGTTGCGCGAACAGCTGAGCCGCTTGATGCGCCTTGAACAGAGGTTCAGTCTAGATGGCATCAGCGGCCGCGAACACGCCGAGTTGCTACGGCGGAGCACCGCGCTCGCCAAGGGCATTCGGATCGCCAGTCGCGATCATTACGGCCGTCGCGGCGATACGGCGAGTTGGGAAAGTGGCAGCATCAATGGGAAATGGGTGGCTGACGCCAGGTTCGCAGGATTGCATCCCGACGATCGGTTCACCGGTGACGCAAGGATCGGCCAGCACGCGACCGGGCGTATGGTCAACCTGCCGGCAGAGTATCGCGACGACTATGTCGATAATGCCCGGATGTACTACCGCTATGACAATGGTCGGGTCTATCAGATCGACCGTCAGTCACAGATGATCCTGGCACTGCTCGACATCGCAGGCCGATAAGTTAAGTTCGTCCACGCGGAAGGCGTCCGGCTTCGGCCGGGCGCTTTTTCGTTAAATTGAGACGGGCGCGCCACTGCAGCCCGCATATCGTTGCGAACAGAGTAGGCGGCTGGACACCAGCGCTACGCCACACGTGGTAGCCGAGATTCGAAGGTCGCCTTCGTGACGGCGACCACCATGCCCTTCTTCGATGAAGACTCTGAGACCTGTGCTTTGAGCTGCTTCGCCAAGGCTGCGACAAGAGCGGTCCCCAAGCCGGTCGATGCGTTGGCCTCGTTAGTTTCCGCTCGACCGCAGCCATTATCGGCGATGGTCAGCTTCCAGTCTGATTTGGCCATTTCAAAGGTCACTTGGATATGTGCGGACGAACGCGGCGCCGGGAAAGCGTATTTGACCGCATTGATGATCAGTTCGGTGACAATCAGACCGATGCTCACAGCGTGGCTCGTCGGGAGCGCGCCAGGATCCGCACTTACGGCGATGTCGATGTGCTGGCGCGGGTCCACCATCGATGAGGCGAGCCCAGAGCTCAACTTGGTCAGATAGGGACCAATCTCGATCTGCTCGATACCGTCAGATGCTTGGAGGTGGCTCTGCACTGCGGCTACTGACATCACCCTCTGGTGAGCTGCTCGCAGTTCGTTCTTGGTCTCTTCCGACGTTACTGCGCCAGCCTTGAGCAGCAAAATGCTCGCAATGATCTGGAGGCTGTTCGCGATGCGGTGCCGCATTTCACGGAGCAGCGTTCTCTGCTGCTCCAGCAGCTCTTCCGTGTGCTCCAGCAGCCGCTGCTTTTCTTGTTCGGCTACCCGGCGCTCGGTGATGTCCTTGATCGCCACGAGCACCATTCGACCCGATCCGCTCTCATCACGAATTGGGAGCGCGTTGAGATGGAGAGTCCGCTTGCCGACCTTCCTGAACACGCGCTCGAACTCAAAGCTGTCAATACTTGTCCGATCGTCGACAACCGCGACAAGGAGCTGCCGCAGGCCAGGGATGTCCCACTGGCCCCCCGATAGTTCAAACATGGAACGGCCAAGGGTGTTCGCGGCGTCCTCGCCGTAGACTTCATAGAAGCACCGGCTGCCAGCTAGCAGTTTCAATGATTCGTCGAGGACGACGAAGGGTTCCGGCAAGGTGTCGACAATAGCGAGCGCAAGGGCTTGGGCCTCGGCTAAGTCGGAAAGCTGCTTAATCGTCCGGCTCCCTTCGGCGGGAGCTTCGCACGTCTCTCAGCCACCGGCGCGCCTGCGATTGTCCGGTAGTCCGCCAATCATACATCATTCGAGCGACAAAGCTAAGTTAATAAGGTCGCGCGTTGTCCGGTCTGCGGAACCGCGGCCTCTTCCATTCGCTTCGTTAATTGAGGGTCTTCGCTCTTGCTTTTGCCCGAAAGGCCTATTTTGCCCAAATTCACTACCGTGCTTCTGACCGAGGTTGATGAGCCTTGTTTTAATCCGACCGAACGGTCCGACCTGCGAAATTGGAGGGCTGTCCAAGCGGAACATAATGATCGCATGGCGAAGCTGTCGGACGCCTATGCGGCCGCCTACGAGGGCGATGTGCAGTTCGCGATTGGCCCGAGTCAACGCTCTTACCTGGTTCAACGAGCTCGAAGGCACCGACGTGATGCCCAGCTCCGCCGCGCGGCGGCAAGTCACCTTCGTTCCTAGTCCGACCAGTGTCTGCAATTGGTCGATGGTGGCCGCTGACAGGTACAGTCTTTCGGTTACTTCATGTCGCAATTCGGAATCTACGAGCCGAACGACCGGGACACCAGAGCTGGCTTCGCGTTCCCCGCCAACGGATACAATCCGAACGTTGGTGGCGGAAGGCACCAGCACCAGATACGCAGCCCCGCATCCGGCGTCCCTGCCGCATGTCCGCAACGGGTCGAAGTCGGACGCGGCAGGTTTGGGTGGAAAACGGACCTAAGACCTCAATGGGGGACCGAACGCTCGCCGAGACTCACAGGTGGCGTCCAATTGATGTAAGTGAGGCCATCCGCGGCACCAACTCAGCGAGCCGGGACTGAGAGACATCTGAGGGCTCCCGCTGAAGGAGAACAATGTGTCCCCGTTCGATCAAGCTTACTTTATCCGGCATGCCTCGTTGGAGCGTGATGCCGCGCAACGTGCACGTGAAATCAAAACCCAGCTTATGCACGAAGACGCAGCGCGCGTGTATGACGCTCTTGCAGCGAAAGCTGGTGTCGGCCCGGCCTAGCCGTGGGCCACCAAGCCGCTAGACTCCAGCTGGTCTTGTTGGCTTTTGCTGCCGTTAGCAGTGTCGAGATTGCGGTCAGCAATTGTGCTCCGGGGTAGGGCTTCTGGACAACAACGCTATTCGGTACACCTTGAGCTGGCCCACCCGCCTCATGCTGCGCAGCACGCTGCCGGAATAGTCTCATTCCAGCGCAACTGAGGGTTCAAGCGAAATTGGGTGGAGCAATACGGACACAAGAGGTCTGTCTGCTCTCCCATGTTGAGATAGTTGTGGCGTCGAAGGAGGTTAGGAAGGGCCAGCGCGCCTGAGCGTTGGTCATATATTTCCGTTTGCGGACGACGGTCTGTGCATTATCTGCACTGGTAAACCCAAACATCACCCTCGTCCTTGATAATTAACTACCATTATCATGTAGTAACGCGCCCCTAATAATAACAAAAGTAGACCAAAGAATATTATATTATATTTGGCTAAGTATCAGAATTATATTTGATGAACGGACTTGTTTGTTTTGATACAATGCCGTATATATTTATAGCTACCAGTCGAAATCGACGGTTTTGGGCGCTAAGCCGCACCTTCCTCCATCTTTGACGTCTCCTAGCGGCACGGCGCCATTTCCGGCGCGTGCCAGGAAAGGAACTCACCATGAAGTATTTCGGAACGGTCAAGTCATTTGACACCACCAAGGGCCACGGCGAAATCAAGCCGGAAACGGGCGGCAACGATCTGGGCTTCGAAAAGAGCTCGATCCAGTGGGACAAGAACATTGCTCCCACCGTCGGCCAGCGCCTGAGCTATGACGTCGGCACGAACAACGAGCGCCAGCCGTGCGCGTTGAATCTGCAGACCGTCTAACGCGCCTGGCGAAGGCCTAGCTTTCGCCCTGTTACCGCGTTGAGGCCGATCCCGGGCGGCGTTGGACGAGCTTCGTTCTGCGCGGTCCGGGTAAGCCTCATTCAACGCACAAGGCTAGCTCACAAGCGTTTCCAATCCGCCTGTATCCTCGAGTAGGAATCTCATCATGGAAGACACATTCCGAAGTGGTGTACGCATGGTCGCGCTGCCGCTTCTTTTGACAGCTGTCGTTGTCGGATCAGCCCTTGGATTTGCATTCTCGTAGTCAGCAAGGAACTGGGCCAGAAGTGCGACTGGTAAATACTGAGATCACGCCCCACATGTGTGTTGCCACCTGTCGTTATCGACGGTTCCAAGCGCCAAGCTGCGCTTCCTTCCATCCCTAGCGCCTTTTGGCCGCCTGACGGGCGCACTCAGGTACCGGAAGGGCTTCACCAATGACGTCCGACACACCTCTCCAAGACAAGAAGGCCTTTAGCATCTTCAGGTCTGCCGCCGAAGAAGCAGAGATGAAGTCAGATCAAGAGAATTGGGACAATGAAGGCGGCCACATGAGCTCGACGGCCGGGCGGATAGGCCTCCTGCCAGGGGCCAAGCGTCCCTACGTCGTAACCCTCGTGCACCAGACCAGCGACGCAACCGAGCATGCCTTCGCTACGATGCGAGAGGCCGAAGCTTTCGTCAAACGAAACACGCCGGTGCCCGCTGCCGTCCTGGCTACCACATATGACCGGCCTAAGGCGGTCACCGAAGCTGCGAAGACAGGTGGAGAGCGAAATGTTATGAATGACGAAGACATACTTGCCCGGTTGAAAGTGATCGACCACCGGCTACGGCAAATCTCGACCGAAGACGCGGCTTCGGTCCTGGCACGCGGACTGGCCAGCGCGGGCATAAATGAGCAAGAACGCCTGCGACTGATTGCGGAGACCGAGCGCATTCTGGACGAGCTTGATGGGAAGAATGACGACTAAGTCGCGACAGTTGCCCTCAAGATGGCCCTGTCGTCAGCCAATGCGTCGAAATCCGGGTCGGCTCGTTCTTTCCGATGTGACCTCGTTTAAGCATCCATCCTTTCAGGACCGCGCAGGCCAAGCCGCAGCCGAGAAGAGAAAGTCATGAGACCGGCTTCGGCTTAGGCCGGAGCCCGACGAACTGGTCGCCGGCGCCTGCGGGTATAATGCCGATGATAGCGAGTCCTTGGCAGCGGTGGGCGTCAAAGACCCGCTATTCAATCGCGCGCCGGGCGCTTCATCGTAATGTCCGCAATGGGTCGCAATCAGACACGGCAGATTGCGTGGAAAGCTGACATTCGGGTTGGCTTTCAACATCCGCGAAAATAAACAATGCCTTACGATTAAGCGCTTGGCTCAATACTTGCGCGCTGGACCTCGTAATGAATTGGCGGGCGGGCTATATGGAGATCGCTACCAGTCGAAATCGACGGTCTTGGGCGCTAGGTCGCACCTTCCTCCATCTTTGACGCCTCTTAGCCGCGAGACGGCCAATGACGGCCGTTTCGGCAAAGAAGGATATCATCATGAAACTATATGGCACCGTAAAGTCATTTGACGAAACGCGCGGTTTTGGCACCATCAAACCTGAGGCCGGCGGCAAGGATCTTCGCTTCGAGAAGAGTGCCGTCCAGTGGGGCGACGCAACAACCCCAAAGACGGAACGCCGCCTCTCTTACGAGGTGAGCACGAATGGCAGCGGCGACGCCTGCGCCATCAACCTACACTCGGCGTGATCCCCGCGGGGCCTGAGGCTTTCCCCCTTCGGCCTGATCTAAGTTCCACTCGAGGGGATCCGGGCAGCCGTAGGCCAAAAGCTTGCGGCTGCTCGGGCAATTCCCCGTTTCAGTCCAAATTGAAGGAAATGAACATGCTTATTTTCAGTAGGTTTGCACGTGGTGTGAGCGCCGCTGCGATTGCTGGTGTCCTTATGCTGAGCAGTCCTGTCTCGGCGGCCGAGAATCCACAGGTTGCTTCTGAGATTATGGCCCTGGCACGCGCGCAGTGGGCATCGGAGATCTCCGGTGCGCCGATGGCGCAGCAGAACGTGTCGCTCGCCGACGACTATACCGAGTTCAATGGTGACTTTCCGACCCTGCTGGTCGGCAAGACGATGTCGACGCGGATGGGCGAGGTAACGCCTAACGACAAGGCGATGTACTCCGACATGCAGAACGGACGCGTGCAGGTCTACGGCGACACAGCCGTCCTAACCTACAATTTCGCGGGGCTGCGTCGCGGTGCGGATGGCAAGGTCAACCCGTCGCTGGCCAAGTCAACGCGAGTTTATGTGAAGCAGGATGGTCAGTGGAAGCTAGTTCACGCGAACTTCGCGCCGGTCGCGCAGGGCCATTAGGAATGTGAGCGAAGGGGGCCTCGACGCATGGCTCCCTTCGCAGATTGAGTAACCTGCCAGCGCGAACTTGGCGATGGCCAAATCTCTGGAGCCGAAATCAGTGCTGAGAGGCTTCGCGGCCTGCCTGTTGGCAATCAGTCTCGCTGTTCACTACTCTGCGACTACCCCCGAGCCGAGGTCGCAGGCGTTTGGGTGCAAGGATGGAACGAGCTTCGTGGTCGTTGTTCGCAATGAAATCGCGGACGTGACCTTTTCACACGGCGAACAGTACCAACTTCGCTCAAAGCCCTCTTCGATGGGTCAGCGGTTCGTTTCGTCGGTCGCAACCCTGATCATCGATGGCCGATTTGCTGCCTTCGTTTCCAACACACGAAGCGACCTCAACCAATGCAGGCTCACTGGGAGTTAGCGTCCGCAATGGGTCGATTCCGGACGCGGCAGGTTTAAGTCGAAAGCTGACGCGCGGATTTGCGTGGAGAGCTTCGGTCGAGACCTTCCGCGAAGACGGTACCTCTGATTGGGACCGGACCGGCGCGAAGGCCGGCCCGGATACGGCCTAGCGGCGGTAGTCGCCGTTACGCCCGATGCGGATGTTGGTCACCACACCGCGATAGTCGACGTTGCATCGGAAGCTGACGTCGCCGTAGCCGCGATTCTGGTAGGCGTACTGGCCGCCATACTGATTGCCGTATTGGTTGTACTGGCTGGCGTAGCTGTTGCTCATCAGCCCTGAGACGCGCAGCCCGTTGGACCGACGCTCCACATTGGTGATGGCGGTGACACGCAGCGACGACGCCGCGATCTGCTGATTGTAGCCGTTGTAACCTCCCTGGCCGTAACGTTGCTGGCCGTAGCCATAGGACCCGTACTGGGAGTTCGCCTGGATGCGCGCCGCATTCGAGCACTGGCGAACCGCCTGGCGATCGGTGACGCTGTAGCGGTTGCCGAGCAGCTGATCGATGATGTCGGTCACCGGATTGCCGCTGGAATAGCCCTGATTGTAGCCGGGGTAGGCCTGCTGAGGGTAGACCGGTTGGGGATAAGCCTGCTGCGGATAGGGCTGGTACTGGTACTGGGCTGCCGAAAGCGGTGCAGCAATGCCGCCAATTGCGGCGGCGGCGGCGAGGAAATGAGTGAGCCTTGTCATGGAGAGTTCCTAAATCTCACGCGGAAGACGCCGGTGAGTTCAAGGACAGAACGCGCCCCATAGGAATAAGACGCATGAACATAAAACAACCGGGGAATCGCGAAAGGTGGCATAACGCGATGTCGCGTGGTCGGCAGCACTGGCAGGCGCTATGCGTTCGGGTTCGAGCGAATATCCACCTTCGGTTTGCGTGAGAGTAGCTAGCGACAGCTTTGGGTCGATTGCGGTCGCGGCAGGTTCGGGTGGAAAGCTGCCATTAGCTATGACAGCATTCGCGTACTTCGTATGAGGTTCGAATGCACCGAGTTGTCTTAGAATGCTCCGGCGTTCCGTCCGCGGAAGGAGAAGAGGCCGCTAGAGACATCGAAACAGAGTTCCGAGAGCACCGGCCCCATCACAGCAACGTTCAATGCACGTTTCACGACGGCAAGCTCATCCTTCAAGCCGAGAATGATTGGGACGCTGATGGGCTGGCGTTGATGGACGAGTTCTCTGATTGCATCAGTTCTTACATCGTCACTTTGTTTGACGGCGACCTAAGGCTCGTCTCCAGCACTGCTATCTAATGTCCGCAATGGGCGATGTAGATGACAGCGCAGGCTGCCAACCACCCAAAGGCGTAGACTGGTCGAGACGGCTGATACGACTTAGGTAGAAACTGGATGCCCCAGCCATAAACAGCGCACACTAACGCTGCGACGAACAACCTGCCCAATCTCTGCGGAATATTCAGATCGGTCGCAGGAGTGACTAACGTCGCGCCAGAAGCGGGCGGTTTGGGTAGTTATCGGACACTGGGCGTGCCATCCGCGGCCCACAGAACCTCACCATTTTCGGGAGCAACGATTCTCATGACTTCATCGGTGAAGAACAGATCAATGTCAGCTCCCCCGACGCCTGGTGAGCAGTTGCTGGTGATGTGTTCATAGTCGTCTCCGATGTCCTCGCCCCAGGCAATGTCGAATACTTCGAACGAGCGAGAACCGGAGAGCTCAACTGTGGTCTTTTGCCCATCGCGGGCACGCAGGAGCGGGACGATGCGGCGACAGTGGGCAGGTGATGGGTCACTCATGAGCCGAGTATGCAGCACTCGCTAAGGTCCGCAATGGGTCGAAAGCTGCCATTACTGACTTGCCGATCGCCGATCAGGCTCTTCGACAATCAATCGAACGCGAATTGACGTGCCCAAAAAGATGTGGTGGCCGAGACCCATCAGTGACTTCTCCAAATTTATGACAGCCCTGCGGGACCGGGTCCCGCGTGACGTCTTGTCGAGAAAGGAGCGACCCGATGAATCCAGCCCTGCGCATTCCTATCGTTTTGACAACCTTTGCCCTGACGGCGGCGGCGCCCGCGCAGCCGGCGGCCCGCACCTTTCCGCTGGTGGCGGACGGCGGCGCGGCGGCAGGCGAAGTCACCATCATGCAAGCACCGCGGGGGATCCTGCTTCGCGTCTTGGCATCGGGTCTGACGCCCGGTTGGCACGGTATGCACATTCACTCGGTCGCGACCTGCGCCGATGCCGGGTTCAAGGCATCTGGCGGACATATTCACGACGCCATGGTCACGGCGCCAGTTCATGGACTGTTGAATGCCGCGGAGAGTGACTCGGGTGATCTTCCGAACGTCTTCGCCGACAGCGGCGGCAAGGTGAACGCAGACGTCTTTGCCTCGGGCCTTACGCTCGGCCCGGCCGACGGTCGCCTCAACATTCTGGATACCGACGGATCGGCGCTCGTCATCCATGCCGCGGCCGACGACTATCTCTCGCAACCGATTGGTGGTGCGGGCGCACGCGTTGCCTGTGCTGCAATCAAGTAAGCAGCAACATCACAGTTCGACGATCGCGATCAGTCCCTCGATCCCGCGTGGTAAAGAGATGGTATCCACGCGGTAGGCCTCGCGCTTAATGCCCGCTGCGGCGAATACTTCTTCCAGGTCCGCGCGATCGAAATGGCGGTGAGTGGCGGCGCTGGCGAACGACCAGCTGGCCATCGACCTCTTGGAAGTTACGTAAATGCCCAGCCTCGCGCCATCGCGTCCGACGCGACGACATTCGGCGAGGAAGCCAGGGACCTCCCGGCAGAAATAGAGGACGTTGCTGGCGATCAGCCGATCGAATGAATGATTGGGAAATGGCAAGGCGAGCATGTCGCTTTGCACGATGCTGGCGCGCCCGGTCCCGATTGCGATCGCGAGGCGCCGGCGAGCGGCGTGCACCATTGCGCCAGATTGGTCGACTCCCGCACGGTACGCGACCCCTCGAAGCCCGGCGAGGACTGAGCCGTCAGCGCAGCCGATGTCGAGCACTCGATGATGCGGTCGAATGTCGAGCTCCTCGATCAATCGGCGATTGGGCTTTCGGTTGGCGAACCGCATGAGCATGCCAACGATGTGGCCGCACACGCCGGACGGCCGCGCGAGCTGGCGTCCGAGTGCCGCCCCAGCCCGCTCACCAAAACTCAATGAAGTTGAGCCAATCGCGCTCTAACTTCCGCTCGTCGACCGGCATCCCAGACCGGGCGGTTGTTGTTCGTTGGGGCTTGCAGTGCCCGAAGAAGGAACTGGCGCGCGTGGGCGCTGTCGCCCTCCTGCGCAAGGAAATCGCCGTAGAAATAATTGTTGTCGAGGCCGCGCGGGTCCTGTTGCAGGGCCTGCTGGAAGAAGTTGCGCGCCTTGGCGGTGCTTCCAAACCCGATCGGCCAGCCAGGCACTTTGTAATAGAGCACTCCGAGGCTCATCGCCGCACCGCCATCGGCGACGCGGGGATTGATTGCGTACGCTTTGCTGAGGATGTCCCGAGCCCGCGTCGCCAGGCCGAGTTGCCGGAAGGTCGATGCGCGAGCAGCTTCTTCACTGACGACGATGCCCTTCCACAGAAGCGGTTCGGCCTTGCCCGGATATTTTTGGACGACCTTGTCGGCCTCACCCTCAAGGGCCGCGAGCTGGTTGAATTGAGCGCTGCGGTCCTTCACCTGGTAGCGGATGTGGGCCCAGGCGTTGTTGATCCGCATAACGTCGCCGTCCATCTGCGGGTTGTCCGACGCCATCGCTACTTGGCTGCCGATGATGAAGCTGACGCTTCCAAAAAGAGCCGCGCGCAACAGGTAGTTCATTAGTCGATGCTCCTCGATCAAGATTGAGTGAATAGGCGCCGCGCCTTGGCGGTGCTCCCGGCCAGACCCGCGTCCACGAGGCGCGGGAAGGCGCCATTGAGCCGCGTGTAAAAGCGCTCTGCAGCGCCGATCGTGACGTCCTTCCGCCGCTGGACGATCGCGCGCGCGATCCGGCGAGCGACGATCTCCGGATTGTCAGCCCGCATCTTGGCGACTTCCAGGAATTTGTTGACCGTCTCATCGTTGAAGCTGGTCTTCACTGCCCGCGGCGCAATGTACGTGACGGCGATGCCCGATCCGCCGACTTCGCGGCGCAGGCCCTCGCATAGGCCACGCAAGCCGCATTTACTGCTCGAGTAGCTTGCGAAGTGCGGATAGTTCACGGCCCCCATCACCGACCCGATAGCGACGATCTGCCCGTGACCGCGTGCCAACATCTGCGGTAGAACCGAACGAATGAGCAGCGCCGGCGCGACCAAATTGACGACGTAACCAGTCCAGATTGCGCTGGGCTTCTGCTGTTCGAATGGTCCGAAATATTGGACGCCGGCGAGGTTCACGAGAATGTCGACGTCGCGGTTGGCGAGCTGGCTCGACAGCGCCGCGAGGTCTGCCTTCGAGGAGAGGTCCGCTATCAGGCTTTCGGCACAAGATGGGCTTGCCACCCGGTCCACGCCCACGACATGCGCACCCTCGTCGCGCAATACACTTGCGAGCAGGTTGCCAATGCCACCGGCGGCGCCGGTCAGCACCACCGTTCTTCGTTCAAGCGGCACGGCGCGATGCTTCCAGCTCGATCGAACCGAACACGCCGCCGAAGAGCCCGAACATGTCGCGCGCCATATCCACGATCGCGGCCTGATCGGCTGGGTTGTCGATTCGGTTCATCAGGCTCTCGAAGAATCGCATATGATGTTGGTCGAGAGCGCCGTGAGACGTGAGATAGCGGAATGCACCCTTCGGTAAGCCGAGCGTCTGCTGGACGGCGGCCGCGCCGTTCGAAGCCATCGCCACGCTCGTTCCCTCGAGTACAAACACCATTCCGAAGAACCCCGCGGGATTGCCTTCGCGAATGGTCCGATAAGCATGGTCGACCATCGACTTGGTAGCGGGCGCAGGCGAACTTGCCGCAGCGACGGCACGATCACCGCCAGCTGCCTCTATGTCATCGAGGATCCATTCTTCGTGGCCGGTCTCTTCCTCGATATAGTCGTCGAGCGCGTCAACGAGGACGGAAGCGTCTCGCTGAACGAGCCGCTCGCGTGCGGTCTGCATCAAGGGGACAGTATGCCGCACGTGGTGATAGGCCTCGGTCAGGTAGGCGATGTAATCGGCGCGGCTAATGTCACCGCGAAGCCCGGCGATGAGCTGGGGCGTGACCGCAAAGCGCGCCTGCTCCTCGCGAGTATCCTCGACCAGCCTTTCGAAGAAGGTCGTCGCCTGTCCCCCACCGGCAAATCGATCGGCAATGACGGCGCGCTTGAGACGGCCATTGTCGGTCAGCATTCCGTTGTCGGGCGTGAAGGGCGGAACGATCCGAGCTTTCACGGCGGCGTAGTCGGGCAAGTCGCGGTTTACCCGATTGACGGCATTTTCGACGTTTGCTCGAGGAGAGGCCGGCACGACCAGCGCCTCGAGTGAAGCTTCGCCGTCGCCCCGGACCATGGCTTGAGCGATTTCCGGCTGGGCGAGCAGCAGGCCTTCGATCCACTCCGGCGAGATGTTGCGGCCAAGGCTGGTCACGATGAGGTTCGATTTCCTCCCCTCGATCCAGAGCCTTCCCTGCTCGTCGATCCGGCCGATGTCGCCGGTCGAAAACCTGCCCGGCGTTCGCGGCTGCCCGGGCAGGCCAAGGAAAAGCGGGCCATCGATGACGATCTCGCCATCGTCCTCGATCGTGATCCGGTGCGCGCCGATGGATTCGCCGACGCTCCCTATCGAGCGAGTCGTTCCGTCCTCGAGCGCGATGACGGATCCCGCCTCCGTCATCCCGTAGCCCTGACGGACAGGCAACCCGAGCTCCGTGGCGCGGTCGAGCAGGCTGCGCGCGATGCTGGCGCCGCCTACCGCGACCAACCTGAGGTCGGGCAGGCGAACACCGGTTGCTTCCATCTGGCTGACAAGAACCGACAGATATTCGGGAACGAGGATCAGCGACGTTGCCCGCTGATCGACAATTGCCTCAAGCATTGCTCGCGGGTCGGGGCGCAGCGGGTCGGCCATCCCGACCACGCTCCGCGGGAGCGGACAATAGGTGCCGCCGGCAATCATGGATGCGAACAATCCCGCGACCTGTTCCAGCAGAACTCCGAACGGCAGGAGCGGCAGGTGCCGCCCGGCAAGGTCGTGGCCAAGGAAATCGCAGACGCCAACCGCGACGGCCGCCAGATGATCAGCGGACAGGCATATTCCCTTCGGTGTACCGGTCGATCCGCTGCTGAAACTGATCAGAGCTGCCTGGTCGGGGAGATCGACCCGCAGGGTGTCACGAGGCTGAACCGTGAGGTTCAATCGATCTTCCTCCCAAGCACAGCCGGTAACGAGCGCTGCTGCGCCTGCCGCGTCGAGAGCAGCATTGCGCTGCGCATCGCTGAAGAAGGGCGGCAGAGGGACGACCGTCACGCTTTCTTCGAGGCAGGCAATCATGAAGATGGCGCAGGCCGCCGAGTGGTCGAGTGCAATGCCGAGCGGATCGCCGCCAAGCATTTGATTGCGGATGTCCTTCCTTGCGCAGTCAACGAGCCCAGCCGCTTCGCTCCAGCCAATCGCGCTATCTCCATCGTCGAACGCTGGGTTTTGCCGGCCGGCGATCGAGTGGCGAAGTACCGCCTCGAGGATGGCGGTCACGAGCAGTGCCCCCTCTGACTGTTGAAGCCGGCGAGCTTGGGAAGTGCCGGGGCAATCAAGCCCGCGCAAACCTTGGGCCGCATTTCGTAGTAACGGCCCCATTCTTCGCCCGCCCCGTTGAGCCGCGCAGGGTCGGCGTCGCAGATCTCGATGATCGGAATGCCAAGGCGGTTGAACATGTCGCGGAGCGGCTCCGTCAGCACGGCCACAGCAACGTCTGCGGTCCCACTGACATGACGCGCCGTAAGCGCCCAGAGTTCTATGGTCGCCTTGCTCCGATCGGAGGCATGAGCGCCGATTTCTACGATCCGGTCTCGTTCAATCGGGCACGCCAAGAGAGCGGAGACGACCTCTTCGACGGGAGCGTCGAGATAGTCCTCCAAGAACAGCCTGCCCTCGTTCGCGGGGCGAAATCCGAGGACCGCGCTGGGCTCATTGCCACCGTTTCGGGAGATCGTGCAAAAGTGCGGATAGTTGGCCACCGGCACCGCGCCATGAGCGCTGGCATAGCGGCGGCCAATCAGGTCATGAACATTCTCCCAGCGCATCCGCACTCCTTCGACCAGGTGAAGGGAAGACGGCAGCGCGGATGAGCGGCCTCAGTGGACGCCCGAATATTTTTAGAACGCGCGGCGGACGACGAGCCCGATGGTGCGAGGACGGACGGGCGTTCGTTCTTGCTCGGCCATAATTCGGAACGGATTACCGAAGGCGAAGGTATCGGCCGTTGAATTGCCGAGATTCTCGGCGGCGAGCTCAACTGTCCATGGCGCCTTTGTCAGCGTCACGCCCGCATCAACTATTGCGCGCCCGCGTGTCCGCCGATCGAGCGCGGGGTCGAAACTTAAGTGCGTAGCCCCGACATAGTCGATGCCGACGCGGGCCAGTCCGTCCCATCGCTTGCCGAGGGTGAACCCGTGAAGCACTTTGACTCGGACCGCAGCTTCCGGAACGGCCGGTAGCCTCTGGTCATCAATGCTCAGGCCCGGGCCATGACTCTCAAGCTTCGAAGATTGAGCGAGAAACCCCAAATGGAGCGATGTTGACCTGGTCACCCGCAAGCGCAGCTGGCCCTCGATCCCGAAATTCAGCGCGTCACCCGCGTTGATCGTTGCGATCAACCCGTTGGTCAGCAGCTCCTCAGCTTGTACCCCGACCCAGCGTGCGCCGAACATCGTCGTCTGAAGGGAGAGCGGTCCACGCTCCGTTCGAATGCCGACTTCGGCGCTGGCGAGTCTGTCTGCGCGATAGACATCCTGCTGCGCGTCCGGTTCGGCGTTGACGCCACCCGGCCGGTAGGCCGTCGCGACGCGACCGAAGACGGTCGTTCGGACACCCGGCCTCCAAGTCGCGCTTGCGCTTCCGGCAGCTCTTAGCCGGGTCCGATTTTCGACACGGTCGATTGTGCCGCTGCGCCCCTCGTCCTCAATGCTGTTGGTGAATATCCGCGCCCCGCCACCGACGCTCCAGCGGCGGCCAATCGACAGGCTGCCTTCGCCAAAGATTGCAGCTTCCGACACCGATCGTCGGAACGATAGCAATTCCGAACGCGCGGTGGCGTCGACTGCCTGGGTGTTGGAGTCGGTCGACGATTTGATGACCGACGCGCCGGCTACCCAATCGAAATGGCCGGAACGAGGGTCATGAAGCCTCAATTCCTGGTCGAACAGGCCGTATTTCCTGTCATCCCGAATGCGAGTGGGGCCAACCGTGCCGAGGACGGGCGCAAGCGGCGTCGCGTCGTAATCGGCAACCGTCTCCTGGTGGGTAAGGCTGGTGATGCTCGTCAACTCAAGGGTACCGATCGGACCGACCAGGGTGAGCATGGCCACGCTCGCGTCGAGGTCGCGCTTCTCTGCAATCCGATTCGTCCGGCGCAATGGACCAAACCTTCCGTCGACATACTGACTGTCGGCGCCGTGACGAGATTGATAGGCGAGATTGACGTCGGCAGTCCAAAGGCCCGGCGCGAGCTTCAAGGCCAGTCGACCGCCAGCGAGCCGTTCGCGGTTTGCGTCGCTCTGACCCCGAGAATCGTCGATCCATCCGGCCTGGTCCGACCGATAGGCGATACCACGAAGGGCGGCGTTCGCCGTGACCGGCAGGTTCAGCACCACACTCTGATCGTGCGAGATGTCACCGTCCTGGGTAAACGACATTCCATCGGACAGCACGCCTGTTACGCTTTTGAAGTCGGGCCGTCGGGTGACGATCTTCACGATGCCGCCAATGGCCCCGGTGCCGTAAAGAGGGCCTTGAGGACCTTCGAGAATCTCGATCCGATCGATGTCGACCAGCGCCCAGTCAGGATCGGGACCGTCGTAAGTCAGACGCGCGTCGTCCATGAGTACCGCGACACTCCCTTGGCCGTAACCGCCAAGCGGAGCGTCGCCGATCCCCCTCAGGAACAGACGGTTGCGGCCGGCCCCGACGTCGGTGGAGCTTAGCGCGGGAGTTTCGCGGTCTAGGTCCTCGCTCCCGTGAATGCTGGAAGCTGAAGTGAGATCAGTGGCCTCAACGATGTTGAGGGTGCCGGGGAACTTCGACAGGCTGACCGGCCTCTTCAGCGCGGTCACGACGATCTCTCGCTCATCTGCCGCTTGCGGTGCCGGCCGTAGCGAACGGGGGGATGGCACCTGTTTGGGCGCTGCTTGAAGCCTGAAAGTGGTCTCACCTGTCGCCACAGCCTCGAAGCCGCTGCCGGCGAGCATCTGGCGAAGCGCCGCTGCCGCGCTTCGCGCACCCCTGACAGGTCTGGTTCTTACCGCTGGCAGCTGCCCGACATATCCGATCGACACACCGGTCTGCGCCGAAAGCGAGCGAATGCTGTCGCTGAGGGATCCGGCAGGGACGTCGATCCTGGGTTCGGCTGCAGCTGCGGCGGATGCAGAACAACTAACGGTGGCGAGGGACAATCCTAATGCCGCCATCCACTTCACGGACGTCGGAACCCACAATTTCTGCGATGTCGCGAGCCGCCGTCTTGCCGTCATGAATTGCGATCACCCCGCTGAATGTCTCGCTCCCGATCGCCGGATCCACATTGATCTTCGTGCCTGAATATCGAGTCACATCGCGGACTGCCAACGCAAGCGGTACATTGTCGAATATCAGCTTGCCTTGACGCCAGGCCGCAACCGTCTGCGGGGTGAACGAAGAGACTCTGATTGAGCCCCCTTCCGCAGCCAAGGCATGTCCGGTGGTCACTTGGATGGGATGCGCGAGGCCGGGCGCCGCGACCGAAACCTGGCCCTCGGCCACTTTGACGCCCGCGCTGTCGCCATAGCTCGCGACTTCGAACCGGGTCCCGATGTCACTAACGGTCAGGTCGGCGGCCTTGATCGTCAAAGTTCGCCCGACGCGGTGGACAACGTCGAAATATGCGGATCCCTCAAGGCTCATAATATTGCCCCGGGCGACGAGCCGGCTTGCCGGGGCGAGCGTGACATTGGTGCCATCGCCCAAGACGAGTTGGCGTACCTGTCCCGGTGTCGACCAGTAATCCTGAATGGGGTTAACCTCAGCCCCTGGCTGCAGAGCGATCACCAGCGCGAGGGCTGCGGCGACAACACCACCGCCCGTCCAATATGCCCAGCGGCGCGGAGCCGGGTCATCGTTTGCAGCCACCTGCGTGGCGGTCGTTTCACGTAGATTGTCGAGGTCCGCATCGATATTGCACAATTGGTCGAAAGCCATGCGATGACGAGGATCTGCTTCCAGCCACAGCGTGAAGGCGTCCCAATCCATGGCATCGTCCGATTGCCGGACGAACCAGGCGGAAGCCTCTTCAATGATCCGATCTGGTATCGTCATCTTGTTAACCCAAGCGCATTCGCCGGGCATTCCTCCTCACTTCATCAGACGCCGCCCAACCAAGCCGGCCTCAGTCCAACAGAATGCGGCGGAGATGGGCCATGGCGACCGCCATATGCTTCTCCACCGCGCTCTTGCTTATCCCCAGCTTCGCCGCAATCTCACCGTGACCCAATCCCTCGAGCTTATGCATCCTGAGCACTCGTCCTGCGCCCGGCGGCAGTTGTCCGACGGCGTCACGAAGTCGTTCAATTTCGTCATTTACAATCAACGCTTGCTCGGCGCTTAGCGAGCGATCGACTGCCTCCGACACCAAGGCGTCCTGGCCATGACGCTCCGCCGACCAGTCTCGCTCCCGCCTTTCACGCCGGCGGGTTTCGCGGATGCGGTCGAGGACCACGTTATTCGCCATCCTGAACAAATACGCGTCTGGATTGCCGATCGGCCCTGAGTCCATGCCGCTGACCTTGATCCATAGTTCGTTCATCAGGTCATCGGCGTCAGCGTCGCTCCCCGAACGGGCGACGAGAAACCTGCGCAGGTCGCTGCGCCGCCTCTCGTAAATCGCCAGCAGACCGTCGTTAGCCACCCGCGCAGCTAAGCAAACCAATCGCCCCGCTCAAGCGGCACGACGCCAACGACGCTCGCAAATGTTCGCCGGCACTGCGGCAATCAGCGACCGGCGCCGTCTTGCGACTGAACGTTCCAAGTAGTTGGCCATGGGGGAGCAGCGCGATTGCGAGCAGGGCGAAAATTCGTCGCGAAGGATGTGCCGATATCTCGAGGCCGGCCGCGTCCGCTCTTCGCAGCGGACTATACATCGTCACCGCGCAAATCTCCGGGTCCGCGCCGCTCAATAGCGCCCGTCGAAATTGCGAACGAGCGGGCGGGCCGGCCAGCGGCCGTTGGCACGGACGCTGGGGGGCGCGGATGGGTTCGGCGGATCGGCTATAGGATTGGCGGTCTCCCGATAGCCCTTCGCGCCAAATGGTCTACGGGCGCAACGCCGGAGCTGGTTCTGCGCCGGGCCTACGCCGATCAATATTTCCGCATCGCCAGGTCTGTCGATCTTGCTGAGATTGGGCTCGCAGTCCTGCTGGCGCCGCTTGTGGTACCTGTGCTCATCGTGATCTTCACGTCCAGGAATGGTCGAACGATTGCCCGGTCTTCACGGCGTCCGATCTGGCGCCAAGTGATCGACCAGGTTCGGCTTTATGTCGCAGCCGGGGTCCTCGCGCCCTGGTATTATATCCTTGAGCTTCATCGCGAACCGACCATCCGACACGCCAGGAGATTTGCCTATCGATGGGAAACCAAGGGCGGGGTCTTCAAACTGCTGACAAATGGTCCGCGCGCGCCGACGTCTCCCTTGCTTAATAAGGCGGAGTTTGAGGCTTTCTGCCGAGAGCGCGCACTTCCGACACCCGTGGTTCTCGCGATCGTGTCCCCACACGGAATCGAGCTCAGGGCTCCGGAAACCGAGCTCCGAAGCGACCTCTTCGTCAAGCCCGTCAATGGCCGCGGCGGCAAAGGTGCGCAGCGCTGGGACTTTCGCGCCGGCCAATATTTCTCCGTCGAAGGGGAAGCAGTGGCTTGGGAGGAATTGATTGAACGAATGCAGCGTGGCGCTCGCCTGTCATCATTGATCGTCCAACGACGGATAACCAACCATCAAGACCTGCGCGAATTGGCCAACGGCGCGCTGTCCACCGTGCGAATTCTCACCTGTCTCGATGAGCGGGGACCGCAACCCATCGCTGCGATCGCGCGAATGGCGATTGGTCAGAACCGTACGGTCGACAATTTGCATTGTGGAGGGATCGCCGCCGCGGTGGATCTACAGTCCGGACAGCTTGGACGGGCGAGCAACCTTGGACTAGATCCGACTCTGGGCTGGATTACTCGCCACCCTGACACGCATGCCCAGATCACGGGCACCATCTTACCGATGTGGGAAGCAGCATTGAGCTTGGCACTTCGTGCCCATCGCAGCTTTGCCGACCGGGCACTCGTCGGCTGGGACATTGCGCTCACAGCCGATGGCCCGGTCATCGTCGAGGGCAATGGTGCCCCTGACCTCGACATCGTCCAGCGTTTCTACCGACGGGGACTGATGGACGGGTCCTTTGCCAAAAGCCTGTGCGTCCAGCTTGAGCGGACCTTCCAACCTAACAGCCGAGCCGCCTGAGGGCCATCGGACGTGCTCAACCCTCAAACATCCCGGTCGACCGAACCGGTCGCGCTCACCTCCGCAGCCGGTCTTCGAGTGGCGCTGTTCTCGGGAAACTACAATTGCACATGTGACGGTTCGAACCGGGCGCTCAACAAGCTGGTGGGCCACCTGCTCGAGCACGGAGCCGATGTTCGCGTATATTCACCGACCAGTTCAAGGCCGGCCTTCGACCCGGTCGGTGAGCTTGTATCCGTCCCTTCGATCCCGATTCCCGGCCGCTCCGAATTCCGGGCCGCGCTTGGTCTGCCGACGAAAATCGCAGACGACGTCCGCGCTTTCGCTCCTAATCTAGTCCACGTGTCGGCACCCGACTGGCTCGGCACCAGAGCGCAAAAGCTCGCTCGCGAGTTGGCAGTCCCGCTCGTTGCGAGCATGCACACCAAATTCGAAACCTACTTCGAATATTATGGCCTGCGGTTTCTCCATGACTGGGCCGTCGGCCGACAACTTCGCTTCTACTGTTCGAGCGATAGGGTCCTCGTCCCCAACGCTCCCAGCGGTCAGCATCTCATCGACATGGGCGTGCCGGCCAATCGTATTGGAATCTGGAGCAGGGGTGTCGAGCACCAGCTGTTCAATCCTTCGCGAAGAGACCGCGCATGGCGGCGCTCACTCGGCTATTTGGATGATGACGTCGTCCTGCTCTTTTTCGGTCGCATCGTCCGAGAGAAGGGCACCGCGCAGTTCGCGGAGACCGTCGCTGAACTGCGCGCCCGCGGATTCAATGTCCGCCCGCTCGTCGTAGGTGAAGGTCCCGCCCGGGCGGAGATGAAAACGCTGATCGACAACGCCGTCTTCCTGGGCCACCTCGCCGGAGAAGAATTAGGTCGGGCGATCGCGAGCGCCGACATCCTTCTCAACCCCAGTCTCACCGAGGCCTTCGGCAACGTGAACTTGGAAGCCATGGCGGCGGGGCTTTGCGTCATATCGGCGGATGTCGGCAGCGCGTCTGCTATCATCACTTCGGGTAAGGATGGACTGCTCGTCAACGCCGATGCCGATTCCTACGCGAGTACGGTGTTCAGACTAGCCAATGACGACCGGCGGCGCCGGCGCCTCGCCAGAAATGCACTTGCGACCGCTCAAAGCTACCGCTGGCCGGGAGTGCTCAATGAGGTCGTGCAGGCGTACCGAGAGCTGACGCAAATCCAAATAAACCGGAGCATTTGACGGGACGGAATCGAAAACTGACCAGAGCCAGGCGGCGCTATAGCACGACAGTAATTTTGCCAATGGTCCGAGTGCCCGTGATATTCATTTCCGGTGCGCCACCGTACTCAGAACCCCAGAATACCGTCATTCTACATTTCACCCGACAGGATGAAGATGGATACAGGCGAATTAATACACAAAGTCGAGCGCGTGCGTATGCGCGCGAGTTTGTCTGACAGTTCACTAAAAAACGCAGGCTCTAGAGTCCGGAGTGGGTGGAAAGCGGACGCTAGCATAGCCCGCATTCAGACGACGTGTGCGTTCACGAAGGCCGTTTTGGTTCGGCCACGCACCGGGGTAGGGGGTTCTACCTATTTGAAGGTTTAATCCGCGAGCGCACTACCCTGAGACAAGTTGCGAAGCGAGGGGTGTCGTGTCCAACTATTCCACCGATTTCCCGATCCGTAGGCTTTGGTCCATCTTCGCTGGCGGCATGGTCCTGATGTTCGGCGTTCTGCTCTTCTACGGCGTGCAGATTTACTATTCGAAACCACCGATCCCCGACGCGGTTAGGACCGCCTCGGGGCAGGTCCTTTACACGAGTGCCGACATCGGGCGCGGCCAGAACGTCTGGCAATCTATGGGCGGGATGGAGCAGGGCTCGATCTGGGGCCACGGGAGCTACGTCGCGCCCGACTGGAGCGCCGACTGGCTGCATCGTGAGGCCCTGAGCCTGCGGAACCAAATCGCCGGGACGGGCAACGAGGCTGCATTCGCAGCGCTTCCTGAGCCCGAGCAGGCGCGCTTCAACGCGACGCTCAAGGCCGAAATGCGCACCAACAGCTACGATCCCACGACACGCGCAATCACGGTGACCGACCAGCGCGGCGCGGCGATCGCCAGCACGGCCGTCTATTACGGCGACCTGTTCACCGATCGCACCCCCGCCGCGCACCAGTCGCGAGTCCTCTACGCCATGCCGCAAAAGGCGGCGCTGACGGCAGACGAGGCACATGCGCTCGGCGCCTTCTTTTTCTGGACATCATGGGCGGCAACCACCAACCGGCCCGGCGACACGATAACCTACACGAGCAACTGGCCGCACGAGCCGCTGGTCGGCAACACGCCGCCCGGCTCGGTCTTCTTATGGACCTTCCTTTCGATCTTCGCGCTCCTCGCCGGCATCGGCGCGCTGGTCTGGTACTATGCGCGCGAGTTCGACATCTGGCGGCGCGACATCGAGCCGGAGATAGGCTTCGCGCGAAGCGACGCGCTCGACGGCGCGATCATTACGCCTTCGATGCGGGCGACCGCGAAATATTTCTTCGTCGTCACGGCACTGTTTTTCACGCAGGTGCTGCTGGGCATCGTTACCGCCCATTATGCGGTCGAAGGCCAGGGCCTCTACGGCCTGCCTCTCGCCGGATACTTCCCCTACGCCGTGACCCGCACCTGGCACACGCAGCTGGCCGTGCTGTGGATCGCGACGGCCTGGCTTGCGACCGGCCTCTATGTCGCGCCGCTGCTCGGCGGGCGCGAGCCGAAGTTCCAGCGGCTCGGGGTGAACTTCCTCTTCATCAGCCTCCTCATCATCGTCGTCGGCTCGTTCGCGGGCGAATGGCTGGCGATTAACCGGCGCATGGGCTCTGGAGCCCTCAACTTCTGGTTCGGCGACCAAGGCTACGAATATCTCGATCTCGGCCGGTTCTGGCAGGTCTACCTCTTTATCGGCTTGCTGCTGTGGATGGGCCTGGTCCTGCGAGGCCTGTGGCCCGCGCTGAAGCAGCAGGGCGGCCGTTCGCTTTCCTTCCTAGTCGTCATCTCGACGATTTCGATCGGGCTGCTGTTCGGCGCTGGGTTGCTCTACGGCCAGCACGCGCACATCTCGATCATGGAGTATTGGCGCTGGTGGGTGGTCCATCTGTGGGTCGAGGGCATCTTCGAGGTCTTCGCCACGGCGATCGTCTCGGCGCTGTTCGTAAAGATGGGCCTGGTGCGCGCATCGGTCGCATCGACCTCGGTTCTGCTCGCGACCATCATCTTCCTCGGCGGCGGGGTGCTCGGCACCTTCCACCACCTCTATTTCAGCGGGACGCCGATCGGCGTCATCGCGCTCGGCGCGGTCTTCTCGGCGCTCGAGGTGGTGCCGCTCGTGGTCGTCGGGTTCGAGGCCTACAATCGCGCCAAGGTAGAGCATCAGCAGGACTGGCAAACCGTCTACAAGTGGCCGTTCGCCTTCTTCGGTAGCGTGCTCGTCTGGAATCTCGTCGGCGCCGGGCTTTTCGGCTTCTTCATCAATCCGCCGCTGTCGCTCTATTACATGCAGGGCCTGAACACGACCGCGACCCACGGCCATGCCGCATTGTTCGGCGTTTATGGCATGCTGGGGATCGGCCTCACCTTGTTCTGCATGCGTGGACTTTCCGACCCCGCGCAGTGGAGCGAACGGCTGCTCAAAACGTCATTCTGGTGCCTCAACATCGGCCTTGCGATGATGGTCACCATGTCGCTGTTCCCGCAGGGCCTGTACCAGGCCTACCAGAGCTTCACGCGCGATTATGCCTTTGCCCGAAGCGCAGACGTCATCCACGGGCCGGTGATGCAGGCGCTGGTATGGGCTCGCGTCCCCGGCGACCTCGTCTTTACGGTCGGTGTAGTGGCGTTCAGCCTCTTCATGATCCGGGCATTATTCGGAGCAAAGCACACGACGACCCCGCGAATGGCTGGCGACATCATCGTTCAACCGGCGGAATGAAAAGTCCAAATCCGATGGACGATCGCAAATTCACTTCCGGCTAGTGGCAGGAATGGGTCGATTGCGGAGGCGGCAGGTTCGGGTCGTTTACGGACTCAAAGAACGTCGACGACGTAGTCCAAAAATTCTGGTCCGATTGCCGAATGTCGGATCGTCCCGACCAAAGCGCGAAGATGGCTGGGTGTAGGCCGACCTGTGTTTGAACTGATCTGAACCGCACTTACAAGCGCCCCATTGTCACCCTTGAGGTTGTCAAAATCGGGCATGTCACACGGAAGTATGGGGTGGTCCAGCTTGAATACGGCCACCGTCACGAGGCGGTCAGTCTTGGGCGTCTCACCGTAGTTGGGAGGGCCATAGAAGCGGCGGCGCACCACGGTCCCTTTGAGACGCACTGTCGCCCCCTCGTGAAAGCATTGCTTGCCCTTGGCGGCAGGATTGGGCGCCAACGGCGTTGGACCCGCAAGCATTAGCCCAGCAATGATGATCGCCAGTCCCATCAGTGCGAGTTTCGGTCATCGAGCTAATGTCTGCAATGGGTCGATAACTGCCAGTCGATTCTGCCCGGAGCGCCCTGCTTGGCTTTCGAGCTCATGCGCCGTAGGAATCTGGGCCTTCCGGCGGGGGCATTGCCGTGGACCAACTGGCTCAAGAGACTGATGGCGAGGCACGCGCCTCGCAGTCCGTTTTTGTCAGCTACGCCACCGACAACCGAACCAAAGCGCTCAAGGTTTGCGAGGCACTCGAGAGACACGGGGTACGCTGCTGGATTTCTTGTCGTGATGTCCCGCCCGGTCAAAACTACCAAGAGGCGATTGTCCGCGCCTTGCGTGACGCGCGTGCGGTCGTCCTCGTTTTCTCTGGCGCAGCCAACACCAGCGACGAGATAAAGAAGGAGCTTTCGCTCGCGAGCCGCTATCACGTGCCGGTGATGGCACTGCGGATCGAGGACGTAGAGCCGAGCGATGCCTTCGCCTACGAATTGTCGACACGCCAGTGGGTTGATGCGTTCACCGGCTGGGATCGTGCAATCCAACGCTTGGTGTCGGAGATCGCTAACGCCGGCCCCACTCCGGGAAGCAATCAAGCGAAGATCGAGCCCACACGCGCACCGCGACTGGGCTCCCGGCAAGTGGCCGTCGCGGCAATTCTCGTCCTGACAATGATATTCGCAGGCTTCACCTGGCGGTTCCTTCGCTCATCCAATCCAGCGCCGCACAGCATGACCGTACGCCTCGCCGGCTTCTCGCGCCTGTCGGCCGATCTGCCTTCGACAATGCCAGCCGCGATGAGCGACGAAATTATCGCGGCGTTCGCCAACGATGGGACGATTGGCGTCTCGACTGCTTCTTCGCCGCTGCCCGGCGATGCTCCGGCATACGCACTAAACGGCACGGTCCGGCGTGAGGGCGACAAGATCAAGGTGATCGCTCACCTGATCAACGAGCGAAGCAGTGCCGATCTTTGGTCCGAAAGTGTCGACTTCGACGCGAAACAACTCGACAAGGTTCCCCGCAAGGTTGCCGTGATTGCCGGCAACATGGTCCGCTGTGGGCTATTCGCCGCCTCAACTTACCCGAAGCCGCTGCCTGACTCGGTAATGGCCGATTACCTCCGCTATTGTCATGATTCCGGCCAAGTGACGACTGAACCGACAAGGGCCTTGGACTTCGCCCATAAGGTCGTCGCTGCTCTGCCGGATTTTTCGATGGGCTGGTCCGCCATTTCAAATGCGACGACGCTGGAAAATGGCGCCACCGATGCCGAAGCCAATGCCCGTCATGCTGCTGGCCTTGATGCCGCGGAAAAAGCGCTGCAGCTAGACCCAAGAAACGGCGAGGCTCTGGGCAACAAGAGTCTCCTTATTGATCCGGCTGACTTGATCGGCCGTGAGCAACTTCTGCAACGCGCAATTGCCGCACGCCCACAATCATGCGGGTGCGAACGCAATCTTTATGGGGTTCTCCTCGAACAGGTGGGCCGGTTCAAAGATGCCAGCGAACAGCTTCGTCGGGCTACCGAACTCAATCCGCTGGATTCCAATCTGCAGTGGGGTTTCGCTGATGCCCTGAGCATCACCGGGCGGGAGCCCGAGGCGAAGATACATTACGATTCTGTGGTCGACCTTTCGAACGACTCCGACATGTCCAAGAACGTCATCCTCAGTTCGGGCTTGGTAACCGGTAATTTCCGCGAAATGCTGCCGATTTTTCGCGACCCCAACGTGGGTCTGCCCAATGGCCAGCGGGTTGCATTCATCACTGGATTAGAGGCCCTGCAAAGCCACGATGCGACGGCTCGCGCCCAGGCTATCCGATTGCTCAGTTCAACGGATCTGACCGGATTTCAAAACTTGGCCAGCAACCTACTCGCCGCTCTGGGAGCGAATGCCGAGGCCTTGAAAATGGTGTCTGACGCCGCCGACGCCCATACATGGGGTGCGAGAAGCTGGCTCTTCTATCCGAGGATGCGCGGGGCGCTGACAGACCCATCGTTCCCGGCCCTCGCCGGAAAGCTGGGCCTCATGAAATATTGGAAAGTGACGCGCACCAAGCCGGATGTCTGCTTGAAGAGTGAAGCTCCGCCATTCTGCCAGATGATTTGAGGTCTGATGTCAGCTTTGGGTGGAAAGCTGCCGCTCCGACGGTGCGCTACAAGCGATGCGCTTCTCGAGTCACCGGCAGGAAGAACAGCGCAGGGAGCACGATCAAACAGGCCCAGGCGAGCCGGATGTCCACGAAACCCAGAGGCATCGCTAACGCGTACGCCGCAACCGCAATCCAAATCCTCCGAAACACGCGGCGATGAAGTGAGCGGTGAAACTCATTGCTGCTGATCTTCGCCCCATGTCTGCGCAACAGGCTAAATGAAATCGTGCACGTCATGATAACGAACGCATAAGCGGCAGCCGCACGCGGCGAAGTCGGATGTTGTCCGAAGAACCGCGCGACCAGCGGGATCATGGTGATCCAAAACAGGTTATTGTTGTTGAGCCAGATTGTCGTCCGGTCTGCCTTGGGCAGTGTGAAGATGAGATAATGATGATTACTCCAGAAAATCGCTATCACTACAAAGCTCAGCGCGTAGGTCGCGATGGCGGCTGTGAAGGCCATGAGCGCAGCTGGATCGCCACTGAACGCTAGTTCGTCCGGGATCCGGATTTCGAGGATCATAATCGTCACGACGATCGCGAACACGCCGTCGGAGAATGCTTCGAGGCGGTCGTTGCCCGGTCTTAATTCCGATGGAACCTTCGGGCGCGACTTGGGGCCGCCGGTCATTTGATAATTTCTGTGAGCGGCTTGCCCTTCTCCACGATGTAGGTTCCCAATTCCGCGGCCTCGTCGCTGCCGACATTCTTGGCGGCGTGCACAGCGCCGTCTGGCACGAAGAGGACGTCGCCCGCCTGGAGCGTTACCGGTGGTTTCCCGTCCAGCTCGTATTCGATCATCCCATTAAGCACGTAGATGACCTCCTCGCCCGGATGCCTGTGTCTGGGAAATGAGGCTCCTGGCGCAAAGGCCACGCGCAACTGCCAAACTTCGTGACCGGGGATACTGATGTCGTGCCGCTGCAAGTCGACACGCGTCGTTCCAGCGGGCCTCTTAGGTAGGTCGGCAGCGACTGCTCCCGACGCACAAGCAATAGCTGCGGCAAAGTACGTGATAGTTCGGAAGGACATTCGGGCCTCCTTGGATTTGGATGCCCGGTCGCCGAGCCACTAATGCCCACATGGGTGACGCCGCGACCGAGCGCCGAAATGCAGTCAATTAGTGATGGCCGCCGTTCCAGTTCGGCATCGTAAAGCTCACCACCTTCCTCTGTCCGGGGAAGAGATTGTGGTTCGCGTCGACCAGGTCGATCGTCACCTTGTGGGGGCCGGGCGGCAAGCCGAATATGTCGATGGTATTGCTGTTACTCGTATCCGCCCACAGCCATGGCAAATCGTCGACCGTTATGTGCAAATGTCCCACGCGCGGCGACACTTTCAAGGCATTCTCGCTAAGCACTGGCCCAATACGAACATTCTCTGCGTGGTATTGAATCCAGACGAGTCCCTTTGGTAATCCTTCGGGGAGCGGAGGGTCGACGATCAGTTTTGCCGGGGGCTCGTTTTTGATTTCTATGTAAGGCGTGGCACCGCTCTGGTACGCAGTCTGGGCTGACGCGGCGGCTGCCCAAGCGCCTGTGGCCGCAATTGCAGCAAGTGTCTTGATGAGGAGATGCATCGGTTTTCCCCAACAGTTGAGGTCTAACGCGTACGAACGCGTGCTCGACCGTGGGAAATGCTGATGTGCTACCGACTGGCGGTCGGGAAACGCCCTTGGCTTCGGACAACGAGTCGCGTCAAGGGTGGCACTTAAGGAATGTCTGCAAGGGGTCGAGCACGGACGCGGCGAAATAGGTGTAGAGCTGCCATTCGGCGATCATCGAACCACCTGCGCGTTCAATCGAACAAACAGGATCGCCATGATGGTCAGCACGCAAACCCAATCCCAGGTCCGCGACTTCGTGAACAACATCGAGATGAGCAGCGCGAAGATCAGGAACCTCACGAAGGTTACGAAATTCCAGCTGAGGCTTCCAACGACCAAGGCGGTCGTGAAGGTGCTGATCTGATAAAGCGCAAAAGTCAGGATCAAGACCTTGCGCTGCGATTCATAATGACGGCGCATAGCCCGATCATCATCAGAGCTGAAATCTGGAAGCACGCTGGCAGTGGCGAGAAACAGCAACAAGGCTGGAGCCAGGAGCAGGCCGAACTCTGCGGCGGTCCTGGCTTCCCGTGATCCCTCGATCCTTAGGTAAACCGCCCACCAATAATTGAGCACCAGGAAGAACATGGTTGCCGCCCAAGCAAGCGGCAGAAAATCCCACTCCACGCGGTTGCGATCGCGAATGAGCCGGTAGAGGTGTCCGAACATCTCGGTCAGGCCGAGCCCGATGATGATCGAGATCAACGTGATCGAGTGAGCTTCGAGATTCATGAGCGTCCTCGCGCTAATCCAAGACCGTTTGACCTCCCGAGTTCGATCCGATCCTCGGAGCGGTGATGCATCCGCCATAATGCAGCCGCGCCGCGCCGACATGATGATCGACGAAGCGCTTCGATAGACCCAGGCTCATCATTTTCATGCGCAGGAGGAGAAAGCGGGATTCACGTGCGAGCGTGTCGTTATCGAGCTTGAGCGCTTCAATCGCCGCGATCTCGGAAAGCTTTTCGTCTGACGTGAGCTGGCCTCCGCTCGCCGGAAGACCGCGAAGGTGACCCAGGTCCACCAGCTCCTTCTCGGCAAGTCGCTGCATGTCGGGTACCATTTCGTACGCTATGCGGTACTGAAGCATGCGTTGGTGCGGCATGTGCGCCGCCACATCGGCGGTGTTCGCGGCATCGCGGGCAAGCGAATCCCACGTGCGATTTGGAAGCCAGAACTGGTCAATCAAACTTCGGCTCTTCGAACGATCGCCCAATTCGATCGCGGCGCGGAGGCTGTTGAGATGGCCGTTGACGCAATCATGCAGGACCAGACGCTCATAGGCTTCCGGTCCGTCACCTGAGCCGAGTTCGTTGTCCATGTCGGCAACCGCCGCACCGACCTTCTGACGCCAGTCCCAGCTTTCGGCGAATTGCTGCGCACCAAGGGCGATTAGCACGCCGAGGACAATCACCCCTACCTCGCCACAGAATGCGCGCCAGCCGTTCAGCGGTTTCGGCAAATCCAAACGCATGCGACCGGCCCCCCAGCGAGAAGGGGACGCTAACAGATGCGCCTATGTCTGCAATGGGTCGATTGCGGACGTAGCAGGCGACGGGCAGCAACCAAATGTTGACCCAAGCTCGGCTACTGGCCGAGTCATGACTTCGTCCCCGAACCCGGCCAAGCTTGGCGCTTCGCTCGCGGCGGCTGCTGCCTCGTGCGTTTTCGCGCTGGTCATCGCGACCGAGTGGGCACGGCACGAACTTCCTTCGAGCGAGAATACTTTGTTCCTGTCGTTGGGCGGAATGATTGCCGTCGGGTGCGTGTTCGGGTTCGCCGCTTCGGCCTTAGCGAATATCATCTTGCGAGCGGGGCCAGCCAAGCTCCGCTTACCGCTGAGTGCACTGGCATGGCCAGGGTTCTGCTTCGCCGGTTATGCATGGCTCACTCACTCGGGGGCCGATCCAGCGCGGTGCGCCATACTCTTAGTTATCGCAGGTGTGTGCGGGGTTGTATGTGGTGTGCCCTATGCCGAAATCGTCGTTGGTTCGTGGTTCCTCAAACGAGTCATAGCCAACCGTGATCGCAAGCTGGCGCAAATCGCTCGCGAGCATGAGTCGCGGTTGGAGGCCGTCAAGCTTCAAGCCGAAGCCAGGCAACGGGCGGCGCGAGATGCCCGCCTCGAAGTACAGGAACGACCGCAAGCCATTCGAAGCTTCCTGCGCCGCTAGTTGAGACTCTCGTTAGCGGCAGGAATGGGTCGAAACCGGACTCTAGCTCCAACGGCCTTGTCAGGCTTCGATTTTAGACAACGGCAGGCCTCGGCTCGCAAAGCCCAGGGCAATCAGAGTGGACAAGATGCCGCCCACCAACACCCAATAGGCAACCCCCTGCTCGGTTGGAGCCAATAAGAAGAGCATCTTCCAAAAGCCGGGTTCGATTAGGGTCGCCAACGCGGAAAACATCCCGGCACACAAGACGGCGAAGAGCAACCATTTGGCCCGCGCTAGAACTGCCGAAAGTCCAAGGACAACGGCGAATACCAACCACATCACAGGAGTAATAAGGGCGGTGAAGATCGCCCACTCCGGCTTGCTCATGTGGATAATACTGCCCTTGTGAAAAAGGATCAGGCCGACATTGACTGCGAAATATGGAAGTACACCAAGTGCACTGACCGCTAGCAATCGCGCGATAGATAATCGGCGAATTTGCATAACCCCTCCTAACGGAAGCCTATTCCACGCGCCATTTTTCATCAACGGGCCGGGCACGACGCAAGCAATGGGTGGAAAGCGGACGTTAGCGTCAGCCCGAGGCCCCGGAGGATTGCGACAGCCAAAATATCGAAGCAATCGCAAGCGCCAGCAATCCCAGCGTGGCGGCAATCACATCACGACCTCGAGCAAACGCCCAGACAGCGAACACTATTAGTCCCGCCGGAAGGGCATTGATGAGCGCAACGAGCGGCCACTCAGTGTGACCAACTGACCGAAGCTTCATGACCGTGTTGACTCCGGTGATGACCACAATCGCCAACAACGCAGCAGCCATGGCGGCGGGGACAATCGACAATGGTCGCGCTGATCGTTTCACGGGTACCCACCTTACCGACTGCGCTTATGTCTGCAATCGGTCGAAGCTAACATTGCGCCTCGCCAAAGTTCGCTGCAGCTATGGGCTATGCGAACGATAGCTGGTGCCCTCTTAGTCGCGCTCGCCGTAGCTGGTTGCCAAGAGGGTCGGGCCAAACCCAGCGTATGTGTGCCTGTGCTGCCAGGCTGGATTACCGCCGAGTCTCAGCATGGAGACTTGTTCGTCGCGAACGTCGTTAGTTTGGATGGTCATAGCGTGCTGTGGAATGGCTCGCCTCTCAACGAGACGATGCTCATCAATTACACTCACCAGCTAGCTCCCCGTTCACCGATTCCGTTCCTGCTCTTCGATCCTGGACAATCCCCGGACTGCGATTTCGCAAGGCATGTCCGTGACACGCTCGATCAAAACTACCCGTGTCGCCGGATGGCATGCGGCCAAGGCCCGCGAACGGACTTTATTGCACCACCAGTGAATGCGCCGAAGTCGAAACCACAGCATTGAGCCAGTAGTTGGGTCTAAAGCGAGCGTAGTGACCTACGGACAGCCAGTATCGCTAAACAGGGCATCGATGCTTTCTACGCGTCCCGCTGAATCCCCCTTCCAGCTCACACGGACCTGGCTGCCGCAAACAGAGCCGGTGTATTTGAACGAGGCGACGCCGCTGGTCGGCGTGGTCGGATGCTTACCAACATCCAGTCCCTGTTGCCTCAGATAATCCTCCAGCTTGGCAGTCGAACTTCCCTTCGGAAATTGCGCATTGAGCCGGTCTTGGATGAGCCGGGTACCCTGACGATAGTCTCCAACACCCTTAAACAGTGGCGTAGCTGGGAGGGTGGAAGGCTCACAGCCAATTGTGGCGAAGGCTGAAGCGATGATGACCCATCGGGCGTTCTGTCTCATTCATCAATATTAGCACAAGCGGCTTTGGGTCGAATGCGGACATTACGCGCTCGCATTACGAGCGTCGCTTTTGTGAGGGCTTGGTCCACTCCTCTCGAGGCAGCTCGAAGGCGAACGGGTCTGCAACGAAGTCATCTCTTGTTTCGATTTTTCTCGAAATTTCATTGACTCTGAGCCGCAACTCTGTCATTTCGATTTTTATCGAAAGGAAAAATCATGGCCTCGCTCGTTCGTGCGCTTCTCAAAATCGTCACCTCTCGCCCGCCGGTCCCCTGCTGTGCGACCGCGATGCAGGCGAATTTCCGCTAGGATGCGCGCCGACAAAGCCGTTGAAGCGCTCGGCGCACTGGCTCAAGTGCATCGCCTGACTCTGTTCCGTCTGCTCGTGCAGGCAGGCGACAAGGGCATGGCGGCGGGAGCGATCGCCGAGAAACTCGGCGTTCCCAACAGCTCGCTGTCCTTCCACCTCGCCCAGCTCCGCAATGCCGGACTGATCCTGCAGGAACGACAGCACCGCTCGCTCATCTATCGCGCCAACTATCCGGCAATGAATGAGCTCGTCGGCTTCCTCACCGAAAATTGTTGCGCCGGTTCCGATTGCGGGACCGGGGCGGCAGCTTGCGAAACTCCAGCCCAGATAAGGAAATCCGCATGAAGCGTCTGCACGTGCACGTCGGGGTCGGCGATCTCGACCAGTCGATCCGTTTCTACTCGACCCTGTTCGCCGCCGAACCGAGCGTCGTGAAGGATGATTACGCCAAGTGGATGCTCGACGATCCGCGCGTGAACTTCGCGATCTCGGCCGGCAATCATGCGAAGAAGGGCATCGAGCATCTCGGCATCCAGGCCGAGAGCACCGAGGAGCTGTCGGAGGTCTATGGCCGCCTCAAGGCCGCCGACCGTCCGGTGCTCGAAGAAGGGCAGACGACTTGCTGCTACGCCAAGTCGGAAAAGAGCTGGGTCGCCGATCCTGACGGCGTCGTGTGGGAAGCCTTCTTCACCAACGGCGAAGCGACAACCTACGGCGATAGCCCCGCGCTCGGCACGCTGTCGGACAGCCTCGGTAACGACAAATGTTGTTTGCCAAAGCATGCGGCCTGAAACGCCGACATTAGCGCGTCGCCTGTTAGCGGAAGGCGTGGGCTCCTTCTTCCTCTTTGCGTGCGTGATCGGCTCGGGGATCATGGCCCAGAATCTCAGCAACGGGAACGATGCCATCGCCCTGCTCGGCAACACGCTTGCGACTGGCGCGATCCTCTTCGTGCTGATCACCATGCTCGGGCCGATCTCCGGCGCGCATATGAATCCGGCGGTCAGCCTCGTTGCCCTGTCGCGGCGCGAGCTAAGCTGGAGCGATGCTGCGGCCTACATCGTCGCGCAGCT
>Ga0207674_10000898_pt1 | contig 38900 bp, 34 predicted proteins | sample KBSCornC72_FD_184303 | JGI IMG/M metagenome (GOLD analysis project Ga0207674, IMG submission 184303) | Corn rhizosphere microbial communities from Kellogg Biological Station, Michigan, USA - KBS Corn C7-2 (SPAdes) (version 2) | ecosystem: Host-associated > Plants > Roots > Rhizosphere > Soil ... | reverse complement strand
ACTGACGGCGGACGCGGACCAGCCCGTGGACCAGTGGTGCCGCCTGCGTGACTCGAACACGCGACCCCGTCATTACGAATGACGTGCTCTACCGGCTGAGCTAAGGCGGCTCTTGGCTTCGCGACGCTGGCGAAGCGGGCCGGAAAATACGCACACGCCAGCGCGACTGCAACAGCGATTTCCCCTAAGGAAAGCTGCCTTTTGGGCGTTGCCCTGTTCACGCGCCGGGGTCATGCTGGAAGAAACCAGCCACCAGAAGCGCCCATGCTGACCAAAGCCGACGATTTTCCCATCCACCAATTGCCCGAACCGATCGCCACATCCGGCACGGACCGCAACTTTTACGACCGCTACTTCTTCAACGGCTATTCGCCCGACGGTTCGCTCTATTTTGCCGTCGCCCTCGGCGTCTATCCCCACCTGAATGTAATGGATGCGGCCTTCTCGGTGATCGATGGCGGCGTGCAGCACAATCTGCATGCCTCGCGACTGCTCAATATGGAGCGGATGGATACCAAGGTCGGTCCGATTGCCGTCGAGGTCGTCGAACCTCTAAAGACTCTGCGCGTGCGCGTCGGCGACAATGCGCATGGCATAAGGGCCGACATTACCTTCCATGCCCGCGCGCCGGCGGTGGAGGAGCCGCGCTTCACCTATCGCCAGGGACCGCGCACGGTGATGGACTATACGCGTCTCACCCAGAACGGCTCTTACGAAGGTGTGATCGAGGTCGCCGGCAAACGCATCGAGCTCAAGCGCATCCTCGGCACGCGCGACCGTTCCTGGGGCGTGCGCCCGATCGGGCTCGGCGATCCGCAAGGCGTAGCGCCGCCGCGCGCGCCGCAATTCTATTGGCTGTGGTCGCCGCTCAATTTTCCCGAGCGCTTCATGCTCTACCACAACAATGCCGATGGCGATGGCACGCCATGGAACACCGCATCGGTGATCGGCGAGATTGGCGACAAGCCGGCGCTCCACATGGCGAGCTGTCGCTCGAGCATCGACTACAAACCCGGCACGCGTCACGCCAAACGCTGCGTCATCGAGACTCGCGATGCCAAGGGCGGCGAATGGCGCGCCGAACTGACCGCCAAATACAATTTCTACATGATGGGAATCGGCTACGGCCACCCCGAATGGAGCCATGGCCGCTACAAGGGCGACAACGCGCTCATGTACGACTCGTTCAAGACCGAGGAGGTGAATGAGAACCTGCCGCACTTCCAGCATATCCAGGCGTTCGTCACCGCGACGTTGACGGGGCCGGGCGTGAACACGAGCGGGCCGGGCATACTCGAGCAGCTCGTCATCGGTGAATTCGCACCGCATGGCCTCAAGGGAATCCTCGATCCCGCGCCATGAATGAGCTCGAAGACAAACTCGCCCTCTATCTGCGTGTGAAGCTCGCAGCGCCTGATCTGACCATCGCGAATCTCGCCCGCATTCCCGGCGGCGCCTCGCGCGAGACCTATCGTTTTCGCGCGTGCTACGCCGAACGCGGCAAGCCGATCGATCGCGCGCTGATTCTGCGGCGGGACCCCGTCGCCAGCCTGATCGAAACCGAGCGCAGCGCCGAATATCGCGCCTATGACGCCTTTCATAAGCTGGGCCTGCCGGTTCCCGAGCCGATCGCGCTCGAACTCGGCAGCGAAGCCTTGGAGCGGCCGTTCTTCATCATGGCCGAAGTCGAGAATTGCACGACTGGCGGGATCATGAGTCCCGAACCCTATGGTCCGCACCGCGAGCGCGTCGGGCGGCAATTCTACTCCGTACTCGGCAAAATTGCGGCCGCCGATCCGAAGGCCATCGGCTTGGACGATTTCGACGGTGCGAAGACCGTGCGCGATGCCGCCAGTCACGAAGTCGCGCGCTGGGAGAAGGTCATCGACGAAGATGAGCTCGAACCGCAGCCGATCGTGCGCGCCGCGCTGCGCTGGCTCAAACGAAATCCGCCGCCGCCCGCCCAGAAGATCTGTGTCGTGCATGGCGACTATCGCACCGGGAATTTTCTCGTCGACGACAACGGCGAGATTCGCGCCATTCTCGATTGGGAAATGTCCCATCTCGGCGATCCCCTGGAAGACCTCGCCTGGGCGATCGATCCGCTCTGGGCCGGCGCCGATCCGGCGCGCCCCGGCGGCATGATCGCGCGCGCCGAAGCTCTTCGCATCTGGGAAAATGCCAGCGGATTGCAAGCCGATCCCAAGGCGCTCCATTGGTGGGAAATCTTCGCCAGCCTCAAAGGTGCTGCGATCTGGATCTCGGCGGCGCGAGAATATGAAGAAGGCCGCAACATCGACCCCGTCAATGCGTTTTCCGGCTGGTATTGCCTCTCCGTGCACAACCGGGTGCTCGCCGAACGCCTGGCCGCGGAGATCGGCGCATGAGACCCGAAGTCGGAACCATTCTTGGCCTGAGCGTGCAGAAGCTGGCGATGGGCATCGGCCAGGAAGGTGCCGCCTTCGCGCAAGGCACCGTGGGGCTGCTTTCCATGGTGCTCAGCCTGTCGGCAAAGGAATATGAGCGCGGCGCCGACATCCGCGTCACCGAGAACCGCGAGATCCGCGCACTGTTCGCCGAACTTGCGCCGTCGGTCGAAGATTCGAAATTGCGCGCGGAACTGACAGAGGCGTCGGCGAGCAGCGATCCCACTTTGCGCATCTCCGACTTGAACGCGGCCAATTACAAGCTGCGGCGCTTGCTCACGCGCCTGCTGATCGACGCGGAAGAGCATGGCGCGCTTGATGCGCAAAAGCGTATATGGGCGGTCCTCAACGCATTGGCTGAGCGCCGCCTTGTCCAGCTTGGTCCCTGAGCGCGCGAGCAGCGCGTCGATTTCACTGCGCCTGTCCGCCGCCTGGGGTGCCTGGGGTTTGAGCGGCGGCATCTACACGCCGTTCTTTGGAGCCTGGCTCGCCTATCGCGGCTTGAGCCCGACGGAGATCGGCACGCTCTTGTCGGCCGGAATGCTGCTCCGCGTGCTCGTACCGCCCATCACCGGAATTATCGCCGATGCGCGCAACGATCGCCGCAGCGTGATGATCGCGCTGATCGGACTCCAGTTCCTGGGCTATGTCGCGCTCACGTGGTTCATCACGCCGTTCGAGATCTTCGTTTTCGCGGTCATGGCGAATGTCGCCGGAGCCGCGGCCGGGCCGCTCATGGACAGCGTCAGCACGCGCCTCGCCGAGCGCCTCGGCTTCGACTATGGCCATGTGAAGCGCTGGAACTCGATCACCTTCGCGCTCGCCAATGTCGCGTCGGGATTTGCCGTCTCGCGCTTCGGTCTCGTCGTGCTGGCGCCATGGCTCGCCGTCTCGCTCGCGCTGACCTTTGCAGCGGTCGCTGTGCTGCCCGCGCCGCCCGGACGCTCCTCCGGGCAGATCGCGATCCGGCTCGCCGCGACGTTGGCGGAGGCACGCGAGCTTCTGGGTTCAGCCGCGTTTCTCATCTTCCTGCTCGCGGCAAGTCTCGATCAGGGGAGCCACGCCTTCTATTACGGTTACGGTGGATTGCATTGGCGCGCGCTCGGCTACAGCGGCGCGCTCATCGGCGTCCTTTGGCCACTTGGCGTGATCATCGAGGCGCTGCTGTTCTCCATATCGCTGAAGCTCTTCCGTTCGCTCGGCGCGACCCGTCTGCTGGTGTTCGGAGCGTTGGGATGTATCGTGCGCTGGACGATCCTCGCCTTCGATCCGCCGCTCGCTCTCGTGATCTTCGCGCAGCTCTTGCACGGTGCGACGTACGCGTTGGCGCATCTTGGTGCGATGTATTTCATCGTCAATGCCGTTGCGCCGCGTCTGTCGGCGACGGCGCAAAGCCTCTATGCCGTCTTTTCGAACGGCATCGTCATGGGTGCGGCGACCTTTGCGGCCGGTCCGCTCTATGCCGGCTTTGGCGGACGCACCTATCTCCTGATGTCGGCGATGGGCGCGGCGGCGCTGGTCTTTGCCTTTTGGCTCGGCCGCGCCTGGCATGGCGGAAGGCTCACGGAAAGCGGCGGCGAGGAGATCGGCGACACGATCTAGCTTCGCGGATGCGCCTTTTCGTACACGTCTCTCAGTTTTTTGCTGTCGATCTGCGTGTAGGTCTGGGTCGTGGAGAGTGACGCGTGGCCCAAGAGTTCCTGCACGCTGCGCAAATCGCCGCCATTCGACAAGAGATGCGTCGCGAAGGAATGGCGCATGGCATGCGGCGTGGCACGCTCCGAAAGGCCGAGCGCGCCGCGCAATCTCGCCATGAGCAACTGCGCCTCGCGGGGGCTCATCGCTTTGCCGCGGCGCGAGAGGAACAGCGCCGAACCCTTGGCGCCCGCAAAGGGAATGAGTTTCTCGTAACTGTCGATCGCCTGGCGAACGACCGCAAGCAACGGCACAACGCGTTCCTTGCCGCCTTTTCCGAGAATCGTGAGCATGGCCGGCAGCGGAACATCGCCACGCTTCAGGCTCAAAGCTTCCGAGATGCGAAGCCCCGCGCCGTAAAGCAGCGTCAGCAGCGCGACATCGCGCGCGCCCAGCCATTCGACATCGTGTTCGCCGGCTTGCTCGATGGCGCGCGCGGCATCGGTTTCGCTCAAGGGCCGCGGCAGGCCGCGCCGGATGCGCGGTGTGCGCACGTTGCGCGCCGCGGCATTCTCGAGAATGTTCTCGCGTGCCAGATAGCGGAAGAAGCTGCGCACGGCCGCAAGCGCGCGCTGCACGCCCTTCGCGCCCAACCCCTCGGAACGGCGCACGGTGATGAAAGCACGGATGTCGGCTGGCGAAAGCCTGGCGAGCGATTTTTCAGTCGCGACACCGCCAAGATGGCCGTACAGGAATCTCAGGAACCGTTCGGCATCGTCGCCATAGGCTCTCAGCGTGTGCGCGCTGGCACGCCGCTCATGAGCCAGCGACGCCAGCCAGAGTTTCTTCAGATCCTGGGCAGAGCGAGCCATGCACGAATGGCGCGTTCCAGCGCGCGGGCGGCATAACGCAAATCGTGGGTCAGGTCTTCGCCGTCGAACGCTCCAGGCGCAAGCGCGCCCAGCACCCAAAGCGCGGGCGGCGCTTCGAGGCCGATTTTCAGGCGGAATGCGGCGAGTGAGCGGCAATCCTTGCCGTCGCCGCCCAAAAGAAGCTCGCCCCCGCCTGAGAGGATTGCACCCGTACCGTCGCGGCCGAGCACCGCCTCCGTCGTTCCCTCAGGAATGAGGCGCACGCCTTCGGTCTTCGTCGGCGACGCAGCGCCATCGGCCTCGACGCAGATGGCCGCACGGTCGGCACCGAACGCCGGAGCCGCCGCGAGCGTGAGCGAAATCGCTTCGGCGAAACTGCGCGCATCGATGAGATCGAGGACAAAACGGCGAACACCTTCGCCGAGACGCACGCTTGCACTTTGTCGTCCGAGAAGTGCCGCGCGCTCGGCTTTCAGCGCCGCGTTTTCCGCCGCCAACTTCTCGATGATGAAACGCTGAAGATCCCGCGCCTCGCCAAGGCCCACCCGTTCGGGCAGCAAAAGAGCCAGCAACTCGCCATCGGCTGCCAGCTGGCCGCGATGCATCCGGATATAGGCTTTCACCGCATCGGCGGCCGCACGGACAGGCTCGACGGGAGTCGCCTGACCGCTCATTCCTCGCGAATCCGCACGCCGGCTTTCTTGGCGTCTGCGAGAAACGCCGCAAGTCCCTTGTCGGTCAACGGATGATTGAGCAGCGACTTGAACACGTCCGGTGGAATCGTCGCGATATCCGCGCCGGCCAGCGCCGCATTGCGCACGTGGGGAACGCCGCGGATGGATGCGGCGAGAATCTGCGTCTTGAAATCGTAATTGTCGTAGATCGTGCGGATCTCGTGGATCAGCGCCATGCCGTCATGGCCGACGTCGTCCAACCGCCCGATGAAGGGCGAAATGAAACTGGCGCCGGCCTTGGCCGCCGCCATCGCCTGAACCGGAGAAAAGCAGAGCGTGACATTGACCATCAGCCCGGCATTGGACAATTGGCGGCATGCCTTCATGCCATCCCAGGTGAGCGGCACCTTGATCGCGATGTTCTTGGCGATTTTCGCGAAGCGCTTTCCTTCTGCAACCATGCCCTCGGTGTCGGTCGCGAGCACTTCGGCGCTGACCGGACCTGGCACACTGGCGCAGATGGACTTCAGGGCTTCGACATAGTCGAGGCCCGTCTTGGCCGCGAGGGTGGGATTTGTCGTGACGCCGTCGACGAGGCCGGATTCGGCCAGCTTGGCGATTTCGGCGGGATCTGCGCTGTCGATGAAGAGCTTCATGATGACCTATATGGGGTTGACCCGATAGAATCGCCATACGAATTGTATCGCATGAAACCGGCAGCGGTTAGACCCGTAGACGAATTGTTATGGCAACCGGCACCGCGCGCCGGCGTTTTGCTGCCATTGCCGCTGTCGGGCGCCTATGACTACAAACTCCCGAAAGGAACATTGGTTTCGCGCGGCTTGCTGGTCAGCGCGCCCATTGGTCCGCGCGAGCAACTGGGCGTTGTATGGGGCAAAGCGGAAGGAACGGTCGGCGACAATCGGCTGAAAGAGGCGGTTCCGCTTGAAGGCTCGCCGGCGCTGCCGGAGAAACTCTGCGATCTGGTCGACTGGGTCGCTCAATATACATTGACTCCGCCAGGGATGGTTCTGGCCATGACGTTGCGCAGTGCCCGCGCCTTCGAACCCGAGGTGACGCGCACCGCCTACGTCTTAGGGTCCAAAACGCCCGAGCGCTTGACGGATGCCCGCCAGCGCGTCCTCGATGTTGCCGCGGATGGGCTTGCCCGGAGCGTTCCGAACCTTTCGGAGCAAGCCGGCGTTTCGCCGGCCGTGGTGCGTGGCCTGATCGACAGAGACGCGCTCGTCCGTGTGGAGCTTCCGGAATTCGAACGCTTCGAGGTTCCCGATCCGGCGTTTGCGACGATCACGCTGAGCGAAAAGCAGCGCGAGGCCGCGCAGCATATCGTCGACGATGTGGCGCGCGCGAGATTCGCGGTAAGCCTGCTCGATGGCGTGACCGGTTCGGGCAAGACCGAGGTCTATTTCGAAGCCGTCTCAGAAGCCCTGCGGCGCGGCAAACAAATTCTGATCCTGCTGCCCGAGATCGCGCTCACCGTGCAGTTTCTCGACCGCTTTGCGCAGCGTTTCGGCTGCCGGCCGGCGGAGTGGCACTCCGATCTATCGCAGAAAGAGCGCACGCGCACGTACCGCGCCGTGATGAATGGCGAGGCACGCGTGGTGGTCGGCGCCCGTTCTGCACTCTTTCTGCCCTTTCGCGAGCTTGGCCTCATCATCGTCGATGAGGAGCACGAGCAGGCCTACAAGCAGGAAGAAGGCATCATCTACAATGCGCGCGACATGGCGGTGGTGCGCGCGCGTATCGAGGCGTGCCCCGTCATTCTGGCGAGTGCGACGCCTTCGCTTGAGTCCTATGTCAACGCGACGGGCGGACGCTATGCGCACCTGCGCCTCGCCGCACGCCACGGCAGCGCGGTCCTGCCGCGCACAGAGTTGATTGATCTGCGTCAGGAGAAAACCGAACCGGGAAGCTGGCTTTCGCCGCCGCTGCGCGAGGCGTTGGCCGCCACGCTGATGTCCGGCGAACAAGCCATGCTGTTCCTCAATCGCCGCGGCTATGCGCCACTCACGCTGTGCCAAAGCTGCGGTCACAAGATGATGTGCCGCGATTGCTCATCCTGGCTGGTCGAACATCGCTATCGAAGACGGCTTGTCTGTCACCAGTGCGGCTACGACACGCCAACGCCGCCGCAGTGCCCGCAATGCGGGACGCCGGCCAGCCTGATCGCTTGCGGACCAGGCGTCGAGCGCGTGGCCGAAGAGTTCACCGCGCTCTTTCCGCAAGCGCGCGTGGCTATCGCGTCAAGCGACACGATGCATGGACCCAAGGAGACGCAAGCCGCCATCCGCGCCATGGCCCGCCATGAGATCGACGTTCTCATCGGCACGCAGATCGTCGCCAAGGGTCATCACTTTCCGCAATTGACATTGGTCGGCGTGGTCGATGCCGACCTCGGCGGCTCGGACGGCGATGTGCGCGCGCGCGAGCGCACCTTCCAGCTCCTGCACCAGGTCGCCGGCCGTGCCGGGCGCGCCGAGAAGCCGGGTCTTGTGCTTATCCAGACGCGCAATCCGCAGGACTCGGTCATGGTCGCGCTGGCGTCGTCGGACCGTGACCGATTCTACGAACAGGAACGCGCGTTGCGTGAACGCGCGAACGCCCCTCCCTTTGGACGCCTGGCGGCGCTCATCTTGTCCGGGCTCGATGCGGACCAAGTGCAGGACGCCGGGCGCGCGCTCGCGAAAGCGGCGCCGTCTGCAAAGGGCGTAAAGGTCTGGGGGCCGACGCCGGCTTTCTATCATCTTCTGCGCGGCCAGACGCGCGAACGCCTGCTTGTGCAGGCCGAACGAAGCGTCGATGTGCAGGCCTATCTTCGCGCCTGGCTCGCGAGCGTGAAGCTCTCCAACAGAGTGCGCGTTACCGTCGACGTCGATCCGGTGAGTTTTTTTTGAGAAACGCCTAACCGTACTTCGCGTTCCAAGCATCGTCATCCGTGACCAGAAAGACAATTCCTTCGATAAACGCAATGATGCTGGGTATGAAGGTCCAGCAAAACAGCAAGTAGAATATTCCCCACCATTGCCCCAAATAGAATCGATGAATGCCCAACCCGCCCAGAAGCAGAGCAAGCACGCCCGCAGTCACTTTGTTTTTCGATGCCCCGCTGCCGGTCCGCTGGCGCGCACCACAGTGCGGACAGGTCGGAGCCGATTCGTGAATTTCTTTGCCGCATCCCCGGCAGAACACCATTGCCATATTGTCCCCCACTTGGCCGTACGTGTGAAAATTGAATCACAATCCGCACAACTCAGGCGGCACAATCGATCTCGCTACCGAATCGCCCGCACATCCACGAGGTGTCCGGCAATCGCGGCCGCCGCCGCCATGGCCGGCGACATCAGATGCGTGCGTCCGCCGCGGCCCTGGCGGCCTTCGAAGTTGCGGTTCGATGTCGAGGCGCAACGCTCCTGCGGCTGAAGCTTGTCGGCATTCATCGCCAGGCACATCGAGCAGCCCGGCTCACGCCACTCGAACCCGGCAGCGGTGAAGATCTCGTCGAGGCCCTCTTCCTCGGCTTGCGCCTTGACCAAGCCGGAGCCGGGCACGACCATCGCACCGACATGCGCGGCGACTTTTTTCCCGCGCACGATCGTGGCGGCGGCACGCAGATCCTCGATCCGGCCGTTGGTGCATGAGCCGATGAAGACGCGGTCGATCTTCACGCTCTGCAACGCCTCGCCCGGCACGAGGCCCATATAGGCAAGCGCGCGCTCCACTCCGGCGCGCTGGTTTTCGTCGGCGAATTGAGCCGGATCCGGCACGTTCGCCGTCACCGGCAGCGCCTGTTCCGGCGACGTGCCCCAGGTGACCATCGGCACGATGTCGCCCGCATGCAGAACGACGTCAGCGTCGAACGTCGCGCCGTCGTCGGATCTGAGCGTCTTCCAGTACATCAAGGCATGTTCGAACGCCGCAGCCTTGGGCGCGCGCGGCTTGCCCGCGATATACTGAAACGTCACCTCGTCGGCTGCGATCAGACCGGCACGGGCGCCCGCTTCGATCGTCATATTGCAAAGCGTCATGCGTCCTTCCATCGAGAGCGCGCGCACTGCCTCGCCGGCATATTCGATGACGTAGCCCGTGCCGCCTGCGGTGCCGATCTTGGCGATGATCGCGAGCGCGATGTCCTTGGCCGTGACGCCGATCGGCAACGTGCCGTCGACCGTGACGCGCATGTTCTTGGAACGGTGCGTAAGCAGCGTCTGCGTCGCCAGCACATGCTCGACCTCGCTGGTGCCGATACCGAAGGCGAGCGCGCCGAAGGCGCCATGGGTCGAGGTGTGACTGTCGCCGCACACGATCGTCGTGCCGGGCAGCGTCCAGCCCTGTTCGGGCCCGACGATGTGCACGATGCCCTGGCGGATGTCGTCCATCTTGAGGAACTCGATGCCGAACTCGCGCGTGTTGGTCTCAAGTTGCGCGATTTGTTCGCGCGACTCCGGATCCGCGATACCCTTGGCGCGGTCCAAGGTCGGAACATTGTGATCGGCGACCGCGAGGGTGAGCTCAGGCCGGCGCACCTTGCGATTGGCATTGCGCAAACCTTCAAACGCCTGTGGACTGGTCACTTCATGGACGAGGTGCCGGTCGATGTAGAGCACCGCCGGCTCGCCCGGCGCCTGGTGCACCAGGTGCGCGTCCCAGATCTTGTCATATAATGTTTTTGACGCTGCCATCTTTGCCGACATTGTTGAAAGGCGTGGCTTGTACACTAGCGGCGGCTAAAATACAGCACAGCCAGGATGATGGCGATGGCGACGATCTGAGCGAGAATGCGATAGCGCATCAGCCGGTTCGACCAGTTCGCCGCGACGTCGCCGCCCTTCCACAAGGTATAAAGCCCGGCGAGCAGCACGGCGAAAACCAGCGCAACCGCAAAGCCGACGAGGATTTTGGCGCTCATGCCGGATTGGCCGGCGGCGTCCAGTCGGCGGCCTTGCGGCCGAGATCGCGAAACCGCGAGGAGACCCGCTCCAGACGCTCCGTCCACTCGGCATTCGGCGCCTGACCTTGGATCTCCTGAAAGTAGACCTGCATCAAAGCGGCGATGGCGATGGGCTCCATGATCGCCTTCTTGATGGCCACGGCGAAAACCACGGCGAAGCCGAACGCCCACAGGCCCGAGGTCGAATGCACCAGCGCCACGAACGCAGTCGCGGGCGCCAACAGGATGGTGAAGAGCGCAAAGGTCAACGCCCACATCATGACGGAGAGCCAGGCCGCATTCTTCAGGAAGTGACCATAGTTCTGGGCAAAGAGGATCAGCCCGTCGCGCGCGGTGCCCCAGGGATTGGTCGTCCTTGTACGGATCAAATGCGCCAGGATGATCTCGTCGACATAAGTCAGCGACATGCGCACGAACGCCTCGGCGATGCGGATCAGGCTTTGCAGCGGCGCGATCGGCAGGAAGGCCGAGAAGAAATTGATGGTGCGGAAGAGCGAGCGCAGCACCGCCTTGATGAGGAGATCGACGCCGAACAGAATGGAGGCCTCCGCGAAATGTGTTTTGACGAACGTGGTGCCGAAGCCGATCTGGCTTCGTCCGGCCGGAACGGTGCGGCCGTCATAGACCTCGACCAGAACGGCGATGTGGGCGGCTTTCACCAGATAAAGCAGATATTCGCGCGCGAAATAGAGTGCCGCACTGACGACACCAAAACCGATGATGCTCCCCCAGAGTGCGCCGCCCGCCGGGCCGCCACCCTCAGCCCCGATATGACCGAAGCCCCAGCCGAGCGCACCGCCAATGCCGACCGTGAAGACGTAGGTCAGGGCAATTCCGGCATAGACGATGAGGCGCAGAACGAGGAACGGAAGCGTCTTGACGACCATGTCGATCGCCCGGCCGAAGCTGAAATTCCACACGGTTCCGGTCCCCAAAGCCTGACTGACTATATCGAGGCGCCAGCCGCCTTGTGCAAGACCTTCAGGGTCAGGCGATTGCGTCGATCGCGGCGTCGGTGAGATTGCCCGGCACGATCGTCACGGGTATCGCCTGGACACCCGTCGCGAACATCGAGACCAGCGGACCTGGGCCTTCCTTTGCCGTGCTCGATGCCAGAACGAGGATCGAGATGTCCTTGTCGGACTTGATGAGCTCGAGCAGCGCTTCGGTCGAGCGGCCCTCCGCGAGTACGAGCTCGCAGATGATGCCGGAGAGTTCGTTGACGTCCTTGGCGGCGGCGTAGACCTGCCGTTCGGCTTCCTCGCGCGCCTCCGCCCGCATGATCGACTCGACACCGCGCCATTGCTGGAAATCGGCAGCCTGCGCGACGCAGAGGAGCGTGACGCGACCGCCGGTATGCTTGGCCCGACGCGAGGCGAAGCGCACCGCGACCCGGCATTCTTCGGTCTTGTCGACGACGACGAGGAACTTGCGCGGTCGCTCGCGGACGGGCTCGCTCATAAGCCGGAATGCTGCCACCATCGCGGGCGAAGCGGCAAGGGTGCCTAGCCATGACCATCGGCAACGAAGAGCAGCTGGAAAACCTTAAGCGCTGCGGCCAGGTCGTGGCGGCCGTAATGCAGGCCATGGCCAAAGCCACGGAGCCGGGCATGACGACCCGCGAATTGGATGAGTTCGGCCGCGCGCTTCTGGAGCGGGAAGGCGCCCGTCCAGCCCCTGAATCGACCTATGGTTTTCCCGGCGCCACCTGTATCTCGATTTCGCCAGCCATCGCGCACGGCATTCCGGGCGATCAGGCCCTAAAAGCGGGCGATCTCGTCAACATCGACGTCTCAGCCGACATTGACGGCTTCTACGCAGATACGGGCGGCAGTTTTGCCATCCCGCCGGTACGCGAGAATATCCAGCGGCTGTGCCGCGACGGAAGACGCGCCTTGTGGACCGGAATAAAGGCAGTAAGGACTGGCGGCAAGCTCAGCGCAATCGGCCGCGCCATTGAGACGTTTGCGGACAAAAATCGCTACACGCTGATTCGCAATCTCGCCAGCCATGGGGTTGGCGGCGCGTTGCACGAAGAGCCCGGCGAAATTCCAACTTGGTACGAGCCAGGTGACAGGCGTCGCATTCATGAGGGGCTCGTCTTCACCATCGAACCGTTTCTTTCAACCGGTTCGCACTTTGCCATTGACGGTAAAGATGAGTGGACACTTTTTGCCGATGGCGGCCATGCAACGGTGCAATATGAACATACGCTGGTGGCGACAAAACGCGGGCCCATCGTACTGACTATGGCGTGAAGGCCTTCAGTTTGTAGATCAGCTCCAAGGCTTCTTTCGGTGTCAGCGTGTCCGGCTCGATGGCGCGGATCGCCTCTTCGAAGCCGTTCGGCTTTTGGGGCTTCGCCGGAACGCTGGCGGCGAACAACGGCAGATCGCCGATCCTGGCAAGCGGTTTGTGACCTTCGCGGCCTTCCTCGAGGGCGCGCAAAACATCTTCGGCGCGCGCCACTACGGCCGCCGGCAGTCCGGCGAGTTTTGCGACGTGGATGCCATAGGAGCGATCCGCTGCGCCGGGCGCGACTTCGTGCAGGAACACGATTGTGTCGTTCCATTCGCGCACGCGCATCGTCACGCAGGCAAGCGACGAGAGCCGCTCCGCAAGCGCCGTCATCTCATGATAGTGCGTGGCGAAAAGCGCGCGGCTCTTGTTCTTCTCATGCAGATGTTCCGCGGTCGCCCAGGCAATCGCGAGACCGTCGAACGTGGCGGTGCCGCGGCCGATTTCGTCCAGGATGACGAGGCTTCTTTCCGTCGCCTGATTGAGGATGGCGGCGGTCTCGACCATCTCGACCATGAACGTGGAACGGCCGGAGGCGAGATCATCGCCTGCGCCGACACGGCTGAAGAGACGATCCACGATCCCGATATGCGCCGTTTCGGCGGGCACGAACGAGCCGGCTTGCGCCAGGATCGCGATCAACGCGTTCTGGCGCAGGAACGTCGACTTGCCGGCCATGTTGGGACCAGTGACGAGCCAAAGCCGACCCGCGCCTTCGGCAGACAAGTCGCAATCATTGGGAACGAAGGGTTGCGCGTGTTGGGACGAAAGAGCCGCCTCGACAACGGGATGACGGCCGCGCTCGATGTGGAAGGCGAGACTGTCGTCGATGGTCGGTCGGTTGAGGCGCGACGTGGCGGCAAGTTCGCCGAGTGCAGACGCCACATCGATCACGGCAAGCGCGCCGGCGATGGCGTTCAAATTCGCCGCCTGTTCCAGGACATTGGCGCACAGGCTGTCGAACAGTTCGCGCTCGAGCGCGAGCGCCTGTTCGCCCGCCTGTGCGATGCGGCTCGCCAGCGTTGCAAGCTCGTCGGTCGAGAAGCGCACGGCGCTTCCGATCGTCTGGCGATGGCGAAAAAGATCGCGATTGCCGTCCGCCTGAAGCTTGTCGGCGTGCTGCGGCGTCACTTCGATGAAATAGCCGAGCACGCCATTGTGCTTGATGCGCAATTGCGAGACGCCGCTGTCGCTCTTGTAGCGCGCTTCAAGGCTGGCGATGACACGGCGCGATTCGTCGCGCAGCCGCCTGACCTCGTCCAACGGCGCATGCACGCCAGCCGCGATGAAGCCGCCGTCGCGCGCGAAGAAGGGCGGCTCGGGCACGAGAAGCCGTTCGAGTCGATCCGTGACGCGCGAAACCTCGGCGACGGCCGCGATCAGAGCCGAGAGGGCATCGGCCACTTCGCCGGCGGACGGCTTCAGCGGGTCGTCGAGCTTGAGCTTGCCCCGCAAGGCGCGCGCGCATTTGATGCCGTCGCGAAGATTGGCCAGATCGCGCGGGCCGCCGCGGCCGACGGAAATCCGCGCCAACGCGCGAGCAATATCGGGCGCGCGGCGCAGTTCCTCACGCATGAGGCGACGCGCGTCGGTCTCGTCCTTGAAGAAGGCCACCGCATCGTGGCGCCGGGCGATAGCGGCGACGTCGAGCAGAGGCGCGGACAGTCGCGCAGCCAGTTCGCGTGCGCCCGCCGCCGTCACCGTACGGTCGATCACGGCGAGAAGGCACTCCTTGCGCGCGCCGGAAAGCGTTTCCGTGAGTTCCAGATTGCGCCGCGTTGCGGCGTCGATCCCCATGAAGGTGCTGGGCGCAATGCGCGCGGGATTCTGCAGCGCGGGACGATTGCCCTTTTGCGTGAGATCGAGGTAGGCGACAAGCGCTCCAGCCGCCGAGAGCTCGGCGCGGCCGAAGGCGCCGAAACCGTCGAGACTTGTCACCTTATATTGGGTCTTGAGAGCACGTTCGCCGGCAGCGGAATCAAACTTGATGGAAGGAAGCGGTGACAGTCGCGCTCCGAATGCTTTCAATATCGGCGCGAGCGTCTCGTTGGCGAGCAGCATGTCGGGCACGAGCAACTCGCTCGGCGCGATGCGTGCGAGTTCGGTTGCGATATCTTCCGGTTCGACGGGCGAGACGAAGAAGCTTCCCGACGAAATGTCCGCTGCTGCCAACGCGAAGGCCCCGGAAGCGCGGCCGAGCGCCGCCAGAACATTGGCGCTTCTCGCCTCGAGCAGCGCATCCTCGGTCAGCGTTCCCGGCGTCACCAGCCGGATGACCTGGCGCTGCACGACGGCTTTGGCACCGCGCTTCCTGGCTTCCGCCGGATCCTCGGTCTGCTCGCAGACCGCGACCCGGAAACCCTTGCGGATCAACTTCTCCAGATAGGAGTCCGCCGCATGCACCGGCACGCCGCACATAGCGATGTCTTCGCCGAGATGACGGCCGCGCTTGGTCAAGGCAATGTCCAGCGCTTCGGCGGCCTTCACGGCGTCCGCGAAGAAGAGCTCGTAGAAATCGCCCATGCGGTAAAACAGAAGGTAGTCGGCATGCGCCGCCTTGATCTCGAGATACTGCGCCATCATGGGCGTCGCGCCGTCCGGCGCGCTCGTTGCAGGCGAAATGCCACCTGGCGCAGGTTCGGGCAAATCCGAAGGCTTCTCGTTCATGGCCCGACGTTAACACGCCGCAGCGTGCGTCACGCCTAAGCCATTGAAAGACAGGCCCGCAAAAAGGGATATTCTGTGGACTGGTTTTGGTGTGACAATCCATGTCCGACATCCGCAGGCCTTCCTTTACGCAGGACGAGGCGCTCGCTTTCCATGCGCAGCCGAAGCCTGGAAAGCTCGAAATCACGCCGACCAAGCCGATGGCGACGCAGCGCGACCTGTCGCTCGCCTATTCTCCCGGCGTTGCCGTGCCGGTGCGCGCGATCGCCGACAATCCCGACCTCGCTTATGAATATACGTCCAAGGGCAATCTCGTCGCCGTCATCTCCAACGGGACGGCGATTTTGGGACTGGGCGACTTGGGCGCGCTGGCCTCCAAGCCGGTGATGGAGGGCAAGGCCGTCCTCTTCAAGCGCTTCGCCGATGTGGATGCCATCGATCTTGAAGTCGGGACCGCAGACATCGACGCGTTCATCGGTGCGGTGCGCTATCTCGGTCCGAGTTTCGGCGGCATCAATCTGGAAGACATCAAGGCGCCGGATTGTTTCGTCATCGAAGAGCGCCTGCGCGAGATGATGGACATTCCGGTGTTCCATGACGACCAGCATGGCACCGCCATCATCTCGACGGCCGGCGTCATCAATGCCCTGCATCTGACCGGCCGCTCGATCAAGGATATCCGCGTCGTCGTCAATGGCGCCGGCTCGGCCGGCATCGCTTGCCTCGAGCTTTTGAAATCGATGGGCTTGCCGAACGCCAATGCGATCCTGTGCGATTCCAAGGGCGTGGTGTATCGCGGCCGCACGGCAGGCATGAACCAGTGGAAGTCCGCCCATGCGGTCGAAACCAAAGCGCGCACGCTCGAGGACGCGGTCAAGGACAGCGATGTCTTCTTGGGGCTCTCCGTGGCCGGCGCCATGACACAGGCGATGGTCAAGAGCATGCGCAAGGCGCCGATCATTTTCGCCATGGCCAATCCCGACCCGGAGATCACGCCGGAAGATGCCAAGGCCGTGCGCCCCGATGCGATCGTCGCCACCGGCCGCAGCGACTATCCCAATCAGGTCAACAATGTTCTGGGCTTCCCCTACATCTTCCGCGGCGCACTCGACGTGCGCGCCAGGACCATCAATGAAGAGATGAAGATCGCCGCGGCTTACGCGCTGGCCGAACTGGCGCGCGAAGATGTGCCCGATGAAGTGGCGGCGGCCTATCGCGGCGCGCGCCCGGTCTATGGCCCCGATTATATCATCCCCGTGCCGTTCGACCCCCGCCTGATCAGCCGCGTGTCGCGCGCGGTCGCCGAGGCCGCGATGAAATCGGGCGTGGCCAGGCTCGAGATCAAGGACCTGGACGCCTACAGTTTTCAGCTCTCGGCGCGCCTCGATCCGTCTGCGGACTTGTTCCAGCGCATCACTGCCAGCGTGCGTGCCAATCCCAAGCGCGTCGTGTTCGCGGAAGGCGAGGAGGAATCCGTCATCCGCGCCGCGGCCGCCTTCCAGAATTCCGGGCTTGGCAAGGCGATCCTGGTGGGACGAGAGGATGTCGTGCGTTCCGCCATCCGGAAGGCTGGGTTCGAAGAGACATCGCTCGAGATCCGCGTGCCGCACTCGGCGAAAGAAGCCCAGCCTTATGCCGAGGCGCTGTACAAGCGGCTGCAGCGGCGCGGCGCGCTCTATCGCGATGCGGTGCGCTTGGTGACCAACGATCGCAATGTGTTCGCAGCCTCGATGCTTGCCGCGGGTCATGCCGATGCCATGGTCACCGGCACGACCCGCAACTATGCGACAGCGCTTGGCGATGTGCGCCTCGTGCTCGATCCGCCGAGAGGCGAGCGGCCTGTCGGCGTGATGCTGATTTTCGCCAAGGGGCGCCTCGTCTTCGTCGGCGATACCAGCGTGCACGAGATGCCGACATCCGACGAGCTTGCCGACATCGCGGTGCAGACGGCAGCCGTAGCGCGCCGTTTCGGTTTCGTGCCGCGCGTGGCGCTGCTTGCATCTTCGACCTTCGGTTTCCCGCGCAGCGAGCGCAGTGAACGCATCGTCGAGGCGGTGAACATTCTCGACAAGCGCGGCGTCGATTTCGAGTATGACGGCGAGATCGCCGTCGATGCGGCGCTCGATCGTGAAAAAATGCTGCTCTATCCCTTCTGCCGGCTGACCGACACGGCAAACGTTTTGATCATGCCGGCGATCCATTCGGCCGCAATTTCCACCAAGTTCCTGGCACAGCTTGGCGGCGTGTCGATGATGGGACCTTTGCTTGTCGGTCTGGAAAAACCGGTTCAGATCGCGCCCCTGGGCGCGAAGATGAGCGAGATTTACAATGCGGCGGTGATTGCCGCGCTATAGTGCAACGCTATTCGACGAGCACGTGCCCATGACCGTACCTTCCTTCATCGACCGCATCTGGGACGACGAAATCCTTCCGACGCTGACGCAATATATTCGCATTCCCAACAAGTCGCCGCACTTCGATTCCCATTGGGAAAAGCACGGCCACATGGATCGGGCCGTCGCGCTATTCGAGACGTGGGCGCGCCAGAAGATCGCGAGCCTCGCCGGCGCGACGCTGGAAGTCGTCCGTCTGCCCTCGCGCACGCCGCTGATCTTCATCGAGATTCCAGGCGAGGCGAAGGGCACGGTGCTGCTCTACGGCCATCTCGACAAGCAGCCGGAAATGGTGGGTTGGGCGGAAGGCACCGGTCCGTGGATGCCCGTGATGAAGGGCGACAAGTTGTTCGGGCGCGGCGGCGCCGATGACGGCTATGCGATGTTCGCCTCGCTTGCCGCGCTTTTGTCGCTCCGCGAAGACAAGAAGAAGCACGCGCGCTGCGTCATCGTGATCGAGGCGTGCGAGGAATCGGGCAGCTATGACCTGCCTTTCTATATCGATCATTTGTCGACGCGCATCGGCACGCCGGATCTCGTCGTCTGTCTCGATTCCGGCTGCGGCAATTACGATCAGCTCTGGCTGACCACAAGTTTGCGCGGGATCGCGATGGGCGACCTCACGGTGCGCGTACTCACCGAAGGTGTGCATTCGGGCGACGCGAGCGGCATCGTGCCATCGTCGTTCCGCATCCTGCGCGGTCTTCTCTCGCGCATCGAGGATGAAGCGAGCGGTCAGATCAAAATGGATGAGCTCTTCGTTCAGGTGCCGCCGGACCGGCTCGAGCAGGCGCGCAAGTCCGCTGAAATCCTGGGACCGGAGGTTTACACCAAAATGCCGCTGGCGGGCGCCACCAAACCGATGGCGGCCGACCTGACGGAGCTCATTCTCAATCGCACCTGGCGGCCGCAACTCGCCGTCACCGCGATGGCTGGTTATCCCTTACCGGAAGATGGCGGCAATGTGCTTCTGCCTTATTCGACTGCCAAGCTCAGCATCCGTCTGCCGCCGACCTGCGATGCGACAAACGCAACAGCCGCGCTCAAGCGCGAACTCGAGCAGAGCGCGCCATATGGGGCCGAGGTCGCATTCGACGCCGATGACGGCCAGACCGGCTGGAATTCGCCGAAGCTCGCGCCCTGGCTTGCTGCGTCGTTGAACAAGGCGAGCGTGGCGCATTTCGGCAAGCCCGTCGCGTTCATGGGCGAAGGCGGTTCGATTCCCTTCATGGCGATGCTCGGCGAGAAATATCCAAAGACCCAATTCGTGGTCACCGGCGTTCTCGGCCCGCATTCCAACGCGCACGGGCCCAACGAATTCCTGCACATTCCGACCGCCAAGAAGGTCAGCGCCTGCATCGCCGACATCCTGGCAGATCACGCGGCCCGCTAGGGTTGCGCCGCAGCAGGATGCGGCAAAATCGGCCGAATCGACTGGGCTTCAACGCTTGCAGGGACGAGACCCCGTCCCTATATACCCCCTTGGACCGGCATGGATTTAAGCCATTTGCCGGTTTTGCCAATTGATTCAAAGAGGACGGGCCGGAAGGCGCCTTCGGGGCCAGGAACCCGCCGCTCCAAGGAAGGAAAACAACATGGCTAAAGTCATCGGTATCGACCTGGGTACGACCAATTCGTGTGTCTCGGTCATGGAGGGCTCGACCCCCAAAGTCATCGAAAATGCGGAAGGCGCGCGCACCACGCCCTCCATCGTGGCCTTCGCCCAGGACGGCGAACGCCTCATCGGCCAGCCGGCCAAGCGCCAGGCGGTCACCAATCCGGAATTCACCTATTTCGCGATCAAGCGCCTCATCGGCCGGCGCTTCGACGATCCGATGACCCAGAAGGACATCGGCATGGTGCCTTACAAGATCATCAAGGCCGACAATGGCGATGCTTGGGTCCAGGGCCGCGACGCCAAGCGTTTCTCGCCCTCGGAAATTTCCGCTTTCATTCTGCAGAAGATGAAGGAGACCGCGGAAGCGCATCTCGGTGAAAAGGTGACGCAAGCCGTCATCACCGTTCCCGCCTACTTCAACGACGCGCAGCGCCAGGCGACGAAAGACGCCGGCAAGATCTCGGGCCTCGAAGTTCTGCGCATCATCAACGAGCCGACCGCAGCCGCGCTCGCTTATGGGCTCGACAAAAAGGGCTCGGGCACGATCGCAGTCTATGACCTTGGCGGCGGCACCTTCGACGTGTCGGTGCTCGAAATCGGCGACGGCGTGTTCGAGGTGAAGTCCACCAACGGTGACACCTTCCTCGGCGGCGAGGACTTCGACCAACGCCTCGTCAACTATCTCGCGGACGAGTTCAAGAAAGAGAACGGCATCGATCTGCGCAGCGACCGCTTGGCGCTTCAGCGGCTGAAGGACGCCGCCGAAAAGGCGAAGATCGAGCTTTCGAGCGCGGCGCAGACCGAAGTGAACCTGCCCTTCATCACCGCCGACGCCTCCGGCCCGAAGCATCTGACGATCAAGATCACGCGCGCCAAGCTCGAAGCCCTGGTCGACGATCTGATCCAGAAGACGATCGGCCCGGTCAAGCAGGCGCTCAAGGATGCCGGCGTATCGGCCAACCAGATCGACGAAGTCATCCTGGTCGGCGGCATGACGCGCATGCCCAAGGTGCAGGAAGTCGTCAAGCAACTCTTCGGCAAGGAGCCGCACAAGGGCGTCAACCCGGACGAAGTTGTCGCCATCGGCGCGGCCATCCAGGGCGGTGTGCTCAAGGGCGAAGTCAAGGACGTGCTCCTGCTCGACGTCACGCCGCTTTCGCTCGGCATCGAGACATTGGGCGGCGTCTTCACCCGCCTGATCGACCGCAACACCACGATCCCGACCAAGAAGTCGCAGATCTTCTCGACGGCTGAGGATAATCAGACCGCCGTGACCATCCGCGTCTTCCAGGGCGAGCGCGAAATGGCGGCGGACAACAAGCTGCTCGGCCAGTTCGATCTGATGGGCATTCCGCCGGCCCCGCGCGGCGTGCCGCAGGTCGAAGTCACCTTCGACATCGACGCGAACGGCATCGTCTCCGTCACAGCAAAGGACAAGGCGACCAACAAGGAACAGCAGATCCGCATCCAGGCCTCTGGCGGCCTTTCGGAAGCCGACATCAAGAAGATGGTGCAGGAAGCCGAAAGCCATGCCGCGGAAGACAAGAAGCGCCGTCAGCTGGTCGAAGCGAAGAACCAAGGCGATGCGCTGATCCATTCGACGGAGAAGGCCTTGTCCGAGCATGGCGACAAGATCGACGCCGGCGAACGCAGTAACATCGAGAACGCGATCGCGACCTTGAAGGAAGCGGTCAAGAGCGACGATGTCGAAAGCATCCAGGCCAAGACCCAGGCGCTCGCCCAGGCCTCGATGAAGCTTGGCGAAGCGATGTATAAGGCCAGTCAAGGTGGCCAAGGCAGTGATGGCACGCCGCCGGACGACCAGGCCGGAGGCTCCAAGCCCGACGACAATGTCGTCGATGCGGAGTTCTCCGAAGTCGACGACGACAAGAAGAAGGGCGCGGCGTAGTCGGAAGTCTGAACTCGGAAATCTGAAATCGGAACTCGGAAACCATGAGTCTTCTATGACAACTCACATTTCTGATTTCCGATTTCTGTCTTCTGACTTCTGGCGCACGCGCAGGCTTGCGCCATGAAGCGCTGCTACTACGAGACCCTTGGCTGCCAGAAGGGTGCCAGTGTCGCCGAGTTGAAGTCGAAATACCGCAAGCTCGCCATGGAGCTGCATCCGGACCGCAATCCCCACGATCACACCGCCGAGGTCAAATTCAAGGAAATCAACGAAGCCTATGACGTCCTGAAGGACGATCAGAAGCGCGCCGCCTATGATCGGTTTGGCCATGCCGCGTTCGAGAACGGCATGGGCGGCCGCGGACCCAGCGGATTCGACTTCGCGTCTTCGTTCACCGATGTGTTCGACGATCTGTTCGGCGAATTCATGGGCGGACGGCGTGCGCGGCGGCAAAATCGCGGCGGCGATCTGCGCTACAATCTGGAGGTCACGCTCGAGGAATCGTTCACAGGCCGCAACGTCCAGATCAAGGTGCCGAGCGCGGTCGCCTGCGAGGCCTGCGGCGCCAGCGGCTCGGAGCCGGGACACAAGCCGGAACAATGTCCGACTTGCTCCGGCGTCGGCAAAGTTCGCGCACAGCAGGGCTTCTTCACCATCGAGCGCACCTGTCCCGGCTGCAAAGGCAGCGGCAAGATCATCAAGCATCCCTGCAAGCCGTGCAAAGGCAGCGGTCACGTGCAGAAGGAACGCACGCTCAGCGTCGACATTCCCGCCGGCGTCGAGGAGGGCACGCGCATCAGGCTCTCGGGCGAAGGCCAGGCAGGCATGAACGGCGGACCGCCGGGCGATCTCTACATTTTCGTCTCGGTCAAGGCGCACGAGATGTTCCAGCGCGACGGACACGATCTCTATTGTCATGCGCCGGTGTCGTTCGTGCTCGCCGCACTCGGCGGCGCGATCGATGTACCGACGCTCGATGGCGGTCATGCCAAGGTGACATTGCCCGAAGGTACCCAAACGGGCCGTCAGTTCCGGCTACGCGGCAAGGGCATGCCGGTGTTGCGCGGCGGCGGCATGCACGGCGATCTCTATGTCGAGATTGCGGTCGAAACGCCGGTCAAACTGTGCAAGCGGCAGAAGGAACTGCTGCGCGAATTCGACCAACTCAACGATGAGGGCTGCAATCCCGCGAGCGAGAGCTGGCTTGCCAAGGCCAGGAGTTTCCTCAATCCGGCTGCGAAGAACTAGGGAACATTCAGGCGGCGAGATTGTTGTTGTTTCACAAGCTTGCGTGATCCCCGTCATCCAGCTTGTCGACCGATGAGCCAGCCCCTACCTTCGCCTGCCATGGGAACTGCGATGTCCGACAGCCTGCGCTTCATCGGCCGACTCGTTGCGAAGCCGAAGCTGGTAGGCGCGATCGCGCCGTCGAGCCGGGCTCTTGCGAACGCCATCGCCGCCCAGATGCCGACAAAAGGAGCAATCCTCGAGATTGGTCCTGGAACCGGCGTCGCCACCCAGGCGCTCATCGAACGCGGCGTGTCGCCGGATCAGATCACGGCGATCGAATATGATCCGGAATTCGCGCGCCTGATCGCGCAGCGATTTCCCCGCATCAAGCTGATCAAGGGCGACGCCTTCGATCTCGATCGCACGCTTGGAGACCGCGAGCCGTTTGCGGGCATCATTTCCGGTGTGCCGCTCCTGAACCATAGTCTCGAGCGCCGCAAACGCTTTGTGCAGGGCCTGCTCGCACGGCTCAAGCCGGGCGCGCCGCTGGTGCAATTCTCTTATGGCTTGCACGCCCCCGTCGCGGCGCCGCCGGGCGTGAGCGTCACGCTTGCCGCGCTCGTGCTCTTCAATCTGCCCCCTGCCCGCGTCTGGGTTTATCGCCAGGGCTGACGTCAGGCACCGAGCTCGATCGTGTAGCCATCCGGATCCGTGAAGTAGGCAAACGGCTCGTTCTGAGAATGATGCCCGCGCCTCAGCAATTTGCCGCCCGCGCGTTCTACCTGCTCGACCATAGCGTCGAATTCAGTCGGCTTTGCGCGAAAACCGAAATGCGAGACGCCGCCATTGCCGATCGCTTCGCCGGGCTTGGCCTGACAGAGCGTGATGAGATCGTGCGCGCCTGGCGAACCGACAAAGACCATGTCGTCGCCTTCGCGGAAGCGAACCTCCAAGCCAAAGGCAGCAAGATAGAAGCGTTCCGAGCGCTCGAGGTCGGTCACGTTCAGATTGATGTGATTCAATCCCAACGTCCTCACCATCAAGGCGCTCCTTCAGACGGGCTACTCGGCTGCTTCCGCCAAATGCGGCGCGGCCTGCAACACATCGGGCCCGACATGCGATTCGAATTTCTTGAAATTGTCCCGGAACATGGCGACCAGCTTCCGGGCCTGTACGTCATAGGCCTTCTTGTCGGCCCAGGTATCGCGCGGGTCGAGGATCTTGGCGTCGACGCCTTTGACCGCGACCGGCACGCGGAAGGAGAAGTGCGGATCGACCCGCATCTCCGCCGTCGCAAGCGACCCGTCCAAAGCGGCCGCAAGCAGGGCGCGCGTCGCCTTGATCGGCATGCGCGAGCCGGTCCCGAAGGCGCCGCCGGTCCAACCCGTGTTGACCAGCCAGCAATCGGCCTGGTGCAGGCCGATCAGATCACGCAGGAGATTGCCGTATTCGGACGGATGGCGCGGCATGAAGGGCGCACCGAAACAGGTGGAGAAGGTCGGCTGCGGTTCCTTGCCCAGGCCTTTTTCGGTTCCGGCTACCTTGGCCGTGAAGCCCGAAAGAAAGTGATACATCGCCTGGCTCGGCGTGAGCTTGGCGATCGGCGGCAGAACGCCAAAGGCGTCCGCCGTCAGCATGATCACGTTCTTGGGATGTCCGGCCCGGCCGGTTTCGCTCGCATTCGGGATGAAATCGATCGGATAGGCGGCGCGGGTGTTTTCCGCATGGCGCGCATCGTCGAGATCGAGTTCGCGGGTATTCGGATCCATCACGACATTTTCCAAAACCGTGCCGAAGCGCTCGGTCGTCGAATAAATTTCGGGCTCCGCCTCCCTCGAAAGCCTGATGACCTTGGCATAGCAGCCGCCTTCGAAATTGAAGACGCCATGCTCACTCCAGCCATGCTCATCGTCGCCGATCAGCGTGCGCGACGCGTCGGCGCTCAATGTCGTCTTGCCGGTGCCGGAAAGGCCGAAGAAGATCGCGGCCTTGCCGTCCTTGCCGACATTGGCCGAGCAATGCATCGGCATGACGCGTTTCGCCGGCAGCAGATAGTTGAGAATCGTGAAGACCGATTTCTTCATCTCGCCCGCATAGGACGTGCCGCCGATGAGCACCAGCTTCTTGGTGAAATTCACTGCGATCACCGTGCCGCTGGCCGAGCCATGCAGCTTGGGATCGGCTTCGAACCCGGGAAGATCGATGATGGTGAACTCGGGCGAAAAAACCTTGAGCTGTTCTGCCGTCGGGCGGATCAGGAGCTGATGCACGAACAGCGAATGCCAGGCATATTCGGTGATGATGCGCACCGGCAGGCGGTGACTGAGATCTGCGCCGCCGAAGAGATCCTTGGCAAAAAGTTCGCGGCCCTGCGCGTAGGACAGCATCGAGCCATAGAGCGCGTCGAAGTGGGCCGGCGTCATCTCTTTGTTGTTGTCCCACCAGACCTGGTTTTCGCTCGCCTCATCGCGCACGACGAATTTGTCCGATGCCGAGCGGCCGGTGTGCTGGCCGGTCAGAACCACAAGCGGTCCGTTTTTGGCGACGCGGCCTTCGCCGCGCGCGACCGCGATTTCGTAAAGTTCCGGCGCGCTCAGATTCCAGTGCACTTTCTTGAGATTGCGAAAGCCTTGTTGTTCCAGACCGCTCGGCCCGTCATTCGACATTGAAAATACCTCTGAAAAAACGCTTCCCACCCGGCGCCGCGTGACCCGCGGACTCAGTCTTGTATGCGCCCAAAATAGAGGGTGCCACCCTCGGCTTCAACCGAAGAACCAAAGGCGGTTACCAGGTAAATATGGCCAGATACAATGGGTTAGAAATTGCGCCAGGCCTGGTTCCAGGCGCGAACCCGACCTTCCCCCGGGTTTTATCGGCGCATGGGAAACGCTATGACCCCTCTCATGAGCTTGAGCGACGAGGAAGTTGAGCGCTACGCCCGCCATATTGTGCTGCGCGAAGTGGGCGGCCCCGGCCAGGCGAAGCTCCGGGCGGCGCGGGTGCTGGTTGTCGGCGCGGGCGGGCTCGGCAGCCCGGTCCTGCTCTATCTCGCCGCGGCCGGCGTCGGCACGCTCGGCATCGTCGATTTCGACACCGTCAGTCTCTCCAATCTCCAGCGCCAGATTGCGCATGCGACAGATCGGGTCGGTCATCTCAAAACCGATTCCGCCGCCGACATGATCAACGCGCTTAATCCCGGCGTGACGGTTGAGCGCCACGCCTTTCGCCTCACGCCGGATAACGCCATCGATCTCATCGCGCGCTATGACATTGTCGCGGACGGTTCGGATAATTTTCCGACCCGCTTTCTCGTCAACGACGCCTGCTACTTCGCCAAACGCACCTTGGTGTCCGCCGCGGTGACCGAATTTGATGGGCAACTCGCCACCTTCAAGGCGCACGACCATGAAGGACCCTGTTATCGTTGTCTCTTTCCCGAAGCACCGCCGCCCGGCACGGCACGGTCTTGCTCGGAGACCGGCGTGCTCGGCGCCGCGGCCGGGGTCATGGGGACGCTGCAGGCGCTGGAAGTGATCAAGGAGATCACGGGCGTCGGTGAAAGCATGTCCGGACGCCTCTTGATCTACGAAGCGCTGGCGACCCGTTTTCGCACCGTGACGTTCAAACGCGATCCCGGGTGCACGCTTTGCGGCGACGCGCCGACAATCCTGGATCTTTCAGGCCATGCCAGATCCGGCTGACTGAGCCATGCAATTCACCAAGCGACTTCGCGAACCCGTCAGGCGCGGCGATGTCACCTGCAGTGTGCGGATCTGGCAAAAGCCGCACGTGAAGGCAGGCGGCCGCTATCCGATGGGTCGCGGCCACATCGTGGTGCAATCGATCCGCCAGATCACGCTCTCCGACATCACGCCGGCGCTTGCCAGACGGTCCGGCTTTGCCGGCGTCGTTGATCTGCTGAAGGTGGCCAAGCACGGCCCAGGCGAGAAGGTCTATCTGATCGAGTTCGAATACGAAGAGTAGTCATGCTTCGACAGGCTCAGCATGAGGTATTGTGCCATGTCCTCATCCTGAGCTTGTCGAAGGATGAGCTAGTGCGCGGCGTCCCAATTCGCAGCCGCGCGCGCATCGACCGTCAGCGGCACCCTGAGTTGGATCGCGGGGTGCGCCGCCCTCTCCATCACCGCCTTCACCAGTTCCTGCGTCTTTTCGATTTCGGCGTCCGGCGTTTCGAAGATGAGCTCGTCATGCACCTGTAGCAGCATCTTCGCGCTGAGCTTCTTGTCGGCGAGCGCAATCGGCAGGCGCACCATCGCGCGGCGGATGATGTCGGCGGCGCTCCCCTGGATCGGCGCGTTGATCGCCGCGCGTTCGGCGCCGCCGCGATGGCCCGGAATCGTCGATTTGATGTCGCGGATATGCATGCGCCGGCCGAACAAAGTCTCGACATAGCCGTGCTCGCGCGCGAATGCCTTGGTCGTTTCCATATAGTCGCGAATGCCGGGGAAGCGCTGGAAATACTTCTTGATGTAGTCGTCGGCCTCGCCGCGCGCGATACCGAGCTGGTTGGCGAGCCCGAACGCCGAAATGCCGTAGATGATGCCGAAGTTGATCGCCTTGGCGCGCCGGCGCACCTCGGCCGGCATATTCTTGACCGGCACCGAGAAAATCTCCGACGCGGTCATCGCATGAATGTCGGTGCCGTCGGCAAAGGCCTTGCGCAACTGCGGGATGTCGGCGATGTGCGCAAGGAGTCGAAGCTCGATCTGGCTGTAGTCGGCGCTGATGAGCTTGGTGCCTTTGGGCGCGATGAAGGCCCGGCGGATCTTACGGCCCTCTTCGGTGCGAACCGGAATGTTCTGCAAATTGGGATCGATCGATGCGAGACGTCCCGTCGAGGTCGCAGCCATCGCATAGGAGGTGTGCACGCGCCCCGTCCTGGGATTGATGTAGTTCGGCAGCGCATCGGTATAGGTGCCGCGTAATTTCGCCAGAGCGCGCCAATCCAGCACGTTCTGGGCGATGTCATGCCCCTGCGCTGCGACTTCTTCAAGAATGTCGACGTCCGTCGACCAGGCACCGGTCCTGGTCTTGCGCCCTCCCGGCAGCGAGAATTTCCCGAACAGAATATCGCCCAACTGCTTGGGCGAACCGATGTTGAATTCCTCTCCGGCGAGCTTGTAGATCTGTTTTTCCAGCTTGGCCTGATCCTGCGCGAAGTCGTTGGAGAGTTTGCGCAGCAGGTTGAGATCGATCGAGACGCCGGCGCGCTCCATGTCCGCCAACACCGGGACCAGCGGCCGCTCCAGCGTTTCATAGGTCGTCGTCTTGCCCAAAACAGCCAGACGCGGTTTCAGCAAGAGATAAAGCCGCAAGGTCACATCGGCTTGTTCGGCCGAATAACGCGTCGCCTCCTTGATGGCGACCTGATCGAAGCTGACCTTCTCCCGGCCCTTGCCGGCGACGGAGTCGAACTCGATCGGCGCATGGTTGAGATGCAATTGCGAGAGTTCGTCCCTGCCATGGCCGTGGACGCCGCTTTCCAGCACGTAGGAGATCAACATCGGGTCGTCGAACGGCGTGATGCGGATGCCGCGCTCGAGGAAGATGAGATAGTCGTATTTCAGACTCTGCGCGACTTTGAGAACGCTATCGTCTTCCAGAAGCGGTCTCAGCTGCGCGAGTATGTCTTTTTCCGGCAACTGCTCGAGATCGCCCTTGCCGCCATCGAGCGCCAATCCTTTGCCCTTCGAGTGACCGCAAGGGACGTAACAAGCTTCGTTCGGCGCGACCGCGAGAGAAATGCCGCAGAGCTCCGCCTGCATGGCATCGGACGACGAGGTGTTGGCATTGATGCAGACGAACCCTGTTTCGCGGGCGCGCGCGATCCACTCATCGAGCCGCTTCAGCGTGGTCACGGTTTCGTAGGCATTGTGATCGATGGCACGGAGGATCGCGGCGCGCGCTGCCACCGCACCGACCGTCACGGCGGTCTTGTCCCTGGCCCCCGGACCCGGCGTCGCCATTTCTTCCTGCAGCGCCGGCGGTTGCGCGGCCGGTCCGCTCGCGGCGCCAATCGCGTCGATATCCTCGATGCCGAAACGCGTCGCCACGCGCTTGGTGATGGCGGTGAATTCCATGCTCTTGAGGAAGGCGATCAGCGTTGTCGGCTCGGGCTCATGCACGGCGAAATGCTCGGGTCCTTCCGGCAGCGGCGCCTTGTCGTCCAGCGTCACGAGTTTCTTGGAGATGCGCGCATTGTCGGCGTTTTCGAGCAAGGTCTCGCGCCGTTTGGGTTGTTTGATCTCGCCGGCGCGCTTGATCAACGTCTCGATGTCGCCATAGAGATTGATCAATTCGGCGGCCGTCTTGACGCCGATGCCGCGCACGCCAGGCACATTGTCGGTCGAATCGCCCGCCAGCGCCTGGACCTCGATCACCTTGGACGGCGGCACGCCGAATTTCTCCATGACCTCGGCCGAACCGATGCGCTTGTTCTTCATGGTGTCGAACATTTCGACTTTGCCGTCGACGACAAGCTGCATGAGATCCTTGTCGGAGGAGATGATCGTGACGCGCGCCCCGACCTCGCGTCCCAGACGCGCATAGGTCGCAATCAGATCGTCGGCCTCGTAGCCCTTCTGTTCGACGCAGGCGACCCCGAAGGCGCGTGTCGCATCGCGCACCAGGGGAAATTGCGGGATCAGGTCTTCGGGCGGCGGCGGCCGGTTCGCCTTGTATTTGTCATAGAGCTTGTTGCGGAAAGTCACCTCGCCGGCATCGAAGACGACGGCAAGATGGGTCGGCCGCTCGCCGCCTTTCATGTCCTCGAGCAGCTTCCATACCATATTGCAGTAGCCGGAGACCGCGCCCGTCGGCAGGCCGTCCGACTTTCGCGTCAATGGCGGCAGCGCGTGATAGGCGCGGAAGAGATAGCCCGAACCGTCGATCAGGTAGAGGTGATCGCCCTTTGCCAGCGCTTTGGTTTTGGCGCTCAATGCCGTTCGGCTCCCGCCTTCAGCACGAAGCGCCGGTCGCAATAGGGACAGACGACGAAATCCTCGTCGCCCATTTCGAGATAGACCTTGGGATGGCCAAGTGTCCCGCCGACGCCCTCGCAGGCGACGCGGGTTTCGGCGACTTCGACGATTTCAGGCGCGGAGACAGGCATGGTTGACACTTTATTTGCTGGAAGACGCCGGATCATATCTGCAAGGCCTCAAGCCGCAACCCACCTTTGCCGCGACCGTTCCACACGCTAGCCTTGCGCGCATGGTCACCTTGAATCGCATCTACACCAAGACCGGCGACAAAGGCGAAACCGCGCTGGGCGACGGCACGCGACGCCCCAAACACGATCTGCGCATCCAGGCCTATGGCACGGTCGATGAAGCCAATGCCGCGATCGGTCTGGCACGGCTCCATGCGCACGACGCGTTAGACAAGATGCTGGGCCGCATCCAAAACGACCTGTTCGATCTCGGTGCCGACCTTGCGACCCCTGAGAATGGCCGTCGCGGCGAAGGCCGGCTCAGAATTGTCGATTCGCAAGTCGAGCGCCTCGAGCGCGAGATCGATCTGATGAACGACGCCCTGAAGCCGCTCAATTCCTTCGTCTTGCCGGGCGGAACGCCGGCGGCAGCCTATCTCCATCTCGCCCGCACAATCGCCAGACGGGCCGAACGGCTGATGGTCGAACTGGCGTTGCACGAAAAAGTCAGCCCCGCCGCGCTACGTTACATCAATCGCGTGTCCGATCACCTCTTCGTCGCCGGCCGCATGGCCAATGACGGCGGGGCGAAGGACGTGCTCTGGGTTCCGGGCGCAAACCGCTAAACTAAGCGGCGTCCGGCGCGCGTCTGCCGAAGAGAAACGCCAGCACCGTTCCGGGAACGCCCGTCGCGGCCCAACCGGGCAGCGTAAAGATCGCCGCAACGCCATGCGCGAGAGCCGGCGCCAGATGGCGATCGAGCCAGGCGTGGAAGGCGTCCATGCTCGGCTTGTCGAGCGTGGCCCAGATCTGATCGAGCGAGCGCACGATGATCTTGCCGCCATTTTCGAGCGACGAGATCGCGTCGGCGCCCAACAACAAGAGCGCCGCGACGATCAACACCAGACTGATCAGGCGCAGGATGACGAACATGCCCAACCTCGAAAGCGAGCCCGCTTATTGCGCGGCGGGCGGCGCTTCCACCTTCGGCTTCTTTGAAATGTCCTCGCCCGTGGTCTGGTCGACTTGTTTCATCGACAGACGCACCTTGCCGCGATCATCGAAGCCGAGCAGTTTTACCTTCACCTGCTGGCCTTCCTTGACCACATCGCTCGGCTTGTTGACGCGTTGCGGCGCCAGTTCCGAGACATGGACGAGCCCGTCCTTCGGACCGAAGAAGTTCACGAAGGCGCCGAAATCCATGACCTTGACGATCTTGCCGTCATAGATTTCGCCCACTTCAGGCTCGGCCACGATGCCCTTGATCCACTTGAGCGCAGCCTTGATCGATTCGCCGTCGGCGGAGGCGATCTTCACCGTGCCGTCGTCTTCGATGTTGATCTTGGCGCCGGTCTTCTCGACGATCTCGCGGATCACTTTGCCGCCCGAGCCGATCACTTCGCGGATCTTGTCGGTCGGGATCTTGATCTGCTCGATGCGCGGTGCGTGTTCGCCAAGCTCGGCTCGCGCGCCGGTGATCGCCTTGTTCATCTCACCCAGGATATGGATGCGCCCGCCTTTGGCCTGATCGAGCGCGACGCGCATGATCTCCTCGGTGATGCCGGCGATCTTGATGTCCATCTGCAGCGAAGTGATGCCGTCTTCGGTGCCCGCGACCTTGAAGTCCATGTCGCCGAGATGATCCTCGTCGCCGAGGATGTCGGAGAGCACCGCGTAACGCTCCCCTTCCAGGATGAGGCCCATGGCGATGCCCGCCGTCGGCTTCTTCAGGGGAACGCCGGCATCCATCAAGGCGAGCGAGGTGCCGCACACCGTCGCCATCGACGACGAGCCGTTGGATTCGGTGATTTCCGATACCACGCGCAGCGTGTAGGGGAACTCTTCCTTGCTCGGCAAAAGCGGATGGATGGCGCGCCAGGCAAGCTTGCCGTGACCGATGTCGCGCCGGCTGGGCGCGCCCATGCGCCCTGTCTCACCCACCGAATAAGGCGGGAAGTTGTAGTGCAGCATGAAGGTCTGCTTGCCGGTACCTTCGAGGCTGTCGACGAATTGCTCATCCTCTGCCGTGCCGAGCGTGCAGACGACCAGCGCCTGCGTCTCACCGCGGGTGAAGAGCGCCGAACCGTGCGTGCGCGGCAGCACGCCCACTTCGGCCACGATCGGCCTGACGGTGACGAGGTCACGACCATCGATGCGCCTCTTGGTGTCGAGCACCGCGTTGCGCATGACATGGCCTTCCACGTCGTGCATCAGGTTGGAGAACGTGTTGGCGGCGATTCTGCCTTCACCTTCGCCGACATAGTCGGCGGCGAGCTTCTTGCGCACGGCTTGGATCGCGTCACCGCGAACCTGCTTTTGCGCGATTTTGAAGGCTTCGGCGAGCTCTTTGCCGGCAACCGACTTGAGCTTCTCGCGTACCGCGACGTGCGCATCCTCCGGCACGGCGCGCGGCTCCTTCGCCGCCTTCTCCGCCAAACGGATGATCGCGTTGATGGCATGCTGCATTTCGCGATGGCCGAACATGACGGCACCGAGCATCACCTGTTCGGAGAGCTCCTGTGCCTCGGACTCCACCATCAGAACGGCATCGGCGGTACCGGCAACGACGAGATCGAGCTTGGAATTGACCATGTCGTCGATCGGCGGGTTGAGCACATATTGATCGTTGATCCAGGCGACCCGCGCCGCGCCAATCGGACCCATGAAGGGAACGCCGGAAATCGTCAGCGCAGCCGACGCGGCGATCATGCCGACGATGTCGGGATCATTTTCCATATCGTGGCTCAGCACCTGCACCACGACCTGGGTTTCGTTGCGATAGCCTTCGGCGAACAGCGGGCGGATCGGGCGGTCGATCAGGCGCGAGATCAGCGTCTCGCGCTCCGTCGGCGCACGTTCGCGCTTGAAATAGCCGCCGGGGATCTTTCCCGCCGCGTAATAACGCTCCTGGTAGTTCACCGTGAGCGGGAAGAAATCCACGCCCTCGCGCGGCGCTTCGTCGCCCACCACGGTCGCGAGCACCACGGTCTCGCCATACGTCGCGACGACGGCACCGTCGGCCTGACGCGCAACCTTGCCGGTCTCGAGCGTCAGCGTTCTGCCGCCCCATTCGAAACTTTCCTTCTGTACATTAAACATCTGTTTCTTCTTCCTTCGTCTGCCGCAGCCGGATTGCCGCGGCGCTTCTACCGGCCTCCTGCCGGTACATGTGTGCCTTCCAAGGCCCATGCCCTGGAACGCGTATGCGCATGCGTCCGCGACCATCGCGGACTCACGCGGGATTCCTTTTGTCTTGAAACCGAACCGCTCAGCGGCGCAGGCCCAGGCGTTCGATGAGCGCTTCGTAGCGCTTGGCATCCGTCGCCTTCACATAGTCGAGCAACTTCCTGCGCGTCTGGACCATCTTGATGAGGCCCCGGCGCGAATGGTTGTCCTTGCTATGCGATTTGAAATGCTCGGTCAGATTGTTGATGCGCTCCGAAAGAACGGCGACCTGAACTTCGGGCGAACCTGTGTCGCCCTCCTTGGTCGCGAATTTCGCAACGACTTCTTTCTTTCGTTCGGCAGTAATCATCGGTCATCCGATCCTAAAAGTTGAACACGCGAAACGGCCTAAGCTCGCCCTGTGCGAATTCGGCCAGTGCCACTGGTTCGCCCTCAGCTGTCGAGAGAAAAACAGTGAGCCCTTGAAGATCGGTCCCTTCGGAGCGGCCCTCCGCGATCTTCGCGAACTGGTTCGCGCGGATCAGGATCGGGTTGCCGCTTCTCAGGCGAACCGCATCCGGGCCCGTGACGGCCAGCGCCGGGATGCCGTCCAGCGCGGTCGAAATGGGCCTCAAGTGCTCAAAAGCGGCGGGAATATGCATAAAACCCCTGAGCGTTTCCAGTGCTATCGCATCGTCTTCGCAAAAGGCGCCGATGCGGGTGCGACGAAGCGCGGAAACATGGCCCAGCGTGCCCAGCGCCAGCGCCAGATCGCGCACCCAGGCCCTGACGTAAGTCCCTTTGCCACAACGGATTTCGAACTCAGTATGATCGCTGTCCTGTATCCGGAGCAGCCTGGCGGCATGGACGTCGACGCTGCGCGGTTCGAGGACCGGGGTTTCGCCATCGCGGGCGAGGTCGTAGGCCCGTTCCCCCTGGACCTTGATCGCCGAATAGGCCGGCGGCACCTGAATCAGGCGTCCGATGAAGCGCGGCAGGACGTTTTCGATCTCTTCGCACGTCGGGCGCTTGGTGGACGTGGCCGTGACCTTGCCTTCGGCATCGTCGCTGTCGCGCGCTTCGCCCCAGCGCGCGGTGAAGCGGTAAGTCTTTTCCGCATCCATCGCGTAAGGCACGGTTTTCGTCGCCTCGCCCAACGCGACGGCCAGGATGCCCGTCGCCATCGGATCGAGCGTGCCGGCATGACCCGCCTTCTGCGCATCGAAGACGCGCTTCACGATTCCCACGACTTGCGTCGAGGTGATGCCGGTCGGCTTGTCGACGACGACCCAGCCATGCACCGGCTGACCTTTTTTGCGGCGCGCCATCGCGACGATCAGTCCACGTCGTCTTCGTCGGGCATGTCTGCGGCCTTCGGCGTCGACAGATCGCGCGCGACGCGCGAGGACCTGAGCAGCGTTTCAATCTTCTCTGCCTCGGCGAAGGATTCGTCTTCCAGAAAGCGCAGCTCGGGCGTGAATTTGAGCGCGATGAGACGGCCCATCTCGCCGCGCAGGAAACCTTTGTGGCGATTGAGCGCCGCGACCACGGTCTTGGCATTCTTGCCGCCGAGCGGTTCGCAGAAAATCGTCGCATAGCGCATGTCGGGCGACGGCTTGACCTGCGTGATTGTCACCGAGACGCCCGCAAGATCGGCATCGCGCAGTTCGCCGCGGCGCAACACGTCCGAAAGCGCGTGACGCAGCATTTCACCGACGCGGAGCTGGCGTTGGCTCGGGCCCTTGTTTGCAGTACGGTCGTGGTGTCGCGACATTTTTTTCGATGCTTCGACAAGCTCAGCGTGGCTATGGCGGATCAGAGCGCGCGCTGGATCGTTTCGACCTCGAAGCACTCGATGACGTCGCCCTTCTGCATGTCCTGGTAGTTGGCGAATGCCATGCCGCATTCCTTGCCGGATTGCACTTCGCGCACTTCGTCCTTGAAACGCTTGAGCGTCGAGAGCTCGCCTTCATGGATCACGACATTGTCGCGGATGAGGCGCACCCGCGCGCCGCGGCGCACGACACCGTCGGTCACGCGGCAGCCCGCGACCTTTCCGACCTTGGAAATCGTGAAGACCTCGAGAATCTGCGCGTTGCCGAGCAACCTCTCGCGCACTTCCGGCGCCAGCATGCCCGAAAGCACAGCTTTCACGTCGTCCACGACATTATAGATGATGTTGTAGTAGCGCAGTTCGACGCCATCGCGCTTGGCGCGTTCGCGCGCCAGCTTGTCGGCGCGCACATTGAAGCCGATGACGCCCGCGCCGCTCGCATGCGCCAGAATGACGTCGCTTTCGGTGATGCCGCCGACGCCGGCCTGGAGCACCTGCACGCCGACCTCGTCGCTGCCGAGCTTGGCGAGCGCGCCTTGAATCGCTTCCGACGAACCTTGCACATCGGCCTTGATGACCAGCGGCAGGAGACGCTTCTCGCCGGCATCGCGGGTCTTGAGCAACTGATCGAGTGTCTGACGCGACGTCGTCGCCTGGCGCGCTTCGCGACGCTTTCTGGCGCGGTATTCGGTGACTTCGCGGGCGCGCGCTTCGCTGTCGACGACGACCATTTCGTCGCCGGCTTCGGGGACGCCGGACAACCCGAGCACTTCGACCGGGCTTGCCGGCCCTGCGCTCGTGACCGTCTCGCCGCGGTCGTTCTGCAAGAGACGCACGCGGCCCCATTCCGAACCCGCCACGACGATGTCGCCGACCTTCAACGTGCCGCGCTGCACGAGCACGGTCGCGACCGGGCCACGGCCGCGATCAAGCTTGGCCTCGATCACCGCGCCTTCGGCGGAGCGATCGGGATTGGCCTTGAGATCGAGCAATTCCGCCTGCAGCAGGATGGCTTCCTCGAGCTTGTCGAGATTGGTGCCCTTGGTAGCGGAGACATCGATGGCAAGCGTCTCGCCGCCGAGTTCTTCGACCTGGATTTCGTGCTGCAGCAACTCGGTCTTGACGCGCTGCGGATTGGCATCGCCCTTGTCGATCTTGTTGACCGCGACGATGAGCGGAACATGCGCCGCCCTGGCGTGCGCGATCGCTTCGACCGTCTGTGGCATGACGCCGTCATCGGCCGCGACGACGAGCACGACGAGATCGGTGACCTTGGCGCCGCGGCTGCGCATCGCCGTGAAGGCGGCATGACCCGGCGTGTCGAGGAAGGTGATCTTCTGTCCGCCCTTCAACGTCACCTGATAGGCGCCGATATGCTGAGTGATGCCGCCCGCCTCGCCGGAGACGACGTCGGTCTTGCGCAAGGCGTCGAGCAGCGAGGTCTTGCCATGGTCGACATGGCCCATGACGGTGACGACGGGCGGACGCGGCGCGCGCGCCTCGTCGCTGTCGGCGGCGCCTTTGAGGCCCTCGAGCACGTCGGACTCCGCGACACGCTTGACGGTATGGCCATATTCGGCGGCCACGAGTTCGGCGGTGTCGGCATCGATCACGTCGTTGGCCGTCGCCATGTGGCCGTTTTTCATCAGCACTTTGATGATGTCGACGCTGCGGCGCGCCATGCGGTTGGCAAGTTCGGCAACCGTGATGGCCTCCGGAATCGTCACCTCGCGCGGGCCCGCCGGACCAGCAGGTTGCTGTTGCGCGGTCTTGTTGACGCGCTGCAAGTGGCGGCGATAGGCGGCGACGGAGCGCGTGCGTTCGTCATCGCCGGAAAGCGCCCGGGTGACGGTCAGCTTGCCGCGGCGGCGATTATCGTCTCCGACCTTCTTGGCGGCAGGAACCTTGGCGGCGACCTTCGCGCCTTTCTTGGTCGTCGTCTCCTCTTCCTCTTCTTCGACCGCACGGCGGCCGCGCGCAGGCGCGCCTGGAGCGGAAGCCGTGTCGTCCTTCTTGTCGCGCCGCGCCGCTTCTTCCTCGGCATGCTTGCGCGCGAGTTCCTCTTGCGCCTTGCGCGCGTCTTCTTCGGCCTTGCGACGGGCGGCGGCTTCGCGTTCGCGTGCGAGTTTTTCCTCTTCGACGGCGCGATGGCGTGCATCTTCCTCGGCGCGCTTGCGGGCTTCGACCTCATAGACGCGCGCATCGGCAAGGGCGGCGCCACGGCGCGCCTTTTCTTCTTCTGTCAGCTGACGCAGCACCACGCCGGCCCGTGGGGCCGCGTCGCGCGGCGCCGCTGCCGGCGTTGCAGCCGCAGCAGTCTTGGCCGACGCCGGCGTCGCCTGGGGTTTGTCCGACGGCTTCGCCGCCACCGGCCCGAGCGTACGCTTCTTCTCCACCACGACCGCCTTGGTGCGGCCATGGCTGAAGCTCTGCTTCACGGTCGAAGTTTCCGTCTTCTTCAGCGTCAGCGTCTTGGCGCCGGACGGTTTCTTCGTGGTGTCATTCGTATCGGTCATGCGTCACTTTCATATGGGCCCGCCGGCGTGGCCACGGAACGAAAGCCCGAGAGCCGTTCCGCATCCATGCTCAGCCGTTCCTGCAGGCGCCCGGATTTGAGGGCTGCATGTATCACATTCTCGCGCCCCACGGCCACGCTCAATTCCGCCGATGTAAGGCACTCAATCGTCTCGACTTTCAGGCCGCGCGCGTGGCTGATGGCAAAGAGCTTGCGCTTGCCGTCTTGGGCGCCGTCGCTCGCTTCCACCAGCAGCGAAGGCGGCTCCGGGCCCTGCAAGGCGCGCTGCACAGAATCGAAGCCGAGAACGAGCTGTCCGGAGCGCAGCGCCATGCCGAGATCGGATTGCATGCGCTGCACGATCAGCAAAGGCACGCGCGCCGCAAGATCGGGCGAAATCTTCACGGCGTGTTTCGCGGTCTTGGCGAACTCGTTCTTCGCGATTGCAGACGCGAGTGTGGCTGCATTCGCGCCGACCCAGATGCCGCGACCCGGCAGCTTGGCGGCAAGATCGGGCGTGACCACGCCATCCGGTCCGACGACGAAGCGGATGAGCTTCGCTTCCGGCAAGACTTCCCCGCTCACGATGCAGCGGCGTTCACGTTCACGCCCGCGCATCGCGTCGTCCTCGGCTTTCGTGGCGGCGGCCAGACTCATGCTTCGGATGTTTCTCCTTCTGCGACTTCTTCTGGTGCTTCGGGTTCTTCTTCGATCCAGCCGGCCTTGACGCGCGCCTTCATGACGATGGCGTTGGCGTCTTCGGACGTCAGGTTGAAGCCTTCCAAGGCGCCAGGAACGCGCACCCGCTCCTTCTCCTTGTTGAGCTCGTAATAGCCCAACAGATCATCGGTGGCGCAGCCGGCCAGATCCTCGAGCGTCTTGATCTCGGCTTCGCCCAGCGCGACCGCGATGGCCGGCGTCACGCCCTCGACCTCGAGCACTTCGTCGGCGACGCCGAGCGCGATGCGCTTGTCGTCCATCTCCTTGTTGCGCGCCTCGATGTACTCGAGCGCGCGGCTTTGCAGTTCCTGCGCCGTCTCTTCGTCGAAGCCTTCGACCGAACCGAGTTCGTTCAACGGCACATAGGCGACGTCTTCGATGGTCGCGAAGCCCTCGGAGGCGAGGAGCTGGGCCACCGTCTCGTCGACGTCGAGCGCGTCCATGAAGAGCTTGGTGCGCTCGCTGAATTCCTTCTGGCGGCGCTCCGACTCCTCGGCTTCCGTCAGGATGTCGATCTGCCAGCCGGTCAGCTGCGAAGCGAGGCGCACATTCTGTCCGCGCCGCCCGATCGCGAGCGAGAGCTGCTCGTCCGGCACCACGACTTCGACGCGGTGGGTGTCTTCGTCGAGCACGACCTTGGAGACTTCCGCCGGCGCCAGCGCGTTGACGATGAAGGTCGCCGCCTCGCCGGACCAGGGAATGATGTCGATACGCTCGCCCTGCAGTTCCTGCACCACCGCCTGCACGCGCACGCCGCGCATGCCGACGCAGGCGCCGACCGGATCGATGCTGGAATCCTTG
>Ga0207674_10000895_pt1 | contig 38947 bp, 32 predicted proteins | sample KBSCornC72_FD_184303 | JGI IMG/M metagenome (GOLD analysis project Ga0207674, IMG submission 184303) | Corn rhizosphere microbial communities from Kellogg Biological Station, Michigan, USA - KBS Corn C7-2 (SPAdes) (version 2) | ecosystem: Host-associated > Plants > Roots > Rhizosphere > Soil ... | reverse complement strand
CGGCGAGAAGATCTGGGACGCGGCGCGCCGCGCCGACCCGGCCTTCACCTGCGCGCAGCTCTTCTGGTGGTACAACATGTACAGCGGCGCGGACTACACCGTCACGCCGCGCCCGATGTATCCCGCCGACGGCCGCAAGGTCCCCGACGTCTACACGCAGCCGATGCCGCTGCGCGACGAGCTGAACGCGAAGCTCGGCACCTTCCCGCTGTTCAAGTACTGGGGCCCGCAGGCGGGGATCGAGACGTCGCGCTGGATCGCCGACTGCACGCGGCACATCTACGACACGCGGCATCCCTCGCTCACGCTCGTCTATCTCCCGCACCTCGACTACAACCTCCAGCGACTCGGCCCGGGCGATCCGAAGCTGGCGAGCGATCTCCGCGCGGTCGACGCCATTTGCGGTGAGCTGATCGAGCACGTCGAGAGGGACGGCGCGCGCGTCGTCGTGCTGAGTGAGTACGGGATTACGGGCGTCAGCGGACCCGTACACATCAACAGGACGCTGCGTGAAGCGGGACTGATCGAGACGCGCTCGGAGCTCGGCCGCGACATGCTCGACGCGGGCGCGTCGGAGGCGTTCGCGATGGCCGATCACCAGATCGCGCACGTGTACGTGCGGCGTCCGGAGCGCATCGCCGAGGTGAAGGCGCTGCTCGAGCGGATTGACGGCGTGGAGACGGTGCTCGACGAAGAGGGGAAGCGCGCGCACGGGCTCGATCACTCGCGCTCCGGAGAGCTCGTCGCGATCAGCGCCGCCGACCGGTGGTTCACCTACTATTACTGGCTCGACGACGCCCGCGCGCCCGACTACGCGCGCACGGTCGACATCCATCGCAAGCCGGGCTACGACCCGGTCGAGCTGTTCATGGATCCGGACATCCGCTTCCCGATGCTCAAGGTCGGCGGCATCCTCGCGAAGCGGAAGCTGCTCAACTCACGCGCGTTGCTGGACGTCATCCCGCTCGACGCGTCGCTCGTGAAGGGCTCGCACGGCCGGCTCACCGACGATCCGGCGCAGGGTCCCGTGTTCATCTCCGGCGATCCGACGCTCGTGCCGCCCGGCGAGGTGGCCGCGACGGACGTGAAGGAGCTGCTCCTCACGCAGCTGTTCGATCGGTCGGGCGCGGCGCAGCGCGAGATGGCGCGTGGCTGAGCCGGCGCGCACAAGACCGCGTGTCGTGAGGAGGACGGGTGCGACACGCTCGGTAAGCGACGCGCTGCTCCCGTATCTCCGGCTCGTTCGCGCCCCCGCCGTCTTCTCGGCACTCGGCGATCCGCTCGCCGGCCTGCTGCTCGACGACGAACGCCTCGACGCAGGACGTGCGGCGCGACTCTCCGCCGCCTCCGCGCTGATCTATCTCGCCGGCATGGCGCTCAACGACCTCGCCGATCGCGAGGAGGATGCGCGCGAGCGTCCCGACCGGCCCATCCCGTCCGGCTCCGTATCACCGCGCGCGGCGGCACTCGTCGGCGGCTCGCTGCTCCTCGCGGGGACCTACGCCGCCTGGCGTGGCGGCGCGCGCTGGACCGGCCCTGCCCTCGCGGCGGCGGTCGTCGCCTACGATTTCCAGCTCAAGCACTCGAGCCTCCTCGGCCCGATCGCGATGGGTGCCTGCCGCTCGCTCTCGTTGATGATGGGCGTCGAGGCGTCGGGCGTCGACCCGCGTCGCCGCGGCGCCGAGGGCGCGCTGCTGCTCGGCGCCTACGTCGCGGGGCTCACGCTCGTCGCGCGCGGCGAGACCAGCGCGGCACGCACGGCCGAGCTGCGCACGGGCGCGGGACTCGCCGCCGCGGCGTTGCTCGCCTCGGCCATCCGCGGTGGCCCGTCGTCGCTGCCCTGGGCCGCCGCGACCGGCGCGCTCGCCGGCCCCGCGCTCTCGCGCGCGCTGCGCGAGCCCGGCCCGAAGACCGTTGGTCCCGCGGTCGGTGCGCTCATCCGCGCCATCCCCGCCCTCGACGGCGCGATCGCTGGTGTCAGCGCACCGCGGCCGGCGCTCGTACTCGTATCGTTGCTCGCGCTGACGCGGTGGGGAAGAACGCTGATCCCCATCACGTGATCTCTTTGTGATGTCTTTGTTCGACTGGAACCGGTCATCCGTTATTGGTTATCGGTCATTGGTTGTGAGCTGGCCCCGGGACGCCATCCGTCGTCAGCCCGAGCGCAGTCGAGGGATCCGCACCTCGAAGGTCGTTCCTCATTTCCTCATTCCCTCCTTCCCGCATCTCCGCACGTGAAACTCTGGATCGTCGGCGCCCGAGGCTCCATCGCCACCACGCTCGCCGCGGGCGTGCTCGCCGCACAGCGCGGGCTCGTCCCGCTCGAGGCACTCCTCACGGAGACGGCGCCGTTCGCCGCGCTCGGACTCGCGCCTTTGCAGCACGTCGAAGTCGGCGGCTGCGATCTCATCCCGGGCACCCTCGCCGAGTCCGCGCACGCGACGCTCGCCGGCGTGGAGAGCTTCCCCATGGCGATGATCGACGCGCTGCGTCCCGACCTCGAGCGCATCACGATCACGCGCGGCGTGCTGCGTGGCGGTGGTCCGGCGATCGACGCGCTCGCGGGCGATCAACGCGGCGCCGGCGCGGCGGGGAGCGCGCGCGAGATGCTCGCGCGCCTCGTCGCCGACATCCGTGCGTTCGCGCGCGGCGAGCCGACCGTCGTGGTGAACCTCACGTCGACCGAGCCGACGCCCGCGCCGCCCCTCTTCGAGTGGGATGCCGCCGCCCTGCGTCGCGCGCTCGACGACGACGACCCGCGCATCCAGGCGTCGACCCTCTACGCGCTTGCGGCGATCGAGGCGGGCTGTCCGCACGCCAACTTCACCCCGTCGTCCGGTGCATCGCTCCCCGCCGTCGTCGAGATCGCGCGCGAGAAAGGCGTGCCTCTCGCCGGCCGCGACGGCAAGACGGGCGAGACGCTGCTCAAGACGGCGCTCGCGCCCATGTTCCCGATCCGCGCGCTGACCGTCGAGGGCTGGTACGGCACGAACATCCTCGGCAACACCGACGGCCTCGTGCTCGCCGATCCGGAGAACAAGGCGAGCAAGATCACCTCGAAGAAGGGGGTGCTCGAGGGGATCCTCGGCTACGCTCCCGAGGGCGACGTGCGCATCGACTACTTCAAGCCGCTCGCCGACCACAAGGTCGCGTGGAACTTCATCCAGTTCCGCGGCTGGGCCGGACATCGCATGCGCATGCAGTTCACCTGGGAGGGCACCGACTCCGTGCTCGCCGCGCCGCTCGTGCTCGACATCGCGCGGCTCGTCCTGCTCGCGCAGCAGCGCGGCGAGTCCGGTCCGATCGGCGCGCTCGGCCTCTTCTTCAAGACGCCGGAGGGCTCGAGCGAGATGAACCTCCACAAGCAGTACGACGCCCTGCTCCGCTGGACCGCGGGCGAGCGCGACGCGTGACGACGTCGCGGCGTCGAGCACCGATGGATGACGCGACCGGACGCCGATGACGGAGCCTCCCTTCCGACTCGGCTACAACACGAACGGCTTCGCGCACCACCGCCTCGACGACGCACTCCACGTCATCGCCGAGCTGGGATATCGCGCCGTGGCGATCACGCCCGACGCGAACCATCTCCACCCCGACCACACATCGGACGCCCAGCTCCGCGCGATCCGCGCACTGCTGGACCAGCTGGATCTCGCCGTGGTCATCGAGACCGGCGCGCGCTACGTGCTCGATCCGCGCCGCAAGCAGCGCCCGACGCTGATCGACGCCGACGCCGAAGGCCGCGAGCGCCGGCTCGACTTCCTCGAGCGCTGCGCGCGGATCGCCGTCGCGCTGGGTGGCGACACGATCTCCCTCTGGTCGGGCATTCTCGGCGACGACGTCGATCGCGAGGACGCGTGGCGCCATCTCGTCGCCGGCGTCCGGCAGCTCCACGAGCGCATCAAGCCGTTGGGTGTTCAGATCGCGTTCGAGCCCGAGCCGGGCCACCTCGTCGACTCGCTCGGCGACTGGGAGCACCTGCGCGACGCAGTGACCCTCCCCGACTTCGGCCTCACCCTCGACGTCGGCCACGTCCCCTGCACCGAGTCGATCTCCGCCGGTGACGCGATCCGCAAGTACGGCGACGCGTTACGCACCGTGCATCTCGACGACTCGAAGAACGGCGTCCACGAGCACCTCCAGATCGGCGACGGCTCGCTCGACTGGGCCGACATCATGCGCGCGTTACGTGAGGTCAACTTCACCGGCATCGCGTCGGTCGAGCTGTCGCGACACTCGCACGCAGCGCCCGAGGCAGCACGGATCGCGATCGAGAGGCTGGCGAAAGCGGTGAGTGCGTGAGTGCGTGAGTGCGTGAGTGCGTCATCCCGAGCGAGCGTAGCGAGTCGAGGGATCTGCACCTTCGTGAGGGAACGCGAAACGGCGGCCGAGCGCCTACTGCAGCAGCTCCGCCAGTCGCTGCGCGACAAGTCTCGCCCGCGGATCGCTGTCGGTGCTCGCCATCGCCCGCAACGCCTGAAGCACCGCGCTGCGATCCGCCGCGGTGATTGGCTGCTCTCCAGGCATGACATCAATGTCTGCCACAATGTCCGGCTGTCCGCGCTGGGGCTGGTCCCAGAGCGTCATCGACAGACTTCGGCCGCCATTGCTCAGAAGCATCATCATGGTGCTCAGGGCCGATACGCGCTCCTGGACCGATCGCGATGACGAGGTTCCAACCGCGAGCGCGGCATCGAGGATTCGTCGATCGGCAAAACGCACGCTGCTCGCCTCGCGCCAGCGGAAATCGCTGGTGTCCTCCGCCACGCGAGTCCATGCCGCCGCCAGCGCGGGAGCAGCCGTCGCGGCAGCGCAAAAAAGCAACGCGTTGTATGCCTCCGCCATTCCCGACTTCGGCGAACCGGTTCGCACCTGTCGAGCCGCCGACTGACAGTCGAGTCTGCGCAGTGAGAGCGCGGCCACTGCCTGCACATCGCGCGCAGCGGTCAGGCAGAGCATCAACGGCATGAGGGCGACTCGAAGACGGACTCTCATGAATCTCCTTGCACGATGTCGCCAGAAGTCGAACGGCCCCTGAACGCAGAAGCATCCCGAGGCCGTTTCCAACTCACCGACTCACTAACTCACTCTTTCCGAATCGCCCTCAACGCCACCTCGCTCGTATTCCTCAGCTCTTTCCCGAACCGCCCGTCGCGCAGGCGTTCGGCGGCCTCCTCGGCCGTCTCCTCGGCGAGGTGCGTGATCTCGCGCAGGTCGAGCCAGCTCACGATGAACAGGATCGTCGCCAGGATCGCCGAGATGACGCACCACTGGCAGATCGCGTGGATGACGAACAGCTCGAGGTAGGTGAGCCAGATCGAGAACAGCAGGCCGAAGCCCGTGAGCAGGACGAGGATCTCCGACAGCCGCCGCGTGTCCGCGTAGCGCGGCGTGAGGCCGATGAGTCCCAGCGCGAGCACGACGAGGTAGTAGCCGACTCCCCAGGCGCCCACGGGGAGACCGAGGAAGGTCGCCCACTTCGACGTCTGCACCGTCTCGCAGGACCCGACGGCGCAGGCGAGCGTGCCGATGTAGCCCAGCTTGTAGAGCGTGAGGTACAGCGCCACGAAGACGCCGGCGAGCGCGACGAGCGCCACCAGCATGCGCTTGTTCACTTCGCGCTCGCCTTCTTCGCCGCGGTGTCGCCCAGCGGCTTGATGCTGTCGGCGGCGGCGGGCTTGGCGGCCGGCGCCTTCGCCAGCTCGTCGTCGACCAGCTTCTTGAACTGGTCATAGGAGATCGCGCCCGGCACCAGCTTGTCACCGATCACGAAGGTCGGCGTCGAGTTCACCTGGCGACGCTCGGCCTCCATCAACGTCGCCTGGATCTTCGCCCGGTGCGTCTCGCTGTCCATGCACGCGTTGTACTTCGACATGTCGAGCCCGATTCCCTTCGCCAGATTCGCGATGACGGGACGTGGCCGGCTCGTCTCCTCACCGTTCCATTTGTCCTGGTTCTGGAAGAGGGCGTCGTGCATCTCCCAGAACTTCCCCTGATCGTTCGCACACGCCGCGGCGAGCGATGCATCCCAGGTATTCCGGTGCATCGGCAGCGGGAAGTCCATGAAGCGGATCCGGACCTTCCCCGTGTTGACCAGCCGCGTGCGCACGTCGGGCTCGGTGAGGGTCGCGAACTGGCCGCAGCTCGGGCACTCGAAGTCGGCGAACTCGATGACCTCGAGCGGCGCCGTGGGGCTGCCGAGCAGGTAACCCTCGGCCTTCAGGGCGGGAAGGTTTGGATCGATCGCCCGCGTGGTGGCCTTGGGCCGGCTGGCCACGTAGCCCAGCGCGCCGATGCCCACGATCGCGACGACGCCGATCGCAAGCCAGAAGCCGCGTCCCGGCCCGCCTCGCTTGGCCGAGTTCACCACTCCGGGGCGTCGTCCCCGTCCTCCGTCCACTCGCTGCTTTGCCATGTCGATCCCTGTTCCGCCTGCTGAATGGCGTCGTTGACGATGCGGCGGCTCTCCGCCACTTCGGGCGTGTCGTAGGTGGCGCGGACCTCGTAGTGAAACAGCTCGCTACGTGCTTCGCCCAGCAGCTTGGTCAGCTCGCTCGCGTTCGCCAGGAGCGCTCCCTGCGCATCGAGCTCCCTGATCCGCTCGGCCAGCGCGCGGAGGATCTTCTCGAGGTTGCGGGCTCGCCCGTCGTCGTACGTCTGCTCCGAATCCATCGCTCGACCAAACTTCGGTTCATGCCCGAAGGCCGCTGCATCCACGCTCAGTCACGCGGACTGGTGAAGAATCGCTTTGGTTACGTACCCGGGCAAGCGTTCCTTGTGGCGTGATGGGCCGCCTGGCAGACGCCACGGCGCGCCCCCTGCATTCATGCCGGGGTGGCTTGACCGCGCGGCTGCGTCCGGCGAGGATGCCTCGCGGAAGGCGCGGCCGCCGCGGCCGCGGCGGCATTTCACCATCTCGGAGGACGTCCCATCGACGCCGATCTGCTGCGCATCCCCGTCGGGCCCGGGTCGATGCACGTGGAGCGATACGGTCATGGCGGTGCGCCCATCGTGCTCCTGCACGGGTTCGGCACGTCCAGCTTCCTCTGGCGGAACATCGCCCCTGAGATCGCGCTGGCGAATCGCACCGCGTTCGCGGTGGACATGTTCGGCTATGGCGAGTCGGATCGCCCCTTCGACGCGGACTTCGGGATCGCCGCGCAGGCGGAGCTGGTCGATCGCGCCCTCACGGCGCTGCGCCTCCCCAAGGCCACAGTGGTCGGGATCGACCTCGGCGGCGCGGTGGCGCTGCGCCTCGCCTCGACGCGCCCGGAGCGGGTCGAGCGGCTACTGCTGATCAACCCGATCGCGCTCGACGAGGTACCGGCGGACGACGTGACCACGCTCCAGCGCAACACGGCTCGCTTCGCCTTCCGTGCCTCCCGCGGGATCCTCGGCGCGGCGCCGATCCTCGGCGAGGTGCTGCGGCGGAGCGTGGCGAACGAGAGCCACATGCCGGACAAGCTGGTCGCCCGGTATCTGGCGCCCTACGTGGGAGAGGAGGGTCTCAACCATCTCCTCCTCCTCGCGCGCTCGATCGACGACGAGGACATGGAGGAGGCCGAGCTCGGCTCGCTCCCTCAGCCGACGCTCATCCTCTGGGGCGATCAGGATCCGTGGGTCGGACCGAAGTTCGCCGACAAGCTCGCCGACACGATTCCGGGATCGCGACTCGTTCGTCTCCCCGGAGTGGGGCGACTCGTCCCAGAAGAGGTTCCGGAAACGGTGGTCTCGGTGTTGCTCGAGTTCATTGGAGCGGCGGCACTGCACGGCTGATCCCGCGCGCGCGGCGCGAGCGAAAAATTGGACCAAAAGGAACTGTGAGTCGCGCGCCTATCCGTTTATATTTTCATCAGCCTACAACCCTATCACATACTAAATGGCCAAACAGCAGAAACACTCCGGGCGCCGCTACGCGGCCCCAGTCGAGCCTTCGCCATTCGAGCAGGCCCGCGACGAGCTCTTCCAGCACATCATGCGGTGCGGCGTCGTCGGTGCAGAGCCCGAACACGTGGACGAGTGGTTCACCGAAACGATCAAGTACATGACGGAGCGGTTCCCCGAGCTGAGCGAGCAGCAGATCGGCGAGCTGAAGACCCTGGGGCTGCGTTTCGCGCAGCCACCGAAGGCCCGAACGGAGACGAACGCCGCCTCCGCCGCCTGAGCCAGGATCGAACTCCTGCAGGATACGATACGCCTCCGAGAATGTTCGGGGGCGTTCGCGTTCGCGGGGATGAGGGGATGTGGCGATGCGAGAATGCGGACCGAGGCTGACCGCCGAGCCGCTCGCGGCGCATTTGTAGCTTACGGCTGAACCGCTCGCCGCTCACGGCTCGCCGATGCCGATCTCGGCGCTCAATGTTCAATGCTCGCCGCTGCACCGACGGGAGAGCGCGAACCGCTGGGGCGGTCGCTACCTCACACCTGGTCCGCCCCACCGAAGCGCGATCCCCGCCCGCACCCCCCCGCCCAGCCCGACCTGGATCGACGGCGACACACCGTGCGACGCGCGTGGGCCCTCGAGGTCGAGCGCGACCAGCAGCTGCGGGCGCACGTGGTCGCCCTCGCGGGCGAGGAGGCTGACGCCGCCGCCGGCGGAGAAGCCCCAGCGCGACTGACGGAACGGATCGAGGAGGAAGCGCGCCAGCACGTCCACACGGCCGGCCGCGCCAGGATCGTCGGGGTCGATCGAGGCACCCGCGCCCGCGAGCACGCCGACGCGGACGTACCATCCCGCCGGGATCTCCACGCCGACCGCGCCCTGCACCGACGCGGGTGACGCACCGATGACGTCGACGCGCACCTCGGGCGCGAGTCGCGTGCTCACCTGCTGGGCATGAAGCGGCGCCGAGAGCGCAGCGGCCATCAATACCGCCGCGCCCCACGGACCGCGGCGGCGGGCGCTCACTTCGCCCGGGCGCGCCAGAGCGCGAGGGTGTAATCGGCGATGGAGAGCACCGACGCCACGCCGACCGCCGCGACGAGCCACGGCGTCACCTCGGGCAGCACGAGCACCGACACGAGCGTGAGCAGTTGCAGCACGGTCACGACCTTCCCCGACATGCGCGCCTGGAAGGTCACGCCGCGCAGCCACGGGACGCTCTTCGCGACGAGGAAGCCGACCGCCGTCGCGAGATCGCGCGAGATGAGCACGAAGTACGCGCCGGTGCCGATCATCCCCGTGAACAGCATCGTCGCGACGACGGTGAGCACGAAGAAGCGATCGGCGATCGGATCGAGCATCGCGCCCCACCGCGACGTGACGCGCGCGCGGCGCGCGATCCAGCCATCGAGGAAGTCGGTGATCGCCGCGGCGCCGATGATCCCGACGCGCAGCTCGGTCGCGCTGGACGCGACGAATCCCGCCGCGAGCGCGACGCGCGAGACGGAGATGAGATTCGGGATCGTGCCGAGGGTGCGTCGTGGCGTCATCGTCTCGTATAGTAAACGCCCCCGCACCGTGCGGCAGCGGCACCATTGCTTGTCGCACTCGGGTGCGCGATCTAGCTTGGCCTGACGACGACCTCGAGCGCGGAGACTGCGTGTCCCTTGCAAGAACCCGGAGAGCCATGATCGCCGTCACGCGCCCTTGTGCCATGTTGGCGCTCGTCGTGGCTGCGGCCTGCACGAGCACGACGACGCACACCGAGATCGCCCCCGGCCCCACCGGGCTGCTCCTCTCCCCCGCGTCGAGCTGGGCCGCCGATCCGCGCATCGGACTCCGCCGCGACCCGGCGATCACCGCCGCGCTCGGCGACATCGACGCGACGCGCATCCGGACCACCGACTCCACCCTCGTCGCGTTCGGCACGCGCAACACGCTCTCCGACACGCTCTCGTCCACGCGCGGCGTGGGCGCGGCCCGGCGCTGGCTGCACGCCCGGCTCGAGGCGGCTAGCCGCGACTGCGGCGGTTGCCTGCGCGTCGAGTACGACCCGGCGCTCGTCGCCGTGCCTCGGCATCCGGACAGCCTGCGGGTCAACGTGGTGAACGTGCTGGGCATCCTCCCCGGCCGCGACACCAATCGCGTCATCGTCGTCGGTGGGCACTACGACAGCTGCATCTGCGCCGCGTCGCCCACCGGCGTGTGGGACGTGACGAGCGATGCGCCCGGCGCCGACGACGACGGCTCCGGCACCTCCGCCGTGGTGGAGGCGGCGCGCGTCGTCTCCCGGCGCTGGCCGCGCGGGCTCGACGCCACGATCGTCTTCGCGCTCTACGCTGGCGAGGAGCAGGGCCTCCTCGGCTCGACCCATCTCGCGGAACGGCTCACGCGCGAGGGGAAGACCATCGTCGCCGCGTTCACGAACGACATCGTCGGCAACGTGGTCGCCGAGGACGGCAGCGTCGATTCCACGAGCGTGCGCGTGTACGCGGCGGATCCCGACAGCGGCGCGACGCGCGAGCTCGGGCGCTACGTGTGGGCCGTCGGTTCGCTGAACCTGCCCGCGTTCGAGGTGCGTCCCACCTGGCGGCTCGACCGGATCGGCCGCGGTGGGGACCACTCGCCATTCGTCCGCGCGGGGTGGCCCGGACTTCGCTTCACCGAGCGGCTCGAGAACTACAAGCGCCAGCATCTCCCCACCGACGACCTCGCGCACGTGAGCTTCGGCTATGTGGCCCAGGTGGCGCGGCTCAACGCGGCGACCATCGTCTCGTTGGCCTCGGCGCCTCCGCCTCCCGACTCGGTGTACGCGCGCCGCGAGTCCACCTCCGGGGGGCAGGCGTGGACGATCACCTGGCGCGGCGTGAGCGGCGCGGTGGGGTACGAGCTGCTGGTGCGTCGGACGACGGCGCCGACCTGGGAGCGCGTCATCCCGGTCAACGGAACCAGTCACACAATATCCTTCCAGCTCGACGACGGCTGGGTGGCGGTGCGCAGCGTCGGTCCGTCGGGACACAGCTCCCTCGCGCGGGCGGCCGGGCCCGCTCCCCGCGCGCCGGCGCGGCCGGCACGGTGAGCGAGACGCCACACTTCGCCCACGTGAGCGCCGACCTGATCGGCGTCGGCTCGGGCGCGCTGCGCGACGCGCCGCTGCTGAGCGGACTCCTCATCGCGGCGGCGAGCGCGGCCGGTCTCAACGCCGCCGCGGCACCCGTCGTGCGAACAGCCGGGGACGGCGGCATCTCCGCCATCCTCCTGCTCGACCCCTGTCATCTGAGCGTGCACTCTTTTCCCGACCGCGGTCTCGCGCTGGTGGACGTGATGGCGCGCGACGGCGCCGGCGCGACGAAGGCCCTCGACGTCTTCCTCCGCCGCCTGCTGCCGGCGAGCGTCACCAGCGAGACGCGGATGCGCGGCTAGATGCGCAATCTGCTCCCGCTGCTGCAGATACTGCTCGTCGCGACGATCCTGCTCTGGGACGTCGCGCTCACCGCCCGCATCGTCCAGGTCCGCAGCCTGCCGCGCGCCTTCGTCGCCATCACGGCGCTCGCGGGCTTCCTCCTCCTGCCCTCGCTCGTCATCCACCTCGCGACGACGAGCTCGATCACGGGACGCGCCGTCACGCAGGTGGACTGGCTCTGGCCGTTCACCCTCTGCCTGTTCGCGATCCAGGCGCTCTACGCCGCCGTCCGCCGGCTCGTCAATCCGTTCATCGGCTTCTTCATCTCGGCGTACGACGTCCTCATCGCGACGGACGGCGTGCTGCGCTCCGTCGCGGCGACGGGCCAGGTGATGTCCACCCCGGCGCTCATCTTCCTCGCCGCGACGACGGGCGCCTTCTCCGTCGCCCTCTCGTCGACGACGGTCATCGGCTCGCCCTTCTTCGTGCTCGTGCCGATGATCGCGCCGGCGTTCCCGGCGCTGCGGCGCACCACGGCGACCTTCCGGCTCTTCCTCGCGCTCGCCGCCGGCGCGTGGGTCGTGCTGTTCATCAGCCAGCTCACGCAGGCGGATCAGGCGGTGAGCTCGTACCGCATCCACAATCCCGCCGTCGAGAAGCTGCAGGAGCGTCCCGACGGCGACTTCGACATCGGGCTCAAGATCCTCCCCGATCTCACCGGCCCGCCGGCGCCGGTCGCCATCCGCAACGACCTGCAGCTCGCCGACACGCTCGGCGTGTCGGTGGTGAGCGTCGTGATCGTCCCCGAGAAGATGGACCGGCAGGCGCTCGACTCGCTCGCGCACACGCTCGACCTGCTGCGCCGCGACAGCACGGAGCTCATCGTCACGATGGGCTATCCGCGCTCGATCTTCTCCCTCTCCGGACGCACGTTCAACGACACGCGCCGCCTGGAGACGATCGAGCGCGTCGTACGCCGGCTGCATCCGGACGTCCTGCTCCCGGCCGAGGATCCGTTCGACTCGGGCACCCGCGCCGCGGGTGATCGCGCGCCGCAATATTGGGAGAGCTTCCTCACGCGCGCGTCCGCGATCGCCAAGCGCGCCGACCGTCACGTGCGCATCGGCGTCTCCGCCTCCCTGTACGATCGGCGCGACAGCACGCTCTACGCGTGGGCCGCCGCCCGTGGCTCGCCGGTGGACGTGGTGGGCTTCACGCTCTTTCCTTCACGCACCGGCGTCCGCACCCTCGACGCGGCGACGCACGCCGCCGACCGGTGGATGCGCGAGGCCAACTCGTCGAAGGACCACTGGATCTTCGCCGCCGGCGGCTTCCCCGAAGCGCACGGCGAAGCGAGCCAGGAGCGCGCCATCTGGTCCGCACTCGCGTGGGGCACGAGCCGCCCGCAGATCAAGGGCCTGGTCGTGAGCGAGGCGGGAGACTACGGCACGATCACCGGCCTGCGCGCCCCCGACGGCCACCTCCGCCGCGCCACCTTCGCCGTCATGACGGCAATGCGCGGGCTGCGCGAAGCGCAACCCGTCGCGCCCACTCTGAGAGTGCAGCAGTAAATCGGAGTAAATCGCGGAGTAAATCGGGGTCAGATCCCTTTTCGACGCTTCAATGGTGTCTGACCCTTCGGAGTAAAGCTTTTACCCAGTTGGACTTGTGATGGGGTCAGATTCCTTGAAAAACGCTACTTAACGGTAGCGTTTTTCAAGGAATCTGACCCCATTTGGTGCCATTTGGTGGTCGCGATCTCGACCGCTACTTCCGGGGAGCCGAATGCAATTTCCCGCTACCGAGTACCCGCTACTCGCTACGGGGTTTGCCCCTCACGATCCCCTCCACACGCCGCTCCTCCACGAAGTACCTCTGCGCCACCGCTCGCATCTCCTCGGCCGTCACCGCCCGCACCCGCGCCTCGAACTCCTCCAGCTCGGCGAGCCGGCCGAACAGATACGCATCCGCGACCTCGCCGATCACCGCGGCCCCGCTCTGCTGGCGGATCGCGTGCACGCCGAGCGCGTACGTCTTCGCCTGGTCCAGCTCCTTCGCCGTCACGGGCTGGTCGCGCAGCTTCGCGAACTCGTCGAGCAGGCCGCGCCGCGCGACCTCCTCCTTTTCCGGTGACGTCGCGATGTAGCTCACGAAGGCACCGGCCAGCGCGCGCTCGGTCGAGAAGGCGTGCACCGTGTAGCCGAGCGATCGCTTGTCGCGCAGCTCGTCGAAGAAGCGGCCCCCCAGCCCACTTGCCACGCCGGCGATCATCGCCGTGGCGAACCGCTCGTCGTCGGCGCGCGACGGACCGTCGAACATCAGCGCCAACGCGGTCTGCGCCTTCTCGCGCTGCTCGATGTGCTGCACGACGTCGCGCGGCCACTTCGGCGCCGTGATCGAGTCGCTCTCGCCGCCGCGCAGCTCGCCGAAGGCGTCCGCGGCCAGCGCGGCGAGCTCCGCCGGCTCGGCGTCGCCCACGACGGCGATCACCGCCGGCGCCGTCAGCACGCGCGACCGGTGCCAGTCACGCAGCATGGCCGACGTGATCGTCGGCAGTGTGCGCTCGTCGCCGGTCGTCGGCACGCCGTACGGATGACCGGCGAACGCCGCCTGCGTCGCCAGACGCACGGGGTAGCGGTACATGTCGTCGCGTAGCGCCACGAGATCGGCGAGCGCGATCGCACGCTCCGTCTCGAGCGCGGCGTCCGGGATCGTCGGGTGCTGCACCACGTCGGCGAGCAACTCGATCGCGTGCGGTGCGTAGCGCGCCGGTACGTTGATCATCCAGCCGAGGCTGTCGCCGGACGCCGAGCCGGTGACGCTTCCGCCGAGCAGCTCGCCCTCCTCCGAGATCTGATTCGCGCTGCGCCGCTGCGTTCCCTTGATCGCGGTGCGCACGAGCAGCGACGTGAGTCCCGCGTTGTCGACGGGCTCGTCGCGCGCGCCGCCGAGCACGTACACGCCGGCGTGCACGATCGCGCTCGGCTTCCGGCGCACGAGCAACGGGATCCCCGCGGGGGTGCGGAAGACGTGCACGCCGCCCTCCTCGCGCTCGGCACGCAGCCCGGTCGCGATCGCCGGTGCGGCGAGCGGCGGCACCACCACGGGCTCGGCGCGCGCGACCGGCGCGCCGTCGAGCAGCGCGCGCATCGCCACCGCATCCTCCGCCACCGGTGCACTCTCCGTCGGGCGGTACACCACCACCGACGCCTGGTCGGGGTCGAGATACTTCTGCGCCAGCGCCTGGATGTCGTCGGTCGTCGTGGCGAGCACGCGGCGCAGGTAGTCGTCGCCCATCGTCCAGTCGCCGAGCGACTCCCAGTCGGCGAGATAGTTCGCCTGCCCTTCCATGTCCTCCAGCCGCCGGACCCAGCGCGCCTCGAACACGCGCTTCGCGCGCGTGAGCTCGCCCTCCCCGATGCCGATCTCGCGCACGTCGCGCAGCTGCGCCCAGATGGCGCGTGCCGCCTCGCTCGCGCGCTCCGACGGCGACTCCGCGTGCACGACGAACACACCGAGTGAGGTCGGCGTGTAGTCGTACGCCGACACCGCCGACGCGAGCTTCTTCTCCCGCACGTTGCGGTAGAGCCGCGACGCGCGCCCCGAGCCGAGGATCGTGCCGAGCAGGTCGAGCCCGGGGGTCGCGTCGTCGAGCGAGGCCGGCGTGCGCCAGCCGAAGGCGACCTGCGTCTGCCCGATGTCGCCCGTCCACTCCCGATAGCGGAAGCCTGGGGGACCTTCCTCGTCCGGGCCGGGAATGCGCGTCGGCGTGCCGCCGGGAAGCGCGCCGTAGCGCGACGTGATCTCGGCCAGCGCCTCGTCGGGATCGACGTCGCCGACGACGACGAGCACCGTGTTCCCCGGATGGTAGAAGTTCCGGTAGAAGCGCATCATCGCGTCGCGCGTGAGCGCGCGGAGCCCGGGCTCGCGCCCGATGCGCCAGCGGCGGATGCGGTGCCGGTCGTGCAGCAGCGCGAACAATGTCTCCGTCGCGACGGCGCCCGGATTGTCCTCCTTCCGCTTCGCCTCCTGGATGATCACCTCGAGCTCGCGCGCGAGCTCCTCGGAATCGATCAGCGAGTTGGCGTACGCGTCGAACTGCACGTCGAGACCGGCCGCGAAGCTCGACGACGGCAGCACCGTGTAGTAGCTGGTGTGATCGTAGATCGTGGCCGCGTTGAGGTACCCGCCCACCGCTTTCGTCTCCCGCGCGATCTCGCCCACCCCGCGCGTCGGCGTCCCCTTGAAGTACATGTGCTCCAGCACGTGTGCGATGCCGACGACGTCGTCGGTCTCGTCGAAGTAGCCCGCGCTCACGTACGTGACGATGGCGACGACGGGCGCCGACGAGTCGCGGCGCACGAGCACGCGCAGCCCGTTCGGCAGGGTGGTGCGACGTACCGTCGCGGGATCGAGTGCGACGGACAGATCGGAGACGGTCATGGAGTCGTTAGACGATGGCGAGACGACGATAGCGCAGCACGACGAGACCCGCCGCGAAGCACGCGGCGCCATACCCCACGAGCCACGCGAGGATGGACCACGGGATCACGATCGGCGCACCGGAAGCATACATCGGAACACCGGACACCGACGCATACACCTCGTCGGCGCGGTTCAGCGGCGGCAGCAGATAGAGCAGCCTGGCGAGCGGGTGCGTCGACCCACCATAGCGATCCCAGAAAAACGTCGCCGCCACCGTCACGGCGACGAGCGACATCCAGTCCCACCGCGCCGCCGCCGACAGCAGGAACGCGATCCCCGCGTACGCGACGAACATCAGCGCGATCACGAGCAGCAGCGGACGCGAGAGCACCGGCCAGATCAGCACTCCGTGCACGAGCCCGAGCACGATCATCACGGCGACGAACCCCGCCCAGTGCACGAAGAACGCCTGTCCGTAGTACCGTGCCGGCGTCATCGGCTTGGCGAACAGGAAGCGATAGAACCCCTGCTTGCGGTCGTTCGCGACGATGCCGTTCATCGCGAACAGCGCACCGAGGAACACGAGCGTGCCGAGGATGCTGCGCAGGAAGGCGTGATTGAACTCCATCATCCGCGCCGCGTACACCGCCTGCGCCGAGCCGAACCGCTCGAGCAACATCGGCGGCACCGGATCCGCCCGCCTCGGCATCCGCTCGATGATCGGGCTGAGCCCGAGGTACCCGGACAGGAGCGCGACGATGAACGTCGGCAGCCCGCGATCCTTCAGATAGTCGCGCAGCTGCCAGAGCGCGTACATGCCGACGCGCGCATGCCGGCGCCCCGTCGCCATCGTCTCGGTCACGCGACGTCCTCCTCCGCGGCGGACACGGCCTCGCGGAACTGCTGCTCCAGCAGCGAGTGCGCCGGAAGGACGAGGCTCACCAGCGCGCCGCGCGCGATCAGCGTCGCGATCCCGACGTTGATCTCTTCCAGCGTCAGCGACTCGAGCTCGAGCTCTCCCTGCCCGACGTCGCGCGCATTGGGAAACACCTCCGGCACGAGCTCGGCGCCGCGCGCCAGCGCGATGCGATACGGTGCCGTCGCCCCCTCGGCCACCTCGCCGCCACTGCGCATCGCGACGACGCGACGCAGCCTGCCATGATCGAGGATGCCGACGCGGTCGGCGAGCCGCGCGAGCTCGTCGAGGTTGTGCGACGCGATGAGGATGACGCGATCCTCGCGACGCAGCGCGGTCACGACGTCGCGGAAGCGCTGCGTCCAGACGGGATCGAGCCCGTGCGTCGGCTCGTCGAGCACCACGACCCGCTCCTCGCACAGCAGCGCCTGCGCGAGCCCGAGCCGCTGCAGGTTCCCCTTCGAGAGCTGCTTGACGCGCTTGCTCCGATGCTCGGCCAGCCCGAGCCGGTCGATCGCCTCCTCGACGCGGGCGCGCAGTCGCGTGCGATCGACGCCGGCGAGCAGCGCGTAACGGCGGAGCGCTTCCTCCGTGCGCCATGCCGGCGGGATGTTCACGAGCTCGGAGAGATATCCGACGCCGTGCCGCTCGATGAACCGGCGCGGCTCCAGGCCGGCGATGCGCACCGTCCCCTCGCTCGGCCCGAGGAAGCCGAGCAGGAGCGCGATCAGCGTCGTCTTGCCGGCGCCATTCGGGCCCGCGAGCCCGAACACTTCACCGGCGCGCAGCTCGAGGGTGAGGTCATCCAACGCGCGGACCTCGCGGCCGGTGAAGCTGCGATACCGCTTCCCGACATGGTCGAACGCGATCACGATGCGACGCGGGTGGTCAGCGAGGAGGCAGCGCTCCCGACGGAGGAACGGCCTGCATCCCCGGCTGCGCACCGGCTGGCGCGCCAGGCTGCGGCGCGCAGCCGCTCCACGCGCCCGGGCCCGCCCGGTTGATCCAGCGCATCCCCTCGTCGATGCGACCGAGCCGGATCAGCGAGCAGCCGAGGAAGCCCTGCGAGAGCTTGTCGCTGCTGTCCGCCTGCACGGCGCGGATGTAGAAGCGACGCGCCGCGTCGTAGTTCTGCTGCGCGAAGCTCACCGAGGCGAGCTCGCGCAGTGCGGCGCCGTTCGTCGGTCCGAGCCGCACCGCCGTCACCGCTTCGCTGTTCGCGGTGTTGATGTTCCCCGCCTCGCGCGCCATGCGGGCGAGGTAGACGTGCGGCATCGGATCGTTCGGGTCGTCCTTCGCCGCCTTCATGAAGTCGCCGGCCGCGGCCTCCCGTCTCCCTTCGCGATATGCGGTGACGCCACTCGCAAGCGCGCTGTTGCCGCGATGCCGGCCCGCGATGGCGTACCACGCGATGCCGCCCACGGCGAGCAGCACGAGCAGTCCGATCAGCGGCGCGACCCAGCTCGAGCGCGCACGCTCGGGAGGGACGGCAGTCGGCGTTCCCTCGAACCGCTCGCGCGCCGACGGATCGAGCGGCCCGTCCGGCGTGTATGCCGCCGCCTTGGAACGCGCTGCGGCCGCCGCGGCTCCGGCGGCTGGCGCGGCGCTCGGGTCGGTAGGAGCGGCGGCGGTGGCCGCGTCGCCCATCAGGCCGGCCTCGAGCTTGACGAACGCTTCGCGCGACGCGTTGACGTCCCCTTCCGTCGGCGTGTAGTCGACGCGCGAGGCGCGCTCACGCGCCGCGAAGAACTCGGCGAGCGCATTGGCCTGATCGAGCGAGAGGAAATGCCGCTGGCGCAGCTCGCGGATCAGTGCCTGTCCCCCGAGCGACGATCCGCCGACGAGGGAGCGGAGACCATTCTCCGTCGCCGTCCACGCCTCGATGAGATCGGCCGCGAGATCCTCGCTGTCGCGCGCCATGCTGAGGCGTGCGATGATCGGGCGGGCCGAGTGGATGGCGTCCAGCGCGGCCCGCTGCGAACCGGCGGTCATCGGACGATGCGCAGGATCCCCGCGTCCGCGTTGCCGCGAACGAACAGCTCGGCGTCGTGGCTCGGCACGCGCACGCCCGTCTCCCGATACGTCCGCCGCGCGAACCGCATCATGTAGTCGCGCAGCGAGCCGTCCCCATCCACATCCACCTCCGCGTCGCGCATCGATCGCACGATCTCCTCCCACGATCCGGTGAGCTGCCGTCCCTCCCGCGTGAGGATGGAGTGCTCACCGATCTCGACCTCTTCGGTGCCGACGCCATCCTCTGCCTTGGAATCCGCCAGCGAGGAAAGAAGCGTGCCGAACAGCTCGAGCTGGCCTCGAGCCACCTCGACCTCGCCACTCTCACCCGCGACTGCGCCGTCGATCTCGATGAACAGCTCGTCGATGTCGTCGAGCTCTCCGCCGAGCTCCTGCAGCCGATCCTCCCACGGCTTCAGATCCGCGTCGTGCTCGGGGAGCTTGTACGCGGCGCGCTTCAGCTCGATCAGCCGCCAGATCCCGAGCTCGTCCCAGTGGTCTTCGGTGGACGTCCGCTCGAAGTGGTACAGCGACGCCTCGTAGTCGCCGCGATCGTACAGGATGTTCGCCAGGTAGATGCGCGCTTCGGCGTGCTCGTTGTCCGTCTGCAGCGACTTGCGCAGCGAGGCGATGGCCGCGTCGTCGTCGCCGAGCCGATGCTGGGCGTAACCGACGCATGCGATCGCTTCGGCGCTCTCGGGCGCCTGCTGCACCGCCACCTCGAAGAACTCCTGCGCCACGGCGAACAGCTCGCGCCGCTCACGAAGCGAGGCTTCGCGGAACAGCGCGCGGCCGATCTGGAGCATCAGGTCGAGGTCGTCCGCGTAGCCGAGCTCCAGGGTACGCCGGAAGCAGCGCAGCGCCGCGTCCTCGAGCCCGAACTTGAGCAGCGTCTCGCCCAGGCCGGCCAGCGCGTCCTCGTGCTCCGGCTCGAGGACCAGTGCCTCCTCGAAGCTGCGTCGCGCCCAGGCAAACTCCTCGCGGGCGAGTCGCGCGTAGCCTACCCCGATGTGCAGCTCTACCGATGTCGGGTAGAGCGTGAGCCCTTCTCGCAGAACGGACAACGCCTCGTCGTACTGACCTTCGTTGTAGAGTTGGTGGGCGCGCTCGTCGTACTCTTCGGAGCTCAGGAACGGGGTGGGCATGGGGACTGAAGCCTCCGGCTCGTGAGGGGTGCCCTATAGTACCATTCGGTGAGCGGCAAGTTCAACATCTTGACGACTCAGTACGGAAGAAATTGCAGAGGACGGGCCGTCGGTTCCCCGATGCCCGCGGCGAGGCCTTTCATCAGGCCGGTGGGAAAATCAGCTGTCGCCCAGCGCCACGGAGATCGCGCCGGCGAGGAAGGCGTTCGCCTCGAGGAGCGCGAGGTTGGCCCGGAGCGACTCCCCTCTCGTCGCCCGCTCGACGGCGCCGAGCAAGAAGGGGGTGAGCGCCGCGCCGCGGACGCCCTGGGCCTTCGCCTCCCCGAGCGCCTGCTCGACCGCGGCATCCACCACTGCTCCGTCGAGGGCGACGTCGGCTGGCGGCGGCTGGACGACGAGCGTCGCCTGAGCACGCCCGAGGGCCCGCGCCGCGCGGTGGATCGCGGCCACGTCCCTGGCGCTCTCGGCCCGGGCGGGCAGCCGGAGCCCGGTCGTGCGGGTGAAGAAGCCAGGCAGCTCATCGGTCTGGTAGCCGACGACCGTGATGCCGAGCGTCTCCAGGCGCTCGAGGGTGGCGGGGAGGTCGAGGATCGACTTCGCACCGGCGCAGACGACGACCATCGGCGTGCGGGCCAGCTCACCGAGGTCGCCGGACTCGTCGAAGATCGCGTCGCGGTGGACGCCACCGATCCCGCCCGTGGCGAAGACGGTCGCCCCCGCCGCGCTCGCGATGGCGAGCGACGCAGCGACGGTGGTGGCTCCGTCGGCCTGCTGCGCCATGGCGACCGGGAGGTCGCGCGCCGAGACCTTTCGGACCCCGTCACGCTGGAGCAGCCGCTCCAGCTCGTTGCCATCGACGCCGAGGGTGCAGACGCCGCGCACGACCGCGGTGACGGCGGCGAGCGCACCGGCGCGCTCGACCGCGTTCGTCATCCGCTCCGCCGCCTCGCGATTGGCGGGAATGGGCAGGCCCTGCGCGAGCACGGAGCTCTCCAGCGCGACGACCGGCCTGCTCCACGCGAGCGCGTCGGCGACGGGGGGAAAAACACGAAGCGCGGACATTGCTAGCAAGCTAGCCGTCCGCGCTTCATGGCGCTTCTTAACGGTCCCCACCGCTAAGTGCGCTCACGGGCCCCTCCCTTCGTCCATCTCTTCCCGCGTGCTTGTAGGTATAGCACGATGCGTGCCGAAAAGCGCGGGGATGAGGGGATGCGGAGATAAGGGGATGCGGAACGACAACGGCCTCGGGAAGCAACTGCCGCCCGAGGCCGTTTGTGGTTCCGCATCCCCTTATCCCCTCATTGCCGCATCTCCGGCTTTCTTGGCCAAGCTTCCACGATCGCGCGCCCCATCTTCGCCATCGTCACCTGCGCTTCATTGTCGATCAGCCAGCGCTGGTCGGCGTTCTCCTTCGTCAGCACGCACGCCACGACGCGCGACTGGAGGGGGAAGAGGGCACACTCGGTCCGCACCTGGTCCGTCGCTCCCGTCTTGTGCGGCACGGTGAGGCTGTCCACGTAGCGCTGGACGCCCGCGTAGTCCTCGTTGTGCGCCAGGATGTCGAGCATCGCGCTGTCGGCCTTCGGGCTCACCGCCTTGCCGTCGGCGAGCAGGGCGAAGAGGCGCGACATCTCGTTCGGCGTCGTCACCCCGAGCCCGTACTTCACCGAGCTGTCCATCGCCACGCTCGCCATGCGCAGGTACACCTTGGAGTGCACCTTCGTGTGTTGCAGGCCGAGCTTCTCCATCTTCTCCCATACGCGGCGAATGACGATGCGGTCGAGGAGGAGGTTCGTCGCCGTGTTGTCGCTCGTCGTCGTCATGAGCCACGCCGCGTCGCGCACGGTCAACGTCGCGCCGTCGTGCATGAACTGCAGGTTCCCGGAGCCGGGCACCTTGTCGATCGCGAGCAGGGTGAGCGGATCGTCGAGCGAGAGCTTCTTCTGCTCGACGAGATCGTACACGGTGACGAGGATCGGCACCTTGATCAGGCTCGCCGTCGGGAAGGTCTCGTCGCCGCGGCGCTCGAGCCGCTCGCCCGTGTCCACATTGAGGACCGTGTACCCGACGGTCCCGTGGTGCGCACCGGCGAGCGAGTCGAGCGTGCGATGGAGCCGCGCCGTATCCGCACGCGCGAAGTTGGCGGGCGCGGGATGCGCCGCGCTCTGACCGACGGCACATCCCGCCGCCGCGAGCTGCGCCAGCAAGGGGAGCGCGATGCGCCAGGGCCGGGTCATCGCGATTCGTGCGGCTCGGCGTCCGGCAGCTCCTCGGCGCGCACCGACTCGAGCAGGTCGCGCTCCTTCGCCGTCGCGTCGAACACGGCGACGACGCGGATCACCTCCCCCGTGTAGGCGTCGAAGGTCTTCACCTTCCCCTGCGGGATGCGGATCTCGTGGCCGTCCTCGAAGCGGAGGACGACGAACGGATAGTTCAGGTTCACGTACGCTTTACGAAGCTTGGCGCCGGCGACTGGCATATGCGTTCTCGAGAGGAGGCACTGTTTGGTGGAACTCCCACCGGAGGTGCGAAGCGCCGAAGGGAGGAGCGCTCCCCACCGCGCGGGAGGTCGTTCGGAGAGACGTCCACGCCTGACGCGCAGCGTTGTCGTGGAGTTTCGGGTGCGGCCACACGCCGGTGACGACGCGGGCCACCGTGAGTGTATCGCCGCCGCCGCTCGTGCGCGAGGATGTCGATCGGCCGAATCGTTACCCGGCCGAGTCCCGCCCGTTGCGCCCGCGCTCGCGCCTACCCCACCCGCCCCGTACATTCCGCGCCTTCGCCGGCCCGCCTTCGCCGGCTCCGATGCACTCCGTGCCGCGCGACGACGTGCGGCGATGCACCGAAGGCTCCCGTACAGACTCTGATGCGATTCCCCCGTGTACGCGTTCCCCTCGCGCTGCTCGTCGTTGCCGTCGTCCTGTCGTGCACCGAGGTGCCGACCGTGCCGCACCCCCTCTCCCCGTCGTCGGCGCGCCGATCGAACGGGATCACCCCACCCACGCTCGTCATCAGTCAGGTGTACGGCGGCGGCGGCAACTCCGGCGCCACGCTGAAGAACGACTTCATCGAGCTGTTCAACCCCGGCGGCGCGGCCGTCTCGCTCGCGGGATGGAGCGTGCAGTACGCCTCCGCCGCTGGAACGACGTGGCAGGTCACCGCGCTGAGCGGATCGATCCCGGCCGGCGGCTATTATCTCGTCCAGGAGTCGCAGGGCACCGGCGGTACCGCCGCACTGCCGACGCCGGACGCGATCGGGACGATCGCGATGGGGGCCACGGCGGGCAAAGTCGCCCTGACGTCGTCCACGACGGCGCTGAGCGGCGCGTGCCCCGCCGGCGTCGTCGACATCGTGAGCTTCGGCACCACGGCGAGCGACTGCGGCGCGAAGACGACGGCCACGCTGAGCAACACGACCGCCGCGATCCGCGGCGACGCGGGCTGTGCGTACACGAAGGACCTGTCGGTCGATTTCGCCACCGGCGCGCCGGCGCCGCGGAACGCCGCGACGCCGATCCACGTGTGCCCTGGCGCGCTCCCGGTCGGCCCGCTCGACCACGTCGTCATCGCCGGCACGACGAACACCTACACCGGCGGCACGACGCAGCTCACCGCCACACCGCAGGACGCGAACGGTCAGACGGTGACGACGGCGACGACGACCTGGTCGTCGAGCGACACGACGATCGCCACGGTGGATGCGACCGGGCTCGTGACCGGCGTGACGGCGAGCCCGAATCCCGTCACCATCACCGCGACGTCGACCGACGAGGACATCATCGCATCCGCGTCGGTCACGGTCACCGTGACGACGCCGTCGATCAACTGGCTCGACGTCGGCTGGAACACGACGAGCCTGCCGCCCGGCTTCCAGGCGAACATGTTCCTGACGGCGCGCATCGGCAACGGCGGCCCGATCATCCCCGCCACCTTCACCGTCGAAGCGCTCGACCCGTCGATCGCCGACGTCCTGCCAGTTCCGAATGCTGTGGTGATCCAGGCAGTCGCGGCGTCGGCCACGAAGCCGCGCTTCAAGATCACCGCGACGCCGATCGGCGGCGGCACGCCGTACGTCTTCACCACCGGCGCATCGACGTCGATCACGATCGAGACGCCGACCAGCGCGCCGGCCGCGAGCTACTCGAAGAACGACGAGTTCGGCGATCCGACCGCGCCGAGCGCGGCGACGCCGAACGATTTCCTGATCACGCGGCCGCAGTACGTGATCTCCTACAACCAGTCGCGGGGGACGCCCAACTGGGTCGCGTACGAGCTGGACAACCGCCAGTTCGGCGCCGAGGACCGCTGCAACTGCTTCACCGCCGACCCGAGCCTTCCCTCGGACAAGCAGATCTTCACGTCGGATTACACGAACGGTGGGTTCGACCGCGGCCACATGGCCCGCTCGGCCGATCGCACCGCGGCGAACGTGGACAACGCGACGACGTTCTATCTCAGCAACATCGTCCCGCAGCAGGCCGACCTGAATCAGGGCGTGTGGGCGCAGTTCGAGAACGCCCTCGGCGACTCGGCGAAGGCCGGCCGCGCCGTCTACATCGTCACCGGCCCGCTCTACTCGGCGTCACACCCGCTCGTCTTCCTCAAGAACGAAGGCAGGATCGCGGTGCCCGACAGTACGTGGAAGGTCGCGCTGATCGGTCCGATGAACGCCGGGTCGCCGTTCACGCGCGGGAACGTGCAGAGCTGGGACGACCTGTCGGGACTGACGGTGATGGCGGTCAACATGCCCAACGTCGCCGGCGTGCGGAACGATCCGTGGCAGAAGTATCTGACCACGGTCGATCGGATCGAGCAGTCGACCGGCTACGACGTGCTCTCGCTGCTGCAGTCGAACTTCCAGGACGCACTCGAAGCGGGAGATCAGGCGCCCAGCGCGGCGTTCTCGTTCAGCGGCACCCAGAAGGAAGGTTCGCCGATCGCGTTCGATGCGTCGACGAGCACCGACCCCGACGTCGGTCGCACGGATCTCGGTCGCACCGAGAGCCTGAGCTACGCCTGGCAGTTCGGCGACGGCAGTACGGCGACCGGCGCGACGCCGAGCCACACCTTCACGAACGACGGCGACTTCACCGTGACCCTCACCGTGAGCGACGCCTTCGGCTGGCAGAAGACGCTGACGCGCACCGTCACCATCGCCAACGTGGCGCCGTCGGTGACGCTCGCCGCGACGTCGCCCACCTCGATCCTGTCGGGCGATGCCGTGAGCGTCGCGGGGAGCTTCACCGATCCGGGGAACGACGCGCCCTGGCAAACGGTCATCGCGTGGGGGAACGGTACGTCGACGTCCGCCACGCAGGCGCAGTCGGGCGCGTCGATCACCGGAACGAAGACGTACTTCGCCGCGGGCACGTACAACGTCTCGCTCACGGTGACCGACAACGACGGCGCCAGCGGTGCGCAGTCGCTCGCCGTGGACGTGGCACGCCGCCCCGTGACCGGCTCCGCCACACCGGGCTCGATCCTGATGACCGATCTCGAGGGTGACATCAAGATCACGCTCTACTCCGACAACCGGGCGAACGTGACGCTGCTCGATCTCGCCAGCATCCGCATCGGCAGCGTCGCCGCGAGCGCGAAGAAGGTGCAGCTCAAGGCCGATGCAACGGGCACGAACATCACGCTGCGCTTCTCCCGCCAGGCGCTCGTCGACGCCGGCGTGCTCACACCGACGACGACGCAGCTCGACATCATCGGCGACCTGTCGACGGGAATGCAGATCGTGTCGCAGGTGCCGTTCAGCGTGAAGTGACCGACAGGCGGTGACGCAGGCGTGGCGAGACAGCCGGCCGCGAGGGCACACCGCCTCGCGGCCGGCTCTGCTTCACGGGGTGGTCAGGTGACGACGTGCACCGTGTCGGCGTACCGTCGCCACCGTTCGTGCGCGAGGATGTCGTCGATCAGCCCCACCACCGCCTCCAGCTCGTCGTCGCTCGTGTAGAAGTGCGGGGCGACGCGGATCCCCGCGCCGGGCCGGTAGTCCACGATCACGTCGCTCGCGAGGAGCGCGAGCGCGACCTCGCGCGCGTGCGGCACGTCGAACGCCACCGTCCCGCCCCGCCGCGCCGGATCGCGCGGCGCGGTGACGGGATAGCCGCGCGCGTCGGCCAGCTCGATCAGCCGTGACGTCTGGCGCACGCTCTTCGCCCGCACGGCGTCGATCCCCACGGCGCGCAGGATGCGCGGCCCCTCCGTCGCGGCGAAGAGCGCCGGGATGACCGGCGTCCCACCGAGCCACCGCCACGCCGCGTCGGCGTAGTCCATCTCCGGCTCGAAGGCGAAGGGATGGCGGTGCGCCTGCCATCCGGTGAGGGCCGGCGCGACCGTCGCCCCGACCTCGGGGCGAACCCAGAGGAAGCAACCCCCCGGACCACCGCACAGCCACTTGAGCACTCCACCCGTGAGGAAGTCGGCGCCGAGGGCGTACACGTCCACCGGCAGCACGCCGACCGAGTGGTATGCGTCGAGGGACAGCAGCGCGCCCATGGCATGCGTGTGCGCCCCGATCCGCGCGACGTCGAGCACGTACGCACTGCGGAAGAGCACGTGCGAGATCGCGACGAGCCGCGTCCGCTCGTCGATCGCCTCCATCAGTCGCTCCTCGCTCACGCCGATCCCGTCGTCGCTCGGCACGACGACGATCCGTGCGCCCAGTCGCGCCGCCAGCTCGTCGTACACGTAGCGCACGGAGGGAAAGTCCAGCGCGGTCATCACGATCGTGTCGCGGCCGTTGCCGTAGTCGAGCGCGGAGAGCACCTGCGCCTGCCCCACGGAGACGTTCGGCACCATCGCCACCTCGCCGGCGCCCGCGCCGATGAGCGGTGCGATCTCGTCACCGACGGACACGGGCATCTCCCACCAGCCCTGCGCCCACGCGCGCACGCCGAGCGTCGCCCACTGCCGCGCGTACTCGGCGAGCCGCTCCGGCACGGTGCGCGGCATCGCGCCGAGCGAGTTGCTCACGAGGTACGTCGACGTGGCGAGGATCGGGAACTCGTCGCGGTAACGGAGCAGCGGATCGCTCATCGACTCACACGGCTTCGGCCACGCGCTTCCGGCGAGCGGCGGCCGTCACGGCGTACAGCACCATCGCCGTCAGCGCGACGAGCCCCGCCGCGATCCATTCCTCGCGCTTCAATCCCCACAGCAGCCAGCCGATCACGGCAACCGCTAACCACGGAACGATCGCCCCACCCGGAACCTCGAACGGCACGCCACCCGCCCGCACGTCGCGCCGGCGCAGCTCGCCGGCGGCGAGGCAGCACACGGCGTAGACGACGAGCCCCGTGGCATTCGCCGCCACGGCGAGGACCTCGAACTTCGCGAACAGCGCCAGCCCGGCGACGACGACCGCCTGCACGGCGATCGCCACGTACGGGGTGCGCCAGGTCGGGTGCACGCGCGCGAACGCCGTGGGGAGGAAGCCGTCGCGGCCGAAGGCGAACAGCATGCGCGGCACGTTGAGCATCATCCCGCTCACGTACGCGAACATCGACAGCGCCGATCCGACGAGGATCATCGTGCGCCCCGCCGGCCCGAGCGCGACGGCGGCCGCCGTGGCGAGTGGGGTGGGATCGTTCGCCAGCGTGTCGCCGAGCAGGCCCTGCGCCACGAGCTGGATGGTCAGATAGAGTGCCGCCACCGCCGCCATCGCGAGGAAGATCGCGCGCGGCACGGTGCGCGCCGGATCGCGCACCTCGCCGCTCGGCACCAGCGCACTCTCGATGCCGAGGAAGGCGAAGATGAGCAGCACGGAGGCGCGCGACACCGAGCCCGCGCTCGGCGCGCCGTGCCAGGCGAGATTCGACCAACGCATCGCGACGAGCCCGACGAGGACGAGCAGGATGAGCGGGAGCAGCTTCGCGACCGTCGCGAGCGCGTTGAAGCGCGTCACGCCGCCCACGCCGCGCATGTTGGCCCCCGCCAGCACCGCGATCACGACGACGAGCGCGACGCGCCGCCCCGTCGCGCCGAGCGCCGGCACGAGCGCGAGCAGCGAATCGGCGAAGAAGGTCGAGACCGCGGAGAGCGCCAGCGTGATGCAGACCCAGAGCAGCGCGCCGGAGACGAACCCGACGAACGGGCCGAATGCGGTCTCGATGTACGCGTACGGTCCGCCGGTCATCGCCACGCGGCTCCCCGCCTGGGCAAAGCACAGGACGATCAGACCCATCGCCACCGTGCACGCCAGATACGCGAGCGGCGCCGCCGGTCCCACTGCCGCCGCCACGCCGGCGGGCAACCGGAAGATCCCGCCACCCACGGTCACGTTCACGATCCCCGCCGCGAGCCCCCACGTGCCGATCGCGCGGACCAGCCCGCGCTCCCCGCTCTGCTCAGCCATTGGGGTCTGACCCCACCAGGTCTGACCCCATGGGGTCAGACCCCGATTGCGTGGTCGTCATGGCTGTGGGGGCGCCGAGCGGTGGAACTCCGCGTCGGCGTTCCACGTCGGCAGCGCCGGCGCGTCGGCGACGCGGCGGGCGAAGCGATAGATGATGTCCGTCATCTGCACCGCGCCGTCGAGATTCAGGTCGGGGCGATACTCGTCCGACGGCTGGTGGTAGCGATGCGCCTCGTAGTCGTCCACCTGCGCCAGCCCCCACTCCTTCGGGCGGCCGACGTAGTCGAGCCCCTGCTCGATCGTGATCGCCGGCACCCCGGCCTTCGCGAGCGAGAAGTGATCCGAGCGATAGAAGTAGCCCGCCTCCGGATGCGCCTTCGGTGTGAGCTGCATCCCTTCCCCGCGCAGCATCGCCGCGAGCTGTGGGCCGAGGGAGCTCTTGTCCGGCCCGAGCGCGACGAGATCGCGCGTGCGCCCGCTGAAGTTCGTCTCGTCGACGTTGACGTTCGCGGCGATCTGCGCGAGCGGCACCGTCGGGTTCTGCGCGAAGTACGCCGATCCGAGCAGCCCCGACTCCTCACCGGTCACGAAGAGGAAGAGGAACGACCGCTTCGCCGGCGGCTGCAGGGCGGCCGCCCGCGCGATGGCGAGCACGGACGCCACCCCCGACGCGTTGTCGAAGGCGCCGTTGTAGATCGAGTCCCCGTTCACCGGCGTGCCGACGCCGAGGTGGTCCCAGTGTGCGGTGAGCGCGACGTACTGCTTCGAGAGCTTCGGGTCGCGGCCGCGCACGACGCCGACGACGTTCTCCGACGAGACGCGCTGCACCGTGCTCTCGAGCCCGAGATCCATCGTGATCCCCGTGGCGACGGGACGGAACTCGCGCGTCGCCGCCTGCGCGCGGAGCGCGGCCATGTCGAGACCGGCCTGGCGCAGCAGCGCCGACGCCGCGCTGTCGGTGATCCAGCCGCGCACGCCGACCGGCGGCGGCAGCTTGGGATCGCGCGGCAGCAACCGCTGGCCCGTGGAGTTCGAGCCGACGAGGACCTGGAAGGGATAGCCCGCCTGGTCGGTGCGATGGACGATGAGCACTCCCGCCGCGCCGCGACGCTCCGCTTCCTCGTACTTGTACGTCCAGCGGCCGTAGTACGTCATCGCGATGCCGCCGAAGCGGTTCGGCTCGGCGGCCGACGCCGGCGGATCGTTCACGAGGACGAGGAGGATCTTCCCCTTCAGGTCCACGCCCTTGAAGTCGTCCCATCGATACTCGGGGGCCACGGCGCCGTAGCCGACGAACACCAGCTCCCCGTGCGCCGTGGACTGCGGCGTCGCGCTGCCGGCGGAGAGCACGACGTCCTGCCCGGGTCGCAGCGTCGCCGTCGCCTTGCCCGAGGCCGAGGCGCGGACGGACGACTGCCGCGTCGTCAGCACGTCGATCGGCACGGGCTGGAAGTAGGAGCCGTTCACGGCCGGCTCGACGCCGAAGGAGCGGAGCTGGTCGGCGATGTACTGCGCGGCGAGCTGGCCGCCGCGCGTGCCGGGCGCCCGTCCCTCGAGGAGGTCCGAGCTCAGGAAGCGGAGGTAGCCGTCGATCTCCGCTTTGGTGATCGGGGACACACTGCGCGTCTGCGCGACGAGCGTGGCGGGAAGCGCGAGCAGCGACGCTACAGCGACACGGCGCACGAGTCGATACATAGATTGTGCGGCAAAGGGATGGCGGCCCGATCCTAGCAACGTTCGCAACGGACGCGCGTCTCAAGACTAGACCGGGCGCCGACCAGGCGCCACCACTGCCCGCGCCGCTGCCGTCACGGCGCGCCTACCCGTACCTCGAGCTCACATCACATGCACGTACGTACTCGTCGCGCTCTTCGCGCCACCCTCGTGGCTGGACTGGTGCTCTTCGCGGCGCGGCCGGCGCATGCGCAGGCCCTCGCCCCGCGTACGCCCCCCGCCGACGTCGCCGCGCCGAAGCGGCCGGCCTCCGGTCCGACCCTGGAAGCGGCGAGCGTCGCCGTTCGCCCGGTCGAGACGAAGGGGCTGCAGCTCAACGCGGCCGCCGCGCCGCGCAAGGGCTACGGCCAGCCCGTCGCGCTGATGGTCGTCGGCGGCGCCGCGGTGCTCACCGGATTGATCATCGGCAACGACGCCGGCACCGTGATCGCCGTCGGTGGCGCCGTCATGGGACTCTACGGTCTGTACGAGTACCTGCAGTAGCCTTGGATCGTCTGTGGGGTATGCAGAAGGGCGGACATCCTTCGGTGTCCGCCCTTCGAGCAATTGACACCGTGTTCCGCGCTGTCGCGGCGTGCGCGTCGTCAGCCGGGCACGGCATTTGACCTTGAGGAAGGCATGCCGACGCCGAGTCTGTCCTTGCGATCACCGGGATCCACACCAGTGAACCGCCGCGTCGCGCTCGTACTCGGTGGCGGAGGCCTCAAGGGGTTCGCGCACATCGGTGTGCTGCGCGCGCTGGCGGAGCGCGGCATCGTCCCCGACGTCTACGCCGGCACGAGCATCGGCGCGCTGATCAGCGCGGCCCACATCGGCGGCACGCCGGTCGACGAGCTCACCGCGCGCGCCGAGGCGCTGCGCAAGCGCGATCTGTTCCGGATCAATCACATGGGGATGCTGCTCGAGCGGATGCGCTCCCCGGCGATCTATCTGGAAGAGCCACTCCGTGAGCTCGTGGCGGGGGCGGTGCCGGACCTCACCTTCGCCGAGCTGCCGAAGCGACTGCTCGTGAACACCGTGGACCTCGATCGCGGCGCGCGCGTCGTGTGGGGGCTGCCGGGGCTGGAGCACGTCCCGGTGCGCGACGCCATCTACGCCTCGTGCGCGCTGCCGGGATTCTTCCCGCCGGGCCGCGTCGCCGAGCGCGTCTGCATCGATGGCGGCGTCGTCGACAACCTGCCCGTCTCCGTCGCGGCGAACTTCGCCGATCTCATCATCGCGGTGGACGTCGGCAGCTCGGACCAATCGCGCAGCGACGCCGCCTCGTCCGGCTTCGCCGGTACCTACATGCGCGCGGCGACGATGATGATGCACGCGCTGCAGCAGTTCCCCCTCCAGCACTGGCACGGGCCACCGATGGTGCTGATCCGTCCGCGCGTCGACGACGCCAACTGGCTCACCTTCACCGACACGGCGGCGAACATTGCCGAGGGCTACCGCTCCGCGTCGCGCGCCCTGGAGCGCTTCGAGTCGTACTGGGATCAGGCGAACTGCGTCTTCCCTCGGCGGCGGGTGCAGATCGACGTCGTCCGCGAGCGGTGCACCGGCTGCGGCACCTGCGTCTCGCTCGCGCCGTCGCTCATGGGACTCGACGCGAGCGGCAAGGCGTTCGCGCGCACGCACATCGTGGACTGGTCGCCGGCCGAAGGCGGCTTCGTGCACGAGTGCCCCACCGCGGCCATCACGGCGACGAACATCGACCGCCGCTCGACGAGCGTGGACGTCCACACGATCCACGACCCGACCCCGAGCGGCGGCGGCTCCAACGGCAGCGGCGGCACATCGACGGACGACGAGGAGAGCTCGGCGGCGTAGCTAACCGAATCGCGCGATCAACGCCACGCCGCTGCTCACGAGCAGCGCCCCCGTGATGCGATACGAGCCGCCGCGCTCGCGCAGCACCAGCACGCCGACCGTCGTCGCGATCAGGATGCTCGACGAGACGAGGGCCATCACGTAGCCGGCCTGGGAGAGGCGCAGCGCATTGTGCAGCCCGAACTGCTGCACGGCGAAGCACACGCTCGTCGCCACCACGACCAGCAGCCAGGGGAAGGCGTCGCCCGCCGTGGGAAGGCCGAGCCCTCCGACCGAGCGCGCGACGAACGGCAGCACGAGGGCGAGCGCCAGACCGGAGCCGAGGGTGAGCGTGGTCGCCCACGGCATCGGGCCCACCTGGCCGATCCCCACCTTGTGCGTCAGCGACGTCACCGTCCAGAACAACGCCGCGAGCAGCCCGTACCAGCTCGCGCGCTGCGTCGCGAACGCGCGAAGCGGCTCCCACGCCGAGCCGCCGCGCCGGAGGCCGACGAAATACAGCCCCGTCACGATCAGCAGGATGCCCACGATCGCGATCGGACTCGGCAGCTCGTGCAGGAAGAACGCGCCCCCGATCATCGTGAACAACGGGATGAACCCCATGATCGGCTGCACGACCGAGACGTCGCCGAGGCTCAGCGCCAGCGAGAGGCAGAGCATCCCGCCGATCTCGTTCGGGATGACGACGGCGGTGGCGCGCCAGTAGGTGGGCGTGAGCGCATGCCACCCCGCGGCGTGCAGGCAGCTCAGCGCGAGGAACACCCCCGCGACGATGCGGAACGCCACCGTGGAGACGACGACGCCCGCCAGGCTGACCGCCCGCTTGAGCAGAAGGCTGGTGCCGGCGGACGCGGAGGCGGCGAGGAGGGCGAGGACGATCCACATCGAGCACCAAAGAAAACGGGGCGGCGTGCGAGAAGGAACCTCGCCGCCGCCCCGACCTTGGATGTCCAGTCAGGGGATCGCGACCGACCGCGACACGCTGTTCTGCTGCCCCTTGGTGTCCGTCACCGTGAGGGTCACCGTGTAGGTGCCTGCCGCCGCCCACGTGTTGCGCGTCGACGTGCCGGTCTTCGTCTCGCTGCGGCCATTCCCCCAATCCCACTTGTACGACACGATGCCGACGTCGTCCGACGACGCGCTCGCGTCGAAGGCGCACTGGTGCAGCGCGAGCCCCGAGCAGTTGGAGGTGAACTTCGCCGTCGGCGGTTGGTCGCTCGGCGGCGTCGAGCCGATGACGATCTTCTGCGTCACGCTGTTCGACAACCCGCCTGCGTCCCTGACCGTCAGCGTCACGTAGCGCGTGTCGGCGTGCGCATACGTCGCGGATACGACCGGTCCGGTCGCCGTGCCGCCGGGATACTTGTTGAGGTCCCAGGTGTACGACACGATCCCCTTGTCGTCGGTCGAGCCCCTCGCGTCGAACGTGCACGTGAGTGTCGGGCACGACCAGGTGAACCTGGCCACCGGCGGATTGTTCGACCCCGAGCCGCCACCGATGAAGCTCGTGTTGAGCAGGCGGTTCGGCGATCCGGTGCCCGGGCTCGTCACCTTCCCCGAGATCGCGCCACCGAGGAGCGCCGTCGTGACCGCCGCGGGGGTCGCCTTGGGATTCTTCTCGAGATACAGCGCCGCGACCCCCGTGACGTGCGGCGTCGCCATCGACGTGCCGCTCAGCACCGCCGTCTGATTGTCGCTGCCGTTGTACGCCGACGTGATCGACTGACCCGGCGCGAAGATGTCGACGCACGTGCCGTAGTTGGAGAACGACGCGCGTGCATCCGCGCTCGTCGTCGCGGCGACGGTGATCGCCTGCGGCGCTCGCGCCGGCGACTGCGTGCACGCATCCGTGCTCGAGTTCCCCGCGGCGATGGCATACGTCACGCCGCTCGTGATCGAGGACTGCACGGCCTGATCGAGCGTGGACGACGCCGAGCCGTCGAGGCTCATGTTGGCGACGGCCGGGCTCACGTGATTGGCCGTGACCCAATCGACGCCGGCGATGACGCCGGAGACGCTGCCGTTCCCGCTGCAATCGAGCACGCGCACCGCGTAGAGCTTCACCGCCTTCGCGACGCCGTACGTCGAGCCGCCCACCGTGCCGGCGACGTGCGTGCCGTGTCCCGCGCAGTCGTTGGTGCCGTTGCCGTCGTTGATCGACGTGAAGACGCCGCTCGCGCGGCCACCGAACTCGCTGTGCGTCGTACGGATCCCGGTGTCGAGGATGTACGCGTTCACGCCGCTGCCCGTGGCGTTGTACGTGTAGCTCATGTCGAGCGGGAGACTCGACTGATCGATCCGGTCGAGCCCCCACGTCGCGTTGTTCTGCGTCGTGACGGCCGACACGATCTGGTCGGGCTCGATCACCGCGATGTCCGGGTGATACTTCAGCGTGGCGATCGCGGCCGGCGAGAGCGTCGCCGCGAAACCGTGGATCGAGTGCAGGTACGTGAACTCGAGCTTCCCGCCCTCCTGCGCGACGAGCGCCTTCGCGCGCTCCGGCGTGTCGGTCACGTGGCCCTGGAACACCACGATGTAATGTCCCGATCTCGGCACGCCGGAGACGGAGCGCAGCGCGCCGCTGGGCGTGAGAGGCGACTGGGTGCTCACCGTCGGAGGCGTGGGAGCGTCCGCGCACGCGGTACCGACTGCGAGCGCGACGAGAGCGATCAGCGAACGTCTGATCATGACTGACTTCTACTCCAGGCTGGAAACGCGCAGACCTTCACGAGCTTCACTTCGACGACGAGTCCGACGCGGAGTCACCACGGTCGGGTCCGCAAATGCGCACGCGCTCGCTACATCGCGACGGCATGGCAGGGCGTGCTCACTGTGCAGTGAGCGCGAAAGTTCGTCGGCCGATATTAGCGCTGAATGAGCTGATCCTGCAATGTGTCGACGATGCGCTCGTAGCTGTCGGCCGCGGCACGCAGCTCGGCGAGCGAGACGTGCTCATCATCGCGATGCGCGACGTGAATCGAGCCCGGCCCGAACAGATACGGCGTGCCCCACGTCGGCATCGCCGGAATGTCCGTCGCGAACGCGACGACCGACGTCGGAAAGCCCGGTACCGTACCTAAGCGCATCGCCGGGATCTCGACGCTCCGCTCGAGCTGCGCGCGATCGCCGATCCACCGCTTCAGCAACGCCCACACGTCGTCCGACGGGCCGACGATGCGCGCCATCAACCGCGCCTCGGCGCTCGGCGCGACGACGTTGTCCGCCACCCCGCCTTCGAGCCGGCCGATGTTCACCGTCGTATCGCCGAGCAGCGCGTCCTGCGGCAGCTCGAGCGTGTCGAGCTCCGCGAGCAGGTGCACGAGATCGCGCGTCGCGGAACGGCCGAGGTGCGGATAGGCGGAGTGCGCCGCTTCGCCCACGGTGCGCACGATGACGCGCATCGCTCCCTTGGTTCCGAGCGCGAGCGTGCTCTCCGTCGGCTCCCCGTTCACCAGCGCGAGACTCTGGAAGCCATGCGCGCGCGCCCACGCGTCGGCGGCGTGCGCGCCGTCGTGCGTCGTCTCCTCGCCGACGACGAACAGCATCGCCACCGATCGGCCGCGCGCGCGCAACCGCTCGGCCGCCACGAGCATCGCCGCGGCGATGCCCTTCGCGTCGCACGAGCCGCGGCCGTGGAGCCGCTCGACGTCGCGCCGCGGCGCGAAGTAGGGCGGCACCGTGTCGAGATGCGTCGAGAGTGTGACGTAGGGGCCGTCGCCCGCCGTCGCCAGCACGTCGACGCGCGCGCCGCTCACGGGGATGCGCGTCACCGTCCACCCCCGCGCCGCCAGCGCGTCGGCGAAGGCGTGCATCAACCGCTCCTCCGCGCCACTCGTCGAGTCGAAGGACATGAGCCACTCGGCGATCGACGTGGGATCGTTCTCGTTCGGGAAAGCTGGCTGGGGCATTCGGGGATTCTAATGGACGCGCTCTCGCCTGCCACTGTGGGCGAGCGAGCGGAGCGAGGCCGTGTCATCCCGGAGTAGATGGGGTCAGAGTAGATGGGGTCAGAGTAGATGGGGTCAGAGTAAGGCCAACTCTGGCACCACCTACTCTGACCCCAACGGGTCACGTGCTCCGTTCGCATTCGCCCGTCCGAGCGCCAGGACCAGAGAGGCGAGCGGTGTCAGCCTCCGCTGTCAGACCCCAACCGGGAGTTGACCGATATAGATTCCACTTCAGCCTGGCCGAGGCCGCAGCCTCCGCCAGTGGCTCCGTTCTCCACCGTCGCCCGGCCGAGGACTGCGGCGACACCGAGAGACAACTCGCAATGACCTCACTCGATTCGTTTGGTAGCCGCGCGACGCTCGACGTCGCGGGCAAGTCGTACACGATCTACAGGCTCGATGCGCTGAGCCAGGCGTCGAAGGGCAACAGCGACAAGCTCCCCTTCAGCCTCAAGATCCTCCTCGAGAATCTGCTCCGGAACGAGGATGGCGCGTTCGTGAAGCGCGCCGACGTCGAAGCGATGGCCAACTGGGACGTGCGCGCCAGGGCCGAGAAGGAGATCGCCTTCCGCACCGCGCGCGTCCTCCTCCAGGATTTCACCGGCGTCCCCGCCGTCGTCGATCTCGCCGCGATGCGCGATGCGCTCGCGACGCTCGGCGGCAACCCGCAGCTCATCAACCCGCTGCAGCCGGTGGACCTGGTGATCGATCACTCGGTGCAGGTCGACGAGTACGGCACGGACGCCGCCTTCCTCATCAACACCGATCTCGAGTTCGAGCGCAACGTCGAGCGCTACGTCTTCCTCCGCTGGGGCCAGGACGCGTTCAAGAACTTCCGCGTCGTCCCGCCGGGCACCGGCATCTGCCACCAGGTCAACCTCGAGTACCTCGGCAAGACGGTGTTCGTGAACGAGGAGACGGGCGAAGCCTACTGCGATTCGCTCGTCGGCACCGACTCGCACACGACGATGATCAACGGGCTCGGCGTGCTGGGCTGGGGCGTCGGTGGCATCGAGGCGGAGGCCGCGATGCTCGGCCAGCCGGTGTCGATGCTCATCCCGGAAGTCGTCGGGTTCAAGCTGTACGGCAAGCTCCCCGCGGGCGCCACGGCGACGGACCTCGTCCTCACCGTCACCGAGATGCTGCGCAAGAAGAAGGTGGTCGGAAAGTTCGTCGAGTTTTATGGGAGCGGACTGAGCTCGCTCAGTCTCGCCGATCGCGCGACGATCGCCAACATGGCGCCCGAGTACGGCGCGACGATGGGCTTCTTCCCCGTCGACGCCGAGACGCTGAAGTACCTGCGGCTGTCGGGACGGAGCGAGCAGCACGTCGCGCTCGTGGAAGCGTACACGAAGGCGCAGGGACTTTTCCGCACCGACGACACCCCCGATCCCGTCTTCACCGACACGCTGGAGCTCGACCTCGGCACCGTGGAGCCGAGCCTCGCCGGTCCGCGCCGTCCGCAGGACCGGGTGCCGCTCAAGCTCGCGAAGCAGATGTACCTCGATTCGCTCAAGGCCGATCTCGAGAAGGCCGGAACGCTCGCGGGCATTGCTGCGCAACAGGCCGCGACGGCCGTCAGCGCGGCACCGGGGCTGTCGAAGGCGGTGATGGTCGAGGACACCGAGGGCGGTGACCAGCCGCAGCACGAGCACGGCGGCGTGAAGACCGACTACAAGGGGCAGAGCTTCACCCTGCGCCACGGCGCCGTCGTCATCGCCGCCATCACGAGCTGCACCAACACGTCCAACCCCGGCGTGATGCTCGCCGCGGGGCTCCTCGCGCGGAATGCCGTGAACAAGGGCCTCACCGTGAAGCCGTGGGTGAAGACCTCGCTCGCCCCGGGCTCCAAGGTGGTCACCGACTACTTCAAGGCCGCCGGTGTCACCGAGTACCTCGACCGGCTGGGCTTCAATCTCGTCGGCTACGGCTGCACGACGTGCATCGGGAACTCGGGACCGCTCCCCGACGAGATCGCGCAGGCGATCGAGTCCGGCAAGCTGTTCGTCGCCAGCGTGCTGTCGGGCAACCGCAACTTCGAGGGCCGCGTCAACCCGCTCACGCGCTACAACTACCTCGCGTCGCCGCCGCTCGTCGTCGCCTACGCGCTCGCCGGACGGATGGACCTCGACCTCACGCGCGAACCGATCGGCATCGGCAGCGACGGTCCGGTCTTCCTGCGCGACATCTGGCCGTCGCCGACGGAAGTGCAGGACGAGATCCTGCGCAGCGTGAAGAAGGAGTTCTTCACGCAGCAGTACTCCGACGTCTTCAAGGGCGACGAGCACTGGCAGGGACTGACCGTCCCGGGCGGCGAGACCTACGCCTGGCAGGACGACTCGACGTACGTGAAGAACCCGCCGTACTTCGAGGGGATGACGATGCAGGCGCCCGGCGTGAAGCCGATCGCCGGCGCGAAGGCGCTCGCCGTGCTCGGCGATTCGATCACGACGGACCACATCTCGCCGGCGGGCAACATCCCGGGCGCGAGCCCGGCCGGTAAGTGGCTCATCGCGCACGGCGTGCAGCGCAAGGACTTCAACTCGTACGGCGCGCGGCGCGGCAACCACGAGGTGATGATGCGCGGCACCTTCGCCAACATCCGCCTCCGGAACGAGATGGCGCCCGGCACCGAGGGCGGATGGACGACGACGACGCCTGGCGGCACGCCGGTGTTCATCTACGACGCCGCGATGGAGTACCAGAAGCAAGGCACTCCGCTCGTGATCGTCGCCGGCAAGGAGTACGGTACGGGCTCGTCGCGCGACTGGGCGGCCAAGGGCACGGTGCTCCTCGGCGTGCGCGCGGTGATCGCCGAGAGCTTCGAGCGCATCCACCGCTCCAACCTCGTCGGCATGGGCGTGCTCCCACTCGAGTTCACGAACGGCGAGACCCGTCAATCGCTTGGCCTCACCGGCTTCGAGACGTACGACATCGAGGGACTCGACGACAGCCTCAAGCCGCGCGCGACGCTGACCGTACGCACCACCGCTCCCGACGGCGCGACGAAGTCGTTCAAGGTCGTCTGCCGGATCGATACGCCTGAAGAGTTGAATTACTACACGAACGGGGGGATCCTGCCGTACGTTCTGAGATCGCTGGCGCGAAAGGCGTCGTAATTCACTACAACACCCGTAGCGAGTAGCGGGTACCTGGTAGCGGGAATTGCATTCGGCTCACCAGAAGTAGGGGCCCGAAAGAGGAGCCGGCCCAAGGGGTCAGACACCGCCGGTGTCTGACCCCTTTTCACGGAAAACGGGGTCAGATTCCTTGAAAAACGCCACCGCCACGTAGCGTTTTTC